>PVML01016763.1_pt1:130000-237317 | contig 237317 bp, 231 predicted proteins | sample 1853371 | NCBI WGS metagenome assembly PVML01 (sample SAMN08533508, study PRJNA380276) | Human gut metagenome, whole genome shotgun sequencing project. | isolation source: participant 1, chromium library | host: Homo sapiens | collected 2017
CCACCATGGCCGTGCTGTCCGTTCCCTGAGCCTCTTCCTTCGCTGTCCCCTGAGGAAAGCGCCGCGATTCTGTCGCGCAGCTCACGCATGGAAAGGCTCGCGCATTCTTCAAGCGTCACGCTGGGGTCGAGCTCAACGAGCTCGAGAGCGGCGCGGTAGCGGCCGACGCCCATGCCTGCAGAGACGGCGGCTTCGCGCGTTCCCTCGTCGACGGCATGGCAGGAGCCGCGGCAGGGAAGCGCGCTCAGGCATGCGTCGCTCTGCTGGCGGATAGCCTCCGCCTGTCGTGCATCGTCGGAAGTGACGCTGATCTCAATGTACGAGTCCTCTTGCGCATAGGGCGAGAACGCATCGCTTTGCGTGAGGAGGCTGAGAGCGTCCGCATACCCGCGACCCGTAAGCGACACGGCATCGAGCAATGACTCCCCATCGCCGTTGAGCGCCTCGACCCGAACGACGATGCCAAACCGGTTGACCCCAAGCTCGATGGAAGGGTTGACATCAATGCCTACATAGGTAGTGGGCTGCGCGTACGCGAAGCCTCCGAATCCCGCGAAAGCCAGTGCGAGACACGCGGCGAGCGCCGCAGCGGCACGACGCAGAGGAATGATGCGCGCGCGGGCGTGCTTGCGCGGTGCGGCAGCGCTTGCGGGAGCCGTTTCCGCCGAAACGCCAGACGCCTCCGCAATGCTTGCTATATAGGTAAGGGTGCCACGCTTCACGTCGTCGGGAACGGTCACGTTATCGAACGCCTGGCGCACCCGCGTATCGAGGTCGGTCATGACAGCACCTCCTGCAATTGCTTCTTGCCTCGCGCGAGCCATGAGTACACCGTGTTCACGGGAGCATCCACCATCTGCGCGATCTCCGGAGCGGTATAACCCTCGTACAGAGAAAGATACAAGGGAGTGCGAGGGGGATCGTCAAGGGAACGCATGGCGTCCACCACCTCGCTGGAGAACGATGCGGGCTGCGTGGCCGGGTCGTTCGAAGCTGCGCAAACCGCGTCGTCGAGCGACACCGCGCGACGGGATGCGGCCTTGAGCATGTCCTTGCATACGTTGGCGGTCACCCGAATGAGCCACGCCTTGCAGTGCTCGTCGTCGTTGAACGCCACCTGATCGGCAAGCGCGTACTTCAAAAACGCGTCCTGAAAGGCATCCTGGGCGTCGGCGTGAGCGTGGAAGTACAGCACGGCGACGCGCCATACCGCATCGCCGTGCCGCTCTATCGCCCTCTCGATGTCTCCTGCCGATCGCACGCGCACCGCCCGCTTTCGCTAGCGGCGCATGCCGTGATGGCCGCGACCGTTACCCGCGCCGTAGTTATCGCAGATGCCATCGCCGTCGGCGTCGACGTAGCCGGCACCGCCGCCGTTGCCGTTGCCGCAACCGTAGCCTGAGCCACGTCCGTTACCGCAGCCGTTAGCGTAGTTGTCGCATACGCCGTTTCCGTCGGCGTCGGCGTAGCCGGGGCACGATCCCTGTCCGTTCGCGCAGTTGTCGCCGATGCCGTCGCCGTCGGCATCGGCGTAGCCCGCGCACGAACCTTGGCCGTTCGCGCCCTTGCCGACGCCGTAGTTGTCGCACACGCCGTCGTTGTTGCGATCGACGTATTCACCGCGCACGGTGGCGATAGCCGCGCCGACCGTCGCGCCGGCGTCGCTGTCTCCCGCTGCGCGCATCGCATGATGAGCGAGCGACCCGACTCCGCCGGACGGACACCAAGTTTGCTGCATGCCGTTGGCGAATGCGATGGTGGGCACGGCGAGCAGCACGAGAGCCACAGCTGCCACGATTGCGATCACGTTCTTCTTCATTTCGGTCGATCCTCCTGTTGTCGTTCGCTTCGTCCTTCATATGCAAAACGAACGAGGGGCGCGAATCCTTGCAAATATTTTCAAAAACTTTTCCAGAAGCAAAGCAGGCGGCCCGAAAGCCGCCTGCCGATTATTACACGATTCGAGGAAACGGGCTACACCAGCTTCACGAACTTTCGCTTGCCCACCTGCAGCGTCGCGCCCGCGAGCAGCGCAGGATCCACGTTGTAGGACTTCGCAGGCAGCGCTTCGCCGTTCACCTTGACACCGCCGCCGTCGATAAGACGACGCGCTTCGCCGGCGCTTGCAGCCAGGCTCGCATCGGCCAAAAGCTTCGCCAGGTACACGGTTCCGTCGTCGTTGGGCGTGAGGTCGGCTGCAAACTCGGGGATGTCGTCCGGCACGGCATGCTGTTTGAACACGAGGTCGAACTGCTCCTCGGCCGCCTGCGCCGCCGCCTCGTCGTAATACGCGGCTACGATATTCTTCGCCAGAGCGCGTTTCACCTTGTTCGGATGCAGCTCGTCGGCGGCCAGACCGCGCTCGATCTCGTCGATCTGATCGACCGGCAGCGCCGAGGCGAGACGATAGTACTTCACCATGAGCTCGTCGGGAATGGACATGACCTTGCCGAACATATCGGCAGGCTCGTCGGTGAGGCCGATGTAGTTGCCGTAGCTCTTCGACATCTTCTGCACGCCGTCAGTGCCCTCGAGCAAGGGCAACGTGAGGCACACCTGCGGCTCCATTCCCATCTTCTCCATGAGCTCGCGACCCGCCAACAGGTTGAACAGCTGGTCGGTGCCGCCCAACTCGACATCGGCTTTGATGACGACCGAGTCGTAGGCCTGCATGAGCGGGTAGAGGAATTCGTGCAGGCTGATGGGCTGGCTGTTGGTGTAGCGCTTGTGGAAGTCGTCGCGCTCGAGGATGCGGGCCACCGTGAAGTTGCTGGCCAGCTTCAGCAGGTCCTCCATGTTGAGCGAAAGCAGCCACTCGGAGTTGTAGCGCAGGGTGGTCTTCTCGGGGTCGAGGATCTTGAACGCCTGGTCGACGTAGGTTTGGGCGTTCGCCTTGATCTGCTCGGACGTGAGCTGCGGACGCGTGGTGTTGCGACCCGACGGATCGCCGATGAGCGCGGTGCCGTCGCCGATGATGAGCGTCACGCCGTGGCCGAGATCCTGGAACTGGCGCAGCTTGCGCAGCGGCACGGCATGGCCGAGATGGATATCGGGAGCAGTGGGATCGACGCCCAGCTTGATGTTGAGCGGCGTGCCCCGCTTGAGCTTCTCGAGCAGCGCGCTCTCCGGCACGATCTGCGCTGCGCCGGAAGCGATGGTGTGCAGTTGTTCTTCCGCGGAAAGCATGGTCTTCTCTTCCTCTCTATACACGTAGCTCATGATTCTACCATAGGGAGCAAGGAGGAGCCGTGCGAACGGCGCGCCCGCCATCGAGATGAGCGGAGTCGAAGAATCTCTCACGGGATCAGCTGTCAACGATTCAGCTGTCGCCGCACGGGATCCTTCGACTCGCTGCGCTCGCTCAGGATGGCGGGGTGGGAAGGCTCGTTCGGGATGGCGGGAAGAGCCTAGGAAACGCCCCTGAATAGATGACCGCTGGTGGTGCCGGGGGTTTTGGCGATGGCGTTGCCGTCGGCGTGGGCCACGTTGCGCGCTCGGACGGCGCGCTGCACGGCCTTCGTGGTCTCCTCGACGTTCATGAGCGTGGTATCCACCAGGAACGACGTGATGCCCGCATGGATGAGGTCGGGCAGGGTCTGGGCCACATCGAGCTGAACACCGTTGAACAAGTGACTGCGGCCGAGCGCGTCGGTGACGACCGGGAACTCGTAGTCCTTGCGATCGCGCAGAAAATGCGGGCTCTTGCGGCGCGGACACTCGGCGCAGTTCTCGTCGCAGGGGCCTTGGCTCATGAGCAGGCAGTGCTCGGTGACCATGAGCTCTTGGGCGCCGATGATGGTAAGGCCTAGCTCAACCGGTGCATCTTCGGCGATGTCGGCGATCTGGCCCAGCGTGAGCTCGGGCGACAGCCACACCCGGCGCGCTCCCAGCTCGGCGGCCGCTGCGAGCGATAGCGGATTCGTGATGGGGATGTGCGGCCCTACTTCGACCTCGCATCCCAGCTCGGCGGCGCGCACGAGGCCGGCCAGATTCTCCACGAGCACAGGCTTGCCTGGCTTGACGTAGCGCCAAGGATCGAAATCGATGGCCGCCTCGCGCGTGCCCGGAACCTGGTCGTGTTCAACAGTTGGCAGCGCCACGACGGCCTGCTTCGGATAGCCCGCTTGCTCTGCAGTGGCAGAACGTTGGCCCGCCACCACGGCCTCGCCGCGCTTGTAGTTGAGCGCAGGCACGTAGATGATGTCAGCGCCTGCCCGCTTCGCCGCGCGTGCGCAGGCAGGATTCGTGGCCCACGCCGCGATGCGCACGCCGCGCGGGCGCGCGGGCGCAAGCGCCGTGCGCTCCCGCACACGCGGCAACGCACGGTTGCGCGTGGGCGCGAGCAGCTGCTGCGCAAGGTCGTCGAGCGCGGCGGCGCGCACGCGGTGCAGCTGCGAGAAGCCGATACCCACACCCTCATCGAGTTCGACCTCGAGCGATTCTAGCAGAAACGGAGTTTGACCCAGGCGATCGACATGCGCACGCACGTCGTCGACCGTCACCGGCTTCGTACGCGCGGGCTCGATCGCAACGCCTTCGGCTGCGCCGATCGGGGGGGTATGGGCTGTCGCCGCACGGGATCCCTCGACTTCGCTCGGCTGCGCCTCGCTGCGCTCAGGATGACGCGCTGCAGCGCTCGGCGCCAGCGAGAACTCTACGCGCAGCGGCTGGCCGATGCGCAGCACCACGCGACCCGTCACCGCGACGCGCGGCTCGAATACGTCGTCTTCAAACGCCGCTTCGGCGCTGCGGACGCGGAACACGCGGTCGCCCTTCCCCACCGGACGGTCGGGCGCCATGCGAACATTGCCTTGCTTGTCGAGAGACACCTGGTCGAGCGTGTAGGCGAAGTGACCCTTGTTCGTCCAGAACTCCAACACGTCGCCCGGTGCGAGCGGCCGCTCGGCCGCGACGGTGGCGACGCCGTTCTTCGCCGACGTCACGCGACCCACGAACACGCCGCGGTTGTTCGGGCGCCCGTAGCTCATGATGTCGTTGCCGCGCTGGTTCTCCAGGTAGGCCGTGGTGAACCCGCGGGAGAACGCCTCAGCCAGGGTGCGATGTTCGTCTTCGGCGGCCCGCACGTCCTTGCCGCTTCCCGCAGCGCGCTCGGCCAGCGTGCGATCGAGTACGGCGCGGTACGTCTGCGTGACGGCGAACACGTACTCGGGCGACTTCATGCGACCCTCGATCTTGAACGACGTGACGCCCGCTTCCACCAGTTCGGGCAGCAAGTCGATGGCGCACAGGTCCTGCGGGGACAGCAGATGCTCGCCCGGCGCGGGCAGGTTCTTGCGCAGCGCCACGTTGTGCAGCGTGTAGGGCAGACGGCACGCCTGGGCGCACAGCCCGCGGTTCGCCGAACGGCCGCCGATGAGCGACGACATGAAGCACTGGCCGGAGTAGCACACGCACAGCGCGCCGTGAGCGAACGACTCCACCTCCATGCCGTAGCCGTCGGCCACCTCGGCGAGATGGGCGATCTCGAGGACGGACAGCTCGCGTGCCAGCGTGACGCGCTGGGCGCCCAGCCTCGCCGCCGCCTCGATGCCGGCCGCGTTATGCGTGTTCATCTGCGTCGATATATGCAGTCGCGCCTCGGGGAGCGTGCGGGAGATCTCGGATGCGATGCCGACGTCTTGCACGATGAAGGCATCCGCCCCGGCGCGATACGCCTGGCGCACCGTTTCGAGCGCACGAGCCACCTCGGAAGGCAGCACGGCGGTGTTGAACGTCACGTACACGCGAACCCCACGCAGATGCGCGTAGGCGCAGGCATCGGCCAGTGTCTCAAGCGTGAAGTTGTCGGCTCCGCGGCGGGCGTTGAACGAGTCGAGGCCCAAATACACGGCGTCGGCCCCGCCGCGCACGGCGGCACGAAGCGCCGCGGCGTTGCCGGCGGGCGCGAGCAGTTCGATGGCATGAGACATGGTAGATCCTTACCTATATATAGCCGTACGTTTTGCACCCTTTCGAACAGGATGCGAGCTGGTGTAGAGAGTTCCGGGGTTATCCGACCGAACGTTACGGTTCGGTATCAGCGCTATGGTAGTATAGTCGAACGATGAAAATACGGAGAAAACAGCGCGAAATGCGCACCCATGCGGTGAAATGGGGCCTCCTCGTCACGGTGGCAGCCCTTTGCTTCGTCGGCTACGCAGGAGTTCAGGGCGCCCTCGGCGTCATGGAAGGCTGGACGAAGAACCTCCCCAGCATCGAGGACACCGACTTCACCAACACATCCCGCGAATCTGTGATGTACGCAGGCGACGAAGCCACGTTGCTGGCGGAGTTCCAGCTGGAAAAGCGCGATCCGGTAACGTACGAGGAGATCAGCCCATACGTGCTGGAAGGCACCGTCGACACCGAGGACGTGCGTTTCTACGAGCACGAAGGCGTGGACATCCCCGGTATCGCGCGCGCCTTCGTCAACAACCTGCGCGGCGGCGACCTGGAAGGCGCTTCCACCATCACCCAACAGCTCGTGCGCAACACCGTGTTGTCCGAAGAGGCGACCGACATCTCCTTCGAGCGCAAGATCCGCGAAGCCGAGCTGGCCATCGATTTGGAGAAACGCTTCAGCAAAGACGACATCCTGGTCAAGTACTTGAACATCATCAACTACGGGGACGGCTGCTACGGCATCGAAGCGGCCGCGCAGAACTACTTCCAGGTGTCGGCGCTCGACCTGACGCTCGCGCAGGCCGCCACGCTCGTAGGCATCCCGCAGTCGCCCACCTATCTTAATCCCAAGGTGTACCCGGACGCCTGCCTGGCGCGCCGCAACGTGGTGCTCGACCGCATGCTGTCGGCCGGCGACATCACGCAGCAGGAGCACGACGATGCCCAAGCCGAGGAGCTGGGGCTGAACCCGGCGCCCGACGCACCAGCCGACGGCATCTACGCCTATCCCTTTTTCACCAGCTACGTGCGTTCGTTGCTGTTCGACGAGAACAACCCCTACGGATGCTCGTATGCCGACCTGTTCAAAGGCGGACTGACCATCTACACCTCGCTCGACCCCGAGCTGCAGGACGCGGCGCAGGCGGCGGTGGACAACCAGCGCGCGAACATGGCCGACAACTTGGACGCCTCCATCGTAGCCATCGACGTGGCAACCGGCCAAGTGAAGGCGATGACGCGCGGAGTGCCGTACGGCCAAGGCGAAGGGGAAAGCCAGGTGAACATCGCCACGGGCGACGGCGGAACGGGACGCCAGGCCGGATCGACGTTCAAGGCGTTCACGTTGGCCGCAGCCATCGAACAGGGCATCCCGCCTCAGACGCTGGTCGATTGCACCTCTCCCCTCAAGAAGGGACAGGATGGCGCACCCGAGGACTTCGAGAACTTCAACGGCAACGACTACGGCATCCAGACGATCCAAAGCGCGACGGCCATCTCGTCGAACACCGGCTACCTGCGCCTGTCGAACTCCATCGGCCAGGCATCCACTACCGAGATGGCCAGCCGCCTGGGCGTGACCTCCCCCATGCAGCCCGTGTACACCGCAACCGAGGGCGTGGCCGACGTCAATCCGTTGGAGATGGCGAGCGCCTACGCCACGCTGGCCAGCGGCGGCGTGAAACGCGAGCCCACGGTGATCACAAAGATCCTCGACCGCGACGGCAACGTCATCTGGCCTCAGGAGGAGAGCGACACCGGCGAACGCGTGTTGGACGAGAAGGTCGCCGCCGCCACGACGAAGGTGTTGGAAACGGTGTTCACGCAGAGCAACGGCACGGCCACGTCGGCGCGGTTGAACAGCGGGCAGCCGGTTGCAGGCAAGACGGGCACCGCCAGCTCGTTCACCGACCACTGGCTGGTGGGCTATACGCCCAGCCTGTCGTGCGCGGCTTGGATCGGCGACCCGTCCGGCGCTATTGAGACCGACCACGGGCTCACGGCGAACGCGCTATGGAAGGACTTCATGGATCGGGCGACCAGCGGCAAGGCCATCGAGAACTTCCCCACCGTCGCGGATCCGCCGTACAACAACCCGTACAACATCGCTCAGAAGAACAAGCTGGGCAAGAAGGTGGAAGAAGAGAAGGACGAGGACGGCGAAAGCCGCGAGAAGGACGTGAACTCGGCTCCAAGCGCCGTGGGCAAGACCTTCGAGGAAGCCATCCAGATACTGAACGGCTACAAGGCGGGCTACATCGAGGAGTACTCCGACACGGTTCCGGAAGGCACGGTGATCAGCCAAAGCGTGCAAGAAGGCAAGGTGGTCATCGTCGTATCGAAGGGACCGAAGCCGTAAACGAGACCGCTGACAAAAAAGAAGCGCCCGTTCAGGGCGCTTCTTTTTTACTTTGCAAGGAACGCGCTACAAACGCGACACCACGAGATCGCCCATCTGCGCCGTGCCGACCAGCTTGTCGGCGGGCGTGTCGGACTGTTTGATGTCGCCGGTGCGCCAGCCCTCGTCGAGCACGGCGGTCACCGCGCGGCGAATGTCGTCGGCGGCCTCGCCCATGTCGAAGCTATAGCGCAGCATCATCTCGACGGACAGGATCTGCGCGAGCGGGTTCGCGATCCCGCGTCCCGCGATGTCGGGCGCGCTGCCGTGGCTGGGCTCGTAGAGGGCGGTGCCGTCGCCGAGGCTGGCGCTGGCCAGCATGCCCAGCGAGCCGGTGATCTGGGCGGCCTCGTCGGACAGGATGTCGCCGAACATGTTCTCGGTCACCACCACGTCGAAGTCGACAGGGCGGCTGATCAGCTGCATGGCCGTGTTGTCCACGAGCAGGTCCTCGAGCTCCACGTCGGGGTATTCCTCTGAGCCGACGCGGTGCACGATCTCACGCCACATGCGGCTGGTTTCCAGCACGTTCGCCTTGTCGACGCTGGTCACCTTGTTACGGCGCTTGCGCGCGGCTTCGAACGCCTGGCGCGCGATGCGCTCCACCTCGTACTCGCGGTATTCCAACGTGTCGTAGGCGCGCTGGCCGGCGGCGCCGTCCGAGCCGCAGCCTTCTTCGTCGTAGAAACGCTCGCGGCGGCCGAAGTACAAGCCGCCCGTCAGCTCGCGGACAATCATCATGTCCACGCCGTCCACGATCTCGGGCTTGAGGGTGGACGCGTCGGCCAACGCGGCGAAGATCTGCACGGGACGCAGGTTCGTGTACAGGCCCAACGCCTTGCGGATGCCCAACAGGCCCTGCTCGGGACGCGGCTTCGCGGGGTCGGTGGTATCCCACTTCGGACCGCCGACCGCCGCCAGCAGCACGGCGTCGGACGATTCGGCCACGCGCAGCGTCTCGTCCGGCAGCGCGGTGCCGCACGCATCGATGGCGCACCCGCCCAGCAGCGCCTCGGTGTAGGAGAACGCCGTATCGTACTTCGCGCCCACCGCGTCCAGCACCTTGACGCCCTCGGCGATGATCTCGGGGCCGATGCCGTCGCCGGGAAGCAGGCAGATGTTATAGGTCCTGGTCATTGATCTACTCCTCGCCAAGTTTCGCCTTCGTGCGGTTGATGAGGCCGCCGGCTTCGATGATCTCGCGGATGAACGGGGGGAACGGCTGAGCCTGGTACGTCTGGCCCGTCGTCTCGTCCACGATGACGCCCGTATCGGCATCCACCGACACCACGTCGCCCTGGCTGATGGCGTCCACCGCTTCGGGGCACTCCATGATGGCGAGGCCCGTGTTGATGGAGTTGCGGTAGAAGATGCGCGCGAAGCTCTTGGCGATGACGACGTCGACGCCCGCCGCCTTGATGGCGATGGGGGCATGCTCGCGCGACGAGCCGCAGCCGAAGTTCTCGTCGGCCACGATGATGTCGCCCGGCTGCACGCGTTCGACGAACGACGTGTCGAGATCCTCCAGGCAGTGCTTCGCCAGCTCCGCCGGATCGGACGTGGTCAGGTAGCGGGCCGGGATGATGACGTCGGTATCGATGTCGCGCCCGTAGCGGTGCGCGGTTCCTTTGAATTGCATGATCGCAGCTCCTCCTAGTCCAGGTCTTCCGGCAGGCCGATGTGGCCGAGCACGGCGCTTGCCGCGGCGATGGCCGGCGAGGACAGGTACACCTCGCTGGTGGGGTCGCCCATGCGGCCGACGAAGTTGCGGTTCGTCGTGGCGATGGCGCGCTCGCCTGCGGCGAGAATGCCCATGTAGCCGCCCAGGCAGGGGCCGCACGTAGGCGTGGACACGGCGCAGTTCGCGTCGAGGAACACGTCCATGAGGCCTTCCTCCATGCACTGGCGATACACCGCCTGCGTGGCGGGGATCACGATGCAGCGCACGTCGGGATGCACCGTGCGGCCGCGCAGCACGTCGGCGGCCTGGCGCATGTCGGCGATGCGGCCGTTCGTGCAGCTGCCGATGACGGCCTGATCGATTTTGACGTCGCGCGCCTCGGCGGCCGGGCGCGTGTTCGACGGCAGGTGCGGGAACGACACGGTGGGCACGATGGAGGCGGCGTCGATCTCGTACACCTTCGCATACGTCGCGTCCGCGTCGGAATGGTACTCGGTGTAGGGGCGCTCGGTGCGGCCGTCCAGGTAGGCGCGCGTCACGTCGTCGACCTCGATGAGCCCGGCCTTGCCGCCCGCCTCGATGGCCATGTTCGAGATGCTCATGCGCTCGTCCATGTCCATGGCGCGGATGGCGCTGCCGGTGAACTCCATGGCCTGGTAGAGCGCGCCGTCCACGCCGATCATGCCGATGATGTGCAGGATGACGTCCTTGCCGGTGACGCCGGGAGCCAGCTCGCCCTCGATCTTGAACAGCAGAGACTCGGGCACCTTGAACCACGCCTTGCCGGTGGCGTAGCCCACACCGGCGTCGGTGGAGCCCACGCCCGTGGCGAACGCGCCCAGCGCGCCGTACGTGCAGGTGTGGCTGTCCGCGCCGATGATGAGGTCGCCCGCGCCGACGACGCCCTGCTCGGGGAGCAGCGCATGCTCGACGCCCATGCAGCCCACCTCGTAGTAGTGGGTGATACCCTGCTCGCGCGCGAAATCGCGCACGATCTTGGCCTGCTCGGCGCTCTTGATGTCCTTGTTGGGGACGTAGTGATCGGGGACGAGAGCGATCTTCGTAGGATTGAACACCTTCTCGACGCCGATCTTGCGGAACTCTTTGACGGCAATGGGGGCGGTGACGTCGTTGGACAGCACGAGGTCGAGATCGCATTCGATCAGCTGACCCGGCTCCACTTCGTCGAGCCCCGCATGGGCGGCGAGGATCTTCTCCGCCATGGTCATGGGACGTGGCATGTGTGCTCCTTTGTGCGGTGGGTCTCTGGCGCCCGCGCTTCCCCGCACGGACCCTGGAAATCGCTCACAATTGTACCACTCGCTTTAGCACGCAAAAGGAAGAGCCCCGCTGGGCTCTTCCAATGTGAAGCGATTTACAGATTTATCCGGTCGATTACCAAGATCCGTGGTAGCCGTAGTTGTAGGAGCCCATATCCACCGAGTTCATCAGCCCGTACATCGCGGCCGAGATGGTTCCGAACACGATCATGCCGAAGATGAACTGCAGCACGATCCAGATGACGAAACCGATGATGGCGAACTTGAGGGCATCGCTTTTCACCTGCGGCATCTTGTCGACGTTCACAAGCCAAGCGATGATGATACCCGGAATGCCCAGCAAGGCGCCCACCACAAGCCAAGCGAACTTCATGCCGCCGGTGAGCTGCATGAGCGGAGCAGGCGGGTAGAAAGCCTGCGGCTGAGGCTGCGGAGCGCCGTACATCGGTTGCTGCGGCTGGGGCTGCGCGGGAGGAACCTGCTGGCCCATAGAAGGTTGCTGCTGAGGCAACGGCTCGGTCGGGGGCGTCGCGGGAGGCTGCGGAGCCGCGTCGGGCTGCTGCGGGGTGCCAGAGTCGGTGTTCTTCGTATCGTCAGCCATGATAACCTGCTTTCGAATCGGTTGGTGTTTGACAGCAGTATAAAGCCCTCACCTGCGGAAATCATTAACTTTTGCATATCCGTCATCGAACCGACACGAGAATACATCAGCTGGTGTAGGAAGGTTTCGATCAAAGAGCGCGAGCGTTCGAGCTTCCGATCGAGGAGATGCCGCAAGCCTCCTCGCCACGCGCAACGCGGCCTTCGACTCGCTTCGCTCGCTCAGGATGACGGGAGCGGACCGCACTCTCTCAGGATGGCATCCCGAAGACCTCGCTTGCTCGGAATGGCGGAGGGGGGTGCAGCGTCTACGATCAGGGTGCCGAGCTTACGACAGCGCAGTGCACAAGGCGTCGAGCAGCGTAATAGCGAAATGCTGCGCGGAACGACCCTCGCCCGCGTCTTCCCACATAATGCCGGGAAGCTCGACGGCGATGCGCGACGGACTGGCGGCGTCGGCCACGCCGATAGCCGTCTCGAGACGCAGAGAAAGCGTCTCCTCGTCATCGAAGCTGACGCGCGGCACGGTGGTCACCGTCAGCTCGCCCGGCAGGACGATATGCACAAGCAACATGGACTCGTCGGGGGCGACGAGCAGAGAATCGGCGCTCATGATCTTGGAAGCGGGGTTCGTGGCCAGCGCGAGATTCGACATGCGCGATGCGACGCTGCGCGTAAAATCCTGCGTGCCGAACAGGCACAGCGCATTGCGCTCGAGCACGTCGGCGGCGCGGGCGAACCCGAGGTGGCTGGAACCGTGCACCGCTTCCTTGCCCTCCCACGAATGGTGGAGGTTGCGGATGGCGGCGTACGTGTAGGCGCCGGCGATGCCGTCGGACGGCAGGCCCAGGTTGAGCTGGAACTTGCGCAGCGCAAGCTCGGTGAACGCGCCGAAGATGCCGTCGGTGGCGCCGCAGGCGAAGCCGAGCGCGCCCAGCGCGTGCTGCAGCTCCAGCACGTCGTGGCCGTGGAAGTGCGGCATGCGCAGGTACAGGGTGCGGTCGCCCAGCGTGAACGAGGCGTCGACGAGCGCCGCCCACACCTTCTCGGTCACCTCGTCGGTGAGAGGCAGGCCCGCGCCGCCGCAGAACGCCTGCACGGCCTCGGCCGTGGTATCGCCGAACGCCCCGTCGACGTCGGCGGGATCGAGCAGCCCGATGGTGACGAGGCGCTGCTGCACGTCTTCGACCGCGGGACCGGTGTCATGTCGCTTAATGGTTTCCATGAGCGTCATGGTAGCGCACCGCGGTGCGCGCGCGAGGGTTTCGACCGAGGTTCCACAAGAGGAACAGAGGGGGTATGCGCAGCTTGTTGCACGCATGCCCCCTTCTCGGACGTCCGCGCAGCGGTCGCGTCAATCGTGGCACGTGTAGCACTCGAACACGTCGGCGTGATGGCAGCTTGCGCATTCCGCATCGGCTTTGTCGGCAAGCTTCTCGGCATCGTGCATGCCGTGGCAATCCGCGCATCGGATAGTATCGTGCTGCTCGCTCGGAGTCACATCGTGCGGGTTCACCGCCGTGCCTTTCGAATCGACCACCGCGACGTCGACGGTGGCTGCAACGAGTTCTTCGCGAGCACCGTAGTGGCACGACAGGCATGCGTCGTCGGGCACCTCCGTCTTCTTCAGCTTCTTGGGCATGGTATCGGACGCGGTCTTGCCCTCGTGAGCCGTCGCCAGACCGGAAGCGTCAGCATGGCACGAAATGCACGCTTGCCCTTCGTGCGTGCTGGCCACGCAAGCCGCGTCGTCGTACGACGCCTGCTCGGTCGCATGGCAGGTGCCACACTCCGAGTCCGCCGACCACGCAACCGTGATCGGGGTCTCCTTCGCATCGTCGGCCGATGCGGCTCCGTTTTCGTTCGACTGGGGCGCGCAGGCGGTCAACGCCAACGCGATGACTGCGCACGAAATCGTCGCCGCACCCGTAAACTTCTTCATCGCATTGCCTCCTTGGCAGATGAGCGAGCGATACCTTCCGGATCGCCCGCAGGTTCTTGGCCGCCCTTCCGCACGAGGGAGGGAGTCGGAAGGACGGCCGCGTCACGGAACAGATGAAGCCCTAAGCTTCAGCGTCCCAAGGAGTCAGCGCAGCGGCATTGCGCCCGGCGATGCGGCCGAACACCATGCATTCGCTCACGTTGCCGGCACCCTGGTAGTACCAAGCCCATACGGAGCCGAGCTCGCCAGCGGAGAACAGCCGCTCGACAGGCGTGCCGTCCGTATGCACGATGCGCGCACTCGCATCGCGCTTCGGCCCGCCGTTGGTGTTCACCATGATGGGCTGGAGCTGCACCGCATACAGCGTGCCGGAAAGCGCGCGCTTCTTTTCCGCAGCTCGACCGAACTCGTCATCGGGACCGGAAAGCGCGTCCACACTCTCCTGCAGGATCGTCGCTTCGACGCCCATCTGAGAAGCAAGTTCCTCGACAGTGTCGGCTTTGACCATCAAGCCCGAGGAAAGCAACTCTTCGGTGCTGTCGGGAGCGCTGGTGCCGCCGACGATGTGCACCCAACCGCTGCCGCTCGTTCCCATAAACGGCAGCGTGCTCTCGTCGACAACCTGCCAGAACGGCAGGCGCGGCCATTCCATCTTGGCGGAGTCGTTGTAGAACAGCGCATCGCGACCGTATCCGTGCTGATAGGAGCGAGTCTCGTCCATGAAGCGCTTGCCGTACTTGTCGGTCCACACGTACCCGGCATCGCCTGCCACTTCGCAGTCGAAGCCGCATTCGCTGAAATCGTCATCGAGCCAAGTAGCCTGCACGCCGACGCGCGTTGCCGGCGTCGCGGAGTTCATGTGCCAGAAGTCGATATCGTACTTGCGACACGCCGTCAGAGCATCGCCCGTGTTGTACGGCGTGCCCCACGCGAGCGACGGGTAACGGCAGTTATTCGCCTTCATTTCCTCGTTGTACTCGAACCCGCCGCAAGCGAGCACGACGCCCTTCTTCGCCTTGATGAGGAGGGGCGATTCGCCTTGCTGCGCCTCGATGCCGATCGCTTCGCCAGCCTCGTTGAACACGAGATCGGTGAAGGCCGTCTCGAACAGAGACGTAACGCCCGACTCGCTTCCTACCACCTCGAACATAGGCGCCCAGACCCGAGCGTTACCCAACCCTTCGGCCGGAATGAGCGTGTTGGAATCGCCCACCGCCGAAGCGGTTTTCGCAGCGGGGTACTCGCAGGCGTTGTGCGTCTTCGTCTCGATCTCGAACTCGTCCAACAGCCAATCGGCGTTCTCTTTCGCGCCGCCGATATAGGCCTCGATCACGGCATCGTCGAGTCCGACGAGGTGGTAATCGCCGGTGATCTCCTTGAAGTAGGCAACGCCTTCGGCGGTCTTTTCCGGCGACCAGATGGCCTGGGCGCATGCGCGGCTATTGCCGCCTGCGTACTTTTCGGGAGCTTTTTCGACAAGAACGACCTGGCTGCCCGCCTTCGCAGCCTCATGAGCGGCTGCCAAACCGGCGAAGCCCGTTCCGACCACCACCACGTCGGTTTCTTGATCCCACGCACGCTCGTCGCTTGCCGGAGCGCCCGCGCCCCCCTCGGACGAGCATCCCGCAAGCATGCTGCCCGCGCCGACCGCGCCGAGGGCGAGCGCGCCGGTGAGAAAGCCACGCCGCGTTAAACCCATGCTCTCGTTATCCCTTGTTCCCATTTGTTCCTCCTCTTGTTTTCCGCTACCATAGGCCGCGAAATCGCTTCGACGCGCATCTCGCAAAGGGCCTTTGACGGCGAGGAGCGTACAGGGGAACGAAGCGCGAAAACATCGAACAAGGTATATGATTTACGCGCCGCAGCAAGGGGATCTGTCCATCATATAAAGTATTTGACACGCAGCTCACCGGGGAGAATGCAATGCAGCAAGCCACAGGGGGAGAAAAGAGTCGAGTTGTCGCCAAACCGGCCCGCTCCGACATTCAAAGAGGCGGCATCGCGCTCGATGCGTTCGCCTCGGCGCTTTTCTGGGGATACGTCGCCATCATGTTCGGGTCGTCGGAAATCAAGATTGCGGAGTCCATCGGGCTGGCACCGGAGAACGTTGCTCTGATATGCGGCAACGTCGTCGCCTTGGTCGCGGTCGGGTTGTTGGGGCCTCGCGCGCACGGGTCGCACCTGTTCGTCCTCGGGCTCGCGGGCTCCGGAACCGCGTGTATTTTGCAGACAGTCAGCCTTCTCTCACCCGAGATGGTTCCCGTCGCCTGGTCGCGCTTGTTCGCGTGCGGCGCATCGGCCATCCTCGTCCTCGCATGGTGCGAGCATATCTCGTCCGAGACCTCCCAGGAGCGACCGCTGTTCCTAGCGCTCTGCAGCCTGCTCACCATCGTCATCGTCCTCGTATCCATACAGTTGGGCGCACGATCGGCCATTCTGTTCGGCGGGGTGTTGCCCGTCGTCTCGGCGGCACTAGGCGCTTATCGAACGCGCGCGTCGGCACGAACTGCGCCCAGCGTGACGATCCAGCCTCCGTTTCCCCTGTACCTCATCGTCATCCTGTTCGTATTCGGATTCATGATCAGCTTCTTCTCGCTTTTGAACCGGCGCACCGGAACCGTCGAGAACTTCATGATACCCGCCGGCATCGACCCCTTCCTCGCGGGATGGACCGTGCTCGTCCTCGTCATCGCAGGATGCGTTTGGATGCTGTTGCCGCAACGGCACGCCTCCCTCGTCACCACCGTGCTCATCCCGCTCGCCTCGCTCGGTCTGCTGCTCCCGCCGTTCCTTCGCTACGGTTTGCAGGAAACGCTGCCGGCCGTCGTGGCGTTCATCGTCATCTGCGAGGCCATCATCTGCAGCGTCGGCCCGAGCAATGCCAAGAAGTACTTTCACATCGGATCGTTCACCTTCGTGTTCTGGACACGTTCGTTCGGCCTCATCGGCATGATCGTCGGCTACGCTGCGGCCATTCTCCTGTTCGACATCATGAAGATCGCCATCGACTTCGACATCCTTTTGATCATGTTCGCCGCTTACGCCATCCTGTGCCTGACCGTCGCGGTGATGCTCGGCCGCATCGGGCTGAAAGCCCCCGCGGAGCGCGAGCGCGAGAGTACCCCTGCCGCCGCGGCGCACGCGCTTGCCGAGCGCTACGGTCTGACGGCACGGGAAGCCGAAGTGCTCGAGCTGGTGGCGCAGGGCCGCAACATGACGTACGTGCAGAAGGCCCTGTGCATCTCGCCGGGAACATCGTCAACGCATATCAACCACATCCATCAGAAGCTGGACGTTCACAGCCGCGAAGAGCTGATCGACCTCGTGCAGGAGGAGTTGGCGCGCTAAAAAAGACCCGGACGAATCCGGGCCCTGATGAGGTGCATCTCGAAACGTAGATCAGATCACTTCAAGCGGCTGACGAACCAGTCGGCCATGGAGACGAGGAGGTCGCGGGCCGTGGAGGGGCGCACCATGTCGGTCAGGCGGTTCTTCGCGATGCTCGTGAGGTTCTCGGCGTAGTTGCGCGCGTAGTCGATGCTGCCGGACGCCTCCATGATGGCGACGGCCTCGGCGAGCACGGCCTGGTCCTTCTCCTTCGACGACAGGATGCCGATGAGGCGGTCGCGATCGTCGGAGTGCTGCAGCGCGTGCACCACCATGAGCGTGCGCTTGCCCTCGGTGATGTCGTTGCGGAAGTCCTTCTTCGTGCTCTCCTCGGAGCCCACGAGGTTCAGCAGGTCGTCCTGGATCTGGAACGCGAGGCCGGTGTCCAGGCCGTAGTTGCGCAGCGCCTCGACTTCGACCTCGGTGCCGCCGCCGATGATGGCGCCGATGGCCAGGGGCACCGCGCCGGAGTAATGCGCGGTCTTGTGCGTGGCCATGACCAGGTAGTCTTCAGGCGTGATGTCGTAGCGGCCGTCACGCGCCCATCCGATGTCGAGCGCCTGGCCTTCGATGGTGCGGCGGGTCATGTCGATGAGCTCGGTGATGACGCGCACCTTCGTGGCATCGTCGAGGTTCTCATCCGACACCACCGTGCCGTTGACGAGGGACAGCGCGAGGTCGCCCGCGTTGATGGCCAGCCCCATGCCCTCGGTGAGGTGCATGCACGGCTCGCCGCGGCGAAGCTCGGCCTCGTCGGCGATGTCGTCGTGGATGAGGGCCGCGGTATGAAAGTGCTCGATGGCGGCCGCGGCGCTGGTCGCGCGCGCCATGTCACCGCCCACGGCGCGACAGGCCGCGAAGCAGATGAGCGGGCGATGGCGCTTGCCGCCGTTCTGGCTGTACGCCATGAGCGGCTGGTACAGGTAGCGGTCCATGTCCGCGTGCGTGCCCTTCGGGATGAAGGAGTTCACCAGGTCGCCCACGCGGTCGGCGTACGACGTCAGGTACTGCTCGAACGACTCGGGAGGTTCTTCTACGGCTGCGATGATTTCGTTGATTGTCTCCATAGCACTTTCTCTGTAGGCCTGGGCGAATGATCCGCTCGACATGGTATCACAAAGAAAAGCGGGCGCTTTCCGTGCGCTGCGCCAGCGGCTTATTTTTCCGGGTTTCTCCGCATATCAGGTTGAGAGTATGCAACGCTTTGCGTCAAGCGACGCTTCGCTTGCTACACTGGGAGCATCGAAAATCCCGCGCGAGAAGGAGGCGTCCATGAACGTCAGCCCCGCATTCCAGGCATTCGCCCAAGAGGCTCCGCAGCACCAGCAGGCATGGTCGGAGGCGGTGCAGGCGCTCGGCGCGGCCAGCGCGCTCGACGACAAGACCGCCGCTCTCGCCTACCTCGCCGTCATGGCGGCGGCCCGTCTCGACAGCGGCCTGCCGTTCCACGTGAAGATGGCGAAGATGCACGGTGCCACGCGCGACGAGGTGATCAGCGCGGTGCTCATCGGGCTGCCGGCCGTCGGCAACGTCGTGACCGCGTCGCTGCCCGCCGTGCTGGAAGCGTACGACGAGGAGTAGGAAGCGGGAGGCGTCGCCTCCGTGGCGCTCGCCGCACCATGAAGCGCAAGGTGGTAGGGGCGGCGGGACTCGAACCCGCAAGGCCGAAGCCGGAAGATTTTAAGTTTGCCCTACCCGTTCGAAGCACGTTTGAAATCAGGTCTGATGATCTTGAAACTACCAGGTGAAACGCTCTTTTTCGTTTTATCGCCATAATTATCATCCGGCTGCGATCCGGCGTTTTCGGGGGATTTCGGACAATCTGGGACAACGGGTTTCGCCCTCTTGTTCATCGCGGCGGCGGCGCGCTCCGTCGACTCGGTGCCGCGCTGGACGTAGAACGTCGACGTGATCACCGGCGTGCTGTGGCCGAGGAGCTGCTGCACGTCGGTGATCGGCAGACCGTCCTCGCGCACGAGGATCGTACCGCAAGAATGCCGCGTGTTCTTGAAAGGCATGACCACCGGGAGCCCCTTCTTCGCGACCACGTCCTTCCACCGGTCGGTGATGCGATCCGGCTTCGTGCGCTCGCCCTTGTGCTCGAGCAGAGGCCCCGACCCTTCGGCGTGAGGCTGCAACAGCTCGCCGAGCCATCGCGGGAAATAAGCCGTTCTCGCCGAGGTGAACGATTTCGGCGGCTCAAACCACCCCTCTCCCTTACGAAAATGGTACGAGCGCCAAATCCTCACTGCGCCGAGGAAGTCCTCGGTGTCGACGGTCCAGTCGATCTCCTCCTTGTCGATGGCAGTGATCTCCGACCTTCTGAGCCCGATGCCGAACCCGATGGCAACGGCCATGCGCACGTCCTCGTCTCCGGGCTCGTCGAACGCGTCTATGTAATCCCACATTTCTGCCGACTTGACGGTGGGCTTGTCGACAGGATCGGCCGTCGGCTCCTCTACCGCGTCCGTGACGACGAACTGCAGGAGCTGCCATTTGACCGCCCTGCGGTACCCCTGCCTCAACAGCTTGTAGGCGTTGCGGCGGGAGCCGAGGCTTGGGATCTCAGCCAGCTTCTGCTCGACGTAGTACGGCTTGAGGTCGGACAAGCCGATATGGCCGAATAGAGGGATGATGTGGAGCCTGGCGGTCTGCTCGTACCCCCGATAGGTCTCGCGAGTTATCAGACTCTTGTCGCGCGGCCCGCCTTCGTACGATTTAGTTCTGACGCGGCTCTTCGCCCACGGCAGGTACATGCCGACGAAGTACTCGGCCACGGTCATGGACGTGGTCTCGACGATTCCGTGCTCGACCTTTATGGCCATGGCGCGAAGATCGGCCTCGTATTCCGTGCCCTCGAACGTCTCGTAAGGTCTCAGGCGCTTCCCCGTCGCCGGATCGTGGCCGCACGACACGCGGATCCCCCAATGCCGGCATTTCTCCCTCGGGCCATCGTCGAGCGGCTCCAGCTGGTACCTCTTGCGCTTCATGGTATACTTCACCATGCCTTTCCGTCAGGTTAGGCTGCAGCCCCGCCGTCCGCCAAGATAGTCGGGGCTGCGCTATTTACCGGCCTTACTTCAATCCAGGCCAGGCGTACGGGTCGAACTCGCGCCAAAGATGATCGTCGGACAGATCTCGCTTGCATATCGGGCAAACCTTGATCTGGTTCGACATGGTCGTCGAGCCCGATCCGCATTCGCATTCGCTGCGCACCACCAAGCGCCCCGCTTCGATCCACACCTCAGCGCCTGATCCTGCCTTGTCTTTATCGATCAGCCTTCTGCCGTCTTCGCAGTATTCGCACATTGCGCTCTCCTGTTTCCGCAAGATCGTCGAAGTCGATCCGCCCGTCTGATTTATTCACGCTCCATCTTCACGGTGGTCGTAGTTCCCATAGCCGATGCCTCGTAGCTCAAAACCCCGTTCTCGTATTTGAACGCTTTCGTCGCATCGCTTGAAGCCAGCATCGCCTTGTCCGTCTGCTCGGTATCATTGGAAGATTCCCAGCTGTAGCTGTCGGTCGCCTCTGTCGGAGCAACGTAGGAGCCAGCCCAATAAAGCGATTTGGTATCTCCTCCGTTGGACACCCAGTTGATCGTGATGGTGTCGCCTGAAATTGTGGCGACTTGATAGCTGTCCTCGGAGTTCTTGTTGGACTGCGTCCACTCCCCCGTCAGATCGAGCGGCTGCGCCTTCTCCTCCTGCTTCGGCTGCTCCTGAGCCGTCGTCGGCTGATCGGATCCGCTCTCCGGCTTCTCAGGCGACCCGCATCCTGCAAGGGTCAATGCAAGCGCTCCAGCGCAACCGACAACGGCAACCTTTCCTACTATCCTCTTCATTTTTCATCTTCCTTTCGTCTAGAACTTTCTAAAACTTAATCGGTTTCGCTGGAAGCGTCTTCCAGAAAATCTCGCCGATGAGGTGCACGGGCGGCGAAGCCGGATCCTTTGTGTTGATGGCTATGTCCGGGTACTCGTCGGCCATGGTACTCTCTGCATGCAAGACGATGGTGTTGCCGGCGAAGAATACGCGCTTTATCGTCGCCTCGTCCCCGTTGACACCGACCAACGCCACGCTCCCGTCGCGCACCTCCATATCGGGATCGCAAATCGCGATCTCGTCGTCGCGAAATACAAGATCCATGCTCGACCCCGCCGGCTTGACTCCGAAAGCGCGAGGGTGGCTCTCCGCGAACTCGTCGGGGATGGTAACCTCCTCGCCGTGCTGCTCGTACACCTCTCGCCACTCTCCTGCTGCGACATTGCCCAGCATCGGGACGACATGATAGGAATATGAAGGCTTCATTATTTCGGAGTTTGCAAAATGTTCTTTAGATGCTAGCCCGTTCTCTAAGCTAAGTAGATCGTCGGTTGTTATCCCAAAGGCATCCACTATGCTCTGGATGTTCTTAGCCGAAGGAAAAGAAACGCCCCTCATCCAAGAAGAAACGGTTTGCTTTTCAATCGAAGCTCGTCGAGCGATCTCCGATTGCGAAACCCCCTCCTTACGCATCAACGCGTTGAGATTGGCTATCAGAACGCTCTGGATTTCGTGTTCGGTTAGCATTTCTTCTCCAAAGGTAATTTTATATCGTTCAGTAAAAAAATTATATACTCCGTATTGACTTCGGTATAGGGTAAATTTACTATTGTCGTTGTCGAAAGGAGGTGAATATGCCGGAGGTTACCAACTTCGTTGAAGTAGCTCGTGGAGCATCGGGCTATCAAAAGAAGGAATTTGCAGAATTCCTCGAGGTCGACCCACAGACTTACAGGAAAATCGAGAGCGACCCCGACAACATGACACTTGGCATGGTGAAGTCATTGCTGCCAAAGTTGAACCGCTATAGTCGGCAAATTCTTCAGGAGTCTATCAACGAAATTTTTTTGTCTTGTGAGTAAATTTTAATTTGTCGCATCGAACTTTGAGAATCGAATAGCCCGGAAGGCGGCAGCCGAAAGGAGCCGCCGCAATGGAAGATAGATTCGCTGAGCCTAGTCAAGAGAAGCCGACATGCGATCTGGTGAACGAGTTGTCGCAACGCGAAGGCGTCGAGACCTCGACGCTCGCTCCCTGCGTCGAAGCCGTCGTCAAGGTTTCGGGGCCCGCAAAAGTGCTTGTCGTCATCGACTAGCCCACGCGCGCGTATGGGTAGCACCCTTTGATATTCGCGTGGAAGTACCTGCCGTGGGACGGCGCGGACATCAGACCGCGGTAAACGGACTCAGGAACCCCCGAGTAGCGGTACGTCCCGCCCGAGTTGAACCTGATATACAGCGTTCCACCCTCGTAGCCGACCGAACTCAAATCCGATGACGATACAGGCTGCATATTCATCTTCATCACCCCCTCTCACAGACAAGCCGCATCGTAACACGCTGCCGTCCTCCGGGTTATTCGAAACGCGAAGTTCGCCGATCATGGAAAGGAGGTGAAGCATGGCAACACCCAGGAAGTACCCGACCCTCGACGAGTTCGAGGAGCTCAAAGAAGCCGTTGCGCGCATCGAGGCGCGGCTGTCCAGCAAGCCCGAGAAGTCGTCCGTAATCGTCGACGCCGTGGAGGCGTGCGAGCGCATCGGGATCGTGGACGCGTACGGAACGCCCGTCGCGGTGGGCGACGAGATCGGCACGCTGGAGGGCGGCGCCGGACGCGAGGTTCGCGAGATCGTCCTGCGCAAGGCGACCGGATCCTGCAAGGCCACCCTGCACGCCGCGTGCGCGGACGGAAGCTCCGTCACCGCCGTGGACATGCGCCTGCCGGGCCATGTAGTGACTAAAAAGGCCACGGCGTAAAGCCATGGCCGCAGACAATCGCGGGCGGCAATCCCTGGCAGGAACGCCCGCCATCGAAGAGGAAGGATACCACATGCAAGCCATCGAAGCCAAACCTGGCAACGATATCAAGAATGCGCCGCCAGAAACCGCGTCTCCTCGCCTGACCTGCTCGCTGCAGGAAGCTGCCGATCTTACCGGATTGTCGTACGATTACCTGCACGGCCAGAGCAAGATCGCCAACCCGAGCGAGCGCCTTCCGGGCTTCAAGACTGGCAAGAGCGTGTACCGCGTGATCGTCAGCGAGCTGCCCGGATGGCTGCTGCGCAAGGCGGGGATCGCATGAGGTTGAGCAACAAAGAGCGCGCGGAGCTGTGCTTCGCGGTCGTCGTCCCGTGCGCCGTCTACCTGCTGATAGCCCTCGCCGCCCACGGCATCTCCCAGGGCTGGTGGTAGGCGTGGAGCGCAACCCCGCCGTGCAGGCCGCCGAGGAGGCCGTCGCCTGGGCCAAGAGGCCGTCCATGGTCAACCCCGCCGTCACCAACTACGACGCGCTCAAGCTCGACGTGCAGCGCATCGTCCGCACGACCGATGCCGGAACCCCCGTGGTCACGATGGTCTCCGTGCCCATGGCCATGGCGCATTGGGCGTGCCTGAGCCGCATGCTCGTCATGGACGAGCCGTCTCTGGCATGGCGCATCCACCCGCAGTACGTCGAGGCGCTCGACAGCCAGGCGGGCACCGCATGGCTGCAGATCATGTTCGCCGACGTCACGGGGCGCCGCCCCGAGGCGCGCAGCTGGCGGCACGCGAAGGGCGCGGTCGCGCGATGACGCGCAAGGGCTCGGCCCAGAGGCCGTGGACGACCGACGAGATCGACCGGCTGCGCGACATGGCCGGCAGGCTCCCGCGCCGCGACATCTGCCGCGAGCTCAAGCGCTCGAGCGGGGCCGTCAAGATGGCCGCCAAGCGCCTGGGCCTGTCTCTGAGGTGCTGCCGTACCCGGCTCGTATGGTGCGACGAGTGCGCCGGATGGCGCTCCACCGTCGACAAGGACGGCCGATGCCGCGTCTGCCGGATGCGCGAGCAGCTCGCCGGCCGCGAGGCGGCGTGCGTCGAGGTGTACGCATCGATGACCCCTCGGCAAAGGGCCGCCTACGACGACCAGGAGGCCAAGCGCGGCACGCGCCCGTCGTCCCTCGGCCCGAGGCCGAAGAAGCGAGAGAGCTGCCCCATGAGCCGCTACGAGCGCGACAAGGCCGAGGCCGCCTACCTGCTCGCCCTGGAGGAGTGGGAGCACCGCAGGCTGCTGCTGCCCTACAACGCGGCCAAGACCCGGCTCAAACGCATGAGGGAGGTCATAGGAGCCAATCCGAGAAAATCGAAATGAGTGTTACTTTTCAACGTTTTATCTGATCAGAGGAGGATCAATGGAGTTACGAGAGATATCCGTCGAGGACGTGTACCCCGACGAGAACAATCCTCGCAAGGACTTCGGCGACATCGCCGCCCTGGCCGAGAGCTGCATGCTCAACGCGGTCAACCCCGGCGAGCCCGTCAACCCCATCGTGGTCGTCGAGGACGGCGGGATCTACCGCATCGTCGACGGCGAGCGCCGCTACAAGGCGATGCGCAGAAACAAGCTCGCCCGCTGCCACGCCGTCGTGTGCGACGACATGGACGAGGCCAACGCGATGGTGGCCATGGTGGCGACCGACGACAAGCGGCGGCTGACGGATGTCGAGCGCAGCCGCGGCGTGCAGCAGATGCTGCTGCTCGGCGTGGATCCGGAGCGCGTCGAGCGCGTGGGTCGCATGCCCAAGGGATCGGCGGCCAGGATCAGCCGCGCCCGCGCCGTCGTGGACGATGCCGGCGACGACATGACGCTCGAGCGCATGCTGGCCATCGCCGAGTTCGAGGCGGACGGCGACTACGAGGCGGTCGACATGCTGGCGGGATGCAGCGAGTCGGAGTGGCGCGACGTCGCGCACTCCATCAGCGCCAAGCGCGCCCGCGCCGAGAAGGTCTCCGCCATCCTGACGGCGTGCGCGGGCGCCGGCATCGCCCTGGAGCTGGAGCCGCCGAGATACGACGACGGGTACTCCTACCGCGACTGCGAGAGCGATCCGGAGGAGATCGCGGCCAGGCTCGGAGAGCTGCCCGAGGGAACCGTCGCCTGGCTCTGCGAGGAAAACTACCCAGAGCCCGAGGTGCGCTTCTACTCCCCCCGCGGCGCCGAGAGCGCCGGCCCCGAAGCCGAGGCGCGCGCCGAGCTGGTGCGCGAGGTCGCGTCGCTGATCGAGGCTGGCTCCGAGCGGCGCGCCCGGTGGTTCGCCCGAACGATCAACGTCCCCGGGGCGTGCCCCAACGTCAAGAATGCGCTGCTCGGATCGCTCTTCGCCGAGCCTGACGGCTTCCACGGCCGGATCCCGAAGGACGACCTGGACAGGTTCGCCGAGCTTGCCGGAGACGGATTCGACGCGCCGGACATGGCGCTGTCGGGAGCGGTCGCCGCGTACCTGTACGTGGCCAAGGGCGGCGAGCTCCACAGCACGTACTCCCGCGAGCTCGTGGCCGGATGCAACAACGGATACGTCATGCTCCGCCTGCGCGCGTGGATGGAGTGGATGGCCGCCTTCGCGGCCGACGGGTACGCCTACGACGAAGGCGATGCGCGCCTGATGTCGATGGCCGAGCAGGCGATTGAATCGTGCGATGAAGAAGAGGAGGAGTAGCATGACCGTGAAGATCAACAGCCTGGAGGTCGAGAACGTCAAGCGCGTCAAGGCGGTGGCGCTGGAGCCGGCCGAGAGCGGGCTCACCGTCATCGGAGGCCGCAACGGCCAGGGCAAGACCAGCGTGCTCGACGCCATCGCCTGGGCGCTGGGCGGCGACCGCAAGCGCCCGAGCGAGGCCAAGCGCGCGGGCAGCGCGACCGACCCGCACCTCAAGGTGCAGCTGTCCAACGGCATCGTGGTGGAGCGCAGGGGCAAGGCCGGCTCCCTCAAGGTGACCGACCCCGAAGGGCGCAAGGGCGGCCAGCAGCTGCTGGACTCGTTCGTGGGTTCGCTGGCGCTCGACCTGCCCAAGTTCCTGGTGATGTCGGACAAGGACAAGGCCAAGACGCTGCTCGAGATCATCGGCGTGGGCGACGAGCTGGCGCGGTTGGAGCTGGAGGAGCAGACCCTCTACAACCGGCGCACCGGCATCGGGCAGATGCGCGACCAGAAGAAGGGCGCGGCCGCCGACATGCCCATGCACCCCGACGCGCCCGCCGAGCCCGTGAGCGCCATGGAGCTGATCCAGGCGCAGCAGGAGATCCTCGCCCGCAACGGCGAGAACCAGCGCAAGCGCCAGGAGGCGCGCAACATCGAGGCCCGGTGCGATCAGATGCGCGACAAGCTCGCCGACCTGACGCGCCGTATCGACGAGCTCAAGTCGGAGCGCGCCGCGCTCAACGTCGAGTACCTCAAGTCGGTCGAGGACTTCGGCGTCGCGAGCAAGACCGCCGAGCAGCTGCAGGACGAGTCGACCGCCGAGATCGAGGCGCAGCTGGAGCGGATCGAGGCGGTCAACGCCAAGGTGCGCGACAACCAGCGCCGCGCGGACGCCGAGCGCGAGGCCGAGGAGCTGGCCGAGCAGTACGACGACATGACCGAGCGGATCGAGGCCGTGCGCGCGTCCAAGATGGCGCTGCTCGACGGGGCCGACCTGCCTCTGCCGGGACTCGTCGTGGAGAACGGGCTGCTCGCCTACGAGGGGCGCCGATGGGACTGCATGAGCGGGTCCGAGCAGCTGCGCGTCGCCACCGCGATCGTGCGCAAGCTCAAGCCGGAGTGCGGGTTCGTGCTGGTGGACAAGCTGGAGCAGATGGACGCCGAGACCATGCGCGAGTTCGGCGAGTGGGCGGAGGGCGAGGGCCTGCAGGTGATCGCCACCCGCGTGTCCACCGGCGGCGAATGCTCCATCGTCATCGAGGACGGATACGGCGGCGCGGCCGATGCGGCCAAGCAGAGCGACCTCGTCAACTGCGGCGCCCCCTACCGCAACGGACAGGCGGTTCTCGACGCGGGCGCGATCACGTCCGTCGAGCAGGCCGACACCCCCTCGAAGTGGGTGATGTAGATGGCGCTCAGCATCACGCGCGGCATCGTGCCGAAGGCCCAGAAGGTGATCGTGTACGGGCCGGAGGGCGTGGGCAAGACGTCCTTCGCTGCGAAGTTCCCGGACCCCCTTTTCATCGACACGGAAGGATCGACCGAGCATTACGACGTGGCTCGCACGGAGGCGCCGCGGAGCTGGCCCATGCTTCTGGACCAGGTGCGCGAGGTCAAGGCAACCAGGCCCTGCGCGACCCTCGTGATCGACACGGCCGACTGGGCCGAGCAGCTGGCGATCCGCCACGTATGCGACGAGAAGAGCTGGAAGAGCATCGAGGATCCCGGATACGGCAAGGGCTACACGTTCGTCGTCGAGGAGTTCGGCAAGCTCCTCAACCTGCTCTCCGACGTGGCCGAGGCTGGGATCAACGTGGTGCTCACAGCCCATGCGGCCATCCGCAAGTTCGACCAGCCCGACGAGGCCGCGAGCTACAACCGGTGGGCTCTCGCGCTCATCGACGCGGCCAAGATGTCCAACGCCGCGAAGGCCAAGGAGTGGGCCGACGCCGTGCTGTTCGCCAACTACGAGACGATCGTCGAGGTCGTCGGCGAGGGCAAGGGCGCTAAAGGCAAGGCGCGCGGCGGGCAGAAGCGGGTGCTGCACGCCCAGCACCACGCTTGCTGGGACGCGAAGAACCGCTGGGACCTGCCGCCCCAGGTGCCGCTCGACTTCGCGCAGATCGCCGCGTTCGTGCCGGCGGCTCCGGTCGCGTCCAGAGTCCGGGCGGCGAGCGCCGCCGTCCCCGCACGCCCGGCGGCCCCGGCAGCGCCGCCCGCGAAGACCGCCCCCGCCGCGCCGACGGCCCCCGCAGCCGCGGCACCTGCCCCGGCGGCGCCGGCTGCGCCGAAGCCGGTGCAGAGCATCGTGTTCGCGGACGACGGCAGCGTCGTGAGCGACACGGCGAAATCCAAGGCGGCCGGCTTGCCCGATTTTTGGGCTCCCGCGCTGCAGCTGATGGAGCGCGACGGCGTGAGCGTCGAGGAGATACGCGCCATGAGCGCGGCGAAGGGGTTCTTCTCGGCCGATACCCCGGCCGAGAACTACCCGGAGGACTACGTGCTCGGCGGCATCGTCGCGCAGTGGGACAAGTGCGTGGCCAACATCAAGGCGATGCGCGAGGAAGCGGAGCCCGTGCCGTTCGGCGCTCCGGACATGACCAAGATCTAAGAGAGGACTGAAACATGGCAGAGAACGACAAGGGCCAGGCGCTCGACTGGGACGTGACCGAGGTCGTGGACGACGGAGGGTTCACCCTGCTGCCCGCAGGCACGTACGCCTTCGAGGTGGCCAAGATCGAGCGAGAGCGCTTCGAGGGCTCCGACAAGATGGAGGCGTGCCCACGCGCGAAGGTGACCCTCAACGTGTGGACGAGCCAGGGCTGGGTGCCCGTCGTCGACCGTCTCATGCTCAACACCAAGATGGCATGGCGGATCGCCCGCTTCTTCGAAGGGCTGGGCTTCGACCGCGACCCCCAGACCGGCAGCGTGAAGATCGACTGGAACGCGGCCGTCGGCAAGCAGGGATACGTCAAGATCAAGGTGCGCGACTACCAGTCCAACGGCGAGACCCGGCAGGCCAACGACATCGACGCGTACCTCAAGCCGTGCGAATGGCCGACGGAGCAGCAGGCCGCCGCGCCCGAGCAGACGAGCCTGCCGGTGCCCGAGCAGCCGACGGCGCAGCGCCCGCACTCGTCCTACGAGATGTGATGGGCGCGGTCGATCTGAGGCCGTACCAGGAGGAGGCGCGCAGGGCGGTAGAGCGCGAGTGGGACGAGGGGCGCGCCAAGACGCTCCTCGTCCTCCCCACCGGGTGCGGCAAGACCATCGTGTTCGCGATGGTGGCCAAGGACGTGGTGGACGGGGGCGGGCGCGTGCTCGTCCTCGCCCACCGGGGCGAGCTGCTCGACCAGGCGGCCGACAAGATCGGCAAGGCGACGGGCCTCGGCTGCAGCGTGGAGAAGGCCGAGCGCACGAGCGTCGGCGAGTGGTTCCGCGTGACCGTCGGCAGCGTGCAGACCATGATGCGGCCGTCGCGCCTCGATAGGTTCCCGCGCGACTGGTTCGACGCGATCATCGTGGACGAGGCGCACCATGCGCTGTCCGCCAGCTACCAGGCGGTGCTCGATCATTTCGACGCCGCCGACGTGCTCGGCGTGACCGCCACGCCCGACCGCGGCGACCGCCGGAACCTGGGCGCCTACTTCGACTCCATCGCCTACGAGTACACGCTTCCGCGCGCCATCAAGGAGGGCTACCTCTGCCCCATCAAGGCGCAGACGGTGCCGCTGGCCATCGACCTGGCCGCAGTGCGCACGCAGTCGGGCGACTACTCGGCCGGCGACCTCGGCACGGCGCTCGACCCGTACCTGGAGCGCATCGCCGACGAGATGCTGGCGGCTGGGTGTACGGAGCGCAAGACGGTGGTCTTCCTCCCGCTCGTCAAGACGTCGCAGAAGTTCCGCGGGATCCTGGAGGCCAAGGGCTTCCACGCGATGGAGGTCAACGGCGAGAGCGCCGACCGGGCCGAGACGCTCGCGGCGTTCGGCGAGGCCGGCGGCGGCGCCGTGCTCTGCAACTCGATGCTGCTCACCGAGGGCTGGGACTGCCCGAGCGTGGACTGCGTGGTGGTGCTGCGGCCCACGAAGGTGCGCTCGCTGTACTGCCAGATGGTCGGGCGCGGCACGCGCCTGAGCCCCGAGACCGGCAAGACGGAGCTGCTGCTGCTCGACTTCCTGTGGCACGTCGAGCGCCACGAGCTGTGCCGGCCGGCGCACCTGATCGCCGAGAGCGAGGACGTGGCCCGCGCCATGACCGAGCGCCTGGAGCAGGCCGGCTGCCCCGAGGACCTGGAGGAGGTCGAGCGCGAGGCCGCCAAGGACGTGGTGGAGGAGCGCGAGCGGGCGCTCGCCGAGCAGCTGTCGGCGATGCGCAAGCGCAAGCGCAAGCTGGTGGACCCGCTGCAGTTCGAGATGTCGATAGCGTCCGAGGACCTGACCGGCTACGTCCCCCAGTTCGCATGGGAGATGGCCCCGGCGAGCGACGCGCAGAAGGCGGCGCTGGAGAAGGCCGGCATCTGCCCCGACGAGATCGGGTGCGCAGGCAAGGCGTCGCTCTTGATGGACAAGATAGCCAAGCGCCGGGCGGAGGGCCTGGCGACCCCGAAGCAGATCAGGCAGCTGGAGGGACGCGGGTTCCGCCGCGTCGGCGAGTGGACGATGGACCAGGCGTCGGCGCTCATCAGCCGCATCGCCGCCAACGGATGGCGCACTCCGGCGAGCATCGACCCGGCGACGTACGAGCCGAGCCGGGAAGCGCGCGCGGCGCGCGTCCCGACGCTCCGGCTCGGAGCCTAAAGAGGAGGACGGATGACCGAAGGATACGATCTGGAGGAGTGCCTTGCGGCGGTCGACCCCGCCGCGTGCAGCTACGAGGAGTGGCTGCACGCGGGCATGGCCCTGCACGCCGAGGGGATGCCGCTGGCGCTCTGGGACGACTGGAGCCGGCGCGACGCGGCCCGCTACAAGGACGGCGAGTGCGCGCGGAAGTGGAGGGGCTTCGGCCGCGGGCCGGACGAGGTCAAGGGCGGCACGCTCGTGCAGATGGCGCGCGACGCGGGATGGTCGCCCGCCTGGGACAAGGGAGAGGCCTTCGGCTGGGACGTGACCGAGGTCCAGGGCGGGCCGTCCGCGCCGGGACGCATCGTCGACCCGACGTGGGTGGAGAGCGCCGAGCTCGCGGAGCCGGGCGAGGAATGGCGGGGGTCGGACGACCTGATAGCCTACCTGGAGGCCCTGTTCGACCCCGGCGAGGTCGTGGGCTACGTGGTCGAGTCGTGGGACAACGAGGGCAGGCGCGTGCCGTCGGGCAAGGGGCCGCACACCGAGACGGCGGGCGAGATCGTCGAGCGCGTGCGGAAGTACGGCGACGACCTGGCCTCGTCCATCGGATGGCACGACGCTGACGGCGGCGCGTGGATCCGCTTCAATCCTCTCGACGGCAACGGCGTGCGCAACGACAACGTGGCGGAGTACCGCTACGCGCTCGTCGAGAGCGACGACATGTCGGTTGGCCGCCAGCTCGCCATCATGCGGGAACTGGAGCTGCCGGCGGCGGCCATCGTGCACAGCGGCGGCAAGAGCGTGCACGCCGTCGTGCACGTCGACGCCAAGGACTACGACGAGTACCGCAAGCGGGTCGACCTGCTCTACTCGACGTGCCGAGAGAACGGGCTTAAGGTAGACACCCAGAACAAGAACCCGAGCCGCCTGTCCAGGATGCCGGGCGTGACGCGCGCCGGGCGCAAGCAGTGGCTCGTGGCGACCGACGCGGGAAAGGCTTCGTGGGCCGAGTGGCGCGAGTGGATCGACGAGCAGAACGACGACCTGCCCGACCCCGAGAGCCTGGCCGACTGCTGGGACGCGCTGCCGGAGCTGTCCCCTCCCCTGATTGAGGGGGTGCTGCGCCAGGGCCACAAGATGATGCTGGGCGGCCCCAGCAAGGCCGGAAAGTCGTTCGCGCTCATCGAGCTGTGCGTGTCGATCGCCGAGGGCGTGCCGTGGCTGGGGTTCGGCTGTGCGCAGGGCCGCGTGCTCTACGTCAACCTGGAGCTGGACAGGGCGAGCTGCCTGCACCGCTTCCGCGACGTGTACGGGGCCATGGGCGTCGAGCCGGCGAACCTGGCCAGCATCGACGTGTGGAACCTGCGCGGGAAGAGCAAGCCCATGGACCAGCTGGCGCCGTCGCTCATCCGCCGCGCGCTCAAGACGCGGCCCATCGCGGTGGTGATCGATCCCATCTACAAGGTGATCACCGGCGACGAGAACTCGGCCGACCAGATGGCCGCGTTCTGCAACCAGTTCGACCGCGTGGCCACGGAGCTGGGCTGCGCCGTCGTGTACTGCCACCACCACTCCAAGGGCAGCCAGGGCTCCAAGCGCTCCATGGACCGCGTGAGCGGGTCCGGCGTGTTCGCCCGCGACCCCGACGCGCTGCTCGACATGATCGAGCTCGAGCAGACCGACGCGCTGCGCCAGCAGCAGGAGGACGCGGCCGTGTGCGCGGCGCTGGAGCGCGTCATGGCCGACGTCGGGCCGGACGGATGGCGGGACGTGATCGGCGACGACGACCGGCTCACGGCCAAGCGCTTTCTAGAGGGCGCGCGGGCGCTGCTCGACCGGCAGGGCGAGGCCGCCATGCTAGAGGCCGTTCACGCGGCCCGCGAGGCGGCCAAGGCCCGCACGGCGTGGCGCATCGAGGGCACGCTGCGCGAGTTCCCGCGCTTCGATCCGCTGAACCTGTGGTTCGACTACCCGGTGCACCGCCCCGACTCGACGGGCGCGCTGTCGGACGTGGAGCCGGAGGGCGAGGCCCCGCCGTGGAAGCGCAACCTGGCCAAGAAGCGCACGCCGGAGGAGCGCAGAAATGAGCGCATCGCCGCCTTCTCGGAGGCGTTCGCAGCGTGCGACACGGGCGGCGAAGTGACGCTGAAAGACATCGCGGAGTACCTCGGCGTAACCGACAAGACGGTGAGGAAGCGGGCGGAGGAAGCGGGCTCGTACTGGATCATGGACGGCAGGATCGGGCGGAAGGCGGCATCGCGAACGGAGGGAAAAACTCGGAGGGAAGCGCTTCCCTCGCATCTTCCATGACGGACGTTTCGCCCGAGTTTTTCCCTTCCGTCCGAAAAGACGTTTATCGGAGAATTTCCCGATTTTCCCTCAGAGGGAAATTATCGGTAAAACGCCGACTTTTTCCGAGGGAAGGAAAAAGTACCCCCCTACGGGGGGTAAAGGATTCCCTTCCCTCACGGTCAGAGGGGAAAGGAAGGCGGGCTTGAGCGCTGCCCGCCGTCCTTCCTTCCCGATCCTCTGACGAAGCAAAATTTCAGACACCTAATTACTAGAAAGAAGGTAGCAATTATGGAAGGAACGGACACCCTGAGACGAGCCTCGCAGAAGCTCCTCGGCAAGAAGAACATGATGATAACCGCGGGCGGCGTGAAGGCGCTGGGTCGCAGGCTCGCCGACATCGCCGACCGGATCGATCGCGAGCACGCCGAGGAGCTTGCGGCGGAGAAGCGCGGACTGACCGGCGAGGCGCGCGAGGCCGCAGCCGACTGGGTGGATAAGCACGGCGGGCTGGACGAGGCCAAAGCGAGGATGAAGAAGTACTACGACATCACCCATCGTGTCCTTGAGGCTCTTGGATTGCAAGCGCCGCCATTGGATGACCAGAGCGAAAGGATCATGGCCGAGCTGGACAAGCGCCTGATGCCTCCGGGGATGGAGTGGCAGCGCTTCGAGGACGGCGAGAAGGTGCTGTTCGGCGACGTTGCCCAGGACAACAGCGGCGACGCCGCCACCGTCGAAGCGGTGAAATTCCACGACGGCCAAGCTGACGTGATCTTCCGCATTGACTGCCGCGCTGGGACGTTGCTGCTTTCCTCCGGCGAGCGCGTCAAGCGCCCCGATACCGAGGTGCTGGGAGCTGACGGGCTGCCCATCGAGGAGGGCGATACGGTATGGGACACGCTCAACGGCGAGCGGCGCACCGTCGGCGTCGTGAATCCCGAATATATCGACTGCTTCGGCGAATTGTTCTCGCCGAACCTCATCACCCACACCCCGCCCGACACCCAGGCGCGCATCGACGATGACGCGACGATCCATCCGTATACGTATTGCAACGAGGTGCTTGGATGGGATGCGCACAGGATTGTGCGCCGCGGCGACCTCGCCGACCAGATCGAGGCCATGATAGCCGATCTCCTGCGCCGCCAGCGCGAGCTTGACGCCAAGACGACGGGAGGCGCGAAATGAGCGAAAAGCTCGGAGCGGACGGCTTGCCTATCGAGCAAGGCCAGGAGATGTACGTCTGCGCATCCCCGGAAGAGCTCGGGTCCGTTTTCATCGCATGCGATATCTCGGGTGAAAAATGCCTGGTGCGAGAAATAGGACGCCACGTACGCGTCGGGATCGGATCTATCGACTGGTACTTGCTGCCATCGATGCTGACTCATGATGCCATGACGAAGGGAGGCGGGCGATGATCGCGGACGGCGTGCTAGGCGTGATCCTGCTCTGCATGATGCTCGTATGGTTGGCGCTGCTCATCTACGCGGCGAGGCGCGACGTCAAGACGAGCAGGATCAAGTACGAAAACGCGCAGAAGACCAGGCGGATTCTGATCGAGCTTGCGAAAAAGAACGGGCTCGACGAAGGGGACGAGACGGGAGGCGATGCGTAGTGGAGATCTCGGAGGCGACCGAGCGGCTGCGCGCCGAGCTGGACGCGCGCGGCATCGAATGGGTCGACGCGTCGGAGGAGCGCGGCGAAGGCTACCTCTACCACATGGAGCGGACGAGGTTCTGTGCGCGAGGCGGCGATTTCAGCTGCATCTGGGGGTACACGAGAAATATCGGCGGCCTGCACATGGGGCTAACTTACGGCTGGCCGCTGGTGCTCGAATGCATGTCCGACTTGATTCCCGGCGACCCCGAGCCCATGAGAGTGATGGAGGTCGTGGCGATGGCGGACGGAGGCGATGCGTCATGAGCGCGCTCTACGACGGATGGGATCTCTCGTCTCTGCTCGCGTGCCTCAAGGAGCGGACGGACGGCGTGGTCGCGCTTTGCCGGGTCGTGCTCGACTACGAGGACGCGGGCGAAGACGCGCGGGAGCTGGCCGAGGAAGTGCTGCGCGAGCTGAAGGGAGGCGATGCGTCATGACATCGGCGTGGTTGCTGCTCGCATCGACGGCCCCGCTCGCAGCGTTCTGCGCATGGGTGCTCGTCGGGGTGTACGGGCTTTTGAGAGACGAATGGGAAGCGAAGAGGAAGGACGACGACCGATGATGAAGAGCGTTTGCCCGGGATGCGCCCACGAGCAGGCGTGCGGGCACGCCGACGTGACCCACTGCGCCGACAGGGTGCCAGCCGCTTGGTGCAGCTGCGACATGCTGCGCAAGGCGGAGGCCGAGCGGGACGAGTGGAGGCGCGCCGCCGAATCCAAGCAGAGGCTGTACGAGCGGGCCAGGATGTCGTCGGTGCGCGACCGGCGCGCGATGCTCCGAGCGGAGGCCGAGCGGGACAGGTACCGGGCCAAGGCGCTGCAGCTCGTTTGCAGCAGGATCGAGTACTTCGGAAGTTGCGCGTGCGAGAGGTGCGCCGTGCGGCTGTCCGGAGGCGATGCGTCGTACGGTTACTGCGCCGCCGTGGTCGAGGAGGTGGACGGGGCATGAGCGGCTGCGACTTCAAGGCGCTCGCGGACAGCCTGTCCGAGCGGTTCCTGGCCGAGGGCTTCACCGTGCACCGCTACGACGCCTACAGCACGTCCAGCGTCTACCTCAAGCTCGACTGCGGCATGTGCAACTCGATCAGGATCAGCGACCACCGCGGGAAGAAGCACCTCGCCTACCGCTACAACATCGGCCCGTGGATCAAAAAGCGCTGGCACGACAACGACGGCAGGTGCCCGCGGCACTACTACCCGATCGACGAGGCGGACGTACTCGTGGCCAACGTGCTGCGCGACCGGGAGCGCCGCAAGAAGCGCTACGGCGAGGCCAAGTACGAGGCCCTGATGCGCGACAACGAGATCCAGGGCGCGCGGGCGACGTGCGGGTTCTGGTCGCAGGCGAGGAAGGTGGAGCGATGATCGAGTTCTTCGAGCCGATGGTGCCGCCGACCGCGACGCACAACGACATGGAGATCCATAGGATCGCCGGAAAGGCGGTTCTCGGCAAATCTGGGGCGCTGGAAGCGGCCGAGGCGAAGTGGGAGGCGCATCTTGCAAAACATGCCCCGCAGAAGCCGTTTGACGGCCCCGTGGCGGTGGAGATGCGCATCTGCTGGCCGACGGGCGGAAAGCACACCCAGGGATCGTGGCACGCCGTCAAGCCCGACGCGGACAACGTGGAGAAGACCGTGTTCGACATCATGGCCAAGCTCGGCTACTTCGAGAACGACAGCCGCGTCGCGCTGCATTCGACTGCCAAGCTGTGGAGCGACCCGGCCGGCATCTACGTGAGGATGGAGGAGCTATGAGGGTGTACGTGGCGGGTCCCGTGACAGGCAGGCCGAGGCGCAACCTGGCGATGTTCGAGCATGCGGCGAAGCAGCTCGTGCAGGCCGGCCACGTCCCGGTCGTGCCGCACCGACACGTCCCCGCACAGGCGGAATGGCACGTCGCCATGAGGCGATGCGTCGCGCTGCTGGCCGAATGCGACGGGGTGTGCCTGCTGCCCGGATGGAGGGGGAGCCGCGGCGCGCAGACCGAGTACCTGCTGGCGATGCGGCTCGACATGGACGTGCGGGAGCTGTCCCGATGGACCGGGTGACATCTCCCCCATCATGAGACGCGCCGACGACGTGTCGGCACCCTCCTCTTCGCGCCCCGCCGTCCCCCTCCCGGCGGGGCGCATCCGTGTGACGCGCCTGGCAAGATGCCCGACATGGCGAATCCCGAGAACATAGAGCCCCACAAGATCCGAAGCACGAGCGAAGCGCGGGAGAAGGGGCGCGCCGGCGGGCTGCGCTCGGGCGCGCGCAGGCGCGAGCTGGCGAGCCTCAAGGAGGCCGCGCGGCTGATCCTGTCGATGGACTCGGCGTCGCCGAAGCACAACAAGGCGATGGAGCTGATGGGGCTGGATCCCGACGAGCGCACCAACGCCGCCGCCGTCACCGCCACGATGGTGATGCGCGCCGCCGAGGGCGACGTCAAAGCCTACGAGGCGCTGTCGAAGAACATGGCGCTGCTCGACTCCGACCGGCAAGCGGAGCGGGAGGACGCGGGTTCCGCGGCCCGCCAGGCTCCCCCGTTCGACCTGTCCGCCGCCATCGCCCCGACGTTCTGCGCGGTCTCCCGCGCCGTCGAGGCCGGCATCCAGGAGGTCGTTCTCAAAGGCGGGCGCGGCTCGGCCAAGTCCAGCTACGCGTACCAGAAGCAGCTCGACGTGTTCCTCTCGCGCCCCGACTCCATGTGGCTGTGCATGCGGCGCTTCGCCAACACGCTGCGCCGCAGCTGCTACGCCAACGTGCTGTGGGCCATCCGCAAGCGCGGCATGACGATCGGGCGCTCCGGCGAGGACGCGGATTTCACGGCATCGGTGTCGCCCATGGAGGTCGTCTACAACGCCACCAGGCAGAAGATCCTGTTCAGCGGCCTGGACGATCCGGAGAAGCTCAAGTCCATCACGTTCGACGATCCGCGCAAGAAGATCGAGATCCTGACGTGGGAGGAGTACTCCCAGTTCGACCCGGCCGACGTGCGCAACGTCGAGTACTCGGTGCTGCGCGCCGACTACGGCCTGGAGTTCAAGCTGTTCAACCCGCCCCCGGATTCGGAGCACTGGGCCAACCGCGAGGCCGCCGACAAGGCGGACGACCCCGCCGTCCTCGTGCACCATTCCACCTGGCGCGACGTGCCCGAGGAGTTCCTGGGCGCGCGCTTCGTCGCCAACGCCGAGCGCATGTACCGCGAGAGCCCCGAGGCGGCGAGGAACGAGCTGGACGGCGAGTGCATAGAGCTCCAGGGCCGCGTCTTCCGCAACGTCGAGGAGCGGACCGTCACCGACGAGGAGATCGCGGAGTTCCGCTGGATCCGGCGCGGCCTGGACTGGGGATACGAGACGGATCCCTGGGTGCTCCTCGACGTGGCCTACGACCGCAAGCGGCGCGAGCTCGTCATCTACGGAGAGGAGTGGCGCCACCACATGCTCAACGCCGACACGGCGGCCGTCGTCAAGGAGCACCTGGCGGAGCGGGGATCCGACGGGCGGCCGATCCGAGACGAGGACGGCGAGCCCGTGTTCCGCCGCGACCTGCCGGCCAACGAGGTGCGCTGCGACATCGCGGAGCGCAAGAGCATCGCGGACTACCGCGCCTACGGCATCAACGCCGTGGGCGCGTCGAAGCGCGTCCCCGTCGCGGACGGCATCGTGTGGCTCAAGGGGCGCGCGCGCATCGTGATCGACCGCCGCCGCGCGCCCCTCGCCTACCAGGAGTTCGTCCGCTACCGCGCCCTCCTCGACAAAGAGGGCCGTTTCGCCGGCTACCCGGACAAGGACAACCATGCTATCGACGCCGTGCGCTACGCGGTGTTCGACCTCATAGCAGACCCCGACACACCGTAAGGAGACAGGCAATGGCAAAGATCGCGACGGAGGGCGGCGGCTGGAGGGGCGCGGCCGAGAGGTGGCTGCAGGGGCTCGGATACCCGGCGGCCTGCATCGAGACCCCCATGAGCGGGTTCGTGGACGAGTGGTGGCGCTACTACAGGTCCGAGGCCGACTTCTACGTCAGCGAGCTGCGCGACGTCAACGGCACGCCTCATACCGTCAAGGTGCGCAGCTGCACGCCGGCGCGCATGGTGTGCGAGGACATGGCCGGCCTGATCTACAACGAGCGGGCGAGCGTGAGCGTGGCCGAAGACGGCCAAGCCGGCCAGGCCGCCGAGTGGCTCGCGGGCTGGCTCGCGCGCACCAGGTTCGACGACGGCGCGCCGCAGCTCGTGCAGCGCATGTGCGCCACCGGCACGGGGGCATGGGCCCTGCACCTGCGGGGCGTGCAGGTCGTCGGCAAATCGCCCGGCCTCGGCGTGTCGCCGCAGCGCTACGACGCGCGCCACATCGCGCCGCTGGACTGGGACGGCGAGGAGTGCACGGCCTGCGCGTTCGTGGCCCAGGTCGCCGTGCGCGGCGAGCTGCTGACCCAGGTCGAGGTCCACCGGCCGAACGACCGCGGAGACTACGAGATCATGGCCCGGTTCTTCCGCGACGACGGCGAGACGGTCGTGCCGGACGGCTACTCGGACGGCGCGATCAGCACGCGGCAGCCGCGCAAGACGTTCGAGCTTGTCACGCTCGCCCTCGACAACCCGTACTGGGAGGGGTCGCCGTTCGGCGTGGCGCTGTTCGACGCGGCCCTGGGCGCGATCGAGACGACGGAGCTGGCGTTCGACAACATCGGCAACGAGCTGGTGCTGGGGCGCAAGATGGTGATGATTCCCGAGGCGATGCTGCGCCGCGACGAGGCGACCGGCCGGATGATGCTGCCGCAGGAGGAGCGCCTGCAGTTCTACGTCGCGCTCAAGGACGCGACGGTGTACGCGGACGGGCGGCCCATGATCACCGAGTACAACCCGAGCCTGCGCGCCGACGAGGACGTGAGGATGCTGTCCACCGCGCTGCAGGTGCTGGGCAAGCGCTGCGGGTTCGGCACCAAGTACTACGCCCTGGACGATTCGGGCGGCGTGGCCACGGCCAAGCAGGTGGCCTCCGACAACGCCGAGATGATGCGCACCGTGCACAAGCACGAGCAAGTCGTGCGCCCCGCCATCGAGGGCATCGTCACGGCGGCGGCGGCCGTCTACCGCAGCCTGGGAGGCCTGGCGATCCCCGACATCGAGGGCGCGGTCAACGTCGTGATGGGCGACTCGATCATCCAGGACGACGACAGCCTGCGCCAGCGCGACCGCGCCGACGTGGCGGCGGGCCTGCTGGCGCCGTGGCGCTACATGGTGCGCTGGCAGGGCTACAGCGAGGACGAGGCACGCGAGGAGTGCGGGCTCGCGGACGCGTCCTCCGCGCTCCCCGTCGAGGCCTAAGCCATGGCGGTCGAGCCCGAGGACGTCGGAGCGCTGGCCGACGCGATCGTGCACGGCGCGGAGGAGCGCCTGGTCGCCGACCTGACGCGAGCGCTGGTGGACGGCCTGGCGGACGGGATCATCGGAGGCTCCCGGGCGGAGGCGCTCGAGGCGCTCGCCAGGGCCAACCGCGCGAGGCTCGACCAGATCCTGGCCGAGCACGCCTCGAAGGTGTCCGGCGAGGTGCGCTCGCGCACGCTGGCCGCCTTGGAGCGCGCCGACGCGCGCGACGTGTCGGACCTGGAGGCGTACTACGGAGCGGCGGCGGTCGCTCGGGCCATGGACGGCGCGTCCGCGGCGTGGGCGGAGATCTCCCACCAAACCGCCCTGGGCCTCGCCGAGATCGTGGCGCGGCAGAACATCGCCATGGCCGGCGCCGCGGAGCGGCTGTGGTACGAGGTCGCCGGCGACGCGATAGCGGCGCGCAACCTGGGCGTCGAGCCCCTGGACCGGATCCTGGCGCGCGCCGTCTGCAGGATCGCGGCGCACGGCGTCGAGACGATCGATTACAAGAGCGGGATCATGAGCCAGATCGACGTGGCCGTGCGCCGCCACGTCGTGAGCCAGGCGTCCCAGGCCGGGGGGCGCATGACGCTCGCCCGCCTGGCCGCGATCGGCCACGATCTCGTGATAACGTCCGCCCACTACGGCGCTCGCCCGTCCCATGCCGAGTGGCAGGGCCGCCCGTGCTGCGTCTCCGGCCCCAAGCTCGTCGGAGGGGTCCAGTACCCCGGACTCGTCCAGCTCACCGGGTACGGCGGCGTGGGCGGCCTCAAAGGTGTCAACTGCCGCCACTCCATAGGGCCGTACTACCCCGGCGTCACCGAGCTGCCCGACCTGTCGTTCCCGCGCGAGTCCGGCCATTTCGGGATGACGTCGGAGGAGTGCTACGAGGCCATGCAGCGCCAGCGCGAGCTGGAGCGGCGCGTGCGCGGGACCAAGCGCGAGATAGCGGCCATGGAGCAGGCCGGCATCGGGCTGGAGACGCCCCGCTACGCGCAGAAGCGCCTGCTCCTCGGCCGCCAGCAGCAGGCGCTGCGGAAGCACTGCGAGGAGAGCGGCCTCGTGCGCAACTACCCGCGCGAGAAGGCCTACGGCGTGGGCGCGCAGCCCAGGGCGCTGAGAGCCGCGGCGAAGGCGAAGGCCGCGGGGCGCTACAGGCACCCGGCGAGCCAGGAGAGGATCGACGCGCTGACATCGGGCGCGCTCGCCGGCGTCAGGTTCTCGGCGCCGCCGACGTACAACGGCAGGATCAGGACTCCGGGGCTGACGAAGGTCGGCTACGACGGCGACGGCCGGAAGTACGCCGGCCCGGTCTACATCGGCAAGCAGGCCAAGCCCGGGGACGCCGAGCTCGTCGACACGATCCTGCACGAGGAGCTGGAGGCGCGCATCTGGCTCAACAGGCACGGAAGCGAGCGCTATTGGCACCTGAACAGCGCCGGAGACGACGAGAGGCACGCGTACATCCAGAAGATCATCGACCGCTATGTTAGAATGAAGGGCATATCATGAACAAGATCGAGGACATATTCGACGTTCTGCTCGAAGGGACGAAAGCGCAGATCGACGCGCTGGAAGGATGCGGCGCATCGTACCGTTACTCCATGGAGAGCGGTACGTTCACCGTCTCGCTCGGGCGCGACGAGATCAGGGCGCACAAGCTGTTCGACCCGCCGGCCTGCACGAGGTGGCGAGGGTTCGAGCACGCGTTCTAGGCGAGCCCGCTTCGGCGGGCTTTTTTGCCGCCAAAAAAATACGTATATATATACTCTAAATCTATTTACGTTTATATATACGTATGCTATAATGAATTCATCGAAAGGGACGAGGAAAGGCAAGAGGATGAAGCCGAGCATCGAGCAGATCAGGGAAGCGGCGGAGCAGTACATCGGCGAGTACGCCGTAGTCGCGATCCGCACCCAGGAAGAGCCATTCGAGCTCGGCGAGATCGACCACCTCTCCCATGTATGGAACGACGGCGAGGATACCGAGGAGGAGATAGACGGCCTGTCGGCTACCACCGTCAAGAGCGCGCGGATCGACATGCACGCCGACGACCACAGCCCGATCCACGGGTTCTACTTCGGCGAGCACGCCGCCATCGTGTGCGGCAACGACTACGAGGTTGGCGAGGACGAGGGCGAGGTCGTCATCAGCGACCCCGTGTGCGTCCACATCTTCTAAGGAGGGATCATGAACAAGGTCATCAAGGGCAAGAGGTACGACTCCGACAAGGCGGAGCGGATCGCGCAGTCAGGCAACGGCCTTCTCCCCGGCGACCTCGACTACTATTGCGAGACGCTTTGCCGCAAGCGCACGGGCGAGTTCTTCCTTCACGTCGAGGGCGGGCCGCGAACGAGATGCGCGAAGCGCGCCGGATCTGGATGGGCCGGCGGCGAAGACGTCGAACCGCTCGCCTACGACGATGCGGCGAAGTGGGCTGAGGAGAACATGGACGCAGACGGGTACGCATCCGTGTTCGGCGATCCGGACGGCGCGGATTCCGCGACGGTGCCGGCACTGCTCAGCATCGGCGCGAGCGCGAAGGCGAAGCTTGAGCGCGAGGCGTCGCGCACCGGCAAGACGCAATCGCGCATCGTCGAAGAACTCATTGAGGCGATGTGACCGCATGGGAGCGCCAGTCGATATTGCCGGCCAGAGGTTCGGACGGCTCGTCGCCGTGAGGGTCGCACAGTCGAAGCCGAGGAAATGGCTGTGCAGATGCGACTGCGGAAACGATACGGTAGTCCTGACGCGCGACCTGCGCAACGGCAACACGACATCGTGCGGGTGCCGCAAGAAGGACTACGAGGACCTGACGGGCGAAAGGTTCGGCAAGCTCGTAGCAGAAGGGTACGCCGGAAACTCCAACGGTTACTCGATGTGGCTGTGCAGATGCGATTGCGGGCGCAAGGTCACCGTGCGCTCGGTGTCGCTCAAAGACGGCAACACCCGCTCGTGCGGGTGCCTCTCCTCAGAGGTCGAGCGCATGCCCTCCGACGCGGTGGACGGCACCAAGCTCGGAAATCTAGGTGGAACGCCGACATGCCAGAACACCAGCGGCGTCAGGGGCGTGTCGTGGAACAGACAGAAAGGCAAGTGGGAGGCTTACATCAAGTTCCAGGGGAAGAAGCGAAGACTTGGCTTGTTCGATGATATAGCCGCCGCAGCCGAGGCGCGCAGGGAAGCGGAGCAGGAGCTGTTCGACCCCGTGTTAGAAGCCCATGGGCTGGAACCGACGAGCGAGGCCGAGTACGAGGAGGCACTGCGAAAAGCGGTCGATAACGAGAAAACCAACTAGCGGCAATCATCCGCATGAGCCGCCCTACGGGGCGGCTTTTTCGTGCCCGGTGACGCATCTCCCATCATCTCCGGCATGACGAACGCGCTCCCCGAGGACATATCATGCGCCAGCTGCGTCTGGGCCAGCCGGGTCGACGAGGACGGCCTGGTCGAGTGCCGCCGGTACCCTCCCGAGGTCTACGTGCTCGCCGACGGCTCGGCGCTGCAGCTGCGGCCGCGCATGCACCCGAAGGACGGATGCGGCGAGCACGGCACGTACGAGCCGGACGGGTGACGCGGTGACACCTCACTCATCATGCTGCCATCGCGAGCGCCGAGCGAAGAGGCGCATCGTTCGCCGGCCCCGAGCGGAGAGGGGCGCGTCAAGCGCGCAGGGAAGCGCGTACAAAACACGACGATAGGAGCAGGATGGCCAACCAGGATCCCAACACCGACCCCGCGGGCGCGGGCCGGCAGACCGACCCGAAGCCGAACGGCGACGGCGGCGCAAAGGGCGAGCCCGACCTCAAAGCGCAGAACGCGCGCCTCACCCAGGAGCGCGACGATTGGAAGAAGCGCGCCGAGGAGGCCGAGGGCCAGCTCAAAGACCTCAACGACAGCCTGGCCAAAGCCCTTACCGAGGACGACGTGAAGGCCGCCGTCGAGGAGGCGCAAGGCGAGGCCAAGAAGGCGGCGGACGCCGCCGAGAGCGCGTGGAAGCAGCGCGAGAAGTCCCTCGTGGTCGAGAACGCGCTGATCGCCGCGGGATGCAGCGACACCGTGGGCGCGATCGCCCACCTGGACATGGACGGCATCGACGTGGCCAAGGACGGGCACGTGTCCGGCCTCGATGTCGCCAAGGTCAAGGAGTCCTACCCCCACCTGTTCGACGCGAAAACCGTGGTCAGCTCGGCGGCGACGCCCGGCGGCCCGGCCAAGAAGATGACCAAGGACGAGATCATGGCGATCAAGGACCCGGCCGAGCGCCGGGCGAAGATCGCCGAGCACATGGATCTCTTCGAGTAAGGAGAAAAAAACATGCCTGCAGACGCAAACATGCAGAAGGCGGCGGACTTCGCGAAGGTGAGCGCCGTCGACTTCGCCGCGCGATTCGAGACGAACATCAACCAGCTCGCCGAGCTGCTCGGCATCACGCGCAGGATCGAGAAGAAGCCCGGCCAGGTCGTGAAGACCTACAAGGTGACCGGCAAGCTTGAGGACGGCAACGTCGCCGAGGGCGAGGTCATCCCCCTGTCCAAGTACAAGACCGAGATCGGCGAGATCTTCGAGCTCAAGCTCAAGAAGTGGCGCAAGCAGACCTCTTACGAGGCCATCAACGACAAGGGCTACGAGCAGGCGGTCGAGGACACCGACGCGAAGATGCTGCGCGACGTCCAGGAGGGCATCCGCAAGGACTTCTTCGACTTCCTGCCCACCGGCACGGGCGCGGCATCCGGCGAGGGCCTGCAGGGCGCGCTCGCCGCCTGCTGGACCAAGAACCAGGTGCTGTGGGAGGACACCGACGCGAGCGGCTACCTCTACTTCGTCAACCCCGAGGACATCGGCGAGTACCTGGCCAAGAAGGACGTCACCGTGCAGACGGCGTTCGGCATGACCTACCTCGAGGCGTTCCTGGGCATCTACGACGTGCTGGTGTACACCGGCGTGCCGAAGGGCAAGGTCATCACGACGGCCAAGGACAACATCATCCTCTACTACACGAACCCCAAGAACGGGGACGTGGCCAAGGCGTTCGAGTTCGTTACCGACACGACCGGCCTCATCGGCGTGCATCGAACCGTAGACTACGACGACCTGACCACGAAGACGACCGTGCTCACCGGCTCCAAGCTGTTCGCCGAGGTCATGGACGGCATCGTGGTGTGCGCCATCGAGGCCCCGTCGGCAACGCCCGCGCCGAACCCCGCAGGCTAGGCGATGCTCGGCCACGCCCCGACATACGCATGGTACTCGGCGGAGTACGGATCCGGCAGGCTCGGGCAGGACGAATACGAGGCCGTCCTGCCCGACGCCGAGGCGCGCGTCGACGAGAGGATCGCGCACCGCGACCTGTCGGCGATGCCGGACGGCGAGATCGACGCGTACAAGCGCGCCGTGTGCGCCGCCTGCGAGGCGCTAGCCGACCCGGCGGCATCGTCCTACACCGCCGGCGGCGTGTCCGAGCGCCTCGTGGACGCCGAGTCGATGTCGGTCGACCGGGCTATCGACCGCATGCTCGCGCAGGCTCCGGGCCGGATCCTCTACGGGGCCTGGCTGTGAGCCGCGCGTACCCGCACACCGTCACCGTGTGGCGCCGCGACGGCGAGGACGGCGATCGCCGCGCCGTGTGGGCCAGGCGCGTCCTGCGCGGGGTCAGGTGGATCGAGGCCAGGGCCAAGAGCTCCGGCATCGAGGACTCGGTGAGGGACGAGGCGCGCCTGCTCGTCCCTCGCGGCACGGGCGGATGCGGCACGTCGTGGGAGCCGCGCAAGGGCGACCGGGCCATGCTCGGCGCGTCGTCGTCCCCCGGCCCAGAGCCGCAGGCGCTCGCCGTCGAGTCGGTGGAGCCGGTGCGCCGAGGGCGGGCGGTCGACCACTACGAGGCGACGGCGCGATGAAGGTTTCGGCGAAGCTCGGAAGCTGCGACCTGTCCCGCGCCATCGCGAAGGCCAAAGGCATGGAGCGGGCCGTCACGACCGGGGTGACGCTCGCGGCCCGCGAGGACTGCAAGCCCTACGTGCCGTACCTCGACGGGCACCTGAGGGGCACGGCGGAGACCGAGAGCGTGCCGGAGGACGGGCTGCTCGTCTGGGGCAACGCGTCGGTGCCGTACGCGCGGGCGCAGTACTACGGGCTGCCGAACAAGCGCTGGCCGGGCACGTGCATGCAATGGTTCGACCCGGCGAAGGCGGCCAACATCAGCAAGTGGATCAGGATAGCCGGGACCAAGGCGGGAGGCGTGGCGAATGGAAGGTGACATGGATCGGGCCGACGTGGTGGAGCGGCTGTACGGGGCCGTCGAGGCGCTCGTGCTGTCCTCACCGGCCGGCCTGCGGTGCGAGTACGAGTACCTGCCGACCGACCGCTCGGAGCTGCCGTGCGTGTCGATGCAGGTGCTCGACGGCGATCCGATCGAGCGGCGCTATCTCGACGGCGGGACGGTCTGGCGGCTGCCCGTCGCGCTCGTGCTGCGGCAGGCGGCGGACGACACCGCCGAGCGGCTCGACGCGCAGGAGATCCTGCGATCGCTCTGCGCCGCCGTGCGATCCCTCGCGGATCCGTCCGCAGGGTACTCGCTCGACCTCGGGCCGGGAGCGCGCTTGCGCGAGATCGAGGCCGGGACGCTGCCCGCGAGGGTGCAGGCGGCGCCCGGAACCACCGACTACCGGGTGACGCTGGTGGTCAAATACAAGACGCAGCGATAGGAAGGAGGCTCGTCCATGGCGAACGAAGACGTCGCGTGGGGCTACGAGCTCGAGAATTACATCAACATCGGCACGCCCGAGGCCCCGAAATGGGTCAAGGCGACCGAGCTGCTCAGCTGGGAGCAGTCCGGCGAGTCGAAGACCTACGAGCCGGCATGGATCGACCGGAAGACCCCGCCGACGCTCACCTACGGCCGATCCTGCTCCATCAACATGGAGAAGGACACCGTGCGGGACGGCGAGCTCGACGAGTGGATCTTCAAGCATCGAAACGACCTCGACGTGCCCTGCGAGATCGCCAAGGTTTACACCTGGAAGCTCGACGAGGCCGGCAAGGCGCTCGCCGACAAGGCGGCGTTCAAGTTCACCGCGAACCCGCACTCCAACTCCAACCAAGGCCAGCCCGTGACCAGCGCCGGCACGTTCAACATGAGCGACGAGGCGTGGAGCGAGGGCACGTGGGACGCGTCGGCCAAGGCGTTCGCGCCCGCAGGGCAGGCGCCGTCCGTCCCCGAGGCGGGCCCGCAGGGATAGCAAGGCGTTCCGGAGGGCGCGGGCTTACTCCTTTCACCGCGCCCTCCTACGCATACGACGACGATCAGGATAGACGGAGGGTTAGACATGGGTTTCACTTTTTCAAAGCACACGGTGGACGTCGAGATCGAGGGCAAGTCGTACGAGATAAACCTCGGCGATGCGGACGTGCTGGACAAGGTGCAGAAGTGGAGCGAGAAGCTGGGCCGCGTCGATTACGCGCAGCTGGCCGGCGACAGCGGCCGCATGGCGCTGCTCGCGCAGGACGTGCGCGGCTACCTCAAGGCGCTGCTCGGAGACGAGCAGTTCGCCGACATCTTCAAGGCTCGCAAGTTCGACTTCATCGACGGCTTGGAGCTTTTCGCCTACCTCTACGCCGAGGTGACCAAGAGCCGCGTCGACGAGGGATTCCGGGCGAACCTGGCCAAGTACCTGCCCGACGTCGACTGGGACGCCGCCGAATCGTCCGAGTAGGCGCATGGATCCCAACATCGTCCTCGGCCGCGCGCCGTCCTCCGTCAAGGTGGGCGGCGCGCCCGTCTCCATCGCCACGTCGTTCCGCGCCGGGATCCGCGCCATGCAGGCCGCCGACGATCCCGACCTGGGCGACGCGGGGCGCGCGCAAGCGATCCTGCTGATCTACTTCGGCCGGGGGGCGGTCCACGACGGAGTGCGCAGGATCGAGCTGCCCGACGCCGTCAACGCCGACCCGCCGGGCGCCCTCCAGGCGGCGCTAGGGTTCCTCAACCTCAACGAGCCGCAGAAGCCAAAGCGCATGCTCGGCAAGGCCGCCGCGAAAGGCGCCAGGCTCTGGGACTGGGACTACGACGCTCCGCGCGTCATCGCGGACTTCCAGCGCGAGTACGGCATCGACCTCACGGATCCGGCGCTCGACATGCACTGGTGGCGGTTCTGGCCGCTGTTCCGCGGCCTGGGTGACTCGTCGCTCACAATGACGGCCATGGCCGCGAGGGGCGCGGACCCGTCCGAGTACGAGGGCGACGCGAGAAGGCGGCTGGTCGAGAGGCAGCGGGAGCTGGCGCTGCCTGCGAGGACTGAAGAGGAGCGGCTGAGGCTCACCAGCCTGCTCTGGGGATTGGATGTCTGACGGCCAGGTAGTAATCGACATAACGGGCGACGCGTCGCGCTACCGGGCGGCTGTCTCCTCTATCACCGAATCGACCAAGAAGCAGGTCGCCGCGCTCGGCAACGGCCTGCAGTCGCTCGGCAAGGGCATATCGAAGGCCGTTACGGCCCCCATCGTCGGCATCGGCACGGCGGCGGTTGGCACCGCCGTGAGCTTTTTGAGCCTGCGCGAGTCTGCCCAGACCGCGTTCAGCACCATGCTCGGGAGCGGCGAGGCCGCCTCCAAGATGATCGGCGACCTCTACACGTTCGCGAAGAAGACCCCTTTCAAGTTCGACGGCATGATGCAGAGCGCCCAGCAGCTCATATCCATGGGCATGGCCGCCGAGAACGTGATACCGACCCTCACCGCCGTCGGCGACGCGGCGGCCGCGTCCGGCAAGGGCCAGGAGGGGTTCGGCGCCATCACCGCCGCCCTCGGCAAGATGCAGGCCCAGGGGCAGGTGTCCCTTGAGGAGATATGGTCGCTGTCCGACAACGGCGTGCAGGCCCTGCAGATCCTGGCCAACAAGTCCGGCAGATCCATCGACGAGATGAAGGAGGCCATCAGCGACGGCGCGGTGGAGTCGGGATGGGCCATCCAGGCGCTGGCCGAGGGCATCGAGGAAGGCACCGACGGCATGGCCGGCCAAACCGCTCGTATGGGCGGCATGATGGGCGAGTTGAAGAACACGTTCAAGGGCGCCTGCGACTCCATGACGTCTTCGATCCGAAACTTCGGCCTGGCGGTCGTCGGCGAGTACGGCACCACCGATGCCGAATCGTCGAAGTTCCTCGGTTCGCTCACCCGCATCGTGCAGCAGGCCACAGCGATCATCGACGCGGCATCAAAGAAATGGAGCGATGCGGGCTTGTCGATCGAGCCCATGGCCTCTGCCGTCGGCGACGCCCTGGAGAAGATCGCGGGCGGGATCGAGAAAATGGATCCCGCGACATTCGCCGCCATCGTTAAGGCGCTGGTAGCGCTCGCGGCGGCAGGGCCCGGCCTCGTGATTGTTGGCAAGGCCGTGTCCCTCGTCGGCGCCGCCATGGGTCCCATCGGCGCGCTCGCGTCCGGGGTTGCATCCGCCGCAGGGACGCTCAAATCTGCCGCCAAGGGCGCGGGCGAGTTCGCGTCCGGGATCCTCGGAGCCGCGCTGCCGGCCGCGAAGGACTTCACACAGAGCCTGGCGCACGGCCTGATCCCGCAGTCCGCGCTCGATACGGCCAAGCAGCTGTCGACGGATCTCGCCTACGGGTTCCGCGACGCCAAGAACGACATCGCCGAGGCGTTCGGCGGAGTCAAGGACAAGATCGCGTCCAAGTTCTCGGGCATCTCGGATACCGTCGGAGCGAAGCTCGCCCCCATCAAGGACAAGGTCGGCGGCTTGACGTCGGTGCTCGGCGAGTCTGCCAAGAACGCCGTGGACACGTTCGCCGCCAAGCTCGACCTGTCTGGCCCGGCCGAGAAGGCGAAGGGCGCCCTCGGCAAGGTCGGACAGGCAGCCGGCGGGCTCGCCAAGGGCGCGGCCGTGGCGACCGGCGTGCTCGGGGCGGCCGCGACCGGGCTGCTCGGCCTCGGCCTTGCGGCCGCCGCCGGCGGGGCCGACCTCAAGAAGATGGCGGACGATTTCGTTTCCAACATGCAGCAGATCACCGCCAACCTGCCGGCCCTGGCGGATCAGGCGTCTCAGATCCTCCCCACGCTGGTCTCGCAGGTGGTGGACAACCTGCCCGCCTTCCTCTCCGCGATCCAGCAGGCGTTTCTCCAGGTCGTCGGGATTTTGCCGACGATCATGCCGGCGCTGATCGACGGGGTGGTCCAGCTCGTCACGGCGCTCGCGACCATGCTCGTTACCATGGCCCCGCAGCTCCTGGACGCGGGGCTGCAGCTCTTCATCGCACTGGTCGAGGCCTTCGCCGAGATGGTCCCCCAGCTGACCCCTCTGCTGCCCGATTTAGTGAGCAAATTGGCAGGAATCCTGGTCAAAAACGCACCGGCCCTGCTCAAAGCCGGGTTCACCTTGTTCAAGGCTCTGGTCTCGGCTTTTCTGCAGATGGTGCCGCAGCTGATCTCGTCTTTGCCCCAGCTGATCAGCCAGGTGCTCTCCACCGTGGGCTCGTGGATGCCCAGCCTGGGATCGGCGGCCGGCCAGCTGTTCGGCATGATCGTCCAGGCCGTGCCCGGAATCGCGGGGTCGCTGCTCGGCGCGCTCCGGTCGCTTCTCGGCCAGCTGCCCGGCGCGGTCGCCTCGTTCGCCGGCAGCCTGGCCTCGGCCGGCTACAACATGCTCATGGGCCTCGTGTCCGGCATCACGAGCGCGGGCGGCGCCGTCTGGAACGCCATCGTCAACGTCTGCAGCAACGCGCTCGGCGCGGTCAAGGACTTCTTCGGGATCCACTCGCCCTCGCGCGTCCTGGCGGCCGTCGGGCGCTACCTGCCCAAGGGCCTGGCCGTCGGCGTGTCCGACACCGCAGACGAGGCGGTGCAGGCCATGAGGGACATGGCCGCGGAGGTCGTGGACGCGGCGGACATGGACGTGCCCGCCGTGGAGGTGCCCGTGGAGTTCGACGTGCCGGACTTCCCGGGCATCGGCGCTCCGTCGTCCGCCGCGTTCGCACTCGACGCGGCGCTCGCCAGGTCGGGATCCTCGCCCTCGTCGCCTCGAGGACGCAAGCCGAAGGAGGACGGCGGCGAATCCGGCAGGATCGTCGACGCAGTGGAGCGCCTCACCGAACGCGTCGACAGGCTCGATCGCGGCCTCGGGCGCAAGATCGCGGACAACTCGCCGGACGAAGTGACGATATCCAACGCGCGCGGCGCGAGAAGGGCATTGGGGGTGGGCTAGATGGACATGAGGATCGAGTACGCCAACCACCTCGGCGAGACGCTGGAGCTCGGCCCCGAGTCGGTCTACCACTACGGCAAGCACACGCTGTTCGACGCCGAGCTGGCCTACGAGGTGGAGAACGGCTCGGTCGGCCCGCTCACGCGGGATCCGGCCGAGCGGGAGCTGCCGGTCATGGTGCAGGGCTCCGACGGGGAGGACGGCCTCGCCGCCCGCGAGCGCCTGCGCTCGGTGCTCGCAGCCGACGCATCGACGGGTGTTCCCGGCTCAATCGGCATAGGCGGCTGGCGGCTCTCGGTCGTGCCCGTGGCCGTCGAGCGCGACCGATGGTGGATGGACGAGTCGTACTGCGAGGTGCTGGTGCGCCTCCTCGCCGCGAGGCCGGTCTGGACGCGCGCCCAGGAGTTCTCCTTCGTGCCCGACCGCTCCCCCGCCGTAGTCGGCACGCAGCTCGATTTTCCGTACGGCTTCCCGTACGACTACACGCCGAACCCTCCCCTGCGCAGCATCGACGTCGACGCGGACGGCCCGTGCGAGTGGAGGCTCGTGGTGTACGGCCCCGCGACCGACCCCTACGTGGTCGTCGCCGGCAACCGCTACGCCGTCGAGGCCGAGGTGCCCGACGGAGGGATCCTCGTGGCCGACTCGCGCGACTGGTCGATAACCGTACGCGACGTCGACGGGAACGAGACCGACGCGTTCGCCGGGCGCATCCGCGGCAAGGAGGGATCCGGAGAGTACATGTGGGAGCGCGTCCGCCCCGGCATATCGTCGGTGTCGTGGTCCAACGCCTTCGGCTGGGATCTGACCGTCTACGCGGAGAGGGACACGCCGCCATGCTCCTGATATGCACCGATGCGTCGCGCCGCGACCTGCGAGCGCTCGACGACTGCACCATGGACATGGAGTTCGGCGACGGGGGCGGCGACGCCAACACGTTCGAGCTGCGGATGCCGGTCGCGTCGGCGCCCGAGGGCCTGACGTTCGGCTCGCTCGTCTACGTCGACGGCACCGAGTACGGAGGGATCGTCGACGACGTCGGCTCGGACACCACCGGCAGGATCCACAAGGCCGTGTACGGAGGGCGCACGTGGCACGGCGTGCTGGAGGGCCGCGTGCTGCGCCCGGACCGGGGCGCGGACTACCTGTCCGTCTCCGGCGAGGCCAACGCCGTGCTGCTGCAGCTCGTCCACAGGATGGGCCTCGCCGGGCTGTTCGCCGTCGACGCGTCGGACAGCGGGATCCGCGTCGGCTACCGGTTCGCGCGCTACGTCGCCGGCTACGCGGGCCTGCGCGCCATGCTCGCGTCCGCCGGCGCGAAGCTCGCCATGCGCTGGGACGGCGGCAAGGTGGTGCTCTCGGCCATGCCGCGCCGCGACTGGTCGCGCGAGGAGTTCGAGGGCCGGCGCACGCCGATCAAGATCAAGCAGGCGAGCCGTCCGGTCAACCACCTCGTGTGCCTAGGCAAGGGCGAGCTCGCCCAGAGGACCGTGATCGACCTGTACGCAGACGAGTCGGGCAACGTGTCCAAGACGCAGAGCATGTTCGGCGTCGACGAGGTGGAGCGCGCCTACGACTACAGCTCGGCCGAGGACGCCGACCTCGAGCAGGAGGGGATCAAACGCCTCAAGGAGCTGCAGGACGCGAGCACTTGCGACGTGCCGGAGCTGCCGCCGAACGCGGACTTCGACGTCGGCGACGTCGTGGGAGGGCGCGAGAGCCGTCTCGGGGTCTTCGTGACGGCGACCATAGTGCGCAAGGTCGTGACCATCGGCAGGCGCGGGGTGACGTCCTCGTGCGAGGCGGGAGGCGCGTCCTCTCGCCGGGTGACAAGGGCGCTTTAATGGCTGCGAGGTGATCGACGGATGCACGTATGCGACATAAGGCTCGACCTGCGCAAGCCCGACTGGGACAGGCCCCCCGTGCGCGTGATGCGGGGCGACGCCGACGCTACGGTCGTGCGCGCCCATATCCTCGACGGCGGGGAGCCGGCCGACCTATCGCACGCCCAGGCGAGGTTCGAGGCGGTCAAGCCGGACGGCACGTGGGTGCGCGAGGAGGCGGCGGCGAAGCCCGGCGGCGTGGTTGAGTACGTGCTCCCGCCGCAGGTGTCGGCCGTCGAGGGCCTCATCGAGGGAGCCTGCTTCCGCCTGGTCCGAGACGGCGCGGTCGACTCGGCCGGCCCGTTCGCGATCGAGGTGCTGCCGTCGATCGAGAGCGCGGGCGCGGGCGAGTCGGGCTCGTACTGCCCCGAGCTCGACGGGCTGATGGACGAGATGCGGCAGCTGATCGTCGACGGAGGGGCCAAGAACTACGCCGCCCTGGTCGGCAAGCCGTCGATCGGCGGGAGGACGCTCGAGGGGGACATGGCGCTCGAGGACATCGGAGTCGTCGAGCTGGGAAACGTCGAGATCGAGTCGATGTTCAACGAGAAGATGGCCGAAAGGACCGGACTATGGCAATCAAGGTGACGTCGGAAGGCGGGCTGCTCTACTTTCTCCAGAAGCTGCGCCAGCTGTTCGTTCCGCGCGAGCTGCGCACGGGCTCGTCGAGCGAGTACAAGGTGCTGTCGGACAACAACCTGACCGACGGTCTCGTCGCGAAGATCGAGAACGCGGACAGCCACGTGTTCAGCGGCTCCTACTCCGATTTGACGGCGAAGCCGTCGATAAACGGCAGGACGCTCGAGGGATCCCAGTCGCTCGCCGACCTCGGCATAGCGGCGGCCGCCGACGTGCCGACGAGGGTGTCCCAGCTGGCGAACGACAGCGGCTTCGCGGTCGCGACGACGGTCGGCGAGGATATCGCGGCCGGGGACAAGGCGACGCTCGCGAGCGCGAAGAAGTACGCCGATGACAAGGCGGCCGCGATCCACGTCCCCGCGAAGGTGTCCGAGCTGACGAACGACTCCGGATACCAGACGTCCGCCGACGTGCAGTCCTCGGTGGACGGCGCCGTCGGGGCAGCGAAGAGCGAGCTGCAGTCGGCCATCGAGAGCGCCGTGAGCTCCACCTACAAACCAGCCGGATCCATCGCCTTCGCGAGCCTCCCCGCGCCGTCGAAGGCAAATCTCGGCAAGGTCTACAACGTCACCAACGCGTTCACCACGACGGCGTCATTCGTCGAGGGAGCAGGTCAAACGTACCCTAAGGGCACCAACGTGGTGTGCGTCAACACGTCGGGAACCACGTACATGTGGGACGTGCTGGCGGGCATGGTCGACCTGTCGCCCTACCTCAAGAGCGCAGACCTCTCGACCGTGACCAACGCCGACATCGACGCGATGTTCTAGGGGCGCCCCATGGCCTTCAAAGCGTTGACCGCCGACGGGCTCCGGTACCTGGTCGCCAAGCTGAAATCGACGCTAGCCCCCAAGAGCCACGCGTCGGCCGACACCTCGTACGGAGCGGCTTCGTCCGGCAGCTACGGGCACGTCAAGCTCTCGTCGTCGGCCGCGGCTGCGAACGGGACGGCCTCCGCCGGCACGGCCAACGGCATCGTGGCCAACGCGAACCACGTGCACCCCAAGCAGGCGATGGACAAGGCGACCTCCACGGCGATCGGGGCGGTCAGGCCGGACGGCACGACCACGACGGTGGACGGCGACGGCGTGCTGAAGGCGATCCCTCCGACCGACCAGGCCATGTTCCTGGCCGCCCATCGGGTCGGCTCGTACCTGGAGACCGACGGAACCAACCCCACGGCCTGGGGCGGCACCTGGCAGCAGGAGCCCAGCCTCGGGCCGTACAAGTGGAAGCGCACGAAGTAAGGGAGGCCCCATGGCCAAGACGGACGGATACAGCAGGCTCGCGTGCGACCGCAAGGCGTGCGACACGGTCGAGTACCTGCAGGGCAACGATCCCCGCACGGGATCCTGGAAGACGGTGAAGCGCCTGACCGCCGACGGCGTGGAGGCGACGATCACGCTGTGCCCCGACTGCTACCCCGGCTACAAGGCCGTGGCCGAGGCCAACGACAAGGCCGTGAACTCGTATCTGGAAGGAGCGCAATAATGGGCATCGAGCTGGTAACCGGCTTCACGGGCAAGGCGCATATCTCGTCCCTCGACGTGGCGAAGTTCAACGCGGGGGCGTTCGGCTCCGGAGAGTACGTGTTCGCAGGCGTCAAGGACGACAAGCTCAAGGCCACCATGGCATCGTCCAACAAGGTGCATATCTCCTCCGGCAACGCCATGATGCAGGGTCGCCATTTCTGGGTCGACGCGGCTGGAGTCGACCTGACGGTGCAGACCGGCACGCAGAGCCAGAAACGCAACGACCTGGTGGTGGCCCGCTACGCCAAGAACGCATCCACGGGCGTCGAGTCCGTGAGCCTCGTCGTCATCAAGGGCACGCCCACGACCGGCACGCCGGCCGACCCGTCGTACACGCGCGGAGAGATCCTCAACGGCAACGCGCTGACGAACGACATGCCCCTGTGGCGCATCCCCCTTAACGGCATCACGGTCGGCACGCCGGTGCAGCTTTTCCAAGAATTCACCTCGGCGAAGGACGCTTGGAATTCCGTATCCCAGGTAGCGGAAGCTGCACCCGCTACCGGCACGGGAAAGGTTCGGTTCGTCCGGTACGGGACGCTCGTCGTCGGCTTCGCGAACGTCTCCGGCACGTCGATCGGAACGTCCGGAGCCAAGCTATGCGTCATACCCGAGATGGCGAGGCCGCGAAGCTGGCAGCGTCTGCCAATCAACGGAGACAGCGTTAATGCGGCTGCAGAGGTGTCATCAGACGGCACGATGAAAGTATGGAGCGTAGAAGCGGAAAAGACTCTGACGCGTTTGATAAGCACGTTCTCGTACTACCTGATATAGGCATAGCTTTCCGTATCCCAGGCCGCTGTTGGCAACTGGGCCACATTGCAAACATACGGCAAAATTGCCGTGCTGGATGTCGAGCTGATCATCACCGGGACAATGCAGCCGTGGCAAACCCTCGAAAACAGTGAGCTGCCGACCGGCATCGCTGCGGCTAAGACTGCGTTCGGCGTCGTGGCGGTCGAAAGCTACGGAGAGGCGACTCTTGACGTCACGGTCGAAGGATCCAGGGCTTTTCTGCGAAACAGGGGCGCTTCCGCCATCACGATGTCGCAGAAGGGAGCCTATGCTCACGGCCAAGCCGTGTTTTTTTTGGCGTAGCTTTCCGTATCCCAGCGCGAGCTGATATGGTCGGGAGCGTTCTTCATGCGGGCTACGCAGTCGATTCAGATCCCGAAGGGCGTCAACGCGTACTCCACAGGAATCATGCTCGTTTGGTCGGCGTATGCGGACGGGGTGGCGCAGGATTACAACTTCCACAGCTTCATTGTACCTAAGGAGGTCGTTTCCAGTCATAACGGCTTTGGCCACAATTTTTTCCTAGCCACGCAGTGGTTCAGCAGCTTCGCGGACAAGTACGTTTACATCAACGAGAACAGCCTGGTCGGGCACGAGAGGAACGATGCCTCGGGGACCGGCGCTTCGGGGGTGGTGTACGATAACAGAGCATTCGTTTTGCGCGAAGTATGGGGCGTATAGCTTTCCGCGCTCGTCACGGAACGGCGATCCATGCGACCCGAGGGCCGCGAGGGCCTTGCGAGGCGTTGGCGACGCAGATATCGAAGCCGTCCGTCGCAACGTTGCACGCGCAGACCGTCACGGATCCGTACACGTACGTCAGCTCCGCATCCAGCGACGCTACTACGGCTGGTTTTGATTTGTACGGCTCTCCGAACGCGACATGCGTCATGCTCGTCCCATTCGGCGGGGCCTCGTTCGCTTTCATCACGCCATGGGATACGGAAAGCTAGGCTAGAGGACGGCCAGCCATGCAACGTGCGTGTTTGTGTTGGTTCCGCGATACAGAAACACACTAAATCCGTTTGCGTCCACGCTCCCTGCGTTGACGTCAACGTCGTTTGGCGTTGCCGAGTTTGCGTTGACGACCACAACGGGTACATCGGAAAAAGGCGTTTTGAAATCGACGCGTTTCTCGACTACAGCTTTAGCGCTCGACATGACCATCAGCCTGCCGGATTGTATATGGGATACGGAAAACTATGCGGCCAGCAGCATCTTCCTTGGCTTGCCCGCGCTCTTGACCAGCAGAGTCTCCACGGCGTCCTGAGCGGCGACGCAGATAGCGCGGCGCGGGACTATGTAGTGGTCGTACGCCGTCGATATGTCGGTGTGCCCTAGCATCATGGCGACCGTCTCGATGCCGATGCCGGCCTCTATAGCGAGCGTCGCCCAGGTATGGCGCAGATTGGTCATGCTGACGTGCGGCAGGCGCATGCGTTTGCACCACGACTTGATCGAGCGCGCAACCTTGTCGGGCGACACGTCTCCGGTGATGAGGCCCTTGCCCCTGATCTGGCGCAAGCGGTTGATGGCGAACCTGGGAAGGTAGCATGACCTCGTTGACTTGTCGGTTTTCGTGCCCTCGGTCACGACCTCTCCGCCCACGCACTGCCGCGACTTGCTCACGCGAACCTCGCCTGTTTTGAGATTGATGTCCCCCCACGTGAGCGCGCACGCCTCGCCCCTCCGGAGCCCCATCGTCACGGAGCAGATGGCAACGGCCTCCATGGCATGGCCCCACATGCCGCGCAGCATGGCCGTGACACCTTCCGCGTCCAGCACGTCGGGACGGTACGGCTCCTTCGCCGGCAGCTCGACGTAGAGGGTCGGATCGGGGATATGCAGGCGCTTTGCCCTAATCCACCACCGCACGATCTGGCGCAGGCACTTGTAGGCTTTCTCGGCGGCGCCGGCACGATCGAACCCGTCCACCCACTCCTGCAGGTCGTCGGGATCGATGTCCTCGATCTCGCACGAACCCCACCTCGGCAGCACGTGGAGGCGCACCGAGCTGTCGTATCCCGCCACGGTCGAGGGGCGGCGCTTCTTCGACTTCTCCGGCAGGTAGTGGCTCTCGTAGATCTCCGCGATGTTCATGGCTCGGCTCCTTTTCGACTCAAAAATCCCAGGCGCTTTTCGCGCGTTTCCAATCATAAGCGCGCTTGGGATTTTCCGGGATCAGGTGACTCGTGCGGGACTATGGCGCAGACGGAAAGCGGCGTACACGACAGGAGGTGATCCGGTTGGACCAGTGCCTCGAGCATTCGGCCCATGAGCGGGCCATCGCGCTGCACGACAAGCGCCTCGAGGCGCACGGCGGGGAGATCGACGAGCTGCGCGAGTGCGTTGTCAGGCTCACCGCGATACAAGAGGCCAACACAGCCTGGCAGACGGCCGCCGAGGAGCGCATAGCGGCTCTGGAGGCCGCGCCCGCGAAGAGATGGGACAGCGTCGTCAACTACGCCCTCACGGCGGTCCTGGCGTTCGTGGTCGGGATCGTGGCAACTCATCTCGGCATAAACATCTAGAGATCGGAGCAGGAATGAACAAGGAGCAGATCAAGGCTATCGGCACCCTGGCGGTGGCGCTGGGCGCGCTGGGCCTCGTGTTCGCCATCACCTTCGGCGCGATCGACCCCGACGCGCTCACAGGGGCCGTGGCGGCGGTGCTTGCCATCGGCACGACCGTCGTCGCCTGGTGGCGCAACAACAACATGACCGAGGCCGCCCAGGACGCGCAGAAGGTGCTGGATAGCCTCAAAGACAAGGAGTAGACATGAATGACAACCGGGTGTTCCCTGAGCAGGTCGACTCGATCCTGGCAGCAGCCGAGATCACGGTCGAAGATCGTTTCGGCTGCATGACCGTGGTTCATGCGAAGCTTCCGTGCGGCTTCATCGTCACCGAGACTTCGGCGTGCATCGACCCAGAGAACTACGACCGCGATCTAGGCGCGAAAATCTGCATGGGACGCGTCCGAGACAAGGTATGGGAGCTTGAAGGCTATCACAAGATGCGCACGGCGGAAGAGCGGGAGGAGTGACCATGGACTGGATCGGCCTCAACGCGGATGTCGAACGCATCCTAACCAAGCACTACACGCCGGGTCGCAACGGCTCCATCAAGGCCGTGACCATCCACCACATGGGCGGCAACCTGAGCATCGACGGCTGCTACAGCACGTGGCAGACGCGCGAGGCGTCCGCCCACTACGCGGTGCAGGCGGACGGCACCATCGGCCAGCTGGTCAACGACTGGGACACCGCCTGGGCGTGCGCCAACGCGTGGGCGAACAGCAACACCATCAGCATCGAGCACGCCAACAACCAGTTCGGGCCGTGGACGGTCAACGACACCGTGCTCGACCAGGGCGCGCACCTCGTGGCGGCGATCTGCCGCAAGTACGGCCTTGGCCGTCCGGAGTGGCTGGTGAACGTGTTCCCTCACTCCCACTGGTCGGCGACCGACTGCCCCGGCGAGCTTCAGCGCAGCCAGAACGCGGAGTACATGGCCCGCGCCCAGGCTTGGTACGACGAGATGGGCGGCGGCGCGGCTCCTTCTCCCGCCCCTTCCCCCGCCCCGTCCGTCGGCATCCCCGATCTGCGCTACCGCGTCCGCACCGCCAACGGGGTGCTGCCGGAGATGGTCGACCACACCGACACGGGCGGTTCCGGAGACGATTACGCGGGCGACGGATCGCCGATCCTGTATCTCGCCATCGATATGCCGGGGTGGTACCAAGTGCGCACGCAGCGTCAAGGCTGGCTGCCGCGCGTCAACAAGTACGACATCAACGACCTGGAGGACGGCTGTGCCGGCGACGGCTCACCGATCACGGCGGTGCGCTGCTATTACGAGACGCAGGATCCCGACGCGACCGGGTGGCTCGGCATCGAGTACTCGGTGGCTAACGTCGGAGAGGGCTTCTTGGCCGACATGATCGACCTCGACGACACGAGCGGATGCGGGGACGACTACGCTGGCAACGGCGGCATGGTGTCGGCGTTCCGCGCCCGGCTGGTTAGACTGTAAGGAGCTGGCATGACCAAAGACGAGATCAAGCGGATCCTGGACGAGATGGGCGTGGAGTACGGCAAGGATGCGAAATTGGCCGAGCTGGAGACGCTGTACGCCTCGCATGCGACCGAATCGCAGACGCATGCCGACAAGGCCGAAACGGCAGCCGAGAACGACTCTCCGCAAGCCTGGGACGGTTCCGACGATGGCGAGCAGTCCGAGGAGATCGGTCACGACCGAACCGTCGTATCGGCGACGCACGGCCTGAACATGCGCGACGAGCAGAACGGCAACGTGATCCACGTCCTGCCCCGCGGCGCAGAATGCGACGTGCTCGAGCGCGACGGGGAATGGTGCCGCGTTTTGTACAGAGCGGAAGGGTGGGTGCGCAGCGAGTTTTTAGCGTAATTTCCCGACAATTGGCGACGATTTGCGCGCACTTCGGACAATTTTGGACAATAGGCCGTCTTGAACAACAGGGGAAACGTTTCGATATCCTTAACGTTTCCCCTGTTCATCGTTCTTGGTAGGAGCGGTGGGATTCGAACCCACATGGCCGAAGCCGGAAGATTTTAAGTCTCCTGCGTATGCCAATTCCGCCACGCCCCCGCGTGCGACGGCCCGCTGAAAACGAGCAGGCCCTATGGTAGCAAACTTTATCGGACGGCGGGACCTCAGCGCGCCGCTTCGTCCAAAATGATGCCGTGGAGAATGTCCGATTCGCTGACCGTGAACGAATCGACGCCGGCCAGGTCGAGCACCGTCTGCAGGATCACCATGCCGGCCACGATGACGGGCGCGCGGCCCGGATCGAGCCCGACGATGCGCTCGCGCTGCGCGAGCGGGACGCGTTCCAGCTGGTCGGCCACCCCGTCGAGCATGGGGCGCGTGATGACGGCCTTATGCACGCGGGAGGTGTCGTACACCTCCATGCGCTCGTGGATCGACACCACCGTGGTGGCCGTGCCGGCCACCGCCACCAGCCGCTCGGGTGCGAAGCCCGCCCCGCGCAGCTCGTCGAAGTAGGGGCGCATCCCCTCCTCCACCCACGCGCGGGCCCGTTCGAGCTCGCCGGCGCCGGGAGGATCGGCCGCGAAGAACTTCTCCGTCACGCGACGGCATCCGATGTTGAAGGAGTGCGAGCGATCGGGCCGGCTGCCCGCGCGCCCGGCGATGACCTCGGTCGAGCCGCCGCCGATGTCCACCACGAGCAGGCGCTCCCCCCGGAAGTCGCACGACGCGCCCGCGAAGGAGAGGGCCGCCTCGCGCTCGCCGGGGATGACGGACAGCGTGACGCCCAAGCCCGCCATCAGCGCCTCGAACTCGTCGGCGTTGCGCGCGTCGCGCGCGGCCGACGTGGCCATGGCCCTCGTCGTGATGGCGGGATGTTCCGGCGTGGCGAACCCGCGCAGCACGTCGAGGAAGCGCGCCACGGCATCGGCCACGCGCTGCATGGCCGCGGGCTTCAGCACGCCCGTCGCGTCCACGCCCTCGCCGAGGTTCGTGATGGTGTACTCGCGGTCGAGCTCATGGAGCCGCCCCGCCTCGTCCACGTCGGCCACGAGCATGCGGCACGTCACGGTGCCGATGTCGATGGCCGCGTATCGGCCCGCCTGGAAACCGCTTTCGGTACTCTCGGGCTCCGCGATGGCGCTCATGGCGACCCCTTCCCTCGGTCTACTCGACGCCGAACAGGGCGTCCAGGAACGGCGAGTACCACGTCTCCGGCGCCTCGACGCTGCCCGGCGTGATGTTGGCGCGGAACGTGGATGCCTCGTCCTCGTCAAGGTCGAGGCCGCGCACGTTCGCCGTCTCCTCGCCCTTCTTCACCCATCCGAACTGCTCGTGGGCGCGATCCTCGATGCCGGCGTCGGTCTGCAGCGACGAGACGTCGCTTTCGAGGGCGCCGTTGCGCTCCTCGAGCGCCGCATACTCGGCGGCCAGCTGGTCGCGCTCGCGCAGCGCATGGTAGTACTGCTGCGCCGGCGGGTACAGGAAGGCGCACGAGAGCACGAGGCAGACGGCGACGGCCGCGCTCGCGATGAACTTCGGCGACGACTTGAGCGATGCGAGCGATCCCAGCGAGAAGCCGCGCTTCGCCGAAGCCTGCGGGCTCTCCGCGTTCTGCATGCGCGCGGCCTGACGGTGCTTCGCGCCCATCTCGCCCTTGTACACCGCGGCGCGCGGGCCCGATTGCGAGGCATCGGACGGCTTCGAGCCGCCGAACTGCTTGGTGAACGCGCGCTCGGCCTTGCTCTTGGCGCGCGCCTTCTTGCGCTGCTCCTTGCGGGTCAGGCGGCGCTCTTCGACTTCCTCTTCGGGCTGTTCCTCGATGCGCTCGTCGAACGAGGAGAAGCGGCCCGTGCCGTACGAGCTCGATGCACGGCGCGAGCTCGACGACGCCGGACGCGGCGCCGCATGACGGCCTGCGGGACGATCGAACGTCGATATGCGGGCGAACGAACCGTCGCCGGCTCCCGCGGACGATCGCCGCGCAGCGCCCGACGGGCGCGCGTGCGCCGCCGTTCGCGCGCTCCCCCGCCCCTCGCCTGCCTGGCGGAAGGGCGACTCGAATGCGGGGATGGCATCGACGGAATGGATCACGGGACGCGATTCGGGCGCAGCAGAAGAGGGGCGGCGCGCACGGGTGTCGCGTTTCGCCTCGTCAAACGAGAGAATATAAGGCTGCGTTGCCAAGGAAAGGGGCTCCTCTGTGCATCGTGTTTCGTGTTTGGTTTGTTTAATGCAGAAGCTGGGGAAAGCATACCACACCGACGCCCGCCCTGCCACCGAGGGCGGGGCGGGCGGGCGCGTCGTTAAGAACTTGTTGAATGCTCGCGTGACCGAGGAAAACGGTCAGGGAAAGCGGGGCGAAACCCGCTTACAGGTCGAGCTTGTTAATATAAGAACTCCATTTTTTGAACGATTCGTCGCTGATGGCGTGCTCCATGAGGCAGGCTTCCTTCTCGGCCTGCTCCTCGGGGATGCCGAGCGCCTTCGTGAGGAACGTGAACAGCATGTGATGGCGGTCGAGGACCGACATGCCGTAGGCGTACCCTTCTTCGGTGAGCGTGATGTCGCCGTAATAGGGCTGGTCGGCAAGACCCTTTTCCTTGAGCGAGCTGATCGCTTTGTTGACCGAGGCCTTCGACACGTCGAGCTTCGTCGCGATGTCGACCGACCTGACCGACACCTCCGTCGTGCCTCCCAGCATCACGATGGCTTCAAGGTAGTCCTCGTGCGACATGGACATTTTTTCCACGGAACCCTCCTTTTGTTCGTCGTTCCATGGTACCACACGACAGGCGGAACCAGTTGAAACCGGATGGCGGTGCAAGGGGTGTTGGAGGAGCCGGCGAGGGAAGGGGGTCCCTCGCCGGCGTGCTGTGTGGTGGACGACCAGACGAGAGGAGAGTCCCCACCACCGTGTCAGCAAAAAGAGGAGGTGCCTGCGGGTTCGATTTCCTCGGCCCCGCTAACAATTGTTAGTCTACGATAACTTTTGCTGCGGGGCAATAGAAGTTTACCATGGTTTACAATTCCTCCACATATCGGAGGGAGGGGCGGCTACGGAGAGAGAGTGGGGGGGGGGGCGACCACGGCATCCCCGCTCCCCTGCCCCCGTGCCCTCTGCCCCCGTAAACGACGAAACGGATGTTTCACGTGAAACATCCGTTCGTTGATCGCGTTACGACGCTCTGCGTATGGGGCGGTTAGCGGTGCGACTCCGCAGCGGCTCGCTTCTGCATGTCGGCCACCATGGCGCTGGCAGCGCCGCAGCCCGAGCAGCCGCCGCATCCTCCGGCGCATCCGCCGTGCGCGTCGTCTCCCTTATGGCAATCGCACATGCCGTTGCGCACCAAGCGGCGAACCGCGAGGAACACGAGCGCCAGCACGATGAGCGCGACGACCACCGTAGACGGCGTGAACTCCAAACCAAACATAGCGCGTCCTTTCTCGGAACATCGGGGCACAGGCCCGAGGGGGTTCCCTCGGGCCCGAAGCCGCTTCGCCTACGCGACGCTGCCCTCGGCTTCAAGCTCGCCCGCGACCTTGTCCTTCTTCTTGTCGAAGGTGGGCATGGGGCGGAAAATCTGGAACAGCATGCCGGCCAGGACCACGATGGCCACGACCGTCCACACGTTGAAGCCGATCTCGCCGGTAAGCAAGCCGCCGAACTGGTAGAACATCAATCCCACGCACCACGCGAAGATGGTCATGTAGCCGATGGTGAACCAGGTCCACTTCGCGGTGCCCATCTCGCGCCAGATGGTGCCGATGGCGGCGAAGCACGGCGCGCACAGCAGGTTGAAGGCGCAGAAGGCGAGGATGGCCGGCACCGAGCCCGCAAAGAGGGCGGCGAACGCGGCCCACATGGTGGGATCGGCTTCGCCCACATCGCCCAGGCTGGTCAGGATGCCGACGGTGGCGACGACGTTCTCCTTCGCCACGAGGCCGGTGATGGACGTGACGGTTGCCTGCCAGTCTCCGAAGCCAAGCGGCGCGAAGATCCAGCCGATGCCGTTGCCCAGGCCCGCCATGAGGCTGTACTGGATGTAGTCGTCCATCTCGGTATCGAGCAAGCCGAAGCCCTCGCCCGCGTCACCGAAGTTCATGAGCAGCCAGATGACGATGGTGGACAGGAAGATGATCGTACCTGCCTTGACGATGTAGCCCTTGATGCGGTCCCACGTGGACATCAGGATGGATTTCACCGTGGGCATGTGGTAGGAAGGAAGCTCCATGACGAACGGCGAGGTGGGGCCGGCGAACATCTTGGTCTTCTTCAGCATGATGCCGGAGATGATGATGGCGATGACGCCCAGGAAGTAGAACAGCGGGGCGATCCACCAGGTAGCCTCGGTGTTGCCGCCGGCGATGGCACCGAACACGAGCGCGATGATGGGCATCTTCGCGCCGCAGGGGATCATCGTCGTCGTCATGATGGTCATGCGACGGTCTTTCTCGTTCTCGATGGTCTTCGTGGCCGTGACGGCGGGCACGCCGCAGCCGGACGCGACGAGCATCGGGATGAAGCTCTTGCCCGACAGGCCGAAGCGGCGGAAGACACGGTCCATGATGAACGCGACGCGCGCCAGGTAGCCGCACCCTTCGAGCAGCGCGAGCAGCAGGAACAGGATGATCATCTGGGGAATGAAGCCGATCACGGCGCCGACGCCCGCGACGATGCCGTCCATCACGAGGCTCTGCAGCCACGGCGCGACGTCGACCGCCTCGAGGGCGTTGCCGATGACCGCTCCCAAACCGGGAATCCACAGGCCCCACGAGCCGTCGGAAGCGTCGGGCTCTTCAGCTTCGAGGGCGGTTGCAAAGGCCGCGGCGTCCACCTCGGCGGATTCGCCGGTCTCCTCGTCCTCGACGATGCCGACGACGCCGGCCTTCTCGGCATCCTCCTGGAATGCGGCGAGGGCGCTTTCGTCGGCAGCGGTGGGCTCTTCGGCTTCGAGGGCCGCGGTCGCGCCCTCCACGTCGATGCCGTCTTCCTCAGCAGCGGCGAGGTAGGCTTCGATGTTGGCCTGCTCGCCTTCCCATTCGCCCACGGCCTCTTCGTAGGCCGCGCCGCCGGTGTACAGGAAGCCGTCGCCGGAGATGCCGTCGTTGGCCCAGTCGGTGACCACGCCCGTGCCCACGGAGATGGCCAGGTAGTACACGAGCGCCATGACCACCACGAAGATGGGCAGGCCCAGCCAACGGTTCGTCACCACGCGGTCGATCTTCTGCGTGGTGGTCATGCCCTTGTGCGAGCGCTTCATCGTCTTGTCGATGACGTGCGTGATGGCGTTGTAGCGCTCGGACGTGATGATGCTCTCGGCATCGTCGTCGAGCTTGTTCTCCACCTCTTCGCGAATCGCCTCGACCGCCTTGAGGTCGGCGGCGCTGAGCTTCATGTTGGCGACGGTGCGCTCCTCGCCCTCGAACAGCTTGATGGCGAACCAGCGCGCGGTTGCCGGAGACACGCGGTTGCCCAGAATGCCCTCGATCTTCGTGATGGCTTCTTCCACCTGCGCGTCGAAGGGCATCTTCGGCTCGGCGGGCTTGCCGGCCTTCGCCGCCTTGACGGCGGTTTCCATGAGCTCGGCCATGCCGTGCCCCTTGAGCGCCGTCGTCTCGACGATGGGGCAGCCCAGCTGCTTCGACAGGCCGGCCACGTCGATCTTGTCGCCGCTCTTCTTCACGAGGTCCATCATGTTGAGCGCCACCACGACGGGCACGCCCAGATCGAGGATCTGCGTGGTCAGGTACAGGTTGCGCTCGAGGTTCGTCGCGTCCACGAGGTTCACGACGACGTCGGGGCCGCCGTCCAACAGGTAGTCGCGCGTCACGATCTCCTCGGGAGAGTACGGCGACAGCGAGTACACGCCCGGCAAGTCCGTGATGATCACGTCTTTGTCGCGGGTGTACTTCCCTTCCTTTTTCTCAACGGTCACGCCCGGCCAGTTGCCAACGTATTGGCTGGCGCCGGTCAGATCGTTGAACATCGTCGTCTTGCCGCAGTTCGGGTTGCCGGCAAGCGCTATGCGAATTCCCATGATCAGCCTTTCCATCTGCTTCGAAGCCGGTCGGGGGTCTGCAATCCCCCGTTGGCTCGTTTTTAAGTTAGCTGCTACTAACTCAGTCCCAAAAAAGAAGCGCCGCGGCGCCTCTATCCTCGTCACCTGGCGCTCACGCCTGGCAACGTCAGCCGATGAGGATGCTCTCCGCCTCGCTCTTGCGCAGCGACAGCTCGTATCCGCGCACCGTGACCTCGATCGGATCGCCCAGCGGCGCGACTTTGCGAACGAACACGCTCGTCCCCTTGGTGATGCCCATGTCCATGATGTGACGCTTGAGCGCGCCCTCGCCCGTCAGGCGACGGACGGTGGCGGTGTCGCCGATGGCCACGTCGCGCAGCGTTCGATCTTGAACTTCTGCCATATGCCCCGTTTCCTTTCCTTGAGGTTCCTTGCGGTGATGCCAACTCGATGCGCGCACGCCAAACGGCACGGCAGATGCTTCACGTGAAACATCCGTTCGTGCTCGTGCGTGGCTTGCGGAGGTGCTACGCGGCGGCGTTCGTGATGATATGCGCCGCGACCTGGCGGTTGAGCGCGACCTGGATGCCCTTGACCTCGACGATGAGGTCGCCGGCAGCCTCGGACACCACCGTCACCTGCGCGCCCTCGACGAAGCCGAGGTTCTCCAGATGATGATGCAGATCGCCGCGACCGCGCACCTTCGCGATGGTGCCCGTCTCGCCGCCCTTCAGGAACGAAAGCGGCATCTGCTGGCAGGCGATGCCCTGCGCAGACCCTGCGTCCGTACGACCGACCGTTCCCTGCATGCTCGCAACCGTTGCGTTGTCCATGGTGACTCCCATCGAGTTAGCTTCATGTAACAAAAGTATCTTATAGCAAACTCTCGGGGAATGGAAGCCTTAGCTAACATTTTCCGCATATTGTTGGACTGGGACGAGGACGCTGCAGGGCGCGGGGCGCGGTCGCCTCATTTGTTTTTGAGGGTCATCGCGTTGACGGCGACGATGACGGTGGACAGGCTCATGAGGACCGCGCCCACGGCGGGGCTGAGCAGGATGCCCACCGGCGCGAGGACGCCGGCCGCCAGCGGGATGGCCACGATGTTGTAGCCGGCGCCCCACCAGAGGTTCTGCTTGATCTTGCGCGTGGTGTTCGTGCCGAGGTCGAGCAGGCGCACGATGTCCTCGGGGTCGCTTTTCACGAGCACGACGTCGGCGGAGTCGATGGCGACGTCGGTGCCCGCGCCGATGGCCACGCCCACGTCGGCGCGGGCCAGCGCCGGCGCGTCGTTGATGCCGTCGCCCACCATCATCACCACGTCGCCCGCATCGCGGCGCTGCTGCACGAGCTGCACCTTGTCCTGGGGCAGCAAGCCGGCGCGGAACTCGTCGATGCCGAGCGTGTGCGCCACGGCGCGGGCCGCCGCCTCGTTGTCGCCGGTGAGCATCACGGGCGCGATGCCGCGCGCCTTGAGCTGTCGCACCGCCTCGCGGGCGGTGGGCTTGATCTGGTCGCCCTGCGCCACCACGCCGCGCACCTCGCCGTCGATCACGAGGTAGCTGACGGTGAGGCCACGGCCTGCCAGCTGGTCGAAGGCGGAACGATCGTAGGGGATGCGCTGCTCGTCCAGATAGCGCGCGTTCGCGATGAGGGCGTGCGAGCCATTTTCAAGCACGCCCTTCACGCCGACGCCCGCCACGGCCTGCACGTCGCGCACGGCCGCAGGCTGCACGCCGCGCTGCTGCGCGGCGGCCACGATGCTGGCGGCCAGCGGGTGCGACGACGACTGCTCGAGGCCCGCTATGAGCGCGAGCGCGCGATCGTCGGCGGGGGCGCCGGGGACGTTGGGGGCGTCGGAGGCGTCACCGGCGGGGGCGCTCCGCTTCCCCACCGCGCGCACCTCGGCCACGCGGAAGTCGCCCTCGGTGAGCGTGCCCGTCTTGTCCATCATCACCACGTTCACCCGCGGCGCCACCTCGAGGGCGCGTCGGCGGCGCACGAGCAGGCCGTTGCGCGCGCCGAGCGAGGTCGAGCGCGCCGCCACGAGCGGAATGGCCAGGCCCAGCGCGTGCGGGCACGCGATGACGAACACGGTGACCATGCGCGTGAGCGCGTCCGACACGCTGCCGGTGACGGCGAGCCACGCGACGAACGCGACGAGACCAACGCTCACGGCGGCGTAGAACAGCCAGCGCGCCACCTTGTCGGACAGCACCTCGGCGCGCGATTTCTCCTGCTGCGCCTGCGAGACGAGCTGCATGACCTGGGCGAGGTAGCCCGACTGGCCGGTTCCGGTGACGCGCACGTACAGCGTGCCGTCGCCGTTCTGCGAGCCGCCGAACACCGTGTCGCCCTCATGCGCCTCCACGGCGCGCGCCTCGCCCGTGACGAGCGCCTCGTTGACGGACGACGAGCCGTCCGTCACCTCGCCGTCGGCGGGCACCTTCTCCCCCGCCTCCACCATGACGGTTTGGCCCACCTGCACCTCGTCGAGCGGCACGTCGGCGAAGGAGCCGTCCGCCTGCTTCACGTGCGCCTGCGCCGGCAGCAGTTCGGCCATCTCCTTGAGCGCGTCCCCTGCGCCCATGACGGCTCGCATCTCGATCCAATGGCCCAGCAGCATGATGACGATGAGCGTGGCCAATTCCCAGAAGAAGTCCATGTGCATGCCGCCGTCGTGCGCGACGCTGCCCATGGCGAACGCGTACATGCTGTAGACGTAGGCCGTGGTGATGCCGAGCGCCACGAGCGTCATCATGGCGGGCTTGCGGTTGCGCACCTCGTCCGCCGCGCCGCGCAGAAACGGCCAGCCGCCGTAGACGAACAGCACCGTGGCCAGCGCGGCCACGAGCCAGTCCGAGCCGGGAAACGACAGCGTGATGGGCAGCGCGAGCCCCATCGGCGACGACAGCAGCAGGATGGGAACCGCCAGCACGAGGCTCACGAAGAACCGCCGCTTGAGGTTCACTCCGTGCATCATCATGCCGCCGGAGGAGGATCGTCGTCCTCTGTTCGCGGGCTCGCCCATCGTCTGCACCTCGCTTCCGTAACGCATACGACGCTCAGCGTACCGGGCTTCGCCGCGGCAGCGGGGCGCAGGTTGATTCGTTACGGAACGGAAGGCGCCTGGAAACCCAGGTCGAGCAAGCAGGGCGGGAACGCGGCCGCTTGCAAATTGCGTGAAGATCCTCCGCCGATTCTGCCGCCGGGACAATTCCCAGCATAGTATACTGAGACGCGATACCAGTTCGGCGGAACACGGATGAAAGTGCAGGACATGGCTCAAAACCTCTACTCCGACACGCGCGGGCAAAGCGAGCGCCCCGTCACCTTTACGGAAGCCGTCATCGACGGCCTGGCCGCGGGCGGCGGCTTGTACGTGCCCGAACGCATCCCCGAGCTTTCCCTCGACGAGATCGGAGCGCTGGCCGAGCTGCCGTACGCCCAGCGCGCGGCGCGCATCTATCGGGCGTTCGACGTGGATCTGCCCGCCGAAACCGTCGAAGCGCTTATGGCCCAGGCTTACGGCGACAACTTCGACGACGAGCGCATCTGCCCCATCACGTCGCTTTCGGCCGACACCCACGTGCTGGAGCTATGGCACGGCCCCACGAGCGCGTTCAAGGACATGGCGCTGCAGTGCCTGCCGCGTTTCTTCTCCGCAAGCGCCGCCCAGCTGCGCGAGCAGGGCAAGCTCGACCACGACTTCCTCATCCTGGTAGCCACCTCGGGAGACACGGGCAAAGCCGCGCTCGAGGGCTTCCGCGACGTGGACGGCGTGTCCATCGGCGTCATGTACCCCGACGGCGGCGTGAGCGACATCCAGTTCAAGCAGATGGCCACGCAGCGCGGGCGCAACGTGCAGGTATGGGGCGTGCGCGGAAACTTCGACGACTGCCAGACGGGCGCGAAAAACGTGTTCGGCGACGAGGCCTTTGCGAAGAAGCTGCAGGACGAGCACCGCATCGCTCTTTCCAGCGCGAACTCCATCAACTGGGGGCGCCTCATGCCCCAGATCGTGTACTACGTGTCGGCCTACGCGCAGCTGGCGGCCGACGGCAAACTGAACCTGGGCGACGAGCTGGACGTATGCGTGCCCACGGGCAACTTCGGCAACATCCTGGCCGCCTACTACGCCAAGCGCATGGGCGTGCCGCTGGGCATGCTGTACTGCGCCAGCAACGAGAACCGCGTGCTCACCGACTTCATCAACACGGGCACCTACGACATATCCGAGCGCCCCTTCGTGCTGACGCCCTCGCCGTCCATGGACATCCTCGTTTCGTCGAACCTGGAGCGTCAGCTGTTCGAGCTCACGGGACGCGACGCCGCCGCCATAGCCGGCTGGATGGCCGACCTGCGCGGGCAGCGCCGCTTCCGCGTGGACGAAGAGACCTTCGCCCGCGTGCGGGAGCTGTTCGCGTCGGACTCCATCGACAACGCCACGTGCCTGGACACCATCAAGCGCGTGTTCGAGCAGCACGGCTACCTGTTGGACCCGCACACGGCCGTGGCCTACCAGACCGCCGAGAACCTTCGGGGCGAGAACCCCGTGCTCATCGCGAGCACGGCGCACTGGGCCAAGTTCGGCGACAACGTGTACCGCGCGCTGCACGGCATCGAGCCTGGCGCGCCGCTGCCCGACGACGTGGCCGCGCTGTCGGGCTGCAAGCTGAACGAGCTGATCGCGCGCGAGACGGGCGTCGACGACATCCCCCACGGCCTGGCTGAGCTGGACGCGCTTCCCATCCGCTTCGACGAGGTCATCGACGGCGGCACGAACGACATCGAGGCGGCGGCACTGCGTTTCCTCGAGCACCTGGACGACTGACGCGCATGCATGCGCAAGCAACAAGCAAAGGACGGAATCCCATGAGCGACCTTGCGAACCTGAAGCCGACGATCAGGCTTTCCATCATGAACCCGGATGCCGAAAGCGGCTCTCTGTTCGGCCGCGGCATCGCCAGCCTGTGCCTGGGCGTGCGCGAAACCGGCTCGCTCAACGCCGCTGCCAAGGGCATGGGCATGGCCTACAGCAAGGCCTGGCGCATCATCAAGGACACCGAGGCGGCGCTCGACTTGCAGCTGCTGAACCGCGACGGCGCTCACGGCAGCGACCTGACCGAAGCCGGCAACAAGCTTTTGGATACGTACCTCGCCATCGAAGAGAAGCTGCAGAAAGAAGCCGAGGAGCTGTTCGAAGCGGCGTTCAAGTAGCCCCCGTCCCTTTGTCTCATTCCCCTGTCTCATTCAGCGGTCGCGGTAGTAGCGGACGACCAGCTGGGTGCGATTCTTCAGATCGAGCTTCTGGAGGATGGCGCTGATGTGGTTGCGCACCGTGCCCTCGCTGAGGTACAGCCTGGCGGCGATCTCCTTGTTATCGAGACCCTCGGCCACCAGCTCCACGATGGCAGATTCGCGCTCGGTGAGGCCGCTGCGCATCTCGCCGCCCGGCGCGTTCTCCGCGCATGCGGGTCCTCGACTCATAAGGACGTCCATGCGATCAAGCACCTCGCCGCCAAGCACGCTCTGACCGGCCATGACCGTGCGCAAGGCCGGCGCGATGGTGGCCACTTCCTGCTTGATGAGGTAGCCCTTCGCCCCCAGGCGCAGGGCGCGCACGATGTACTCATCGTCGGAGAACGTGGTGAGGAACACGATGCGCGCGTGCTTGTGCGCGCCCAGGATGCGCTCGGCCGCGCCGAGGCCATCGGAGCCCGGCATCTGGATGTCCATGAGCAACACGTCGGGCCGTTCGCGCTCGAACAGCTCGACCGCCTCGTCGCCGTCGGCGCCGAGCGCGCACACCTCCACGTCGTCCTGCGCTTCGAGGATGGTCTGCAGCGACATCCGAACGAACGGGTCGTCATCGACGATAAGCGTCCTGATCATGATTTCTCCTTCGACGGTTCTTTCGGCACGGTGGCGAACACGCGGAAGCCTTTGCGGTAGCCGGTGCGCAGGCGCCCGCCCAGCGAGCTCACACGCTCCTCCATCGTCTGCAAACCGATGCCGGCCTGCGCGGTCGGGACATCCACCGCCGTAGAACGTGCACCGTCGCGCGAACCGTTATCCTGCACGATGAGCTGGTAGAGAGCCGGGTATTCGATGACCGACACGTCGACGCGCGTGGCGTCGCTGTGCTTCGCCACGTTCGACAGCGCCTCGCGGACGACGGCCACCACGCCGTAGGCGACGGGAAGCGGCACATCCTGGACGTCGTACACGAGGCGCACGTCGTCCAAGCCGCAGGCGCCGATGACGCCTTCCAGACGCGCGCGTAGATCGAACGCATCGTCGTGCAGGTCGTGCACGCTTTTGCGCACCGTGTCCATGGCCTCGTGCAACGTCGCGCCCACCGATGCCAGCCCGCCGCGAACGCACTCGTCGTCGGCGTGCACCACTTGCAACGCCTCCACCTGCAGCACCGATCTTGTGAGCAGATGACCCACGTTGTCGTGTATCTCGCGGGCGATGCGGCTGCGCTCGGACAGGGTGGCCAAGCGCACCTCGTAGTCCTGCGCGGCCATGAGCTCGCGGTTCTTGTTCGCAAGCGACAGCGACGCCTCCTGCTGCTCGTCGCGCAGGGCGCGGTAGCGCTCGCGCTCCTCGCCCGCGCGTTTCGTGCGCCACGCCATGAGGCAGGCAGCCGCGCACAGCACGGCCGCGGGGACGAGCAGAACGTCCTGGGTGCGCAGCGCGGCCGCCAGCGGCATGATCCAGGACAGCCGCACGAGCCAGAACCGCTCGCCGAACAGCACGTACGCGACGACCGGCAGCAACGCGGAGAACTCCGGGACGAACAGCGCCGCCAGCTCGTACGCGCCCGCCGCCGCGAAGCGAAGCCGCGCATGCGGGTACACGTCGAAGCAGCACGCCACCACGATGGCGCACAGGAGCGCCGCGACATGCGCGCCGGAGAACGCCGCGAACGGCAAAAGCAGCAAGCACAGCGCAACGAGGATGATTTCGTCGATAACCCGATCCATGGCCATCAGTATAGCGGGCGGCAAGGCGCAGCGCGGCACGAGGACGCGACAAAATGACGAACCGGACGAGGTCCATGACAAATGTCATGGCTCCGGTTGAGACCGATGACGCCGCACACTTACGTGGAAACCGCTACAGGGGCATGATGGTGCCGACAACGAAATCGCGGAACGGAACCGCCACGAGGAGGAACCATGAACATCGTAGCCGTCGACAACTTGGTCAAGCGCTACAACGAGGTGCTGGCGCTCGATCATTTCAGCCTGCACATCGAATCGGGCGAAGTGTTCGGCCTTTTAGGACCGAACGGGTCGGGCAAGACCACCGCCATCAACTGCATCCTGCAGCTGCTGACCTACGACAAGGGCACTATCGAGTTGTTCGGCCAGACCATGCGCCCGTCCAGCTACGATTTGAAGCGCAGGATCGGCATCGTGCCGCAGAACGTGGCCGTGTTCGAGGAGCTGACCGTGCGCGAGAACATCGACTACTTCTGCGCGCTGTATGTGAACGACCGCGCGAAGCGCCGCGACCTTGTTGACGAGGCCATCGCGTTCGTCGGCCTGGAGGACTACGAGAAGTTCCGCCCGCGGAAACTCTCGGGCGGCCTGCTGCGTCGCCTGAACATCGCATGCGGCATCGCGCACAAGCCCGAGCTCATCTTCTTCGACGAGCCTACCGTGGCCGTGGACCCGCAAAGCCGCAACGCCATCCTCGAAGGCATCCAGAATATGAACCGCCAAGGCTCCACCGTGGTGTACACGAGCCACTACATGGAGGAAGTCGAGGAGATCTGCACGCGCATCATGATCATGGACCACGGCCAGGCGCTGGCCACGGGCACGAACGCCGAGCTCAAGGCCATGATCGGCACGGGCGAGAAGATCCAGATCGACGTGCCCGAGCTGGACGAAGCCACGTTGGCGCGCCTGGACGCGTTGCCCCATGTCACCCGCACGCTCTACCGCGAAGGCACGCTGGAACTGGCTTGCCAGAACGGCACGCACAACGTAAGCGACGTGCTGGCCGTGCTGCAGCGTGACGGCGCGCAGTTCGGGCGCATCTACGCCGAGCCGCCGACGCTGAACGACGTGTTCCTCGAGATCACCGGCACCGAGCTGCGCGATTAGGGGGCGGACATCATGTTCAACGTATTCAAAGGCGCACTGCTCGCGCTGGTGCGCGAGAAGAGCGTGTTCATCTGGTCGCTGGCGTTTCCCCTGATCCTGTCCACGATGTTCGTGTTCATGTTCGCGAACCTGGACGAAGCGGGGCAGTTCGAGCCCATCCCCACCGCGGTGGTGGCCGACGAGAACTACGACGCGGCGCCGGGGTTCTCGGAGATGATCGACACGCTGGCGGAGCCGGGAGCCGACCAGATGCTCGACGTGGCGCGCGTAGCCACCGAGCAGGAGGCGCGCGATCTCATGAGCGGAAACGATGCCGCAGGAGCGGGCTACTTCAACATCTCGGGCGATGGAGCGGCCGGGTATTTCACGGTTGACGCCGACGGCATGCCCACCGTGCACGTGAAGGCGGGGGTCACGCCCGACTCGCTGGACAGCGCCTACCAGTCCATCTTGAAGACCATCGGCGACGGATACGTGCGCAACGCGGCGCTCATCGAAGACGTCGCCGCCGAGAACCCCGCCGCGCTGGCCGACATGGCGGCGGTGGAAAAGCTGCTGGACGCCGGCGATCTCACCGAGAAGATCGACGTCACGCAGAACCCGCCCAAAGAATCCGTGCGCTACTTCTTCGCATTGCTGGGCATGGCGGCACTGTTCGGTGGGCAGATCGGGATGATCGCTATCTGCCGCACGCAGCCGAACCTGAGCGCGCTGGGGGCGCGGCGCGCCGTGGGAGCGCTCAGCCGCGCGAAGACGCTGACGGCGACGCTGGCCGCCAGCTGGGTGCTGACGTTCGCCTGCATCGCCATCGCGTATCTGTACATCCGGTTCGTCGCCGGCGTGGATTTCGGCGGACGAGATGCGATATGCATCGCCGTGATCGCCGCCGCGGCCTTGACGGCGACGGCGTTCGGCACGCTGCTGGGCTCGCTGCCGAAGATCGACGAAAGCGTGAAGGGCGGCATGCTGTCCGGCATCGTGTGCTTCGCCTCGCTGTTCGCCGGGCTGTACGGCTCGCCCACGATGAAGCTGGCCGATACCGTGAACGCGGCGGTGCCCGCGGCGCAGCTGGTCAACCCGGCCGTGCAGATATCCCAAGCGTTCTACAGCATCATGTACTACGACACCTACCAGCGCACGATCGAGCACATCCTGATCCTGCTGGCCATGGCTGCGGTACTGTTCGCCGCGTCGGCTCTGTTCATAAGGAGGCAGCGCTATGCAAGTCTTTAAAACCGCGATCAAGACGGTGCTGCGGCACCCGATGTACCTCATCGTGTACGCCGGCTTCCTGAGCATGATGGGCGTGTTCATCGCAAGCGGCCTGACGTTCGGCGGCACGAACGACAGCGAGTTCTCGCCGTACGAGACGAAGTTCGCCGTGATCGATCGCGACGGAAGCGCGCTGTCGGACGGGTTGGCGGCCTACTTGCGGGAGCAGGGCATCGAAGTTCCCATCGAAGACAGCCAGATGGCGTTGCAAGACGCCGTGGCCAAGGGTCAGAGCTCGTACATCCTCATCGTTCCGGAAGGGTTCGGCGACGCGTTCGTGGAAGCCGCGCGCACCGGCGACGAGCTGCCGACGCTCGAGACGGTGTACAGCTTCTACTCCACCGAGGGCAGCCTGATGGACCAGATGGTGAATTCGTACCTGGGCATCGCGGGCGCGTACGCCGGCCTCGAAGGATCGGCTTCGCAGGGCGATATCGTGCAGCACGCAGCCGAGGCCATGGCCGAATCGGCGGAAACGGACAGCGTGGAAGTGGGCGGAACCTCGTCCGAGGCGCAGCGGTTCGTGTTCTTCCTCCAATGGGGCACCTACACCCTGTTCGCCTCCATCATCGTGTGCGTCGGCGTGATGATGACCACGCTCAACCGCACCGATCTGCGCCGACGCAACCTCGTGTCGCCGCTGCCGTCCCTGTCCTACGGGCTGCAGCTGGCGGCGAGCAGCCTGCTGGTCATGACGGCGGTGTGGCTGTGGACGATCTGTTTGGGATTCACCGTGTTCCATGAGGCTACGTCGATGATCAGCGGTCCGGGGCTCGCGCTGATGGTCGCGGCGTCGTTCGTGTTCGCCACGATCCCGCTTTCGGTGGGCTACCTGCTGGGTCAGCTGGGCGTGGGAGAATTCGCCAGCAACGCCTTGGGCAACATCCTGGGCATGGTGATCTCGTTTCTGGGCGGCGCCTGGATATCGTTCGACCTGCTGGATCCGTCCGTGCAAATGCTGGCGCACTTCTCGCCCGCCTACTGGTACACGGGCGCGCTGCAAGCAGCGGCCGACATGGGCGCGGCCACGCCGGAGGCGGTGATACCCATTCTGGAGAACATGGGCGTGATGCTGCTGTTCACGGCGGCGATATTCGCGGTGGCGCTGGTGGCGGGACGGCTGCGCGTGCAGAGCTCGGAAGCCGGGGGCAATGCCGCTGCGGCGCACGCCACGCACGGGTAGGCGCACGAGCGAGGGCGGGAACCGCGTCGGTCGATGGCGAGGGCCCCGCCCTCGCCATCGGTCCGGGAGAACGTTCCTGCCTGACTGCTGGAGTCTAGCCCTCGCGCTACGAAGCCGTTTCCGCGACGCTTTCGAGGCGGTCGCTCTTGCGCGGGCGGCCCGGCTTCGGCGGGTTGTTCAGACGCTCCTTCACGCTGGAAAGGTACACGTAGTTGTCGCGGCCCTGCTTCTTGGCGGCAAGCTGGCCCGAGCAGATCATCTGGCGCACGCGGGCATCGCTCACGCCGAGCAGGTGCGCCGCCATCTTCGTGGTCAGCACGCCCCGCTCGGTATCGACGTCGACCGATAGAGCGACCAGCAGGCCTTCGTGCTCGATCGGGTACGTCGGCTTCGGCAGAGGCTTGTCGAGCTGCAGGTAGTCGTCGATGAGGAGCCAGAGGACTTCCGCAGCCATCGCGACGGCATCTTCCATGTCGTCACCGCAGGTGTAGCCGTTCTCGAAATCGACGAACTGCACGCTATAGCCGTCCAACTCGTTCTCCGTGAAAATCGCAGGATACATGTAACGCATGGTTCGTCCTCTCTCGCGCTTTTTCACACCTCAGCGCCACCGAGCGGTTTTGCGGATGCTCTCCCATAATCCCTTCGGCAGCTCTTTCCGACGAAGCGGCAGCATGATCGTTCGGTCTCCCCGCTTCAGCTTCCGATGAGAGCCTTTGCCTCCTCCGACGTCCTGCCAGCCCTCTCTGAGCAGTCGACGATATATCTCGAACGGTTTCGGCGGCATGCGATCTGCTCCTCTCGAACTATAACTCCAACGTTAGTATTACGCAAGCGTAAGGTTTAGGAAAGCGCGATGCCGTCGTACACGGGAACCGACCATTGCAGGTACGCAACAGTGTTGCCGGTGATGCGGGCCGATCGGGCGGGAGCGCCCTCGCCTGCGGCCGTCGGGTAGGCGCCCGCCTCGCACGTTGCCTCGCGCATGCGGTCGTGCTGCTGGAACCACACGCTGCTCCCCCGATCGAACGAAAGGCGATCGCCGTAGAACAGCTCGCGCGACGGAGGCGGCTCTATGCGGGCGAGCGGCTCGAGCCGCGCCTCGTCAGCGAAAAGCTCTCGGTCGGCGAACAACGCGACGGTGCGATCGGTCAGGGCGTACGAAACCGTCACGCGGTTGCGTCCGTACAGCGAGAGACCCGCCTCGGGCACGATCGAGCCTTCGGCGAAGGGCCGGGTGCACGCGGCGTCGAGGTACCAGCCGTCGAAACCCGCGCAATCGGCCTTCGTCGCCTGGGCCGTCGCCTGGCTGTTCGACCGATACGCGCATCCCGCCTCGACTGACTCCGAGAACACCGCCCCGTCGGCTCCGTCGGCGTAGTAGGCGATGCGCGCATACGGCTGCCATCGCGCATAGTAGGTCGTGCTCGACGCGACGGAAACCCGATCGCCCGTCTTGCCGATCAACGACCCGCCCGAAGGAGCGTCGTACCACCCCTTGAACGTGCAATCGGATTTCGTCCCCGGATCGGGAAGCTCGACGTAACCCTCGTCCCATTGCGCGTAGAGGTTCGTCGTTCCCGTCGTCGCGCGAAGGTTCTTGACGGAGGCCTTGTTCCCGTACGACGAGCCGGTTCCGTCGGCACGCTCGTTCCATGACTTCCAGCCCCAAGTGCAGTCCAGCCGCTTCACGCCTGCCGAGCCTCCCTGCGCGTCGCAGGTGAGCGTGTAGCTGCGTCGGAAACCGTTCGCCGTGAGAGAGCGCGCCGCGTCGTACACGTGCGACGACGACGCGGTGCTGCCGCCCGTCGCGCCGTTGCCGTTGTAGGACACGGTGTAGGATATCGGCTTCCACACTGCGTACAGCGGGATGATGTTCGACCCCGAAGGCGACGGCTGCCCAGCAGCCTCGTCGCGGAAGAACGCCGTCGGGCTGCTTCCCGCCCAATCGTGCGGGATGTTGCTGCACTGCAGAAGGTTCCAGTCTTCGTATCCAATCTTCTGGCCGGGTGCGATGTTCACCGCGCCGTTTTTCGTCGTCGACCACCCCTCGAACGTGTAACCCGTCCTTGTGGGCTTCTGCGACGAGATGTTCGCCGTGGTGCCGATGTACTTGTAGTGCGCAGCCGGCGCGCCGCTTCCGCCGTTCGCGTCGTACTGTATTTTGACGCGCGGCCAGAAATCAACGGACCCGTAGCAATTCAAGCCGTAGTCCGTATTCAGAAGGTATACATGGCAGTACATGAGCGCATCGAACCCGCCGTGCTTCGATATGACGGAGCCTCCCCATCCGTAACCGTAGGTGGCGATGCACCCGAACCCGTTGCCGTTGCCGCTGCCGTCGAGCTTGCCGCTTCCCATCACGGCGCCCGCTCGCGTCCAGCGACCGTTGTCGCCGGTGTACCAGACAAGGTCGTCCTGACCGTTCGCGGCGCTCCATACGGCGAACCGATACGCCTCGATGCGAGAATGGATGCCGCCGGGGGCGTTCCAACTGGGCATGTCGAAGCGCGGTCCGATGGGATCGGAGCCGATGAGCTCGAGGTAGTTCGCTGATGCGTCCGCTCTGATCCAAGCTCGATTGTAGATGGTCTTTGTATCCGTGGTCCTATACGAGTACGCGAACGCCTCGCCCGTCTCCAGGGCGGCGAGGCCGAAGCTGGCTCCCAAAAGCACGGCGGCGGCCAACAGCGTGCGCACCACGCGATGCACCTCACGCTTCATGGTCCGCCTCCCCGCTCTTCCGCTCCAAAGCGCGCTCGAACGCCGCGTTCGCATCGTCCTCGAAGACGAAGCTGCAATCGGCGACGGCGCGCAACTCGTCCTCGGACAGGTCGCGCGCGTCGATCGCCGCGTACGCGATCTCGAGATCGTCGGCTGCGGAAGAGCCCTCGCCGTAGTCGCGCGCGACCGCATCGCCTGCGGCGAGCACGGTGCCGTCGCGCAACATGAGCGACGGGAGCTGCGGGACGATCTCGTACGAACCCGCGCCGAGGTAGGCGGTCTGCACGCCCGACCCCTCGAACACGAGTTGCTCGTCGCAGGTCGCCCCGTCGATCTGCGTACCCGACACGAACACTCCCAGCCCGGTGTTCTCGGACGACCAGCCGTCGCATCGCAAGTTAACCTTCAGTTCGATCGCAGCTCCGTCGACGCCTACGGCATCGACGGAGCGCCCGCACGCCCTCCAGCCGAAGAACGCGACGGACGCCACCACGACCGCAACGACGGCCGCGATGCCGCAGACGACCCGCCTTTCAGGATCCATCCCTTTGTTCGCTCGTCTCACGAAAGCCCCCTCATCCCATCGAATCGTTCAAGAAGTTCAGCAGATTGACCACCGTCGGAACCACGACGAGCGCGACCGTGGGCGGCAGAAAGCACAGCGACAGCACGATATCGAGCTTCGTCGGCATCTTGCGGATGCGCTCCATCGCCTCCGCTTGCGCCGTCTCGCGCGCCAGCGCCGCTTGGACAGCTAGACCCTCCGTCAAGGACGACCCCTGGCTGACCGCCTGCATCAGCTGGGCGGTGAATGCGCTGACGTCCTGGCTGCGGCACCGCTGCCCCAGGTGCTCAAGCGCCTCCTCGCGCGAACGGCCCAGCAGGTTCACCTCCCTGTCGACGAGCGAGAATTCCCGTGCCAGGGGGCCGTCCATGCTTTCCGCGACCTCGCGGAAGCATTGCTCGATCGGAGAGCCTGCCGCGATGGCGATGCCGAGCAGCTCCATCGCGTCGGGCAACGCGAGTTCGATCGCCCTCCTTCGGTTGCGCTCCCTTCGCGATAGCGCCCAGGACGGAGCCATCCAGCCGCATGCCGCGCAGCAAGCTGCCGCGCCCGCGAACGCGGGCGGTTCGAAGCCCATGCCCGCGGCGGCGACCCCTGCAAGCCCCGCGCATCCCAACGCGGACACGACACGGATGCTCCTCCATGTTTCCGGTTCAAGCTCCACGCCCGCCCTGCTCAAACGATCGCGGCTCGATTCGACGTCGGCGCGCGTGAGCGGAACGCGTTTATCGAGAAACGCAGCGAACGCACCGAAAGCCTCGGTTGCACGACGGCGCCGCGACGCGCCGCCCGCACGGTGGCCATCCTTCGAGGCGCTCGCCGACGATGGCGCGACGACGTCGCGACGCGCGGGAGCCGCGTAGCGCACGAACGCTTCGTAAGCGGCGAGCCCGCCTATCGCCCCCAGAACGAGCATCGCGCAAACCGCCGCGCCCGCTCCGCCCGCGATCACCTTCGGCTCCGATCCATCGCCGTGATGCGCTGGCAGGCGAACAGCCCGAACGCCTCCGAGCACCCCGCGACACCCAGCACGATCCAACCAAGCGGCTGTTCCCGATAGAACTGCGAGAAGTCGGCATTCGTCGCGAACATGATGAAAAAGATCGCCGGCATGGCGAGCGCGACGAACCATTTCGCCAAGCGCGTGCCCGCAAGCTCGGTCTTCAGTTCGCGCGACGTGCGCAGCCGCGCTGCAGCATGCGCGGCGATCAGGTCGAGCACGGGCGCGACCGCACCGCCGAACCGCTGCTGAATCCTGACGGCTGCGGCGAGCGAGCGCACGTCGGGGCTGTCGGTTCGGCGCGCCATGCGCTCGAACGCCATCGCGAGCGTCGTCCCGTACGCCGTGTCGGCCAGCACGCGGGCGAGCTCTTCGCGAAGCGGGTCCTCGACGTGCGACGCGGCCGTGCGCAGCGCGCGCTCGAGCGTGAGCGAGCTGCGCACGCTGGCCGCGATCTGGGGAAGCGCGCGGGCGAGCTGCCGGTCGAGCAGCTCCCTGCGCCGTAAGCGCCGCACATGCAGCCGCACGCCCGCCGTCGCGAGGGCCGCAGCGCCGACGACCGCCCCGATCCCCGGATCTCCCGTCAACGCCGCGGCAAGCGAAAGCGAGACGAAGGCGATAGCCGCGACGCCCGCCGCCCAGTTCGCAGCCGGTGTCTCGACCCCCGCTTCATGCAGCGCGCGGGCGAGCCTCGGAAGCTTCGGCTTCTTCCGTTCCGTCGCGGCGGCTTCGCCCGCTTCGTAGAGACCGCGATCGCTCAGCACCCGACCGCGATACGCCGCGCGCTCCTGCCGCACGAGCGCGTACGCCCAAGCGCCTGCTGCAGCGCATGCCGCCACCAGCGCCCAAGGCAACACGAGTCCTATCATGCTTCAGCCCTCCTCATCGATCGAAAAACCAAGCGGGGTCGTACCATACGCCCGATGCGCGCATGCGCTCCTTGATGCGCTGGGGCTGCACGCCGCACGCGCGCCACTCGCCCGCGACGGCGCCGTACGCATCGACGCCCTCGACGTCGAAAACGAACAGCTCGGCACGCGGGATGACGAGGCTCCCTTCGGGAAGCGGATCGATCGCCACGATGCTGGTCACTCGGCGGGCCCCGTCTTGCATGCGTTCGACGTGCACGACGAGGCCGCCCTGCAACGACTCGGCAATCTGCTGGACGATGACGTCGCGGCTGAGGTCGCCGTCGGCGTAGCCCACCATCGTACGCAAACGGCTGATGGCGTTTCCCGGATCGTTGGCATGCACCGTCGTCATCGAGCCCGGATGATCGGTCTGCATCGCCTGCAGCATGTCGTACGCCTCCGCGCCGCGGCACTCGCCGACGATGATGCGATCGGGACGACGACGCAGCGACAACGCCACCAGCTCGCGCATGCTCACCGATCCCTCGCCCTCCGTGTTCGCCTCGCGCGTCTGCATCCGCTCCACATGCGGCGTTTGCAGGCGCAGCTCGGGCGTGTCCTCGATGGTGATCACCCGCTCGTCGGGAGGGATGAACCCAGAGAGAGCGCCCAAGAGGGTGGTCTTGCCCGATCCGGTGCCTCCCGATATCACAAGCGGGCAGCGCGCCTGCACCGCCGCGCGAAGGAACTGCGACATCCCGTCGGTCAGCATACCCATGCGCACGAGATCCTCCATGCCCAGCATGCTCGACGAGAACGTGCGCACGTTGAGCGCCGGCCCGTCCGGCGCGATCGGCGGCACCACGTAGGTGGCGCGCGCCCGGCCTCCCGGCAGCATCGCGCAGCCCATGGCGTGCGCGTCGTCGCATCGCTTGCCCGACTGTTCGGCGATCTTGTTGATGATGCGACGCACGTGCTCCGCATCGTCGAACTCCACATCGGGACGGTACTCGATGCGCCCGGCACGCTCCACGTACACGATGGGGGCGCGAAAAGGCAGCGCCGGATCGTCCAGATCGATGCCGCCGCCGTTGACCATGATCTCGGTGACGGATTCGTCCTCCAGCAGTCGCTGGAGCGGCCCGTAGCGGAGAAAGTCGTCGATCATCGCACTCGCAAGCCCCTCGAACTCGTACGGGGGTAGCGAAATGCCCGACTCGCTCGCAATCTCCTCCACGAGCCGGCGGATGAGCGCCTCGACCGCGTCAGGGCCGACGGCATCGCCGCGCAACCGCACGGCCGCCTCGTCGCGCACGGCTCTCTTGAGCGCACGCTCAGTCGTCCTGTCCATCGGCGCCCACCTCCTCGAACGCATCGTCGGCAGCCACGAGAACGAGGCTGACCCTCCCTGCGAACTGGGCTTCGCGCACCGCGTCAGCCTCCTCGGGCGACACTTCCACCGTGACGGAGGCGGAACCGCTCTGCACGCTGGTTGCATCGTCGCCCACCGCAACGACGCGGGCGCGCTCGCACACCGTCTCGAGGAACGCCTCGCCTGCCGACGCGCCCTCCGCAGACACGATGCGCACCGTGTCGTAGGGCCGCACGTGGCCCGCGAGCCCGGTTTCCACGTCCACCGCGAGCGTCACCGCCTGCAAGCCCGCTCCCAGCTCGGCCGAGAGGCGATCGCCTCCCATCCCCGTCACGAACGACGAGGACAGCTGCGTTCCCGCCGGGATATCGACGATCGCACGCCCTCCCGCAGCGAGCCCCTCGGCATCGAGCGCCTCGCCGCCGAGCGCCGAAGCCGCCCGGTACGTTGCGGGAACGTCCTGCACGGTAACGGCCTCGGCCGTGATAGCGTCGCCCGCGCGGATGTCCGCGGCAGCCACCAGCGTGGGGAGCGCGCCGGCCGTGGCGTGCTCCACCGCTGCGCGCGACGCGGCGGCGGACCATACGCCGTACGAAACCGACACCGCCGTCAACGCTACCGAGGCGGCGACGATCGTCGCCAGCCGTTTGACCCGGACGGTATCCCCTTTCCGCGGCTTGGGCATCGCAGGCTTCGCGCGATCCGCCGCTGCAGCCGGCATCGACGCTGCAGCCGACGCGCCTCCCCGAGGCGTCACGTATCCCGTTCGGCCTCCTCCGACGCTTCCAGCCGCCGGGCCTTCGTCCGTTTCACGCCGCGAAGCCCGCGCTGCGAAGCCTCCGCCCCACGCCGTCGCATCACCGCCGTTGCCGCCCATCACCATAATCGGTTCCTCTCTCTCGTTTCCGCCGGATCGAACCGGCCTATTTCCCGCTCTCGGCCAACGTCGCCCGCGCCGCTTCGGCAAGCTCCGCCGGAAAGGCGTCGAGCGAGTTCAGCGCCTCGTACGTCCATGAGTCCGCAGTCGCTCCCGCCGGGTAGTCGTATCGTCCGCAGCGCCTCGTTTCCGGCCGCCACACCTTTTCCCCGGCATAGGGCATCGCCGTCAGCACCCGGTACGACGCCACCGGCAGCCCTTCGATGCCGTACCCGCGCGCGAACACCGTGGGCGACTCCTCCTCGAACTGCATCCCGACGACCCAGTGGCGCTCCGTCGAAGAGACGCTCTCCTCCGGCGTTTCGTAGAACCACACGGACGCCTTCCCCTCGAACCCCGCATCGCGCGCGGTGCGGACGACGCGGTCGGCCACCATGCGGCCCGGATCGTCCGCGTTTTTCGCCACGAGCGCGAACGATGCGTCCATGCAGGCTGCCCGCGCCGCATCGAGCGCGTTCTCTTGGCGCGCCTTCGCCGCGTAGGCGATGCCCTGATCGACGGAGAACGCCAACACGGCGAACAGCGCGAGAGCCGCCACAAGAACGAGCGGCAGCGCGGATCCGCGCTCGTCCCGACGATCACTTGCGTTCATAGCCCCTCCTGCCTGATCTCTATCGCACGCCCATCCACGAACGAGCAGCGCACGTGACGCTTCAGCACGCGGCCTGCCAGACCGGGCAGATCGGCGACGGCGGGCAGCAGATAGCTCACGTCGTACGATGCCTCGATCACCGTGGACTGCTCTTCGATGGCTCCTCCGTCGCGCACGGGCTGCTCCCGCTTCGTCCGCTCGCTCGTCCAGCTGACGTGCTCCACATGCAGGCGAGCGGGGTCGAGCTGGGTCGACGCGCCCAGGATGCCCTCTTCGACGAACCGCTCCTTGTTCGCCGCCAGCTCGAACCCCGTGGCATCGAGCTGGCGGCACGCGCGCGTGATCTCGGACGACAGCTGGCTGGCCGCAAGCGTCATGCCCGCAAGCTGCACGATCGAGAACACCACCGCCAACAGCAGCGGCAGCACGATCACGAACTGGACCACTTCGCTTCCCCGCTCGCCCCTCATCACCACGCGCCTCCTTCCACCGTTGCGTCGGCCGCGCCGCGAACCTGGGCGCGGAACGCGAACCGACCGGATCCCTCGCCTCCGCTCGACAGCCCCGCGCCGAGCGGCGTGAGGTACGCGCCCTCGAGCACGAGCGCGACCTCGACCGGCCGCGATCGGGCGAACGACGTTCGTTCGTCGTACGCATCCGTCCTCTCGTTGTAGAACCGATGCTCGTAAGGGCGATCCTCGAACTCGCCATAGCGAACCGAGACGTCCAGATGCAGATCGTCGCGGTCGAGCGCCGGCGCCGCAGCGAAAGCCGCCTCGCGCAGCTGTGATTCCGCGACATCGCCCGCAGGATGACCCGATGCCGCCTCGCATACCGCATGCGCTGCGTCGTCGAGCGCCATGGACAGGAACACAGAGCGCCCCAGATCGACCACTGCGAACAGGAACAGGAGCAGCAGGGGCAGCGCGATGACGAACGCCACGACGCTGCCGCCCCGTTCCGAGCGTCCTTTACGCCGCACCGGACGTGATCTTCGAGAACATGTCGGTCACCGAGGTTCCCGCTTTCGTGATGGCGGTTTGGATGTTGCCCTGCAGCAACAGCAGCGCAGCCCCCAAACCCACCGCGAACCCCAGCACGATGACCGTCTGCACGATCTCGGAACCGCCGTCCTCCTCGCCCACGACGAGCAACGCCCTGACCTTGTCCAATCTCGATGCCGTGTTTTTCTTGATCATGTTCATGCTCAACTCCTTTTCATCGATTCATCCCATACCGTGCAGGCACGCGCACGCGCCTCCGACCAGCCATGCCGCAAGAAACGGCGCCATCGGGATACCGCTTCTCCACGAGAGCTTTCCCGCGGCGATGCCCGCCAGCGAGAACGCCGCCGCGCCGCCGTAGCAAAGCGCCGCCCCCACCGGCGTCGCGACGCCGCTGGCCAGCGAAAGCGCCGCCATGCAGCGCACGTCGCCGTAGCCCACGGGCGCGCGCCCCGTCCTTCCGAACAGCCGGTTCAGCGCGAGGCAGCACAGCACCGCGAACACGGCGAAGGCGCACCCGGCCAGCACGCCCTCAAGCCCCGCGGTCGACGCCTGGAAGACGACGCCCGCCGCCGCGAGGGCCGCGCACGCCTCGAGCGGCACGATCCTCGCCTGCAGATCGCATATCACGGCCGCAGCCATGGCCGTCGCCGCTACCGCCAACGCCGCCGCGACCAGAGGCGAACCTGCGCACCACGCGACGGCGCAGCCGAACACCGTTCCGACGAGGGCGCCAAGGCAGCGATGCCATCGTTTCGCTCGAAACGAGCAGCGCGCTTCCTGATCGGCCTCGCTGCGCGAAGGCTCGGGCGCGCCAGCCGCGCATCCCGCCTCGTTCAGCGCCTGCAGCCGCTCGCGGGGAAGGCTCCCCGCCTGGGCGTCGCGCAGCGCCTGAGCCCGCCACAGGCCCAGCGACCCCTCGGCTCCCGCCGCGCGCGGCGAAGGCTCCCTGAGAGGATGCGCCTGCTTGAACGCCCGATAGGCGTCGAGCGAATCCCACCACCACGAGCGAGCGCGGCGATAGGCGCGTCCCAGAAGCACGGAAGCCGACCATGGCACGAAGAACGCGCCGATCAGCCCGCCCGCGCATCCGGCCGCGAGGACGAGCGCGATCGGGGCCGTCACGAGCGGCCTGCCGCGCTCGCCGACGCGCGGTTCTCCGACGGCGCATCGCGCGCATGGGTGCCGCGCGGAACCCGCCGCCCGCCGTCGCCAGCCCCTCCCACCTCGTCGCTCGGCTGGAACCGCACGACCACTCCGCCTTCCCGACCGTCCGCTTCCATCACGGGCGCATATCCCGGCAACTCGAACCGAACGGTCCACCCCGCCCCGTCGCGCGGCGGCGCTTCCTGAGGAGGTTTCGGCTCAGCGGGAGCCGCCTTGGGACGAAGCGTCGGACAGTGCCCCGTTCCAGGCGACGACGGCATCGTCGGCATCGCGACGTTCGGACGGACGGGCTCCTCCCCGTAGCGATGCAGGCAGCCGAAGCACACCTCGGCGTCGTCGAACGCGCGAGCCCCGCAAGTCGGACACGTTTTCATTTCCGATCTCCTTTCATGCAAACCACTCCCACGCGATCGCCCGCCGTGAACCACGGGGTCGCGCAGGACGAGAACCTCTCCACAACCGCCTCTGCGCTTTTGTTGCGCAGCCTCCGGCACGGCTCCACGTCGCGATGGGCTTCGAGCACCAGCCCCTGCGCGTCGACGAACGCGATGTCGAGGCGATGGCGCATGCCCGCCGTGTGCACGTCGTTGCACGGCGCGAGCAGCAGCGCCCCGGCATGCTCGGGCGAGAACAGCAGCCCCTTCGCCTTGCGGCGAAAGCGTGCGGCTATCAGCAACGGCCGCCCAACGCGCGCGTCCCCTTCGGGACCAGACGCACCGAGCGACGGATCTTTCGGTTCCACCATGACGTCACGCTCCTTCCTCCGTCGTGTAGCGCACGACGACGCTGGTCGATCCGCCTGCGTCCACGCAGGCGACGAACATCCATCGATACCGGCCGTCATCCTTCACGAACGACTCGCTTCCTTCGTTTCCGCTGCGCACCCCACTCCATCCTTTGGCGAGCAACTCCCCCTCGATCGCAGCGAGCGCGTCCGCAACGTCGTCCGAGCGGGTGAAGCCCAGCACGCCGCTGCGCTCGTCGACCCGCACGTCCTGTCGTCCTTCGAGCCGCAACGCTTCGTCCTCGAAGCCCGCAGGAGGACCGGCGCCGCTCGATTCGGCCGTCGTCCGCATCGCTTCGTGCAGCACGCTCGGCCGATCTGCTTGCGCGAACGCGAGCGCCAGCGCGCACCCCGCAACGAGCGCAGCCACGACCGCCCAAGCACGCCTGCGGCGACGGGCGCCTACCGTCGACCCGCTCACAGCAGCACCCCCGGCTTGTAGCAGTCGACCGCGATGCTGACCGCATGCGTCAGCGGCGGCAGGGGGATCCCGAACACCGTCGAGCGCAACCCCAGGCCGAACAGCGTGGGCATGTACTCCAAGGTGCCCGTGAAGCGCGTATGGCCCCCCGAAACCGCCTCCGCCGACACGCGCACCGCCTCGTTCTCCGCATCGAACGCGGCAGACAGCGCCGTCTGCACCAGGGCGCTGCTCTGCTCGATACCCTGGCCCGCGGCAGGCGACGTCACATGCACGCGCACCGCGTCGCGGAAGACGTTGTCGAACGCGGCGCATTCCGAGAAGAACGCGAGCGCGTTCACCGCGATGACCGCGACGATGATCAGCACCGGAAACGCCGCCGCGAGCTCGACCGTCATCTGACCCCGTTCGTCGCACGTTCGCATCACTCCCATACCCGCACCCCCGTTACCTGCGCGTACACGCCGCGCAATCCGTCAGCCGTCCGTTGCACCAGGTCGGCAGCTGCGTCCTTCGCCGCCTGAGGCAACGCGACCTTCACCGGGAACGACGGGCCGCCGTCCCATAGCTCGATCTCGGCGATCTCGATGGTGCCGTCGAACCCCTGGATGCCTTCGACAGCCTCGGCTTCCACCGTCCCCACGATCGAGGCGAACACGTCGTTCGACCCGAGCGGATGCTCGATCGCCTGCTCCTTGAGCGAGAGCAGCCGCGCGCCGAACGCCCCCTCGTCGCGCTCGGCGACATGCGCCGAATTCACCAACACCGGCTTGAGCGCGTCGAGTTCGGCCGGAGCGAGCCCCGCGGCCCGCACGGCCTCGCGCAGGGCACCTGCCGCCCACGCGCCCAACCCGCTGGCCCCCGCGAGAGGCAGCCCGTCCAACGCCGACGAGACAGAATCGTCGAGCGCCTCTTGGCCCTGCGCGTACGCGTCCAGCAAGCCGGACCAGCAGTCGAGCACCGTTCCCAGCGCGCCCACGGCCGCCCCTCCCTGGCCCTTCACGCCGTCCAGCAGCGACGACACCACGGTGGCGCCTTCGTCGGACGAGTCGGCGACGAGCGTGGCGGCCGAAACCGCCGCCCGCGCGCCAAGCGCGCCCCCTCCCCGCACGAACGAGCTGTCGAAACCGCTCGATGCGGCGACGCTTGCCGTGTTCGCGACCAGCGCGACCACGCCGTAGCGTCCCGGCGGCTGCGCAGAGAGGCGCTTGCCCGCCACCTTGGCGAGCGCGTCCTTCACCTCGTCGAACAAGCCGCCCGCACGCCGCTTCACCTCGTCTGCCAGCGGATCCAGCTCAGCCCGGGCCTCCTCGTACTCGCCGGCCGCCTTCGCCACGGCTTCGTAGTGGTACTCGAAGCCGTTGTCGATGGACGACGAGGCGGCCGCCACCTTGCCCATGCTGGCCGCCGAGAAGCCGCATTCCGCGCACTCGGCGAACGGCTCCGCCTCCGTCTGGGCGATCGACACGAGGCTTCCCGACCCGGCCGCAGCGGGGCATCCGGCCCATGCATGAGCCGTGGCGCGCCCTTCCTCGTCCACCGTGCAGGGGTACGCGGCCTCGGTGTACAGCGCCGTCGACCTCATCTCCTCCGTGTTCTTCGGAAGGCGCGGAAACCACGCGTCGAAGGAATCGGCGCCTTCATGGACGTATCCGCGCCCCACCTCGTCGGCGGCGAAGGCGTAGAACCGCTTGCGCAGCGCCGAGCGCGCCTGCTCCTCCACCGAGCCGTCCGCCGGGGCCTCCACGGCGAGTCGCCGCGGATAGTAGGCTTGCGCGCGCTTGAGCGCCACGGAGAACGACCAGGCGTCAACGCTTCTGAACAGCGGGTTCTCCGATCCGCTCATGCCTGCCAATGCAGAGGCGCGCTCGTACATGCAATAGGACGGATCGAGGCCGCAGTCGTGCTCGAATGCACGGCGCTTCGCTTCGTTGGCCCGCTCGGCGGCGCGCTCGGCCTCGTCGGCCGCCTGCCGCACCTCGTCGGCCTCGTCGCCCACCGCCTCGGCCACGTCTTCGAGCTCGGCCGCGCCGTCCACCGCGATCTTCTTCCCCGAAGCGGGCACGAGAAGCGCGAGCGCCACGTAGCTCGACGAAGCCCCGTTGTTCGCCGACGCCACCGATGCCGCGTTCGCCGCGGCGAGGAACGGCAGCAGCCGTTGCAGGCGGTCGAGCCCGTCGGCCGCCTTCTCGGCGAACCGGTCGCGCGCATAGGCCACGTCGCGCCCCGCTTTCAGCAGGGTCTCGGATGCGGAGGCGGTGGCCGGCGTGCACAGCGCGGCCACGCCCAGCCCCGTCGCCACGAGGCTCGTCAGCGAAAGCGACAGCACCGCCGCATCGCACACCCGCACGACGATCATGAACTCGCCCACCTCGTTCTGCGCGGCCAGAGCCGCCGCATCGGCCACGTTCTGCACCTCCGACGAGGCCGAGCCCACCCGGTACGCCTGCCCCGCCGAGAATACGAGCGCAAGCGTCACCAGCAGCGCCAGCACCATGCCCACCGTCGTCATGCCCTCTTCGTCGTGGAACGCATCGAGCATCATGACGCCCACGCCCCGATCCATCCCGCCGGGTCGCCGCCCGCATCGGACGAGCGCGCCCACGACGGCTGCGCAGACTCCTCCGCCGTCACCCGCACTTCGAGGTTGCCGTTGCCGTTCACGATGCCGAGCAAAGCGCCGCCAGCATCCAGCAGCGGCAGCGGACGAGCCTCGTTCGCGATGGTGACGCGCACGACGTCGGAGCGCTCGTCGCCTTCGAACCGGATGTCCCAGCTGCACGCGCCTTCGTGCACGTGGAAGCAGGGTACGGGAGGGATCGCTCCCAGGCGATGGCGGACGAACGCCTCGCAGCTCTCGGCCATGTCGCCCGCTGCAGCGGTTTTGGTCGCCAGCAGGCGGCATCCCTCCGACGCGGCCGCCTGCATCACCAGCCGATCGTACAAAAGGATGCCCGGCTGCATCAGCAGCAGGAGCCCGACGAACAGCACCGGCAGCAGAAACGCCGCCTCCACCGTGGCCTGGCCCGATTCGCACGTCCGTCGCATACCCGCTCCCTCCTTTCCGAACCCGTCAGTACAAAAACACATCGGCGACCGATCCCGGCATCGTCATCTGGATATGGTGCGAAGCCGACATCAGCGCATGATCGACGAACATGCCGGCCTCCAAACCGCGCCACAGGGCGCCCAGCGCGATGACTGCTGCCAAGAACGCGGCCGTCACCAGCGCGAACTCGACCGTGCCCTGACCGCATTCGTTGAACGAGCCCGCACGGATCACCGCGCCGCCCTTCTCCTCTACAGCGCGTTGATCCCGTCGGCGATGCTGTCCCACAGCTCTTGCAGCTTCGGTCGGAACACGGTGATCGCGATGATGGCGATCACCACCAGCACTCCGACGAGGATGGCGTACTCCGTCGTGCCCTGTCCATCCTCTCGAGCAAGCACTCTCCGAACCCGGCACGTCGCCTTCGCCATCCATCTCCAGTACGTCTCCATGGGCGAACCTCCTCATTCCTACATTCCTTCCATCAGTTCGAGCAGCACCGGCCCCAGCACGAGCAGCAGCATGGCCGGCAGGATGAGCGTGCCCGTGGGCACCATCATCTTCACCGGAGCCTTCGCCACCCGCTCCTCCACCTGCGCCCGATGCACCGCGCGCGCCTCCGCCGCAGCCGATTCGAGCCCCTCGGCCAGCGACGAGCCGAAGCGCAGCGAGCGCACCATGTTCTCCACGACGCGCGCGAACAGCGGCGAGTCGTACGAGGCCGCCAGGTCGCGCAACGCGTCTTCGCGATTCGTCAAGCCCAGCGACCAGGCATGCTGGGCGCCGACGCACGCACGCGCCAAGTCCGAATCGAAGTGAGACCCGTACAGCGCGAACCCGCGGTCGAACGAAAGCCCGCTGCGAAGACCGAGCGCCACCACCTCGAGCATCTCCGAGAGGTCGCTTTCCAAGCCGTCGGCGCGCTCGCGCTGCGCCCGCTTGACGGCTCGCGGCATCGCCGCCGCGCCGCCCGCAACCCCTGCGACGGCGCCGAGTACGGCAAGCTCCGTGGAGAGCACCGAGCCGACGAGCGCGCCCGCCAGCCCTCCGGCGCATGCGAGCCTCATCGAGGCCTCGCAGAACCCTTCCGGGGACACGGCCTGCTCCAAGCCCGCCCGCTTCGCCCGCGCGCAGAACCACGCTCGCGCCCGCGAAAGCCGCAGCCGACGGGAAAGCGCCTCGGTCGCTCCGAGGGCGATCCGCTGGCTGAGCGCCGTCGCGTACCGCACGAGCCGCGAGCCCGCGTCGAAACCCTCCTGCGCGTCGCGCACGTCGGCGGCTTTGCGCAGCCGCTCGCGTCGCGCCGTCGCGTCGCGCCTCCGAAGAAGCGTTGAGCCCGCCAGCCCTCCGGCGATCCCGGCGGCGGCCACAGCCGCAGCCATCAGGAAAGGCGCCTGCACGGCCTCCATCAGCCCACCTCCACGGCCAGCATGCGGCGCACCGCCACGATGCCGGCGGCCTGCATGCCCAGCGCGATCGCCAGCAGCGCCATGCCCATCGGGCTGGCGAAGAACGGATCCAGAAAGCCTTCGCTCACCAGCGAGAACACCGCTATCAGCACGAAGGGCAGGACGCTCACCACGCGCGCCGACAGCTTCGCCTGCGCCGTTTGCACGCGCAGCGCGCGTCGCAGCTCGATCTCGCTCTGAACCGTGTCGCGAGCCGCGTCCAGCACCTGCTTCATGCTGCCGCCCGCCTGATGCTGCACGTCCAGCGCCACCGCGACGAACGCCAGCTCGGCCACCGACGAGCCCCTGCGCAGCACCTCCAAGGCGCGCCCGGCGCCCTCCCCTGTTTCCAGCTGGTGGGCCGCGCGGGCGAACAGCGTGCCCAGCGGGCCTTGCACCTCGCTTGCCACCTGCTGGAACGTTTGCAGCAGCGACAAGCCTGCCTGGAAGCACACGGCCATGGAGCGCAGGGCGTCGGGGATGCCCTCGCGCAGGGCGTCGCGGCGCTTGTCCTGCACCGTGCGCAGCCACACGACCGCGCAAGCGCACGCGCACACGGCTACGGCGATGCCGCACACGACCGAGCCTGCCGCTGCGCCCGCGCACATCCCCGCCCCAACCATCGCCGCAATCCATACCGACAAGAGCGATTCCTCGGTCGTCATCAACCCGCGCGCATCGACCACGCCGACAGCCTCGCGCATGAGCGCCGCGAGCGCGCGATTGCCCAGCAGGGCACGCGTCACCGGCCGCGTCCAGCCGACCCCGTTGCGCAGCAGCCAGGCGACGCGCGACGATCCGACGTCCCCCTCGCCAACCAGGGAGGCCGTCCGACGCCGAGCGCGACCCGCCACCGACGCGCTTGCCGCCGCTCCGCATCCGAACGCGGCGAGCACGCCTACGCCGCCAAGCACGACGTGCGCTTCCATCGCTCCACCTCCTCTCTCTCGGCAACGCCGATGTCCGCCACCTCGTCGATCCAGGCCGGAAGGGCCACCCAGCGTCCCACACGCTCAGCCAGCCCCCGCATGAACAGCGGGCGCACCCTGCAGCAGCGCTTTCCTCCGTCGTACACGAGCTCGGCCACGTCCGACACGAACCGCGACCCGTCCAGCGCGCGAGCCGTCTGCACCACCACCTCGAAGGCGCTTGCCACGTTCGACTCGATGACGTCAACCGGCAGGTCCACCGCGTAGCGCACCATCGTCGCGAGGCGCGACACCACGTCGGCGGGCGAGTTCGCGTGTAGCGTGGTCAGCGACCCGTCGTGGCCGGTGTTCATGGCCTGCAGCATGTCCAGCGCCTCGGCGCCGCGGCATTCGCCCACCACGATGCGGTCGGGGCGCATGCGCAACGCGTTGATCACGAGGTCGCGGATGGTCACCTCGCCCGTGCCCTCCGCGTTGCGGGGACGCGCCTCCAGGCGCACGACGTGCGGATGCTCCAAGAACCTCAGCTCGGCCGAATCCTCGATGGTGATGATGCGCTCCGAGGGCGGCAGCTCGCACGACAGCGCGTTGAGCAGCGTGGTCTTGCCGCTTCCCGTGCCGCCCGACACCGCGATGCTCTTGCGAGCGCGCACCGCCCACACCAGAAACGTCCGCATCGCCTCGTCGAACGACCCCGTGGCCACCATGTCGTCCAACGTCATGACCCGCTTCGCGAACTTGCGCACGGTCATCACCGGCCCGTCCAGCGCAAGCGGCGGGATGATCACGTGCACGCGGTGCCCTTCGGGAAGCCGCGCGTTCACCATGGGCGACGCCTCGTCGATGCGGCGCCCCAACGGCCCCAGCACGCGATCGATGAGCGCGCGCAGCTGGCCTTCGTCGGCGAACCGCTGCTCGCTGCGATGCAGCCGGCCGTCGCGCTCGAAGAACACGTCGGAAGGGCCGTTCACCATGATCTCGGTGACCGAATCGTCGGCCAGCAGCGATTCGAGCGGCCCGAACCCGAACACCATGTCGATGAGCCCGTCGGTCAGCCGCTGCTGCTCGCGCTGGGAGACGCCCGCCCAGGAAGCGTCCTCGAACGCCTGACGGCACGCGCTTTTCAACTCGTTGCGGGCGCGGCTGGGCTGTTCGGCCATGATGGCGGCGATATCGTCCGTGGACACGAACCGCTGGATGTGCTCCTTGAGCCGTTCCAGCGCGTTGTCGTCCGCACTCGCGGCGAGCGTCGGCACGTCGTCGATGTCGCGCACGCGGCTCATCAGAGACATGGGGCCTCCTTCCGGCGACGGCGCGGCTTCTTGCCGACGGGCAAGCGGAAACCGGGCCCCCGAGAAGCGCCTTCCTCGGGCGGGGCTGACGCGCGCCTATCGCCCGGCAGCACGCCCGACAGCACGCGCTCGAGGCTCGCGCACAAATCGTTCCTCGACGCCAGCAGATCGAACGGAAGCCCCGCGCCCAGCAGCTCCTCCACCTCGCCGCCTCCGTCCTTGAGCTCGAACACGTGGGCCCCGCGCAGCGAGCATGACACGTCGATGGACGTGAACAGGGCGTTCTTGGAGCATCGGTTGACGGCGTACAGGAAAGGGCCGGTCGCGATGCCGCACCGCGCACACAGGTCGAGCGCATGCTGGCAGGCGCGCAGCGACGACGGCCGCTGATCGATCAGGAACAGCGCCTTCGAGCTGCGCTCCAGTAGCAGGGCATGCTGCTCGGCCCAGGCGGCTCCCGTGTTCGCCACCACAACGTCGAACCGGGCCGTCAGCTGGTCGAGCAGCTGGGGCGCCCGCTCCACCACCGCTTCGCTGTCTTCGAGATGGCGCGGCGCGGCCAACAGCGCCGGCATCCGACCGTCCGACCGCAGCTGATCGAGGCGCGACGGCACCGCCAGCACGTCATCGACGGCCAACGGGTTCTGCACGCCCATGAGCGCCGGGGCGTCGCCGAACTGCAGGTCGAAATCCAGCAGCAAGGTGTTGTAGCCCATCCTCTGCGCGAAGAGCGCCGACAGCACGGACACCGTGCTCTTGCCCGCGCCGCCGCTTCCGCTGACCACTGGGAAAAGGAACCCGGCCCGCGCGCCCGGGCGGCGCTCGTCGCACCGCGCCGGCTGGGGCGCGGTCGCCGGAGCAACCGAGACGGGCATCGCCGCCGGCATCGGCGCTTGCCGCGGGGCTGCGGGCGCCGCCATGGGCCACGGGCAGGCGAAGGCCTGCTTGCGACGCACGTAGCGCTCGGCCAAGGCTTGACGCGTGAGCGAGGCGTCAATGCCCGTGGCGCTCATGCGGCTCTTCAGCGAACCCGTGTCTTCGAACGACAGCATGCACACGCAGCGATCGCTGCGGTCGCGCTTGAGCGTGGCCGCCAGGTTGATGGGAGCGACGTCGTCGCTCGACGCCACCCACACCTCGTCAACCAGGCGATCCGTGCGCAGGAACCTGCGCGCCTCCTCTGCCGAGGAGAAAATGCGCAGCCAATCCTGTGCAGCCAGGTTCTCTCCCGCCAACCCTATAGACTCCGGATGCTGCAAACTCGTCGTATCGGCGCACAGCGCCACCAAAGATCCGCTCATCGCTCTCCCTCGCTTCCCGGCAACGTGAAGTACAGCTCCGTCTTCTGCGCCGCCGCGACGATCTCCTGCACCGACTCGGGCGCGACGGCCACAGTGATCCACGACACCTTCGCGTCGGTTGTCGACTCCTGCGCGCTTGCGCTGGTCGCCAACACCAGCACGCCGCTCGCCAGCACATCGGTCGACGTGCCGCCGGTGGCGTAAACGTCCACCCGCGAGCCGGCCGCCACGGCGCCGCCCACCGCTTGCACGTCCTTCGCCGGCACGCTGAGCGCCGTCAGGCCCTCGGGCACGTCCAGGCGGCTGCCCGCATCGCGGAAGCGGCGCTCCGACAGCACCTCGCCCGCAAGGATCGTCGACGACGCCTTCTTGCCCACCACGTCGTCGGACGATCGGAATGCTTCCGCGGGCAGCAAGTCGGCCACCCACAACCGCGTCTCCACCGCGCTCGCGTCCACCGACTCCCCCGCTGCGATGTCGCGCTTAGCCACGCACACTTCCAGCTGCTCGCCCCCGTAGCGCGCCAGAGCTTCCGCGCGCGCCGCGTCGGCCTCTCCCCGCACGCCCTGGGCGTAGGCGAACACGCATGCCGCGCATGCCAGCCCGCAGGCAATGCCGATGATGGTTGTTCTGCTCCGTTTCATTTCGTCCTCTCCGCCGTTTTCCCTCCTTTCAGTATGACCAGCTCATCTCACGTTTTCATGGCACAGTTCACCATGAAAAGCCGCCTGGACCTTACCCGTTTGCGACGTCGTTCCAACGCCGATTACACATTTCGCACCTCCGTTTCCAACGCGAATTCCATGCGCCGCACCGCAAAATCCCACGCCGCTCCAACGTGCGGCAGATTAGATGCGGCTTTCCTGGGGATTCGTTGCGCGAACGCGCCTTCTATGCGAGAATAGGTGCTCGCCGCAAGGCGACGAAAACCGGGCGATTGGCGCAGCGGGAGCGCAGGTCCCTTACAAGGACAAGGTCGGGGGTTCAAATCCCTCATCGCCCACCACGGGATACGAAGAGACCCGTCGGATGATCCGACGGGTCTCTTTTTCATTGCTGACAACGACTGCGGAAAGCAAAACTCGGACGAACCGATGTTTCACGTGAAACATACGGCGAAACGCGCGCACCGCGTTCGGCGCCCCTCCCTACCTCTTCTCGCTTTTCGGAGCCCAGTCCTTCATGCCGGGTATGGCGCCGCCGGCCACCTCCCATAGATAGAGGCTGGCCACCGAGCCGTAAGGCGTGTAGCGGCGGCGGTACTTCGCGAACAGCTCGGGCGTGATGCGCCGGTGGTGGTGCACCATGCGCAAGTCGCGATGGATGGCCAGATCGCCCCAGCTCAGAATATTGGGTCGCTGCATCGAGAACGTCATGAGCATCTCGGCCGTCCACACGCCGATACCCGGCAGCGCCGACAGCGTGCGGCACACCTCGTCATCGGATAGCTCGGCCAGCCCCTCGAGGTCCACCTCGCCGGACAGCACGCGCGCGGCTGCCCCCTTGATGTAGCCCACCTTGCGAAACGAGATGCCCACCTGCTGCAGCTCGTCGTCGGAGCACGCCGCCATCGCCTCGGGCGTCACTTCGCCGAACCGCTCCAGCATGCGGTTCCAAATGGTGGTCTGCGCCTTCGTCGCTATCTGCTGACCCACGATGCAGTTCACGAGTGCAGCGAACAAGTCGGGGTGCACCTCGCGCTCGATGCGTCCGATAACCGCCATCGCCTCGCCCAGCCTCGGATCGCGCGCCGCAAGGTACGCGACCTCCGCTTCGCCGTATTCGAAGTAGCGCGGTTCCCGCTCCATGCCGTCCCCTTCCGTCGTTCGACCCAGTATAGCGAAGACGCAGAGGCCTCACAGAGAACGTTGTCGCCCGTAAAAACGCGGAATCGCGCTCGAAAACGAGGCTTTCGGGCGACAACGCCAACGAATGTCAGGAGCTGACGCTGTCAGGTGCCCGACATAAGGCCAGGTCGCGAAGATCCCAACGCGAAAGACCCGGCCGAGGGAGGGGCCGGGTCTTCGATGACCCCGAAACGGAAAGGGAGGGAGGGGATTCCGTCTCGGGCGGATATGCTTGTTCGTTGCTTCTTAGCGCTCGCGGAGCTCGTGGCAGGTGCCGCATTCGAAGGTTCCGCGGTGGTGGCACTGGGCGCAGTACTTCATCGCGTCCTTGGCCTGGTCCTTCGAGTGGTTGTTGTGGCAGCTCGTGCACGTCGCCGGGTTGGCGTCGTGCTTCTCGTTAGAGGGGTCGTCGTGGGGGTTCACCGTGGTGCCCTTGTCGTCGGTGAGCGCCGTGGAGTCCGCGGTCTTGGCGGCCATCTCCTCCATCGTGCCGTGGCACGAGATGCAGGTCTCGGGGTCCACCGTGACCACGGTCGCCTTGGTGGCGGCCTTGTCGCCGAACTTCACGTCGGCGTGCTCGGTCGAGAGCACGGCCTCGTCGGTGTGGCACTGGACGCAGGTCACGCCCTCGGCCTCGTGGGCCGAGGCCTGCGGGCAGGACGCGTCGGTCGCCGACGCGGCCTCGACGGTGTGGCACATCGAGCAGTCGGAGTCCATCGTCCAGTTCACCGGCTGGCCGTCCATGGCCGAAGAGCCGCCGTTCCCGTCCTTCTGCTCGGACGCCGCCGGAGCCGAGGGCTCCGCCTTCGGCGCGCAGCCCGCGAGCGTCCACATCGCGGCCGTGAGCGCGAGGACGACGCCGAGGACGGCGAGCACGACGAGGCGCCGGTCGGCGGTGTGTGCTTGCACGGTCATGCGCTTCTCCTTACTTCTTCTCGTCCCACGCGTCGAGCGACGCCGCGTGACGGGCGGATATGCGTCCCCAGATCATGTTCTCGGCCACGTTGCCGCCGGTGATGCCGTACGTATGCGAGTGGATGTTGCCGAAGCTGCCGGCGCCGTACAAACGCGGGATGGGTCGTTCTGCGAACACGTCCAGCACCTGGCCGTGTTCGTTCTTCATTGCGCCGCCGAGCGTGGAGCACGAGCCGGGATACACCGTGTAGGCGTAGAACGGCGGGTTGTTCAGCGGGTTCAGTGTGGCGGGCGAGCGGTGAAACTCGGGATCCTCGCCGTTTTCGCAGACCTGGTTCCAAGTGTCGATGGTGGCCTTGAGCGTGCCGACGTCCATCCACTTGTCGATCTCCTTCATCTTGGCGGCGAGCTCCTCGATGGTGTCGGCCTTGATGATCCAACCCTTGTCCACTTCGGCCTGGTTGTCGTCGGACCAGCCTTCCCAGTCGCGCAGTTCGTCGGGGAGCATGGTGGTGAAGTTGCCGCACTCGAACCAGTCGCCTTGGCGCGTGGACATCGGGCCGGCTTCGAACAGCGTCTGGTCGAACACGCACCAGCTGGGGCAGTGATCGTAGTCGCAGATCTCGTCGTTGAAGTGCGTGAACGCGTGCCATCCGTTGTGCGGGGAGCCGATGCGCATCTCGTCGACCCAGCGCTTCCCCAGGCGATCGGTGTAGATGAATGTCTGATCCGGCGGCATGATGAGGATGAGGAAGTCGTTCTCGGGATCGCGCGTCCACATGCCGTACATAGCGCCGGCCATGCCCATATGCCACAGCTTGCCGCCTACCTCCTCGACCATCTTGATGCCGTCTCCTGTGTTGTACTTCCAGCCCTCGAATTTGAAGGGGTAGCATTTGAGGTACTTGCGCTTCATATCCTCGTTGAACTCGAAACCGCCCGTGCAGAGGATGACGCCCTTGCGAGCCTTGACCGTCTTCTCCTCGGAGCCGATCATCGTGGTGCAGCCGACGATCTCCTTAGTGTCGGGGTTCTGGATAAGATGCTCGTCATGGCAGTCGAACAGCACCTCGATGCCTAGATCCTTGCGCTTCTGGTCGAGGATCTCGAACGAGGCCATGCCGAATCCCGGAGGGTCGGCGATGGACTGGCAGCCCGCACCGCCCGGCAGGAAGGAGTACTCGGGAATGGTGCCTGCGATGGCCTGCTCGTTGATGTCGTATTCAAGTTCGTACTTGTCGGCGTATTCGCAGTTTCGCAGGCCTTCTTCGATCCAGGCGTCGATGACGGCCGAGGGCGTGTCCACGTCTTGCGTCATCTCGTGCCAGTACTGGCGCATGCCCTCAGCGTCCTTGATGACGGCGAACTCGCCGTTGTTGATGGAGCTGTTGCCACCGCCGCGCACCGGAGCCTTCTCCAGCACGAGCACCTGCTGTCCGCACTCGTCGGCGCCGATGAGAGACGCCCACATGCCCGCGCCTCCGTAGCCGATGACCAAGAGGTCGCACTCGTAGTCCCAGCTCTTCGGCAGCCACTCCTGCGACGCGCCTGCGTCCGACGAGCAGCCGGCCAGCGCGGCGGAACCTGCCACAGCGGCGGCAGCGACGCCCGCTCCCTTCAGAAACGAGCGGCGCGACAGCCCTCCCTGTTCTTTCGTGCTCATTGCCTCTCCTTCTCCTTGCATTGTTTTGGTTTCGCCTTGAACGGTCGGCGACTTCGTTTACCGTACGCGGGATGCGTTCGCTTGCCATCGAGTTCGACGCCCTATTTTTTCCTTGTCGGGAGATCGGCAGGTGGGAAGCATCGGGGCGGAGCCATTAGGGCGCTCCATCCGATATGCGATGAAGAGGAGATTGCTATACTGGGCACAGGGGACGGTGCCGCACCGCGCAAGGGAAGCGGGATTCGATGAAAGAGGGGAGCAATGGGGACGTGTCTGCGGAACAAGCTCACGGCATTTTGCCCTGACTGGAAATCGTTGGATTTCTATATCGTGCTGCTCGGTCTTGCGTTCTGCCGAGCATGGATTGTATTGTGCCTTTCCGCAGCTGCAGTGACGACGCTCGTGACGAACTCGAACTGGGCGTTCCTGCTTGCCGGCTCCACCGCTGCCGCTGGCGTTGCCGTTGCAGCGCGACGCGCTGCAACGCAGGATCGATTCGAGGCGCGAATGCGCGGTCTGACGGGGGCGCTTACCGTGTCATGCGCTGTTGCGACACCGATAGCCCTGGCGTGCGGTCAGCCGATCGCCTTGGCGGCGCTCGTGGTCGTCGGAGGCGCTGCCTCGAGCTTCTTGCAGGTGCTGTGGGGAAACGAGTACGCTCGCCGCCCCGTGCCGTTCGCGCTTGCGTGCTATCCTGCCACGGCCGTCGTCATCGCGCTGCTCATTGCCCTCGTCATAGGCGAGCGAGGGTTTCTTGCGTTCTTCGTGTTTCCGATCATGTCGTTCGTGCTGTTGCTGGTGGAGACTTCGCGCATCGACAAAGAGCAGTCGCTCGACGGGGTCTCGGTCGAGCCGGCAAGGCAGCCCGAACGGGATCGGCCCGCCTTGTCGCGCAAATCCATCGCCCAGCTGATGGTGAGCATCGGGGTGTTCAGTTTCCTATGCCGCGTATTCGACTCGCTTCCCGGCGAAGGGGTGGTCGATCCTTTCGTCGTGTTCGGCGGCAGCTCGGTATTCGCTTTGGCGGTGGTGGGCGTCCTGTTTCTGCTGTTCGCGTTCTTGTGCGGGGATCGCTTCGAGCCCGTGTTTGCGTATCGCCTGTCGCTTCCGCTCATGGCGCTGGGCATGGCCATTGTCTCGCTGTTCTTCTATGACCATTGGGCGCTGTCCGTGCTGCTCATAGGCATCGGCTACGAGCTGTTCGATATCGTAACGTGGATACTGTTCGTCGATCTGGCGAAGCGGCGCGTGGATGCTTGCGGACGCTATCGGGTGTTCGGGTGGGGGGTGGCCGCAACATTGTGCGGCATGGGCTTGGGCTATCTCGCGGGAAGCGAGATTCACGCGCGTCTGCTGGTCGGAGACGTGCAGATGTCCACGGTTGGCATTCTATGCGTCACCGTGTTGGTGGTGACGGCGTTCCTCGTTATACCGGAAGGGACGATCGCTCAAGTAGTTGGCCGGCGAGGGCGCCTTCGAGGTGGCGAGCGCAACGAGGGCGCTACGGGGGAGCGCGCGGAGTCCTCATCGAAGATCTCGCCTGCTTCTTCATTGGAAAGGCGTTGCGAGGCGATAGCGGTCGAGCGGCGTCTGACGCCTCGCGAGAGTGAGGTACTCGTGCTGCTGGCGCGCGGGCGTACGTTGGCTATCGTCATGCGCGACTTGCAGATAGCTAAGGGCACGGCGCAGACGCACATCGAGAACGTATACGCGAAGCTTGGCGTGCACAAGCAACAGGAGCTCATCGATCTCGTCGAGGGCTTCGCTATCTCGGATGACGCCTGATCGGAGCAAAAATACGATGCTCCATCTGATGCAAGGGATCGGGGCGCGGGTATCATGGGGGATGCACAAGGTTCGACATACACAAGGAGGCATTTCATGGGACGCATCGTTCTGCCCGTATACACCCCGCACTATATTCCCAACGGCAACGAGGTTGCCGTCATCGAGACGTCGCGCGGCACGATCCGCGTACAACTGGCCGGCAAGGACGCGCCCGTGACCGCGGGCAACTTCATCGAGCTCGCCGCACGCGGGTTTTACGACAAGTTGAAGTTCCACGCGCACAAGCCGGGCTCCGTGGTGCTGGGCGGCTGTCCCACCACGCGCACGCTGGGGCCTGCGCAGGTGGACGCGGCGGCGCGCGGCATGATCCGCGGCATCCATCCCGGCACAGGCGACGCACGCTACACCATCGTGGACGAGTGGGAGACCAACCCGAACAACAAGCACGTGCTGGGAAGCCTCTGCATGGCGCACAAGTCCGAGCCGAACTCGGGTAGCTGCCAGTTCTACTTCTCGCTGTCCGAGCAGCCTGAGTTCGACGAGAAGTTCACCGTGTTCGGCCAGGTGATCGAAGGTATCGATACGGTGCAGGAGCTGGGGGTGGGCGACGCGATCAAAAGCATCGTCATCGAAGGCGCCGACGAGGAGGCGCTGGCCGAGGCGATCTCCCACGAACTGCCGCGCCCGAAGTCGCCGAAGGAAGTGCTCGAGGAGCTCGATCGCGAGCGCGAAGAGCGCAGGAAGCAGGCCGAAGCGGACGCGGCCGCGGGGGAGGAAGAGTAGCGGGTTCCCGCCGGGCGAGGGCGGCGTCGCCCTCGCCTATTCGTACGTCTCAACCAGATCGATCAGCTCTTGCTGCTTATGCACGTCGAGCTTGCGGTAGATGTTCTCGATGTGCGTGCGGGCGGTACCCTTTGCAATCTGCAAGTCGCGGGCGATGATGGACAGGGTGCGACCGTACGCCAGAAGCACGATGACCTCGCTCTCGCGCGGCGTCAGGCCGTAATCTCTCGCCACGCTCGCGCAGTGCTGCTCGAGCCGCCCCGCGCCCGCATCGACAACCGCGACGGCGGGTGCTTCTTCGACGTCCTTTTCCTTGCGGCTTGTGCGCATGGTTTGCGACAGCTGCGCCACCACGCCCTCGGGCAATACCATGAACGCCACCACCACAAGGCACAGTGTGGCCAACATGGCCACGGCGGAGATCTGCATGTCCCCGCTGGCGATCATCGCGTCGCACGCCCTGCCCGCCATGGTTCCCGCTCCCATTCCCGCGAACATGAAGGCCACGCCCAGCCCGAAGATATGCAGCGCGTTCTCGTTGCGTCGACGCGATACGTCTACGAACAGCACCCAGGTGAGGATGTCGAAGAACTCGTAACCCGCGTTGATCAGCAGGATGGACATGGCGGCGTGCGTGTCGAAGAACAGCGCGATGGCGACGAATCCCGCCACCATGATGGGCAACGACAGCCGGTAGGTGAGTGCGGCGTTGAAGCGCTCGCGCAGCTTCGCCACGATGACGAGGAACACCACGCCCACTACGATGAGTCCGAATATTGCGCTTCCGCCGACGAACGCGAACGGGTCGTCGTAGGCGGGTATGGCATCGAACAAGCGGCACAGGAACGAAAACGTCATGATAGAGAACATGAGCTTGCCCACGCCGAACTTCGCACCCGGTTCTTCCTCGGCGTCCCTTTGAGACGTCGAGCGGGCCGAGGGGTCGTCGGCATTCGCGTTCTCGACCGCGAGTTCCTCTTTGGGCTTCTGCGTGAGGTCGCTCCACGACAGGCCGGTGCGGTTCGCTTCGAACAGCAGCAAGCCGAACGATAACAGGGGTATCACCGCGAAGCCGATGAAGCTCGTATGATCGTTCGACATGCCGGCGACGAGCGCGGTGACGATGGCCGCCGCGGGGGAAGCGACGGCGGCGAACAACGTGGCGTGGCGGGCGAAGCGGTCGCCCCACAGCACCTGCAAGGGCCCCGCTCCCAAGCCGCCGGCTACGAACCCGACGATCATGAGCGCCTCGCTGTTCAGGGCTAGCGCCACGGGGATGATGATGCCGCTTGCGGCAAGGGCTACCGGAGTTGCGCGGAACAGCGCGACGCGCACGACGCCCTCGCGCTTGCCGCTTCGATTTGCAACGAACGACACGGTCAGTGCGCTGAGCGCGCCGAACAAGAGGTAGGCCCAGGTGAAGGATGATGCTGCGCCTGCGATGAGCGGCGCGCCCAGGCAGAACACGATCCATGCGCGGCACAAGCCGAACCCTATGACGGTTATCAGGTAGTCGAGCGTGCGCGAGTCGCGTTCCGCGGAGGTCGTTTCCGCGGCCGCCTCCGCCGCCTGGCCGCCCTCTCCTCCGTTCGGAAGGCCGCCGGTAGCGCCGTCCCGGCCTTCGCCCTTGGTTCCGTATTGCATGTGCATCTCTCCCCAGCGTTCATGCCACGGGCCGCGCCGAGCGACGCGGCTCCCTCCCGTTTGCAACAAAACTCATAAGTAGCATCATACGCAATTTCATACGTCGATCAAATCGGATGGAGCATCCGATAGGGGTCTGATCTGGAAAATCCTATTCAACGTCAGATGTCCTGCGAAAAATCCGACCGCCCATCAGATGTGCCGGAAACGTGCCGAGCGTAAGGTTCGAAAGGCAAGAACGGATGCTTCCAAGGAGGGGCATCTCTGCTGGGAGAGAGGCAGGGGCCGATGTTCGATGCTCGCGAGCTCGATAGCTGCGCGGGTGGGGGAATCGGTTCGTTCATTCAAGTAGGAGGAAGGAACACTATGAGCAAAGGCATGGAAGGCGGAGTTTCCCGTCGTTCGTTCCTGAAGGGCGCGGGCGTCGCTGCCGCAGCCGTGGCGGGTTCCGCCGCGCTGGCCGGCTGCGCGTCGGGTTCGACGGGCGCGGCTTCGGGCGATTGGCTGCCGAAGAGCTGGGACTACGAGTGCGACCTCTTGGTCATCGGCTACGGCGGCGCGGGCATGTGGGCGTCGCTCATCGGCGCCGACGAGTGCGGCCAGGAAGTCATCGTGCTGGAGAAGGCTCCCGTCGAGGGCGGCGGCAACAGCCGCATCAACAACGGCGAGTGGACCATCGTCGAGGAAAGCGATAAAGAGCGCTTCAAGAAGTACATCAAGGCGTTCACGCACGGCAAGACCCCCGAGCCGATGATCGACGCCTGGGTCAACGAGTGCGTTCGCAACACCGAGTACGCCGACAAGTACGGCATGACCTACGAGGTGTCCGAGGTCGCGCTGGCCGGCGCCATCCCCGAGTACTACTTCCTGGACGACAACGCCTACGAGGGCTCCTGCAAGCTGTCCTCCGTCGACGGCTTCGGCATGCTGTCGTTCCGCGAGCTCGACGCGCAGCGCGAGAAGCTGGGCGTGCAGGTTCTGTTCGACTGCCACGACGAGCGTCTCATCCAGAACCCCGAGACCAAGGAGATCGTCGGCGCGTACACGATGATCGGCTCCGAGGAGAAGACGGTCAAGGCTCGCAAGGGCGTCATCATGACCACGGGCGGCTTCGAGTTCAACGAGGATCTCAAGAACGCCTACCTCAAGTGCTACCCCTTCAAGTTCGAGGGTTGGCAGTTCAACACGGGCGACGGCATCAAGATGGTCGAGGACGTGGGAGCGAAGCTGTGGCACATGGACATGGCGATCTCCATGTACTCCATGTGGACGCGCGATCCTGAGAACGACTTCTCCATCCTGTACTTCATGCCCGCCAACAGCTACTTCAACGTGAACCGTCTGGGCAAGCGCTACGTCAACGAGAACAACATGGGCTCGCCGCACAACGGCTGGCACACGCTGCTGTCGTTCGACGACTCCATCGACGACTTCGACCGCATCCCGTCGTGGGGCATCTTCGACCAGACCTGCTTCGACGCCGGCAAGCTGTCCACCAGCCAGGGCGATTTCTTCGAGTGCGGCAACTTCGCCAGCGACCTGCCCGACGAGATCCGCGCATGGAACGGCTGGAGCCAGGACAACAAGGCTGAGCTGGATAAGGGCTGGATCCTCAAGGGCGACACCATCGAGGAGCTTGGCAAGAAGATCAAGGAGTTCGACCACTGGATGGACGTCGACGCCTTGAAAGCCACGTTCGACGAGTACCAGGCATTCTGCGAGGCAAAGAAGGACGCGCGTTTCGACCGCTCCGAGAAGACGCTCGAGAAGCTGGACGACGGCCCGTACTACGCCATCTCCATCTACCCCGGCTCCTGCTCCACCTTGGGCGGCCCGATGAAGAACGAGCACGGCCAGGTGCTGGATCCCGCCGAGAACCCCATCCCGCGTCTGTACGCGGCGGGCTGCTTCGGCAACTTCCAGAGCCACAGCTACGGCATCACCGGCGGCAACAACGCCGAGAACCAGGTGTGGGGCCGCATTTCCGCCCGTCACGCCGCGGGTCTCGAGCCTTGGGACGCCAAGTAGCATCCTCCCTTCGCTGATCGGTTCGGCGCTGCGCTCCCCAGCGGCGCCGGATGCGACTCAACCCCCGCGCCCGCCGCTCCCTCGGCGGGCGCATCTGGCGGGAAACCGCCTTCCGAACTGCAATACGACTGATAGGAGAAGCGCATGACCGTGCAAGCACACACCGACGACCGGCGCCTCGTCGTGCTCGCCGTCCTCGGCGTCGTCCTCGCGCTCACGGCCGCGATGTGGACGCTCGCGGGCTGCG
>PVML01017095.1_pt1 | contig 231711 bp, 148 predicted proteins | sample 1853371 | NCBI WGS metagenome assembly PVML01 (sample SAMN08533508, study PRJNA380276) | Human gut metagenome, whole genome shotgun sequencing project. | isolation source: participant 1, chromium library | host: Homo sapiens | collected 2017
ACATTTTTCACAAACGATGTTACAACATCCGATTGTACTCCCGGAGCCTAATGAAAATATTCATTTTTTATTAGGTTATATTTAGGTTTTTAGTTTTCTTTGTACAACAAACAACGATCTATAACTATGAAAAATGTATTCACTTTTCTATTATTATTGTTTTCTTTGTTATGCAACGGGCAATCTCCTAAGTTATTCACTACTGACAAAGAACTCTCCAGTAGTCTGATTAATCAAATATATCAAGACCGGAACGGTTTCATTTGGATTGCAACAGAAGATGGTCTGAACCGTTATGACGGTGCTAAATTTACCATATACAAACATGAGCCCAATAATGAACATTCGTTAGCCCACAATTTTGTTCGTACTGTTTTTGAGGACAGCAAAGGTCATTTGTTTATCGGTACATATATGGGAATTCAAATGTATGATCCGGCTACAGACAATTTTACCCCACTTGCAATAAGGGAAGACAATGGAGAAATATTTGAAAGCAATATTGTTTCCTTTATCGAAAGGAGAAATGGAGAAATATGGGTATCCGGAAATATGTTGTGCAGGTTGAATATCAAAGATTACCTGTTGACTGTTCAAAAAATTGATATCCCCATGACATCAACAGGATTTATGATTGAAGACAAGAAACAGAATGTCTGGATAGCAAAAGACGAAGAAGGAGTATATCGTCTTGATTCTAATAACCAACTTACTTTATATTTATCTAAAGACAACGGATATGTCAAAAGTATATGTGAAGATTCACGTGGGAATATTTATGTAGGAAGTATGAGAAAAGGACTATTCGTCTATAACAAAAGACAAGACTCCTTTATACCTATTGATTTTAAAGAAAAGAGAGAACTTCCTATCTGTTTCCTCTATTCCGGACCGCAAAATGAATTATATATCGGAACTGATGGTAAAGGTATGAGTGTCTACAATAACCAAACTCATGAAATCTCCGAATACAATTTTGACAACAACTATTTTGATTCAAAAAATTCAAAAATACATTCTATCCTAAAAGACAATTCCGGTAACTTATGGTTGGCTGTTTATCAGAAAGGAGTCATGCAGATACCTGCCCGAACAAACAGTTTCAAGTATATAGGACATAAATCCATGGATAAAAACATGATCGGTTCCAGTTGTATAACCTCATTCTGCAAAGACAACAACGGTATGTTATGGGTTGGAACAGACAATGACGGAATTTATGCCCTGACAGAAAAGTTAGAACCGGCTAAACATTTCTCGCATACTAATCACCCTAATTCTGTGCCTTCAACAGTTATAAAACTATATGAAGATTCCGAGTACAACATTTGGGTCGGCTCCTTTATCAACGGTATGGGAAAATTGAACAAACAGACAGGATCATGCGATTACCAATACAAACTGGTAGATAAGAACAACAACTATATACAACGTGTATATGATTTCGTAGAAGATAAAAACAAGCGTCTTTGGATTGCGACAATGGGATTCGGTTTGTTCTACTATGACCTGAAAACGAAAGAATTTACATCCGTACAATCTCAGACATCTCTAATCAACGAATGGATAGGTTGCCTGCACTATTCCGATGATAATAAACTGTATGTCGGAACTTATGACGGCGTCAACTGTATAGACCTTGACAGTCCTGATTTTCAAAGTCATAAGATACTCTCACAAAATGTTATTTATTCAATCTTTGAAGATGCCGACGGAGTTGTCTGGTTGGGCAGTTCCGAAGGATTATCCGGTTGGAATAAAAAAACGAAAGAACTAACCACTTATACTACTGCAGACGGATTGCCCAGTAATACAATATATGCCATACAAGGAGATGGAAAAGATTTTCTTTGGATAAGCACCAATGCCGGAATTTCCCAATTCCAAAAGAAAAACAACAAATTTATCAATTATTATGTCAGCGACGGATTACAGGGAAATGAGTTCTACAAGAATGCCTCCTTCAAAGATAAACAAGGTATTATCTGGTTTGGCGGAATGAATGGCATCACCTATTTCAATCCGCAAGACATTATCAATCCGGCAAAAACATGGAATATCCGGATTACCGACTTTTTCCTGCATAACAATCCGGTTAGAAAAGGAATGAAATCCGGTATTCACAATATTATCAACTGCCCTGTATTCAACGCAAAAGAGTTTTATCTATCCCATAAAGACAATGTGTTCAGTATCGAGTTTGCCACTCTGGAATTAAATGCCCCCGAACACATCAACTACCTTTATTCTATCAACGATGAAAAATGGATTAGTTTGCCCAAAGGTGTAAACCGTATCTCATTCAGCAATCTGAAACCCGGTACCTATAACTTTAAAATCAGAGCAAAAGACAACACCGTGTATTCAAATATAAAAGAAATTACCATCTTTATATCTCCTGCATGGTATGCTTCATGGTGGGCCAAAGTTATCTACTCCTTATTATTACTGACCATTATATTTATCATTATTCTTCAGATCAGACATCGGTACAGAATGCATCAGGAAATGCTGCAACATATCCATGCCGAACAAATCAATGAAGCAAAATTGCAGTTCTTTATCAACATCTCTCATGAGATACGCACTCCGATGTCTCTAATCATCAGCCCTCTACAGAAACTGATTAAGAATGAGGAGAACAATGAACGCCTGAAAATATATCATATTATCTACAGAAATGCGGAACGTATTCTGAATCTTGTTAATCAACTAATGGATATTTGGAAAATTGATAAAGGGCCAATGTTCCTGATGTTCCGGGAGACCAATATTATTCCTTTTATAGAGGATTTATGTACAACGTTCGGTCAACAGGCAAATACAAAAAATATCCGGCTACAACTTCACAGTACGCTCCGGGAACTGAATGTATGGGTAGACACAGGTAATTTTGATAAGATTATCCTGAATATTCTGTCTAATGCCTTCAAGTTTACTCCTGAAAAAGGAAACATAGATATTACCATCCGTACGGGAGAAGACAATACACTGCCCGATCCCTTGAAACAATATGCCGAAATAATTATCGCGGATACCGGAACAGGCATCGATGAACAGGAAAAAGAACATATCTTCGAACGTTTCTATCAGATCCGTAACAGCCAACAGAATCCGAAAGGCGGAATAGGAATAGGATTACATCTTACTCGTTCATTAGTGGAATTACATCATGGAATTATCTATGTAGAAAATAATAAAGAACAACTGGGTTGCCGTTTTATTATCCGATTACCGTTGGGTAACAAGCATCTACGACCTGAAGAAGTTGACAACAATGAGCAAAAGGTAACAGTAGCCGTACCAACTGTTCCTGTCATCTCTCCCATTATAGAAAATGAGGAAGAAAAGAAAGTCAGGGTAAAAACTAAATATCGCGTATTAATTGTAGAAGACGACGAAGAAATCCGAAATTATATAGCGAAGGAGTTTGGGGACAAATTTCATATCATGGAAAGCCGTAATGGTAAAGAAGCATTAGAGCAAATATTTAAAAAGACTCCGGATTTAGTCATTAGTGACATCATGATGCCCGAAATGGACGGACTTACCTTATGCCGGAAGATCAAGCAGAATGTAAACCTCAACCATATCCCAGTCATTTTGCTTACTGCGAAAACGAGGGAAGAAGACAACCTTGAAGGTCTGAATACAGGAGCCGACGCCTATATCATGAAGCCATTCAATATCGAAATTCTACAAAAGACGGTAGAAAATCTGATTAATACACGGCAGCAGTTACGCAAAGTATTTACAGGCCAGCAAAATCTGGAGAACAAGGTTCAGAAACTGGAAGTGAAATCACCCGATGAGAAATTGATGGAACGTATTATGAAAGTGATCAATGAAAACATCGGTAACCCTAACTTGACAATAGAGACAATCACCACCGAAGTAGGTATCAGCCGCGTACATCTTCACAGGAAACTCAAGGAGCTCACCAACCAGACAACCCGTGACTTTATACGTAATATACGTTTAAAAGAAGCCGCTCGTTTATTGTCCGAAAAACAGCATACCATATCCGAGATAGCCATGTTAACAGGATTCACTGATCCTAATAATTTCTCGACAACATTCAAAGAATTGTATGGAATGCCGCCTTCAATGTATATGAAAGAGCAGTTGAGCAAAAAAGAAGAGTAACCCAACTGCTCTCTAGCATGTTTATCTGTTAAACTTGTACCAATCAAAGTTAAACAGTTTGCAGCCTTTACGTCCTTTGAATACAAAATAAATATCTTGTATTCCTGTGACCGGTTTTACAATATCAGCCTGCAATGTTTTCCAGCATTCCCAACCTCCCGTTGAAGGAATAGTCAGTTCCGCAATTAATGGTCCGCTTATACTGTCTGTACGTACTTCAAGTGTCCCGCCACGAAGGGCACTGGCAACGGTAGCAGTGAACCGTTTGGGGGATTTATTGCCGAAATCCACTTCACGTACCTTTATATAATCTCCATTATGAATTTCAGATATATATATACCGGTTTTCACATTTGGTTCGGACTTCACACCTTCAGAAAAAGCGATTGTTTCAGCTTCCACCCTTTCGTAAGGATTGAGCGTACCTACTGGTGACACCCCTTCCCGGGTAGCATTAATAATCGGGAAAGTGCTGTCAGCGTTATACTTAAATTGCTCCACCGCCGCACTTCGCCCGAAGCCTCCACCACCCGGCAACTTACCCGTATGATAGAAGAAATAAGAATTGCCTTTATAGTCTATCACTCCACAATGGTTAGTAAACGAACCCGTATCTTGTAAAGGCATGATTTCTCCCATATACTTCCACGGGCCAAGAGGTCCGTCACTCATGGAATAGGCAATATGTTCGGGTACACCTCCGGCAGCATAAAGAAGATAGTATTTTCCTTCCCGTTTATGAAGCCATGGACCTTCTGTATAAGTATCTTTATACTTAACACCTTTGACACGCTTTTCCGGATTGGGTGCACCAAAGCTCTCAACAGTCTGTTCCAGTTTGCCCACTTCACCTTTCAAAGAAATCATATCTTCATTCAATTCTGCATAATAGATATTCGGATTTCCCCAATACAGATAAGCACGACCGTCATCATCTATATATACGGTAGGATCTATATAATCCCAGCTCCCGTCATGAAGGGGTTTACCGATGGCATCCTTAAAAGGACCGACAGGCGTATCACCGACTGCCACACCAATCGCCATGGTATTGGTCAGTTTAGAGTGCAAACAGACATACCAATAAAATTTGCCATTACGCTCGATGCACTGTGCCGCCCAGGCACGGTCGTCCGCCCAAGCAAATGATTCAATAGCAAGAGGAGAACCATGGTCAGTCCAGTTCACCATATCTTTGGTAGAATACACGCGCCATTCCTGCATCCAGAAAAAATCAGCCTTATCTTCATCATGTCCCGTATAGACATACAATGTGCCATCATGCACCATAGGGGCAGGATCTGAAGTATAGCAAGTTTGTACAATCGGATTTTGCGCAGATAAATGATATGGCAATATCCCTAAAAACAGCAATACTGCCGCAGCTTGTTTAAGTTTCATATTCATATTATTTAATGTTTAAACAGGTTTGGAAGAAACTCTTTCAGGCAACGTCTCCAAGTCAACCATTCATGTCCCGTACCTTTTGATTCATAATAATCGACTTTGATTCCCAATTCGCAGAGTGATTCTACCATTTTCTTTGTTCCCACTTGTTCTTCCGTACCACAACCAAGAAAGAAATAATTCACTCTTTTATTGAACCCGTCCGCATCGGAAAATACTCCGTTAAAACAAGTTTTCATATCCAATCCGAAAATTGCTCCGCTAAAACTCCCTATATAAGAGAACTTGTCAAGGTGGGGCAGTGTAGTATTGAAAGTCTGGTGTCCTCCCCACGACAATCCTGCCATTGCACGATGTTCGCGGTCGGTCTTGGTGCGGAACGTACGATCTATCATAGGTATCAAGTCTTTCAGGATAACATCATAAAAAGTTGCGCCATACAGAGCCCGCTCTTCATTTATATCCTTTCCGAGACGCGGCCGGAACGGAGCTTCCACATCTCCGCTATCCATCACTACCAACATCGGCACGCACTTGCCGGATGCAATCAAATTATCCATAATATGATTCATACGTCCTTGTGTACTCCAGCCGGTTTCATCTTCTCCCATACCATGCTGCAAATATAGTACCGGATAACGCTTCTTCGGATAAGTTTCATACTCTGCCGGCGTATATACCATACACCGACGAAACTCTTTTTGTGTTTCCGAATAATACGTACAGGAACGAACTTGCCCGTGAGGTACTTGTTGAGGACGATAATAATTCCCCTCTTCACCTTCAGGGATTTCAATACCACTTGCCACACGGCAACAACCGAAGAACGTGTAGCTGGAAGGATCTGTTACCGACACTCCGTCTGCTATCAGGAAATAATAATGGAATCCTACAGGTAAAGGGTCGGTCGTTGCCGTCCAGAGTCCTCCGGCATCTTTCCACATATCATACTTCTTTCCGCAACAATCCACTTGTAGCTTGCTAGCCTGCGGAGCATAAAAACGAAAATGAGCACGCCCCTCTTTATCCACCCGGGGATAGTCATATCCCGGAATATTAGTGGATGCCGGTTCGGTAGTAATTCCGGAGTTTGGTTCTTTCTCCAACAAAAAGAGTCGTTTCTCGGCATACCGCACTCCCAATTTTCTGTATCCTTCTGCCGTGAAATGCAAATTATCTTCTGCGGCAGGACAGCCCGAAGAAGGAATCACGTACGCAGTCGGAATCGCTTGCGGCAGCGTATTGATTATCTCATTCATGCTTGCACATCTGCCATTCTGGTCGGCATGCACCACTTCTCCCGCCAGTAAGGGAACATCCTTTGCCTGAAGATTCAAATCCCTCAACAGATTCTCATAGACTCTCTTTACTTTTTGAGGCCACTCTTTATCACCGGTATTAGACTCGCCTTGATGCAAGAGGATACCTTTAATCACACCGACTTTCTGTGCTTCTACAGCCAATTCTTTTAGTCTACGGTAAGGATTATTACTATACGCTTTCGCGGTATTTTTCAGCCATTCCGGTTGAGAGGCAATATGCTCTTCGCAATTCTCCTCATCAAACAGTTCAATCCTGCAACCACCTACAGCTACATTGATGACACCTACCTTAATATTATCAGGCAGCCTTTCCACTAACGTACGTCCGAAATAATCGGCCGGTGTTAACCCTGTATGGCAACGTACCAACGGAGGAACAGCCTTATACCACTGTCCTTTGACGCGTCCCAAAGACGGACAATCAACAGCTGCCATCATCAGAAAACGTTCATTGACATTGCACGTATCCTGGGCCTCGATCTTTGCATTCCCTTCCATATTGGATTGTCCCAGACAAAGATAAATATGGAAATTCGGGTCTTGTGCAAAGGCAAATATGCCTGCACATAATAAACAACATAAGACAATAATCTTCTTCATTTGCGTATCTATATCATAAATATTAATTAATGCGTAACCTTGCGATAAGGACTTTCCTGAAGATTCAATCGACTGACTTCATCACTACCACAATCAATTATAATTTTATGCAATACAATAGCAGGGCTTAACGGACGAATAATTAATGCATGTATTCCTTCTTTCAGATTAACATTGGAAAAATCCACCACCGACTCTATCAACCGCGCAGCACCGGCGGGATACATCTTCGTATAACAATTAGCCCAAGTCATCTCTGAATTGTAATTTACTATTTGTTCTTTACCACCATCCAAACTGATAGCATAACTATGCCCTCCTTTTATAAAAGGCAAAGTACTATCCAAGATTAATCTTACACGTATATTTTTCATCTCTGAATTAAGCTTCATGCGATATGTCAATGAAGCTCCTGTTACAGGTTGCGTATAGGGCATCAACGACAAACCAGAAAGAGTACGTCCCAAGTCAGGAATAACTGTCCACTCCGTCTTATTCCCTTGTGTACATTCTGCAAAACGTTCCGCTTCCATTACTACCACCCCGCCTTTCTCCTTATACTCATATCCTCCCGGCTTATATGCAGAGACATCCACTCTTATGATTTCGGGCATTATATTTCCTCCTTTAGGCTCATCCCAGCTTGTATAACCGATGTGCGTCTGATCCATTAAATGATTCCATTTACCATCAGCTATATTGTTATTATAGTCATAGCAAAGTTCCGCATCATACCTGAAACAATACTCCACTCTATCTGCCCATTCATTGGCACGTGGATCGCCCGCAGATGCTAACTTATGATTCATAGCAACCGCATAATACATCTCATAAAGGTTTGCCATGGCCTGAACAGGAAAAAGAATGAGTTCTTTATATGTATCCTTCAATTCTTCCGGTAAAGTCATAAACTGACGATAGGCATGCGCCTCCAAAGCAAGAAATTCATCTGTTACAGCCTTAAATTCTCCACTGGAAAGATTATAAGTTTGGCTATCCAACATTTCTGCAGTTACGCGAGCAGCATATTTACAATACAGATTTAAGATGCGAGCGGCTTCTACTGCATAGTTATCCCCAAACTGTTGTTTACAGAAACTACAAGTATATTCCTGTAAATTATCAGCCGTAAGGTGTCCAGGATTCCATGCCATATTCAAGAAAAAATCAACAGGAAATTCATTCGGTTTCAAGTCACCCACATTTAGAATCCACATTTTATCCACACCATAAGAATAAGTCAAATATAATTGTTCCCACATATGCTGGATCTGTGTCATATTCAGCCATTGATAGGCACGTGGTGCTCCATGTAAATCTACATGATAATACATACCATATCCACCAGGATGCCGTTTATCCTTTAAATCTGGTAAACGACGTACATTCCCCCAATTATCATCACAAAGCAAAATCATGACATCATCAGGTATTTTCATTCCCTTATCATAATATTCCAGCACTTCACTATAAAGTGCCCACAATTGTGGAGTCTTACAAGCAGGTTTACCTGTTACATCTGCTATTATTTTACGCTGTCCTTTTACGATTTCCTCCAATAGATGCGTATCTGTATCGGGTCCCATCGGAGCATCACCGTCACCACGCATAGCGATAGTAATTACTTCTTCCTTTCCATTCATTCGCTTGATACCCTCACGGAAAAAACGTTCTACTCCCTCTTTATTCCTCTGATAGTTCCACTCACCATACAACTTACGATTACGGGCATATTCCTGATGATTACGTGCCATCGGTTCGTGATGGGAAGTCCCGATTATAATCCCCATTTCATCAGCTAAAGGACTATTCATCGGATCATCTGCATAAAATGCTGCACTCCACATGGCCGGCCATAGAAAATTAGCTTTCAAACGGAGGAGAAGTTCGTAGACATGCACATACATCTTACTGTTAAATCCTCCGAACTTTTCAGTTGTCCAACCTCCCATACAAGGCCATTCATCATTAATGAAAATGCCACGGTATTTTACAGCCGGTTCACCATCAGTATAAACACCTTCTTTAATATAAACAGCCTGATGCCTTACCGGCGGAACATCAAGCCACCAGTACCAAGGAGAAATACCTATTTGTTTTGACAATTCATAAATACCATAAATCGTTCCACGCTTATCACTTCCAGCAATCAGCAACACATCTCCCTGTAAACCTTCCAAAGGAGCATGAAGAGTGGTGATTATATATTTTTCATTCTTACCTCTCAATTCTTTACCATCCAGTTTTCCTGTTTTTACTAATTGACGTATAAGTGGGCTTTTGTCAAACGAACCTATGATAATACGCACTTCTTTTCCCGCAATATTCGATAATTCGGGTTTTACAGTAGTCACTTTTTCAAAATCCGTTTGTAAATTACGCACCGCTAACAGCACCCCACGATGTTCTGCATCATCACACCAAATAGAGAACGATCTGTTTTGTGGTGTAACCAAAGGTAACTTGGCATCCGCTGATATAAAAGTGACAAATGGTTCCGCAGCATTCAAAACAGATACACATAAGAATAGAAATATAATTATTATCCGACTCAAAAACATGTTCTTCATTATTTTCTAGTTACATACTGTCCTAAAAACAATTATCCGCAAGATACTACTTGTAAAATGCGGATAATCGAATTTAAGAGAATTCTTATTTTCTTTCGATAACAATGTTGTCGAGATACAAGTCACCGGCACCTGATGAATTGGCTTTCAATTCAAACGTATTTGCCCCTTTTCGTAAGGAAACCGACATTAAGGCTGTATTCCATACAGTATTGTCATTATCAGTTTGTGCAAACTCCGGGGTACCTACTTTGGTATTGTTTATATACATATCTACGGTATTGACTGTAGCCGACGGAGCACGATAGCGAATACGGATTGTATATACACCATCTTCCAGTGCAGTAACAGCATCACGTACGGCAGCTGCAGAACTAGTACCGAAGTTTATATATCCCTGTGCTGTGTAGTTACGTATCGGCTCCGAATCTCCTTTTGTCACTCTCTTAGTCACATTCTTAAAATCAAAGCATTCAGCCTCATACTGATAAGCGCCCTGATAAATTTGTGGAGAAGCGGGAATCTGGATAGATGCTGCAGTAGATACAGTTAAACGATCGGTGGCTTTTCCTGAGCAATTGACCGTCAAATCCAATGGTCCGTTATGAGTGACAGTCAGCGTATATACATCTTCTTTCCAATTCTCGGAAACTTGTGCAGTACCATTGGCTCTGGAAGACACAGAATGAGTTGGTTTGGATGTACATCCATATATCTTGATTACCTCCGTCTTGCTCGAACCACTAGGGTCATAGTTATTCATGTAGAAGGTGAGCTTATTGGCATATTCTTTTATAACACTTACAGTATATTTGGAGTAAGCCAATTCCATCTTGTCACATGTATTGTATTTAAACGGAATTGCAGCATTCCGTATTCCGGCAAGTCCGTTATAAACCACCCAACCATTTTCTATACGTCCTGCATAAAGTTCTCCCGTATACTCTTGCGGGAACCAACGGTTGAATTTTCCAACTTTAGTATTTACATCGCTCCAAGATCCTTCGAAAGTTGATTGGTTGATTTTATACTGGAATGAATTAGCTACATCGTCACACAATTCGAACGCAACAGGAATCGTAGGATAACGGCCCGTTTTCTTAAAGTAACAATGATTATCCCAAAGATTACCATCATCATCGCGAAGGTAAAGCCCTTCATGCAAATTCTTCGGGCTGCTGTATTTAGCATTATCATCACCGGAATAGACATCTTGAAGAATCACCACTTTCGTGCGGTCAATAACTTCTTTCCGGGAAGGAATACGAATTGTTTTATCAATAATCTTACGGAACATATCTATATTGATATTGACAAATTGCGGAAAACATTCCCAATTACGGCTCTGATAACCATCACCTACACTGACTGCATTCGTCTCCTTAAAACATTGCTGCCATATAAGTTCAGGTCCGTCAATAACAGTCTGACCTGTCAGCATCACATGCTCTATAATAGGCAGCGCACCGGCAGCCGGCGGGAAATCCTTATCGCCATTCTGTCCTTTCTCCTCTGTCCAGCCGCATTGGTCGAAACGGATGCCGTACTGACCTGCAAAACCGGAGAGCCACGTGCCTAAACAAATTCCTTCGACATTGAAGAAGCCACTTTGCGTGGTGTATTTTTCACACATAATGAAATTTTCAGAGTACAACTTGGCAGTTTGGGCAAAATCAGAATTACGCTTCACAAGAGCAATAGGATTAATATTAGCCGACCAAGTATTACCACAGAAACTAACTACCAAATATCCTCCATATTTATGAGTAAGTTTCAAAAGTTGATTCCAGTGAGCCACTCGTTGTAACCACGATACAGAGAACTGGTCATCATACCCCCAAAACTGCTCGCAATAATTGAAACCAAGAAAGTTGGGATATTCTCTGAAAAACTCATCATATACCCGAACCTTATCGTCACTTTCAAATTGACTATATAAGCTGACATCCTTAAAATGACTAAAACCGCCGCTTGAAGGCTGCACCATCGCCCACACATTATTTTCAGCACACGTCCTCAACCACGACTTTGCTATCTCATAACCATACTCGCTTACATTATAGATCCCAGTAGCCTCATCATGACTTACAGACAACGAGATGTTAAAAATGGTAAACGGACGAATATCAGCAGGGATAAGATCTATGATTTTCTGAGGATCGGCATAGTTCCATGAATCGATATGAACAAACCATGCCGGTTGTTCAGGAGAAATAGGACGGCGTAACGCCCCCGTTACCGGGGGAATTTCGGGATTGTCTCCTTTAAAAAGATTCAGTTCGATGACAGGTGTCCGGTCGGTAAAAGTGAAACTGACAGATTCGTCACCAATAGTACTCACTTGTTTAAACTGACTGGTAAGTTTGCCGCTCACCGCCTTGTCAAGGGTACGAGACTTAGCTCCGTATTTTACAATCCAATAGCCGTCAGTGTTGATATCCACTATCGGTGCAACTGTATTGTTTTCATCCAACACCTTGACTTTTTCATCATTCTCAAACGTTAGCCAGGCATCATCAAGAGTCCAATAATATTCATCATGTTCTACTTTGGCACCTACTTTTGGAGAATAAACTACATCCTCTCCTCCGCCTTCCAATGCTGCTATCTGAGCATACATACTGAAGCTTGTACCATCCGACAACTCAATCGTATAACTCGCACCATTATTCACCGGATTGTATGTCTTTACAGCCAGGTCCTGTTGTTTGGCCTCAATAAGCTTACGTAATGCCTTGACATTAGTATTAATATTCTCGACAGCCGTACCGGGTTTCGGTACGGAAGGAGCGTCAGGATCAATGACATCGTCATCTTTACAGGAACCAAGAATACATGCACAGCATACTATTCCGAGAAAAAGTAGGTATGATAGCTTACTTTTCGTATTTAACAAATTCATCATATTCCAACTAGTTATTATTATCATTAAAATGTCAATCTGACTGAAGTTATACTGTTAGCAGATAACAACACCGTTATACCTTCAGCAGATTCCATCAAACCAGTATCGATCACTTCCATATTTTTTGTTTCGTTCGTTTCAACGGCACTTGCTTTTTTTATTCCTGCTAATGGTATTTCCAGCCATTGAGAAGCACCATTCAGATTCAATAATACGATAGTCACTTCACCGGTCTTTTCATCCAAATAAGCAGTAGCACAGACTTCTTCATTATTTGTAACTACCTTAATACGAGTTGTTTCTGTTGCATATTGAGCATAATGGGCCATAATATAACCATTCTTTGTGATTTCTCCTTCACTCGTCGGACTCCGTTTGTCCGTATCGCCCATCAAACCATAAAAGCGCTTCAAATACCAATATATATAAGCACTGCAATACCCCTCCATACACATGTGAATCTCTTTACCAAGATGATTGAGACTGTATTGCCATTTCAGGAATTCCCATTTCGAAGAATCATCAGAATTCTCACCGTCATTAAAAAGATGTTCTGTCATCCACCATGTCTTTCCTTGAATACGTGAATACACACCACAGATGTAATCGTGGCGGTTCTTAACATATCCGCTACTCAAATCTGTAAACCCTTGATAGAGATGTCCGGCTAGAATATCCGTTTGAGCAAATGCTTCGGCGTTGTTGATAATAAGATCAGTATATTCAGGCTGCATACCACAGGCTTCCGGTGACATCAGTTTCACTCCTGTTTCCCGTATCCTTGCTCCGTATTGTTTTACAAAATCCACTACTTCAGAAGGAGTCCAGTACGTAAATTCCATATCCGGTTCGTTCTGGACAGAAATCGCATAGAGGTTCACCCCTTTTTCCTTCATAAATGTAACATAACGGATAAGATGGTTTGCATACGCTTCATAGTTCTCTTTTTTAAGGTGTTTCATTTCCTTTCCATTCACCGTGATTTTATCTGCAAGCGCATCTGTACAATCCCATGGACATGCAAAGATAATTGCTCCGTTAGCTTGTGCTGCCTTTGCAGCTTCTACATCTGCACTCCAATCTGATTCGTTGGGATAAATCATCAAGCGAAGGATAGAATATCCCAATCCGCCGGCACCATACATTTTGTCTAATTGTGGTGCAGAAATAAGATTGTCACCACACCAGATCTTCGGATTGTACATGCCGCCAAATCCTACAACCGGCTGATACTTCACCATAGGATCAACAGTTAGTGTAACCGACTTGAATGGCGGTTCTTGTTCTACCAACAAATCAACAGTTGTTTCATTAGTTTTATCGAACAAGTGAATGGTTTGCGTACGCTTTTTCATCGTACTGTTTGCCCCACAAGATACACGAACCTTCGTGTACTGTTTTTCCCCACTACTATTCCCACCTGATGTAGGAGTAACGCTTTTTACGATCTCTCCTTCACCGATAGTTATCTCCCAAGAAGTCTTCGCCCATTCCACCACAACATCCGTCTGACTTTCCCCAGTACTCACAGTAATGGATTTTTTAAGAAAGAACGCATACGCGCCCTTTCCTTCATCCATTTCTTTTTTTTCATCTTCCCCTCCCGAACAAGCCCCCAAGAGAATATTCGCAAGAAAGAGACAAAATAATAATGTAATATTCTTCATATATAAATAGTCCTTTTAATCCAGAGGAGAGGATTATTTCAATCCGTCCACTATACCTTCATACATTTCATTACGGTTATAGTCCGATGTCCAAGGACACAGTTTATAACCAGTATTGGTCTCTGTAATACCCGATATAGAGATTCCGTATTGCTTGTCCGCAGGAATAAGTCTTCGATACTCCTGCATGATAAAAGCCATATAAGAAGCAGCGGCAGCTCTATCTTCTTCTGTTAATTTATTAATCGCAATAAAGTTGCCATCCAGTTCTTCAACCATCATGCTAAGATCGGATACCCGTATCAGTTTACCAGTCTTACCTAATTTATCAAACAGATTGGTGATCATCGTTTTATTGCCTTCCTGGAAAACAACATCTTTGGAATAAATTGCATTAAGAAGAATATTGTACCCGTCAATTTTGGTAACGTTGTCTGCTTCCCAAGCATCAACTAAAGATATGAGTTCATCAGCCATATTCCCCATTTCATCATATTGACCAAATGTGTTGCTGACAAAAAGCTCAAGATCTACATTGGCATTCTTCACTGTATCACGGGCAATCTTCACGGCGGTACGTGCATAGTCTACTTCACCCAAATATTCACCCCAGTTAAATGTATTATCATTAACAGTCTTATCCAAAGGATTACCAATTATATTCCAAGCTTTTACACTCTTCGTTTCATTCACACCTGCATACACCATACCACCAATCCATTTTTCCATTTCTTTAGTGAAGATTTCCTTTTTCTCTTCTGGAGTCTTTTCGATATGTTGTGGCTTGGCTTCCCATGTAAAAATCAAATTATCGATGTATGCTGTCCAGTTGCCAGAACTGGAACCGATCGCAAATGTTATTTCATTGAGGTCTTTCATTACATTGGGTATCTCAATTGTAGTAGCTGGAACCGCTTCACCCAAAGCAGTGTAAGTACCTTCCTTCACAAAGGTCACAAATACACCATCACGTTTCCAAGTATCATTCTCTGCGTAACCGTAAGCAGCTGCATTTTGATGAAGATTTAATAACTGACCATTAATTTTCACGTACATTCCATAACCATACATCCCCTTTAAAAGGCGCATATCCATTGACATGCCGGTATAATCTCCAAGGGTCTTGCCTTCAGCTAACTTAACTGTAAATTCCGGGAAGTAATGCGAAGCCTGATCTATGTAAAGTACATGACCAGTCTCTCTTTCTGGATCTTCTACTACAGTAGCTGTACCGCTATTGGGAGCACCAGCTCCAGCAACCATAGGATACACTGTATTCAGATTATCCCCTTCAAAATTGATAACCGTAGTACCTTTTCCGGATACTTCATAGTCCATAGAAATATTATCCAGATAAAATTGTGCACTAGTGGATGCAGAACCTATCGCTAAATCAAATTCTGTCAGACTTCCAAAACTTTCAGGTACTACCAATCCGGGAGCAGTAGCATCTTTCAGATTAATTGTTCCTTCACGTTTCCATTTGTCACCTGCACCACAGAAAGTAGCTCCATTCGTTCCTAAATTAAATTCCTGTCCCTGAATGAAAACTCGCAAACCTGTTCCATAAATTCCGTGATCTTTTACAAAACGCAAATCTATATTCAATCTGACATAGTCACCAAGCTTTCTACCTCCAGGTAAAACTACGTGAAACTTAGGATAAGAATAAGCTGCTTTTACATCATCTGTTCCCACATGCAAAACATGTCCACTTTCACCAGTAGGATCCTCTTCGACTACAGCCGAACTATTGCCAGTCATAGGATAACTTGTACCAATTTCATCATTTTCGAAATTAAACAATTTAGTCGTTCCTTTTTGTACTTCCACCGGAATATCTATCGGCTCGATAAGCTTATTATAATATGCGGCACGCTGTCCTTGGTTTGAACAAAGTACCCCTCCATAAAGAGTCACGCCAGCCTCCGCTGCTACATCGGCAGCCGTTTGCATGCCACCAAAATTGTAAGTACCGTCCTCCTTTAGTGTATTTAGCGGATCATAAGAACCGTTCATATCCACTGCATCAAAATTGGTAAACACTGTACTGAATGCAATTTCTTTCTTTACAAATTCGCTTCCCGGTACATTTACAGCTAACTGAAAAGGTGTGCCACTACGGTCAATATACGACTTCAGCAGGTCAAATTGAGCTAAATATTCGTTGATAGCTGCATTCTGTGGTTTCTCTACTTGAAGCTGGCAATTATATTCGTCTGTACACGACATTATCGACGCAGCGATCAGTGTAAAAGCAATTATCTTGTTATTGATGTATTTCATATACTCTTGATTTTAACGTTCATATCAAAACATCATTTTCTCACTACTTCGAGTGACTTGCCACCATACACATTACGTGTACGTAACACCAAAGTGTCTTTTGTTGCAAGCTGAATGTTATTGTCTGTCAAATTGACTGTATAGTCAAGATAAATGGCATTCCTGTCTTTTCCGCCAAGACTATTTTTCTCACCTTTGCTGACAAACTTGCCACTACCGCTTACCACTACATTCTGCGAACCAGAGTGTACAGTGCACGAACCATCTTCTGCAAATGACAAACGAACAGTATAGCTAATATCCTTACCACTTTCATCCTTGGTTTTCAATGTCAAAAGATTGTCTTTCATACTTTTAGTAGAAATATTCACAACTTCATCATTTTCCACAAACTGTTCATGGCGAATAATATCTTTTGATGTACCTGCTACAGTAGCATGATCAATACCACGACGCAAGTACTCTCCGTGCCAAGGATTCACATACTTCACTGCATACAAGACAAAATTCTGCGGCAATATGCTCCAATCACCGGCATTAGTTAACACCGGATTTTCAACAACTGGCTTCCCTTGCAAAATAGAGTCCGCCCCCTGAACATTAGTCATCAACAAAGGAATGACATAATTCTCACTGATCGATTTTTCATCAGCAAAAAAATCATCCGTCAACTGCACTTCTACTCCCGCCATTATTTGCCCTTTAGGAATCGCAATTCGATCGGAAGCCAACGTGTAATAAGAAGCCGGCATAGGGACAAGAGGCTGATCTGTATCTTTAAAATAAAGATTGTCACACAAGGACTCATCCACTTTAAAGTTTATCACCACATTGTTTCTATTAGTATATCCTCCACCCCAAGCAGCTTTTATTATCATTTTATGCTGATTGTCAAGAGTATTATCCACAAATTCACTCTCACCAAGCTCTATGGTACGAAGTCCGTATTGGTTGGCAAAATATACTGTCTGGTAATCGAAATCAGGAAATTCATTGTCACTACTTTCGCATGACGTCCAAGTAAGGATCAATAAAACCAGTCCGATATATGCTAAGTTCTTTTTCATAACGTACTTTTAATTAAATATAATTCTATAATTATTTCCACCCTCTATTTTGTACAAGGTTGCTGAACTTGAGTATTTCAGAATTTGGAATCGGGCAATAATACATGTAATCTTCATAATTACGTTCTTCGACAACGAATTCATTAAAAGAATGTCCATCTCTGTCCCAGTCGATACCACGTACCGGCTCGTTCAAGTTTTCTTTCCAACGACGTATATCCCAGAAACGGAAACCTTCAAAACAGAGTTCCAGACGACGTTCATTACGGATAAGATTAGCCATTTTGTCTCTATCGCCCGCACATTGTTCCAGATAAGGATCAGAAGTACCGCCTATACCGGCACGCTTACGAATAGCCTTGATTACATCATAAGCCGAATAACCATTTCCATTATCTCCTTTAGGTCCCCACGCTTCATTAGCCGCTTCAGCATAAGCCAAATACATCTCTGTATAACGAATACGTGGAATATAATGCTGCTGATTCGTAACCGATCCGAGCGCACGATTTACATCCATACGCAGTCTTTTCTTCATATAATAACCGGTACGTGTAGATCTCTGCTCTTTCACATCTATACCGTCATCAGTGCCCGATTTGCGCCCTGTATATATAGGTACATCGCCTACTCCAGCTATACTTCCGTTATAGATAATATATTTTGCCAAACGAGGATCACGTCCATTATAAGGATTATTCTTATTATAGTTACTGTTAGCAATGTCCGAGATAGGATACCCATTAGCCATAGGGAACGCATCAACAAGGTTTTGTGACGGATTCATATTGCCACTACCATTCAAAGAAGGCGGAAAGTTATTTGCCTCCTGTGAATTGGCAGCCTCACTATTACTAACATTTTCACGCCAAATAATCTCTTTAGGATTAATGCCTTTTTGCAAGTTCTCTACTACCTCTTTTGAATAATATTCCACTCCTTTATCATCCAATCCGCCCAATCCTCCATTGTAGTTGAGTACAGCGGCAGCCGCATTAGCAGCATCGGCCCATGAAGCAGGATTAGAGGCATCCTGAAAAGCCGGACTAGCAGCCAAAAGAGCTGTACGAACACGATAAGCACGTGCAATCAGACCATTGAATAATTGACGGGACTTCTCTCCCATTACAGTATTATATTTACCTTTATCCTGAGTAATACTCTGAAAATCGGCAGGTACCTCATTCACATCATTATACTCCCAAGGAAGTAATTCTTCGGCTTTTTCCAAGTCACTATATATCTGCTGTACACAATCAGCAAACGAAGCACGAGGTAAATTAAGGTCCGAGTTTATAGTAAGATACTCTGTCAAACGAGGTACACCGAGCAATTCTCCGTTTTCTCCAAATCCAGCATGTGCACGAAGCAAATAGTATAAAAACATACCGCGAAGTCCATAAGCTTCCCCCTTGGTACGACGAGCAAACAATTGTGCTTTCTCTGCATCATCCGACCACCTTACCTTATCCACATTTTCTAGGAAAAGATTGATATACTGGATAGAACTGAACGAATTGGTCCATTGATTGATAGGCGTCCATAACCGGGAAGTCCAACCACCGGTAGCCATCGTGAGAAATGCATTGTTCTTCTGATTAATGACAGCATCATCTGTTGCATATTCACTATTATCATAGTATCCCGGAACGCAACGGTACACATTCACCAGGAAGCCTTGTGCATATTGAGCATCGTCGTACATCTGTTCCACATCCTTGAAGTTCTCAATGGCCGGCTCGAAAAGGTCATCGCAACTATTCAGCATCAAGGCAGCAGCTACCAAAAATATTATTTTCTTTTTCATATTATGTACTATCTTTTTTAGTTAGATTTAGAATGCGGCCTTAAAGCCTAGATAGAAATTCCGGTATTGGGGAGCCCCCAAACTCATCTCCATATACTCACGTTCTTTTGCTATTGTAAGTAAGTTGCTTCCACCACAATACAAGCTAAGTCCACGTATGAAAGTTCCGTTGAAAGTATCTGTAGGAAAATCATAAGTAAGCTGCACATTACTCAAACGGAAAACATTATTCTTGTACATCCAGAAAGTAGAATTACGGAAGTTATTATCACCATTGCTGGTAGAAAGACGAGGATAAGTAGCTGTTTCTTTCGTTTCTTCAGTCCAACGTCCCATAACGATTTCTGAGAACTTGCTCGTACCTCTGTTCCAGTAATAAGAATTATTTTTAAAAGCCACCGCACCGGTTTGTCCCGATCCCATTGCAAAAAGAGTAAAGTTCTTGTATTTCAATGTCAAATTCAAACCAAAAGTAAATGGTGATGTAGACCACCCGCCTGCACCCAGATCAATCTGGTCATCACTATTGATTACACCATCACCATTGATATCCTTATACTTCAGGTCACCGGGACGAACTGTGCCGAATGTCTGCTTGGCATGTTTCTCGATATCAGCCTGATCTTGAAAGAAACCTTCGCAAACATATCCATAAGTTGCATCAAGTGCACGCCCCTGGCGCAACAAATAAGACTCATTCGCCACTTCATCACGAATAGAAGCTTTTGAAGAAAATACCATTCCATTAAACCCGAGAGTCACGTCGAAATCACCTATCTTTTTATTTGCACTTAGTGAAAAATCAAAACCAGTACGTTTGTCTTCATTATAATTGATCCAAGGTAAAAATGAAAGATCTGTACCTAAATCGAAAAACGAAGGATAAATAGTAGAAGCACCTTGAGTTAGAAGTCCACTAGTCTTCTGAGTAAAATAGTTCGCATTAATTCTCAACAGTCTATTGAATAAAGTGGCGTCTATACCTGCACGAACTTCCTCACGAGTGATAAAGTCAAGATTCGGATTGTCACCTCGTTTTGAACCGGTCGTATTACCACCCACCGTTCCGTCATACCATTGAAACCAACCGCCTTTGTCAGAAAAATAGCCCTTATACATATAGTAATCAGAAATATCAAGATCCTGATGCAACTTGGCATAAGAAGCCGTAATCTTCAGATCGTCCACAAAGCCTACACTTTCCATAAACTTCTCTTTACTAAGTCTCCATCCCAAAGTGACCGATGGAGAAAAAGCGTTGCGATTTCCTTCCGGCAACTTGGCTGAATGTACCAAAGCACCACTAAAGTCTGCATAATATTTATGATCGTAATTATAAGAAGCACGCAATCCCAGATTTACGTTGCTGGTACGATGATAATCACTACTCTCATGACCTTCATCAGCCGAACTTTGTGTCTGATATCCCCATCCCAACAAGGTCGCAGATACATTATGGAATGTCTTAAATGTACGGTTATAATCAAACTGTGCACTGAAAGTCATGGTCTGGTCGTAAGTCGATTTACCTACATATTCGTTAGTTGATTTTGTATCATCATTGAATTTGGTAAGTCCGATAATCATATCCTTACCATTCACATTAGACCATTTAGGCTCATAAATAGCATACTTTTCAGCATAAGCTTCTGAATAATAAGAAGTGTAATCTACGCTATAAGCAGTTTTGAAAGATAAGCCCTTTAACAAGCCTCCAAGATCCGCCATCACAGCCACATCAAACATAAATCTACGTGCTTTTTCCTTCGTATATCCAGCAGCAAGCAATTCGGAAAACGGGTTTGTCGTGTCTGCCGAAGTACCTCCTAACAGATACTTACCGTCTATAAGATGATTGCTGTTAGTTATATATTCCTGTATATATGCAACATTAGGATCCATCATATCAATGGGTAATAATGGTGCAAACCAGTTGGGGCGCAATGTAGAAGCCGCTCCCCAAAAGTCACCACGGCCTTGATAACTATTGTCAAAGAGAATAGCAGCATTAGTAGTTGCTTTAAGCCATGAAGCCAGTGCCATATCCACATTACCACGTACATTAAAACTCATATCATAAGCTTTCTTTGACTCACCGTATTTCAACAGGCTATTAGCATAATTCATACCGAAGTTCAAGTAATAATGAGTCTTTTCATTACCTCCATACACTTCACCCGTAACATCAGAATTAGTATAGAACTTTCTTAAATAATCTGAACTATAAAAGTCTATGTCCGGATAACGATAAGGATTAGTACCCATTGCTGTGTTATAAATAGTACCGGCATCATACCTTTCTGCTATACCGTCATTACGACAAGCTTCATTGTACATGGTCATATAACAATCTGCATCCAAGTACTTAGGATAAGCCTTCGGGACATTCACCCCTACATTGGCACGAACATCGATATGCATGGGTGAATCTTTGCCTCGCTTGGTAGTGATAAGAATTACTCCTTTCGCGGCACGGCTACCATAGAGTACCACAGCTGCCGCATCTTTCAGCATAGATATACTTTCCACTTCCGAAGCCTTTACACTTGATGCACTACGAGGCACACCGTCTACCAGTACCAACGGTCCTTGTCCCCAAAGGGATGATCCATTGTAACCACCGACAAAACTTTCAAGGCCCACAAGGCTATTATTGTTAGCAGTCTTCTTTGTCAGCTCTGACGTGTTGACAGTAGAAATGGCATGAGTCAAATCTTCCTGAGCAACTTTGCCGAAAGCCACATTCACTAAGCTGTCCTTGCTTTCCTCCTGTGCCTGCACACCTGTCATGCTAAGCAATGACATGGCAAAAACAGTACAGCCGATATATATAAACTTTCTATTCATATTTCGCGTCATTATTAGTTAATACGTCATGATTACCATCCCGGATTCTGGCCAAAGCCTTCATACAAGTAAACATCTGCTTTGGGTAATGGCAGCCAATAGTGTCTGTCGGTATACTTTCTCTCCACCAGTACCACTTCTTTCAAGTTCATGATTTCATTCTCCTCCGGATGCTCTTTGTTATAGCTTGCGGTAGGGACACGGTCAAACTCAATCTTTGTCTTCAAGGTATAAGGACTCTTATCAAGAAGCATCCAACGACGGAGATCCATAAAGCGAAAGCCCTCAAAAGCAAGTTCTACGGCACGCTCGCGGCGAATCTCACCAAGAAAGTCTGTCGTATTTCCAGTAAATCGATCAAGTACGTGAGCCACACCGGCACGATCACGAATCTCATTGATAGCATCTTCAGCCGTCATATAGAAGCTAGAAGCTTTACTTTGCGGAGAGCCATAACCTACAGCCGTTGCCTCCGAGTACATCAGATAAACATCCGCTAAACGCATCAAACTTAAAACAGCGTAGTGAGCACCTCTGACGTTAGCATTATTCACTATTTTTAGACAGAGCTTACTATTCATATAACCTGTAAAACACCCTTTCTGTGGATCTTTCTCTTCACTGTCCGCTCCATTCGTATACAACTGGCAATATTGTCCGTTTCCAGTTTCTCCACACCATTCACCGTCAAATATGATGTCTTTATAAAAACGCGGATCACGATTTTTCCAAGGATACTTAGGATCATATCCTGATTCTGCATCGGCTTTTGTCATATCTTTGATCGGATAGCCATTAGCCATACCAAAATAATTTACATAATTAGCAGTCGGATAACATTTAATACCAGCATTGATATGAGAACGCGGACGAAAATCCGTATTCATGTTATAGTTCCAACGACCATCATACTGCACTAAATTTTCGCGGAAGATAGCTTCTTTCACCCCGTTAAGTTTACCGCCGGAATTGTATACGACAAACAGGTCGTTATAATTTTCCATATCTGCTAATTCATAGCGTTTAGTATCCTCAACAATCTTCAAAGCTTCGCCAAAAGCTTCAGCTGCACGCTTACAACGTCCCGCATCATACTCTTTGTCACCTCCGGAAGCCCAGTTCATTAGCGGACTACCCGCCCAAAGCAATGTCTTCCCTTTATAGGCCAAGGCCATAATTTTATTAATACGAGTATCATTCAAACCAAGAGTAGCTCTACCAGCAGTTGTTTGATCCCAGTCAACGGGAAGCAAAGGAATAGCATGGTCAAAATCAGCCACACATTTTTCAGCACACTCTTGCCAGGTAAGCCTGGATAATGCAGGAGCAACATCCGGCGGTAATACTTGGTCAACATAAGGCATTCCACCCCACCATTCCATCAACATAAAATGAAACCATCCACGGAAAAAATAAAGTTGTCCTTCAATAAGATTACGTTCTTCTTCTGTAGCACTTACCAAATTACCAAGATTAGCTATACCAATGTTAGCCTTACGGATACCATACCAGCAAAGTTTCCACAGATTACCCTTATCACTGCGTTCCTGTGAATTAGCCTTTCCACCACGTATAGAAGAAGGATAAGAATAATAACAGGTAGTCCATCCCCAGAAATCACCATAGTCAATATTACGGGCAAAGAGGCGAAGCTCCTGTGGCTCCCAATAATCTTCCTCACCAAAATTAAAACTAGTATGATACTCACTGTTTGATACAACAGGTATACAGTTATAGAGTTCCTCGGTAAATCCCTGGAAATTCTTGAAATTCTTATATGGATCATTCTCTTCAATGTCACTATATGGAGATTTGTCCAAATAGTCAGTACAAGAAGTAGCTCCCAACATACCGGCCAAAGTGATGACCGACGTAAGGAATATTTTATTAATATACTTATTCATAGTCTTTACTTAGTATTTATAAAGTAATGTCGATACCAAGATTGAAACGGCGCATTGTCGGATAAGCACCATCAGAAGAACTATATCCGGTATTAGATTCGCGATCATCCGGCATTTTAGTCCACATATAAAGATTATCACCGTTCAGATATATACGGCAGTTTTTGATCCCCATCTTCTTCAACCAGTTTGATTTTTGGAAAGTATAGGACAATTCAACGTTTTTCAAACGCAAATAAGAACCATCGTACCAATATCTAGTGCCTGATGCTGCTTGATCAATAGTGGTCCCCCAACGCGGTGCGGGCAGAGTAGCACTCCCATCGGGAGTCCAATAATCACCTTCAGCATAAGCTACATGAGCAGTGCTACGGAACGTCGGGAAATTGACTTCACGAGTCACATTGTTTACTCCATAGAACTGTGCAAAAATGCTAAATCCCTTCCATTCTGCTCCGATTGAAGCATTGTAAGTATTCTGAGGCATCGTAGAATACTGATAGGGAGCACGGTCATCAGCATCAATTACACCGTCGCCATTAAAATCGACAATGTTATAATCCCCAGGGAGTTTTGCATCATTACCCGTTGTCCAAACCGGACTTCCAATCACGTCATCCCATGTAGCAAGATTACCATGATCAATATAAGAATATACCTGATTAATGGCATGTCCCGCCCCTTTCTGGTAATCAGGTTTCAAAGGTGCATCATCACGGAATTTCACTTTGTTGACAGCATGAGTCATGCTAGTATTGAGCCAAGCACGAATACCATTATTAAAAGTATGGTTCAATCTCAACTCCAACTCATAACCATGACTGCTCACTTTACCGAGATTAGCATAAGGAGCATCAGTTCCAAAATAAGAAGCTATCGCTCTATCGCTTCCCTTCACTAAAATATCAGTACGAGTGTCATTGAATATATCCACCGAACCGGCAACCGCCCCTCCTAAAAAAGCATAATCAATACCTAAATTTCTCTTTTCTACAGTTTCCCATGAGATATTAGGATTCCCCAGTCGACTGATTGTATAGTAAGTATAAGGAGTATTGGCAGGCTTAATATTACCCATTAGTGTGTTACCTCCATAATCCAACTGATTTTTATATAAGAAACGACCATCTGTAAATCTTTGCCAAGGCTGAACCACCGCATCATCTCCCACTCTACCCCAAGAAGCTCGTAACTTCAACATATCGAGAAATTTCAGGTTGTTCTTAACAATTTTTTCCTCGCTAATCATCCATCCTAATGAAAAAGAAGGGAAAAAAGCAAAACGGTAATCAGGACCGAACTTCTCTGAACCATTATAGGCACCATTAGTTTCGAAGAAGTAGCGCATAGCATAATTATAAGTTAAACGAAACACCCAATCTTCACGATAAATAGGGAACACACTGCCCGACGCTTCTTTCAAACGACTGAAAAGAGCAAGAGCAGTCACTTCATGTTTACCGAAATTTCGTGCATAATCCATTTGCATGGAATAATAAAGCTTACGATAAGTAGCACCAGTATTCACGCTACCAGCCTGATGTTCCCAATAGATAGGATTGATAATAGCATCCAAACCGGTACCAAGCTCCGGTTGTTCCAAAATAATTTCTCCAGTATCAGGTCTAACCCACATACGCTGAGAATTATGATACATATCATTGACGCCACGCTTATTCTCAACGAATGTATAGTCCATTGAGAAATTAGCTTTGAATTTCAGCCCTTTGGTAAGCATATGCAAATCTTGCTCAAGGATAAAATCTGAAGTCATCTTTGTAGTCGTACGTTTCTCCGACCCTGCTACAGCCAGTTTGTATACGGAGTTAGGCACATCGGCATCACGAGGTTGATACCATCCCCACATACCGTTAGAATAAATCGGACGCATGGCATCAGGAGCACTTTTATAGGCTGCTGCCCAAAAAGTTGCATCTTGGTCATTATAGTCCCATGGTACGGTACGCTGAGCATTCGATCCAAATAGATTGGTAGAAAACTTTGTAGTTTTAGTCAATTGGAAATCCAAATTACTACGCACATTAATACGATTATAGCCAAAACCATAATCATAGCCACGACGGTTATCATATACTTTAAACAAGTCACCCTCACTTACAAAATCAGCCGCTGCAAAATAACTGACAATTTTTGTACCTCCGGAAACATTGACACTGGTATTGTAAGACATGGCTGTACTATTAAACAGTGCTTTTTCCCAATCAGTATTAGGATAACGATCCCATTCTTCCGCATTGGCAGGATGACGATACTTATCAATAATGGAAGTCGGAGTATAGTCATTCCAGCCATTAGGATTAAGACAAGCCTCGCGTTCAATAGAGTTATTCAACAGATAAAAAGTATCGTATGCATCATACTTCTCCGGTAGTTTGGATGCCACCTTTGCTGTTACATTAGCTTTGATTTGCACACTAGCTTTTCCTTCCTTACCACGTTTGGTAGTTATAAGAATTACACCATTGGCACCCTTCACACCATAAACAGCCGTAGCAGAGGCGTCTTTTAGCACTGAAATATTCTCTACAGACGAGATATCTACCGAACTCATCTCACGTTCAATACCATCCACCAATATTAAAGGTTCACTATTATTCCACGAGCTCTGTGTACGAATGATAATCTGAGGATCTTCTGCACCAGGCATACCAGAAGAAGCAGAAGTAATAACTCCCGGCAAAGACCCTGTCAATGCTGAACCAAGACTAGTTACACCACCGGCACGTTCCAGTGTCTTGCCACTTGTCTGCGTGATAGCACCTACCACTGACGCTTTCTTCTGTTGTCCGTAACCTACAACTACTACTTCTTCCAGTTGTTTGGTATCATCTTCCAACGTCACTTTTATCATCCCTTTGGAAGATACTTTCACTTCCTGTGGTTTCATTCCTACATACGAAACAATAAGGACGGACTTCTCACTGGGCACAGTCAACACAAAATTGCCATCTATATCTGAGATCGTACCTACTGAATTATTACCTTTTAAAGTTACCGAGGCTCCAATGATTGTCTCACCATTACTGTCAAGAACCGTTCCCCTCACCGTTATCCCTTTCTGTGCTGATGCTGTTACAAAACTAAACAACATAAGGAGAAACAGGTAAGGAATTTTTTGAATTTTCTTCGTTACATTTTTCATTACCATTAGTTTAAGATGTTAATTAACTACATTGTTTTCTAATCATCATTCTTTTTTTAAGTGCGTTAGCCATCATTATAAATATCACCCATAATTACTAGCATTATATTTATATAAAAAAAATAATTATTTGCAAGTAGCGTATAATCCAATTGTAGTACCGGTAAATCCACCAGCCGTTGTAGTAGAGAGATAACTGGGGGCTACATCTTTACAAAGCAGTTTCCAGCTTTTTTCACCATCAATAGAATAATAGAAATCGTAACCAATTCCTTGAGATACTAATTTCAAATATACTTCATTTGTATCTGCGTCTATTTCATCTGAAGCCAATGTCTGTTCCTTTTCACCGATTTGTTTCAGAGAAATATTTTTATTCTCACCCACTTTATTCAAGCAGAAGAAATATTGATGCGTCTCATCTTTAAACAATAACATTCCGGCTGTTTCCTTATCGTTAGAAGGATTGAACAACATACGGGTAGCACATTCAAATTTATGATGTTGTAACCGACGAGAAACAAATGCCGGAGTTTTCTTTTCCGTAGCGCTAATATCTGCACACTTCAAGGTCAGGTATCCGGGTGTTTCCGTCAATGAATATAAATCGGAAGCAGAAGCTCTTAAAGTCATCCATGGCATATCAAGTACAGGAGAATCAAAGTTCTCTATTAACTCGAAATTACCATAAGTAACTGTCGTATCGCGTTTCGCACCTTCACGTTTTACAATCATAGGTACTAAATCATCTCCTTGTGTCATGTACGGGAATCCGTCTTCACTCCATTTCACCGGCATCATAAATGTTTCACGTCCCAAATTCTCAAACTGATTATTAATAGGGCGACAAGCCAGAAAAACAGCCCACCAATCTCCCTCTTTTGTTTGAATCAAGTCTGCATGACCAGCACAGGTTACCGAATTAGGACGGTCAGAATTCAAATGTCTTTGCGTCAGAATCGGATTGTTTTTCCATGGAAGAAACTTACCCATCGGAGAATCACCACGGAAAATCACTTCCGAATGCCAGTTTCCCGTTCCACCTTCGGCGGACATCAAGAAGTACTTTCCATTTATCTTATATAAATGAGGACCTTCTATCCAAATTGGTTTGTCTGCCGGTTGAGCTCCTTTGTTTACAAGAATTTTACGGGAACCGATCGTCTTATCTGTTTTCACATCAAACTCTTGTATGCGTATAGTACGGTGTCCGCTATATTCAGGTTTATTATCCGGAGCCTCATCATTATTAACAATATATGCCTTACCATCTTCATCAAAAAAGAAAGAAGGATCAATACCTCCGACCTCCGGCAACATGATGGGTTCCGACCATTCACCAAACGGGTCTTGCGTCTTAACAAAGAAATTTCCGGCTCCGACATTGGTTGTTACCATATAATATGTCTTGTTATACGGATTATAAGAAATAGCCGGAGCAAAAATACCGCCACTCACTTTCTGTCCTTCCATATTCACTAATTGCGAAGCACGGTTCAACACATGCCCTATCTGTTTCCAATTCACCAAGTCTTTGCTGTGAAAAATAGGAACACCGGGGAAATAAGTGAATGTAGATGTTACCAGGAAATAATCACCTTCTCCATTTGTGCAAACACTAGGATCAGAATACCATCCCGGCAAAATAGGATTATAGAAATAGTCTTCATCTGACAGAGGATTGGAAATATAAAAATCATCATTTCCTTTATAAGAAAAATAATCAAAGAGAGCCACAGATTTTCCAATAGCCGGTAATTGTTGTTCTTTCTTTGAGTTACATGACATCATTGTTATCCCCAACATAAATATGGAGAGCCGGACGATTGACATTAATTGTATTACCTGTGTATTCTTCATAATACCTCTTATTTTCTTTATAATCAAATATGAATTACTGATCTTTTTCTGCAAAGATATGCCAGCTTATAAAACTACAAACATAATTATGTTACGGGCTTCTTTTCCTAAATAACATCTTCATTTTCAATGTTACATCTATCTTTCCCCTTGTAGCACGCCCTAATAATTACACTGATTATAAGCACATTACAATCTTATTTTTTTTGAATAAAAGCTATTCAAATTCCCAATAATCCAGATTGAAAAGTTTGTTTCCTTTCTCTCCTTTAAAGCAGAAATAAAGATCATGTACACCCTTTGCATTCTTTATCCGGCATGACATCTGTTTATATATATCCAGTCCTCCTGTCGGTGATATACTGACACTGCCTATTACCGGACCTTCAGTGCTGTCCAGACGAATTTCTATCATTCCGCCTTTTTCAACACAAGCTGCGCTTACACTGAATTTCTTTGCTCCCTTCTTGCCAAAGTCGACACCACGCACACACAGATATTCATTATCATCAATATCGGTTATATACAAACCACCATTCTTATGATTTTCAGCTTTAAGACCATATCCCCAAGCCATCGTTTCAGCTTCCACTCTACGGTAAGGATTAAAGTTTTCAATCTGTTCCAGTTTCGTCTCCTGCCAATAAGGAACTTCCTTAATAGTTCCATCCGGATTATAATGCATTTTTGCAACAGAGACCGAACGGCGTTCCTTATGATCCAAAGTCTCCAAATGAAGCAAATCATAATTTAGGCCAAATACATAAGAGCTACCTTTATAATCGATAATTCCAGGATGATTTCCTCTACTTCGCTCTGTTGGACGCATAATATATCCTTTTGTACTCCATGGTCCGGTAGCTTTGTCGCTCATGGCATAGCCAATCCCTTCCGGACAACAAGTTGAAGCGAAAGCCATGTAATAATGCCCGTTCCGTTTATACACCCACGGACCTTCCTGATAATGCTCCGGTTTATTTTCCACTTGTACAATTTCCCCCGAATATGAAATCATATCCTCATTCAGTTTCACATAATAAACATTCGGATTGCCCCAATACATATACGCTTGTCCGTCATCATCAATAAATACGGTCGGGTCAATGTCATACCAATGCTCCTTTTGCCAAACCAACGGTTTGTTCAATGGGTCTTTAAAAGGGCCGTAAGGAGAGTCGGAGACCAATACGCCAATACCATTACCATGAATCGGGCAATACATATAAAATTTGCCATTACGTTCGATGACTTGTTCTGCCCAGGCACCGTTATCACGTTTCACCCAATCAAAACTCTTCAGAGAAGCGACAGCTCCATGATCGGTCCAATTGACCATATCGGTGGAAGTATAAAGTAACCAGTCCAACATTTTGAATCCTTCGGCATCATCCTCATCATGAGTTGTATAAAGGAAAACGGTATCATTATATACCATCGGAGCCGGATCAGCGGTATATTTTGTCTGGATAATAGGATTTTGTGCCACTCCTGAAGTAGCGACAGTCATTGCCAACAAAAACGACACGCCTAAAAATTTTAAGTTTCTCATATTCTTTTATTTTAAATGGTTTTAGATTCTACTACTTTACATTTTTATTTTCAGCTGTTTTCCTCTATACTCTATGGTCTTTCCATTGATACTTTCTGTCACATCTATTCCCGACTTTCTATCAACTTTTACCAACTTCAATTTGCGAGATACAGTCATACCGGAATATCCACCTTTCCGGTCAGAGATTGTCAATGTGTTATTTTTATCATTCCAAATTATTTCAAAACTTGAAGAGTCCCCCTTCTCATAATTGTAATTGTCGCCTTCATCTTCATAGACCGTAAATGAAGAATCGGCTCCCGGATAAACCCGTATCTCCCACTCTGCATCTGTTTTTTCCGAGGTATATTGCATAACCGGCCCCATTGGAATGATAGATCCTTGACGCACCAATAGAGGAATTTTATTTATCGTTGCTTCAGCGACAATCCATTGTCCGCCCTTATATTTTTTTCCGGTCCAAAAGTCAATCCAATCGGCTCCATCCGGTAAATACACACGACGCACCTTATCTACATTTTCCAAAGGATGGGAATCTACCGAATAATACATAGGATTGGTGACAGGAGCAACCAATAAAGCTGGTCCGAACATAAATTCATCTTTTAAGTCAGCAACCTGCATATCCTTGGCAAAGTCAAACGCAAGTGTTCTGGTCATTGTATAATTTTCACGGTGAACCTTGCCTGCTAAAGAATAGATATAAGGAAGTAAGCGATACCTTAAATGAATCACTTTAATCAAACTATCATAAAAAGGCTCATCCGGTTTACCAAAACGCCATACTTCACGAGGAGTATCGGAACCATGACTTCGAAACACCGGTAAGAACGCTCCATATTGAAACATACGAGTGTATAATTCCCGATAAGCCATATCAGCCACTCCTTTATCATAGTCGCCTTTCCAGAACCATTGAGGTCCATTTTTTGTAAAAAAGGCCCCAATATCTACTGTCCAATAAGGGCAGCCTGTAGCCATAAAATTTAACCCGGCAGGAATCATTTGAGCAAAAGATTGCCAAGTTGCATAAGTATCACCGTTCCACGTTATTGTAGAATAACGTTGCTGACCTGCGTAACTAGAACGGGTAAGATTTACAACACGCTTATCTTCATTTGTAGAACGTTGGTTCTCATAAATTCCCTTCGCATGATATAATGAATACAACTGGCTTCGCTCTGCCCCCAATACACTATTCAGCAAATTCGTGTTTAACTCCCAACGTTGCCGATGATTATCCGCTCCATAACCATCCTTCATAAAAGTCCAATCAGCATCTAATGGTTCTGAAGCGTCACACCACCATGCATCAAAACCATTACCAAAAAACTCATTATTCGCATAGTTCCAGTATAATTTTCTTGCCAACGGATTAAAAGCATCATAGACAGAGGTGCCGCTTAACAACCATCCCTTTCGTTTAAATTCCTCATGTTGAGGACAGTTCATGGCATTCGGCCATATTGATATCATTAATTTAGCATGTAGAGAATGAATTTCATCTGCCAGTTTTCTTTTGTCAGGATAGAATTTAGGATTCATACTCATATTCCCCCATTGGCCTTCCGGCCAATAGTTCCAGTCCTGTACAATCATATCGATCGGTATTTGCCTTTGGCGATACTCTTTTAAGGTATTAATTAAATCATCGGAACTGACATAGCGTTCTTTAGATTGAATATATCCAAAAAGATAGAGAGGCATCATTGGAGAATTGCCTGTCAATAAACGATAATTAGCAACCACAGCATCCATCGTCTTACCTTTCATAAAGTAATAATCAATCTGTTTAGCTGCTTCAAGTTCTACAAAACTCCCTTCCGAGTTATCCTTAAACATCATGGCACATCCCGCGTCAAACAGTAATCCATAACCGGCTGTTGAATTTAGCACCGGTACCATAGCTTTCAAATTATGCTGGCACAGATAAAGTTCCTTACCACGCAAATTCATATAGTCTTCCATGTGAGCTCCCCACCCATATAAAGCCTCCAACGGTTGCCATTTAAAATTAATCCTATATTTCCAGGTGTGCCCTATGATATCATAACGCAAAACATTTTTTATTTCTTTATCACCATCCGCAGTTTTCTCTATATGTTTTGAATGTTCATCATATATGACTTGCTTCGTCACTCTCTTTTCACTGATTCGAGGTATATTTTGATCTTCCTGCAATAATAATCTCCCCTCTTTATCCAAATAAGTGATAGAAGCAGTACTTAAATCAACTCTGACTATCAAGCTATCCGATTTTAATAAATAACAATCTGGATTTGGGGTATATACCCAACGAACAGGATTATCAACTGTACGTGACAAACAAACATCCGTTCCATTTCCCATAAACGTATTTTCCCCCGTATATTGAACTCTTACCACATCCGGAGTCACAAACTCGACTTTTAATATGCCTTGTTCCAAATCACAAGAAATACCATTTACAAGAACAGTAGCCTGCTTAACCTGTGCAAAAGCAGTGAAAGCATCTGTTAAGATCATAAACAGAATCATTAACCATGTCACAAAAAATCGTTCTAACTGATATTTTTTCTTCATAAATAATATTGTCATAAATCCATTTTTTGTGAAATATAAACGATAGCATCACACAGCGCTATACGCCAATAATCCCAATCGTGCCCTCCTTCCTTTACCCGGAATTCATAAGGGATATTCCGGTCGCGAAAAGCTTTAATCAGATCCACATTAGCTTCATACGTAAAGTCTTTATCTCCACAATCAATAAACCAATGTATCTTTTTCCACTTCAGAATCTCGTCTGCAGTTCCTGACTGTATTGTGTGAATCGGATTATTATCATCAATTAATTGCTGACGCCATGGAGCAGAAGGATCATCTTTCAGAAACTCTAAATACTGACTGCGAAGATAACTGCTCATACCATATACAACATTAAACATCTCCGGATGATATAGACCATACACAATAGATGCTCCGCCACCCATCGAGTATCCGGCAAGTGACCGGAATCTCTTTTCAGACTTTATCCTGTAATGAGTTTCAATATAAGGCACAAATTCGTAAAAGAAAAAGTCCTCATATTTCCAATGGGGAGCATTGAACCAAATCATATTATTCTTATTCGCCTCCGGACATACGATAATCATTTTAGATGACAGTCCTTTGGCAACCAGAGAGTCAGTAACCACCTGTAAATTGCCCCAATGAACCCAATCTGTATTCGAGCAATTTCCACCATGTAATAAGTATAATACCGGATAACTACAGGTATCCGATAAATAATAATCATCCGGCAAATATATCGTATATTCCCGCTCTGTAATACCTTGCAACATTGTGCATGGCATTTTTCTATATTCTACCCGGCTCTTTGCGTGGACTTCCTCCAATATGCAGAAAAAGAATATAAATACAACAATATACTTCATATTACATTTCATAATAAACTACTTAGTAATCAGTATTCCGCCATTGCAAGGAATAGATAGCTGCAGTTCCTGCTTTTTCCCTATTTCTATTTGTTTCACACCACCCTGTAATGCCTTATCATCACTAAACAGTCTCACCTTTTCTCCATTGGAGAACATCGGCAAATTAACTTTAAGTTTCAGTGTTTCCTTCTGCGCATTTACTCCGGCAATATACCATTTGTCTCCATGACGACGGGCAAGAATAACGTATTTGCCAGGATAACCGTCAATGAAACGTACCTCATCCCAAGTCGTTGGAACCTCTTTCATAAAATCAATAGCCCACGACGGAGAATCGGTCAGGTTATTCGGTGCCAGAGCAAAATGCTGTACCGGACTTTGAAATAGAACCGCCGTAGCCAGTGCGTAGACATCTGATGTCACCCGCCGGCTTCCCCGTGGAGCATTATCCGCATTATAATATTTGTTCAATGCACTACCTCCAAAATCCATGCTACCCACAGTATTACGAATAAACGGGTGCAAAGTAGCATTAAAGGCCTCATGATCACAGCTGCCTTGAGAGAAATGAAGATTTTCACTAGCCAATACAGCCTCACTCGATGCGAAGTTAGGATACATACGTTCCCAGCCACGAGGCAAAGTACATCCATGGAAAATAACTAAAAGACCGTACTCGTTTGCATCCGACAAGATATCCTCATACAACTGCATAGTCATTTGCTTGTCACCTCCGAAAAAGTCAACTTTTATTCCACGGATACCAATGCTTTGCATCCATTTCATCTCCTTACGTCTGGCTATCGCATTATCCATAATACCTCTCGGAGTTTGCGGAGCATCATTCCAATACCCATTCGAATTATACCACAAATAAAGAGCTACCCCTTTGTCCTTCCCATATTTAGCCAATTCTTCAATTTTATCACGTCCTATTTGTTTATCCCACAAGGCATCCACCAACACGGACTGGTATCCCATTGCTGCCGAAAAATCAATATACCGGAGTTGCTCTTTATAATTAGTACTTCCATCCATACCGATAATCCAGCTCCATGAACCCCGGCCATACGTATACTCTCCTTTTGCCGAATAAAGCGGTTTTACAACATCAAAAGGAACCGTTGTCTCCACTATTGGAGCCAAAGTCTTGCCCACAGTAATAGTACGCCAAGGCGTCTCGCCCGGTAATGCTATCCCCGGAGAAACCGTACCATTCCCATTTGCTTCACCTTCTTGCGGAAATCCAATGGTATACACTCCTCCTTTGTGTCCCAACAGACGGCTCGCACAATATCCACCATTTACTCCCGTTTCGGAAACAAGCACCCAACCATTATCTCCATTACGGAATAGGCAGGGAAATGTATATCCTTCTCCCCAGCCATTTTTGCCTGCGACATCATCTGCTGTATAAGACGTCTCATAACTTGGAGAAGTACGGGCAAATCCCCCCATCGGTTTACTTTGCGGACAAAGGAAAGTGGTGGTTCCGTCAGGAAACACAAATCCTGTGACTTCTTGCTTAACCACGCAACTTAGTGTCTCACCTTGCGGATACATCCTATATTTAAAAGCAACATCGTTATTACTTATGCGGAATATAACATCATAAATTGTTTTCCCTTGTTGTGTAAACGAAAATACAGCTTCATTTGCCACATAATGTACCTTACTCTTTTTAATAGAAGCCAACTCGTATGTTTCATCTATTTTATTGGTTGAAACATTCTTCTCCAGCGACATCCCCGATGAGAAATCTCCTATATTTGCAATCATCCCCAATGGAGATGGCTTCAAAAAGAGAATATTGTCATAACTAACAGAATAAGAAGGTCTTCCATCCATATCTGAGACTGTTACTACCAACTTTCCATCAGGACTTGTTATCTGTTTATTTTCTGCACTTGCAACACTACTACCCAATAGCATAGCCATTACTATAAAAAACTTCATCATATTTCTATTTTTCAGATTCTTCTCTACTGACATAATCACACATTCTATTACAATCAAAACTTTACAGAAATTGCCTTCCCATTATAATCGACGCTTTTTTGAGTTCCGTCCTGAAGGGTTACAGTAAACTTACGGTTCTCCAACATTCCCTCATACGCACCTTTTCTTGCCCCTATCGTCAATTTACGAGATGCATTATTCCAAGAGATTGGAATTTCCGTATAAACGCCTTTTTCGTAGTTGTAATTATCAAATTCATCTTCATATAAAATGAAGTTTCCATTCGCACCCGCATATACCTTCAATTCAAGATGATCCCACGGTTTTTCAGTTGCATACTGAACTTGTGGACCAACAGGAATAATACTACCCGCTTTTACATACAATGGAATAACATCCAGTGTAGTCTCTTTGGTAATTTCCTTTCCGCCTTCATGTTTCTCGTTCGTCCAGAAGTCATACCATAGCGTTCCTGCCGGTAAGTATATGTTAGTAGATTTCGTTTCCATGAAATCCACAGCAACGTCAGTTTCTGTTTTTTTCACTCCATCTCTGTTCCACCCTTCTTCTTCGGAGACTTTTACCACAGCTTCCGGTGTATATTGTGCATGAGCAATCGGAGCCACAAGGATCGATTTTCCAAACATATATTCGTCATTGATATCCCACACCTTTCTGTCATCTACAAAATCCATCATCAAAGCGCGCATAAAACTCGATTGGCGATTGCTCACCTCCCAAGAAGTAGAATAAATATAAGGCAATAAAGAGTAGCGCAAACCTATCATCTTCTCAATGGCGTCATATACAGGTTCGCCTTTTTTCCCGAATTTATAAATTTCCCTGTAAACATCGGTTCCGTGCGAACGCATCATCGGATTGAACGTTCCAAACTGCAACCAACGCACATAAAGCTCCTGATACAATGGATTTTTTGAAGCACTATCATCATTCCAGCTTTTATTATAGTGTCCTGCAAAAAAGCCACCAATATCACTATTCCAGTGAGGCATACCACACAAAGAAAAGTTTAATCCGGCAGGAATCTGATTTCTAAAACTCTCCCATGTGGAAGCGACATCACCACTCCATACATTTGCACCATAACGTTGTTGCCCCAAAAATCCCGAACGGGTTAAAATAAACACACGTTTGTCCGAAGTCACTTCACGCTGATGGTCGTAAACCCCTCCGACAGTCATCAACGGATAAGCATTGCGCACCTTACGGAACGAGCCCAGATAGGTTTTGGTATCCATATCCTCCGGCTTCCAGTCCAAATGGTCGGGTTCGGTAGAGTCCATCCACCAGGCATCCATTCCCAACTTGAAAATTCCATCATTCAGATATTGCCAATAAATATCACGCGCTTCGGGATTGTAAGCATCATACACTCTTACACCGGAAGGATATTCCATGTTGGGGGGCCATGACTCCAATCCCGATTGCGGCCAAGTAGTGAAGTTAAACAACATCCCTTTTTTGTCCAATTCTCTATAAGGTTTGGTCATCGGTCCGAATGACGACCAGATAGATATAGCCATGTGTGCGTTCATCGCATGGACATCCTCAATCATCTTTTGAGGATTATTGAAAGTCGGATTCTGAAAATCCATCGCATTCCACAAATAGTTATGCCCCCAATATTGCCAATCCTGAATAATACCATCCAAGGGAACACCCAATTCACGATATTTACGAACAACGTCTACCACTTCCTCCTGGCTCTTATATCTTTCTTTACTTTGCCAGTAACCATAAGTCCATAAAGGAAACATCGGTGCTTGCCCGGTCAAGCTGCGTACCTGTGCTATTACACCATCGGCATTCTTCCCATACATGAAGTAATAATCCACACAGTCCCCCACTTCAGAACGGAAAGATGTTTCAACTTCGTTATCCGTAAAAAGAGTCGGCGAATAGTTATCCCAAAACACACCATATCCTTTGGTGGACTGGAAGAAAGGTGACACATCTTCAACGTTACCCTGTAGCAGATTTTTAGTCATGTTCCGCTGAATCATCTTTCCATTTTGCAATTGTCCCAAACCATAAATGGCTTCTTCCTTATCTAATACAAAAGGTTGATAAACCTGATAAGTTTTTGTCCCGGCATCATCGAAATCGATAAACTGCATACCGGATTTCTCTGCCAATAACGACTTGCCATCCTTTGAGAAATAAGAAACAATTCCCGTACCGGTGTCCACACTGACACTTAGTTCACTGGTGTTCAATACAATCTTATTATCTTTTATATCAGCTTTGAAACTCACCTTTTCAGGTTTTGCAATTACAGAAAGACTCTGTTTTTCATAGGCAACACCTTCCGGTGACTTTATTACTCTCGCCACAGCAGGCGCAAAGAATTGTACTTCTATATCCACTGCATTTACAGTGGTTTTGATGCCGGACGATGTTTTCTGATAGTTCTGTGCGAATAAGATATTTGTGCTGAAGCATAAACATATACCCCAAAATAGATGATGTATTTTCATAATTATAGAATAATAAGGTTTCTAATTAATTACCAACAGATGTTGCATACAGTCCAATCATTGCTCCTGTAAAGCCACCAGCCACATTAGTAGAAAGAATATCGCCGGAAACGGTTCCTCCTAAATTCATAAATACCTTTCCATCAATCGAATAATTAAAACGATAATCATCTCCATTGGCTGCTACTTGCAGTGTCACAGGTTTCTCTGTTTCTATCTTCACCTCACCCAGGACACTCGCTTGTCCTTTTTCGGTTCTTTGCAGTATCAGGTAATAGTCTTTTCCCTTTTTAGTGATACCGAAAACATAGTGATATCTTTCATTCTGATAACATGTTATACCGGCAAAATCTTTCTCATTTTTCGGTTTGTACTCCATGGTTGCTGCCGCTGTAAATTGATTATGCTGCTGACGGTAGAACAAGGTAGAAGTAGGTTTCACTTCATTGATATTTGAGGTAAAAGGGACGATCCGCAACCCTTTATCGGTCATATCAACGAATTCTTCACGAGGGCCTCTAAGACCAATCCATCTAAAATCTAATGTCTTATTGGAGAAATCATCCTTAAAGACAAAGTTGCCACTAGGCAAATAACCGTTTTTCCCTGTTTGGTTCTCTACTCCCGAAGGCATCTTCAATGTAGGTTTCATAGGAATAAGCCCATTCTCGAAAACGGGAAATGTTCCGCTCCAGTCCACCGGAAGAATAAAAGTTTCGCGTCCGGTATTCACTCTGTTCTTCTCATTGGGGCGTATTCCTAAAAATACACCATAATATTTTCCGTCGGGTCCCTCCACTAAGTCTGCATGACCAGCCCAGTCTACTTTATTCGCCCGATTTGCAGGAAAATAACGTTGAGTTAAAATAGGATTATTATTTGACGGAAGATAAGGTCCTTTCGGATGATCACTTACAAAAATGACTTCGCTATGCCAGCCTCCGGTTCCTCCTTCCGCACACATTAAATAATAACGTCCATCTTTCTTATAGATATGAGGAGCTTCAATCCATATCGGCTTTTCTTCTATATTGACGCCACCATTTACGATGATCCGGTCCGTTCCCGGAACCACTTTATCATTCTCCACATCATAATCCCATATTTTTATAACACGGTGTCCCGAGTAACGCTCGTTTGCTTTAGCAGGAGCATCATTATGTACCACGTATGCCTTGCCATTATCATCAAAGAAAAGAGAAGGATCAATGCCTTCAAATTGAAGTTTGATCGGATCACTCCAGCCATTCTCCGGATTCTTTGTCTTTACCACCATATTTCCAAAGCCACCGGAAAATTGAGTGGTTATCATATAAAACGTATCATTATTGGGATTATATCTTATAGCAGGAGCATATACACCAGCACTAATACCGCAATCTTCAACCTTTAATTGTGACGTTCTGTCCAGCACATGACCGATTTGTTTCCAGTTGACCAAATCATTAGAATGGAAAATAGGTACCCCGGGAAACATAGCAAAAGATGAGCATACTAAATAATAATCATTACCTTTCCGCGTTATACTCGGATCGGGATAGCAACCCTGCAAAATAGGATTATAGAACTCACCCGGCTTTAAAGGATTGTTTTGATAAATAGCATCCTCCCCCTGATAAATAAATTGCGTAAAGACAGGAGTATTTTTTGTTATTTTACCCTTGCCACTCACCTCCATATTAAAAAACAGCATAAAAAATACGACAAGACCCACGGATTGCCAGCCCGACAAAATCAATTTTAATGTTCTCATATTATCACTTTTTATTTTCTATAATTTTCTGTTCCATAGTAGTGTTTGCAAATGTATCGATTCGGTTTTATCATATATGTACAATCATGATACAGGCATCTATATACAGGTTACATTTATCACAGACATGTAACATGATTCTTTTCTGATGTAACAAAAAGCCCCAAAACAGAAAAATGGTAAGATAAATGACTATATTACCTATTATTTCAACACTTTTATTCCCCATCATTTAAAAGACTGAATATCAAGCATTAGCAAATATTCATTTTCCTTTAAAAGAAAGCCCCCGTTGGTTTAAAAGAAACGGGGGCTTGGTTTAAAAGAAACGACCCGTTCCTTTTAAAGGAACAAGGTCGTTCTTTCTTTATTCATTCAATAAATAAATCCGGATTGTCTATCTGTAAAAATAAACAAAATTCCAAAGCGGTATTACTGTACGTTCATTACAATCGTTTTCAACTTATTTCTATCAGAAGTTCCTCCATACAGTAATTCATAAGTACCTTCCAACGGACGCATCGTATTCGACTCTACATCAAACCATTCAAAGTTCTCACCGGTAAGAGGAATAGCTACTGATTCAGTTTTCCCTGCCGGAATATGAACGCGTTTGAAAGCACGCAAGGTATAACGGGGACCTTCCTTATCACCCGGACGTCTCAAATAAACCTGAACCACCTCTTCTCCATCACGTTGCCCGACATTACTTACCGGAATAGTCAATACTACATTTTCACCTTTGGCGATTGTATTCTTGCTCAATTTGGCTTCTCCATAAGTAAAGTCAGTATAACTCAACCCGTGACCGAATGGGAAAAGTGGTTGCTGTTGCATATATCGATAGGTACGCCCTTTCATGGAATAGTCTTCAAAGTCCGGCAATTGATTCACATCCTTATAGAAAGTGACTGGCAGACGTCCACCGGGATTATACTCTCCCCAAAGAGCATCAACGATAGCTGTACCACCCGCCTGTCCCGGATACCATGCTTGCAGAATCGCTTCACAAGTAGTCGTTTCGGGCACTAGTCCGATAGCTGAACCGGAATAATTGATAAAGACAACCTTTTTACCAGCCTTCTTCAAAGCTTTCAACAAATCACGTTGAACGTCCGGAAGTTCAATATCTGTACGGTCACCACCCTTAAATCCGAGAACTTCTACCGGCATTTCCTCACCTTCCAGACTTGGAGAAATTCCACCTGCAAAAAGAATCACATCAGCATCCATTACTCTCTTCACTGCGAGGTTCAAGTCAATCCCTACCTCCTTGCCCAAATCAAAATCAAGTGTAGCCCTTTCATTCCGTTGTTTGAATAAAATCTCGATATGATACTCTTTTCCAGCTTTCGCCTGTAACGTATAGAGGTTCGTCGGATTCTTAACATATATTTTCCGAGCCACTTGCTCACTATCTATAATAAGAGTCACTTCACCATCCAGTTGGAAACGGAAAGCAACATCACCCGACTGCGAAGGACGAAAGACAGATTCATAACGAGCCGAGAAATCTGTTATCTCCACCCCAGGAGCAAAGGTAGTAGCCCCTGTCGTTGCAAAATGGAACGGAGTGGAAATCTGATCGGTAGCAACCACTTCCCCTTCACGATCACGATTATTCCAATATTCTGCCAAGAAACCGGGTTTACCATTTATGCTACATTCATCAAACAGGCTTTGGAGTGTCTTTCCGTCCACACGGTCACAACCCGGTTCGTATATGATTTGTCCTTCCGGTAGTTTGGCACGGACAGCTTCCAATAAGGTAACCGTATGTGCCGGAATACCGTTATAATTTCCCCACTGCATCACGGAGTCATTGGCATTAGGTCCCATAACGGCTACTTTCAGATGGGTATTCAGAGGCAGGATGTTGTTTTTATTCTGCAAGAGCACCAATGATTCACGGGCCATACGCAAAGCCAGTGCCTGATGTTCCTTACTATTCAACACAGAGGTTGGAATTTCCGCCCAGGCCGGTTGTTCGTCCATTTCTCCCAGTTCAAAACGTGCTGTCAACAAACGTTTCAATGAAATATCTATTTCTTTTTCGTCAATCAAACCGGCTTTTACAGCATCCGCCAGTGAAGCATATTCACTTCCACATTCAAGGTCTGTGCCTGTCCGCACAGCAGCGGTCGAGGCGTGTTCCTTATCCGGGTGAGTCTCATGCGTTCCCGGTCTATAGAAATCGGAAATCGCTCCACAGTCAGAGACTACAATGCCTTTGTATCCCCATTCATCCCGCAATATTTGCATCAACAGGCGATTGCTGCCACAACAAGGCTCTCCCTCAAAACGATTGTAGGCACACATCACTTCCTTTACATGCGCTTTCTGTACCAAATCTTTAAAAGCAGGCAGATAGGTTTCCCATAAATCCCGGGGATCTATATTCTCCGCATCAAAACTATGCCGGTTCCACTCCGGTCCTGAATGAACGGCAAAGTGCTTGGCACATGCGTGCAGCTTATCATACCTGGCATCTTCCGGTCCTTGCAAACCACGGACTACAGCCATTCCCATTTGTCCTGTCAGATAAGGGTCTTCACCATAAGTTTCCTGACCGCGTCCCCAACGAGGGTCACGGAATATATTGACATTCGGTGTCCAGAATGTTAATCCCTGATAGCGTTTCAGCACGCCGCTTTCACCGAAAATACGCGATTTTACGCGAGCCTCATCGGAAGTGGCATTGAACACTTCATATAATAATGAATCATTAAAAGAAGCTCCCATACCGATAGACTGGGGAAAAACAGTAGCCAATCCGGCACGTCCCACACCGTGCAACGCCTCATTCCACCACTCATATTCTTTAATTCCCAGTCGAGGGATAGCAGGTGATGCATTTTGCATGATTGATACTTTTTCTTCCAAAGTCAACCGGGGCAACAAATCCTCCGCCCGTTGTTCCGCCGTTAAAGAAGTGTCCTGGTAAGGCAGCAATTGCTTACATGCCGAAAATGATAACACCAAACAAACACCCATAATCGGTATCCAACCTCTTTTCATAATATTATACTTATTAGTTATGATTAATTTGGAAACAAAAATAGCCTATTTTCCAATAAAACAATGTTTCATTGGTTACAAATACATATTTGTTTGTTACATTGACGCATCACAGAACGAATAATCAAAAGAGTCCACATCTACATAACCGCCCACAGAATGTGTAGCATAATTAAATATGGCAAACTTACTGCCCATAAACATACGGGTGTAGTCAAATTTCATCTTGACAGACAGACCGACAGGTATCCATGCTTTCCCATCAAGACTATAAGAAAAACGAGCCTCATCCCGTCCATTGGTAAAGTCACCTTCCACACGCAAGTAGACAAGCTCTTTGTTAAGAGGTATACGGGCTTGTTCGGTCATATCCACACGGCTAATGGCACGCTTCGTTTTCTCAAACACGCTTTTCTGTTCACTCATCACAAGAGACAGTTTATTTCCGTTCTTTTCAATCGTAAGCACACCGCTGTCACCATTAAAAGCCGATAATCCTGCACGGTCACCATCTTTCATCCCCCCCAGAGAGAGACTGACAGTGCCCATACATTTCGGTCCTACCATACGTTGGGTCAACGTATTGGGAGCAACAAACAGGTTATCTACCACACGGGAGGTTTTCAAACGCAGAAATCCGGGACGATCGGTAAGACTCCATGCCTGATCGACCGGGTTATGATTCCACTGCCAATAGAGGGAAAGCCCGGAAGCGGAAAAATCATCCGAACCGCAGATACCATCCATTGACATATACGATAAAGTGGTATCATTCGGAATGTGCCCGTCCTTGTCTCCCAGCATAGGCCAACCATCTTCCGTCCATGTACAAGGCATAAGACACGGTACACGCCCTACCCCGCCACGATCCTGAAAAATCAGCCCGTACCATTCACCGTTTTTCCCGTCTACGATGCATCCCTGACCAACACCGCCATGCCCGTCAAACTCCGTTTCAAGAATGACACGCTTTTCGTAAGGTCCGGTAATCTTATCGGCACGATAGCATACTTCACGACGCAGACGGCCGGGAATACTCCAATCCATAGAAATCATCAGCAAATAATATTTTCCATTATGCTTGATGACGGAACTACCTTCCAACAGACCTTGTTCGTCAGCATCCCGCTCAAATATTTGCTGATTGATGCCACCGGGAAGTACATCGGTCAAATCGGGTTTCAACTCCGTAAGCTGTCCCGTACTGTGAAAGAGATACACCCGCCCGTCATCATCAAACAGAAGCGAACCGTCATGGAAATGCGGGGGACGCGAAAGAAGTTTCCAGGGACCGACCGGATCTGTCGCAGTATAGACAAACCCACGTCCGGGCGCGCCATTGGCTGTAAACCAGACATAGAATTTACCGTCATGATAGCGGATAGATGATGCCCATTGTCCTTGCCCATAAGCAGTGCCTTCGAGCAGATCATAACGGGGACCATCGTCAATGCGGGGAAATACGTAGCTGATAGTTTCCCAATGTTTCATGTCCGGCGAACGCATGATAGGCGCTCCCGGCATCAGGTGCATAGTAGTGGAAACCATGTAAAAGTAATCACCTGCGCGACACACCGACATATCGGGCACGTCAGCATAAAGAATAGGATTACGGTATTGTGCTCCGGCTGATAGCGGGAAGAACAATGTAAAAAGAGTACACAGTAAAATAGTGTTGATTTTTGTTTTCAGCATAATCATCGTTTTTTTATTAACTGGCTACATTATCTATTATTTGAAAGCTAATTATTTAAAATGTTCCTTGTTATCTTCCACATCACAAAAATAGAAAATGCAAACAGATATATTGCCCAAAGTATGCTACATGATTTCTTTGTGATGCTACATATCGAATGAAGAATGTTACATCTATATTTACTCATGTTACATCACCCTATCTCCCAAAGAGAGGAGACTGTATTCAGCCTCCTCTCACTTATTACATACCCGAAACAACAGGCATCAACAACTATTCTTATTACAAGAACTTATCAGAACTCAACCAGTATACGGAACACCTTTCCCGGATTAGCCGTCCATTCCTGCATAGCTTCCAAAGCTCCTTCCGGTTTGGCAATCTTCGAAATCAGTTCTTCCACCGGACAGTTGCCTTCTTTCATATAATTAATAACCGCACGGAAATCGGCAGGTAACGCATTTCTGGAACCACGGATATCCAGTTCTTTCTGAACGAAATATTTCGTTTGGAAAGCTACTTCGCTTTTGGCATAGCCAATGCAAACGACCCGTCCTGTAAAACCGACTTCATCCACCGCCATCACATAAGTGACCGGACTGCCGACAGCTTCAATCACGACATCGGCACCGAAGCCCTCCGTTATCTGTTGCATCCGTTCGTGTACATTTTCTGTCTTGGAGTTAATCACATAAGAAGCACCTACCTTTTTCGCCAGTTCCAGTTTCTCGTCATCCAAGTCGACAGCAATGACCGTTGCCCCTCTCAAAGCAGCACGTACAATGGCACCGATACCAATCATACCGCAGCCAATAACCATCACATATTCATTATCGATCACCTGCGCACGAGATACCGCATGGAATCCGACACTCATCGGCTCAATCAACGCACAATCGCGAGGAGAGATATTACCAGCCGGAATAATCTTCGTCCAAGGTAAAACTGCATATTCGCACATCACTCCATTGCGTTGTACCCCTAACGTTTCATTATGCTCACAGGCATTGACACGACCATTACGACAGGAAGCACATTTACCACAATTGGTGTATGGATTCAATGTCACGTTCATCCCTTTTTCAAAGCCGGCCGGAACATCCGGACCGATCTCCTCAATCACCGCTCCTACCTCATGTCCCGGGATTACCGGTAACTTCACCATTGGGTTACGTCCTAAAAAGGTATTCAGGTCAGAGCCACAGAAACCCACATACTTGATTCTTACTAATACTTCACCGGCACCAACGGTCGGCTTTTCCAGTTCAACCACCTTCATTTCGGAGGGATTGACAATTTGAACTGCTTTCATTGGATATGTTTGATAAATAAATTTATTAATCGATTACTTTATAACCTTTCCAGCCGTAATATGCACAGAAGACAAAACAAATCATCGGTACACAATAGGCCATATAATAGATATGCTCATTGGCATGCATGAAATAAGCCGTCAACTGTGGCAGGCAGGCATTGCCGACAATAGCCATTACCAGAAATGCCGAACCGCTCTTTGTCTGATTCCCCAGTCCTTTTAGCGCCAATGAGAACTGCGTGGGATACATTATAGACATAAAGAAAGAGATAGCCAACATTGCGTATAACCCGATCATACCTCCCCATATCATCACTGCCCCGCACAAAAGAATATTCATCAAGGCGTAAACCAGTAGCATATCCTGTGGACGGAATTTCACCATCAATCCGGTACCGATCCAACGCCCCAAAAGAAATGCGAGCATATACAATCCGAAGAAGGTAGTCGCCGTATCTTCCGGCAATCCGGCATAAGTGCAACAGTAAACCAGGAACAGACTGTTTATCGCCGTCTGTCCGCCGTTATAGAAGAATTGCGCAATCACTCCCCACCGCAAGTGTGAGTGCTTCAATACACCGAAGTCTATCAGTTTTTCTTTCTGGCTGCCCTCTTTCGTTTTACCCGAAGAAGTCGTTTTATCGGAAGAAGCCGTTTCTCCTTCGTCCCCAATCTTCGGCAATTTTGAAAAGACGAAGACAACAGCTATGGCAATCAACAGTATAGCCAATATCAGATAAGGAAGTTTCATGGCATCCGTTTCCAATTGGATATAGGCCTGCCAGCCTCCCGGATAATCTACAGGAAGGGTCTCTCGCGTGTAATGAGTTCCGCTAAGGATGAGCTTACTCAAAAACATGGCAGCGATAAAAGCTCCGAGTCCATTGAAAGACTGCGCCAGATTCAATCGGCGGGGAGCTGTTTCGGGGGCTCCTAAAACCGTCACATACGGATTGGCAGCCGTCTCCAGAAAGCACATTCCCGTAGCGATAATAAAGAAGATACAGAGGTAAGCCCAATATTCTTTTAAAATGGCGGCAGGAAAGAAAAGCAGGCCTCCGATTGCTGCTAATACCAGTCCGAAAATAATTCCCGCCTTATAGCTGTAACGTTTCATAAACATCGCTATGGGGATGGGGAAAATAAAATAAGCCAACCAGTAGGCAGTCTCGGTAAAAGAGGCTTCAAAGGTATTCAGTTCACATGTCTTCATCAATTGCCGGATCATCGTGGGAAGCAGATTGCTGCTTATTGCCCACAGAAAGAAAAGGCAGAAAACCAACGCTAAAGGTATTGTATATGTATTCTTTTTCATGGTATAAATCTAGTTTTACGATAAGGATGTTTTCTCTATCATTCGGACATGTTCTTGATGTAAGGAAGTACGGGGAGATCCGTGAATCCATAGAAGTTCCGGGCATTTTCTCCCAAAAAGAGTCTTTTGTCCTCTTCCGTCAACTCGGAAGACTTCACCACAAAATCGTATGACATCTTGTAGGTGATTGCTGTAATGGTGCGCGGATAGTCCGATCCCCACATCAGTTTCTCCATGCCAACCAAGTCTGCTGCTTCACGAATGGCTTTCACTGCTCCTTTGAAAGGATAAAATTCATCATTGAAAAGCCAGGTGATTCCGCCGGATTCAATCATCACATTGGGATGACGTGCCAGGCGGATTTGTTCTTTCCAGTCCGGACGTGTCACCATTCCGAAGTGTCCGACAGCTATTTTTAGGCGGGGACATTCCTGAATAATCTCTTCCATTTCAAAAACCTGTGTTGCTCCGTCAGCCAAATCGATGGAGAGCATGACATTCCGTTCTTCCATAGAATGAAACATCTGCATCATTTCCTCATTATTCAGCATTACCCGTCCCTCTTTTAACAACAAGCGCTGGGCAGGGATTTTTATAGCCTTAAAACCTTTGGCTATAAGCTCTTTCGCCTGCTCCAAAAATCCAGGTTTACGAAACTCACACATTCCGCAAACAAAGAAACGGTTGGGATAATGGGAAACGACTTCCGACAAATAATCATTCTGAATACCGTCAATAAACTCTTGGGTAATGACAGCCGCAGCCACTTGCGCATAGTCCATATTCGAAAGAAAAACTTCCGCGCTATTCACTCCGTCTATCATAAAGGGCGGAACCATTTGCCGGATTTCTCCCATAAATTCCGAACGGCCATTTTCCAAAGTCCGGATAGGCAATCCGTCCACAACAGTATCCTGTCGTAACCACAGATGGGCGTGCGCATCAATAATTGTATAGTCCATACGAATGACGCTGTTTTATGAGTTTGCCCAACTTACACGTTTCTGCTCTCCGATAATCTCCTGCACTTCCCGAACGAGTTCCCAGTCAATAGGTTCTTCGATGAAAGCGATGTTCTTTTTCACATTCTCCGGATTAGTTGTACTAAATAAAGTCGTTGCTATACGGGGATTGCTGACGGAGAACTGCATAGCCAGTTTCTCAATCGGATAATTCTTAGCTTTGCAATGTTCCATTGCTTTACGGCAAGCCTCTACCAAGGGTTTGGGAGCCGGATGCCAAGCAGGCACGCCACGTTCACTCAACAGTCCCATTGAAAGCGGAGAAGCATTAATCACGCCGATTTCTTTGGATTCGAAGTAGTCCAGGAAGTCTGCTAATTTATCATCACACAGGCAATAATGACAGAAGCTAAGCACAGATTCAATCGTACCGCTTGGTGAATGGTCAATTACCCATTTCAGGTTTTCAAGTTGCAAGTCGGTAATTCCAACGTGTCCTACCACTCCTTTTTCACGCAGTTCGACCAAAGCAGGCAGAGTTTCATTAACTACCTGATTCAAATCGGCAAATTCCACATCGTGCACATTTATCAGGTCGATAAAATCTATATTTAAACGCTCCATGCTCTCATATACACTTTCTGTCGCACGTTTTGCAGAGTAATCCCACAGGTTCACTCCATCTTTTCCATAACGTCCCACTTTGGTAGAAAGGTAATAACGGTCGCGAGGAAGATCTTTAAGCGCCTTCCCTAAAACAGTTTCCGCTTTATAATGTCCGTAATAAGGAGACACATCTATAAAGTTCATTCCTGCTTCAACAGCAGTAAACACTGCTTGAATTCCTTCTTTTTCTTTCAAATCATGGAAAACTCCTCCCAAAGAAGAAGCTCCAAAACTAAGAGATGATACTTTCATCCCTGTCTTTCCGATTTCATGGTATTGCATACTTTTAGGTTTTAAATCATTTTGTATGCGACAAAAATAGGTCAGTAATAGTTTCAGTGCAGCAGAGAGCGGTCGAAAAACCAACGTAACGGTTTACGTAAAAAATATTGCTTCAGATGCTCTTAATTTTCCGGGAATGTGCTTTCTTTGTAAAAAGAATCTAAGTTGCAGACTTTCAAATGGAAAACCGGAAACATACTTCACTCAAAGATCTCGCCCAAGCATTGGGGGTATCAATTCCTACTGTATCCAGGGCACTAAAAGATAGTCCGGAAATCAGCCGTGAACTTTGTACTAAAGCAAAGGCACTGGCTAAAGAGATGAACTACCGTCCCAATCCTTTTGCCATGAGCCTGCGGAAAAATGCGCCACGTATCATTGGAGTGGTAGTCCCGGATATTGTCACTCATTTCTTTGCATCAATTCTGAATGGAATAGAGAATATGGCTATTGCCAACGGATATTTCGTGATTATCACGACCTCACATGAGTCTTACGAGCACGAAAAAAGAAATATTGAGAATCTGGTCAATATGCGCGTGGAAGGTATCATCGCCTGTCTGTCTCAAGAAACAACCGATTTCTCCCACATCTCCGCCTTGAAAGACATTAATATGCCACTTATCCTGTTCGACCGTGTTTGCCTGACCGACCAATTTTCATCGGTGATAGCAGACGGGGCACAATCCGCACAGATGGCTACACAACATCTCCTGGATAATGGAAGTAAACGGGTAGCTTTTATCGGAGGAGCTAATCATCTGGATATTGTAAAGAGAAGAAAACATGGCTATCTGGAAGCCTTGCGTGAGAATCGTATTCCGATCGAAAAAGAGCTGGTAGTCTGCCGGAAGATTGATTATGAGGAAGGCAAGATTGCCACAGAAACTTTACTGTCACTTCCACAGCCTCCGGATGCTATTCTTGCCATGAATGACACATTGGCTTTCGCAGCAATGGAAGTCGTCAAAAACCATGGCCTCCGGATTCCGAATGATGTGGCAATCATCGGGTATACAGACGAGCAGCATGCTAATTATGTGGAACCGAAATTATCTGCTGTATCACATCAAACTTATAAAATGGGAGAAACTGCCTGCCAACTACTTATCGATCAGATAAAAGGAGATAAGACAATCAAGCAGGTAACGATTCCGACACATTTGCAGATTAGGGAGAGTAGTATAAAAAAAACAAAAATGTAATCTTCTGTAATTTAAGCAAGGAGGAACAAAACAAAAGGAATAATTCCTTATATACTTTTAGAAAAACGATATTGCATAATCTCTAAGAAGGCAACTCGGTTATTATTATGAAAAATATAGGTGTTGCATCGTTTAGACCCAACACCTATATTCATATTTATTATATTGTTATAAGATTATCTCTCTACAATCTTCTCTAACCTAACATTATATACTAATGCAGAATAAGCTTGCAGGTTACCATCATTAGTGCTTGAACCATATCCACTTTGATAAGGAATATACAAAGTCCAAAAATCACCAACTTTCATATACATCAGCGTATAAGACCAACCGGGAATAACACCATTCAATGTAAAATTTGTCGGAGAATCAAACTCTGTTGGCTCTGTTCCTGTATAAGTCTGTTGAACTACATCTCCATTGAAATAAGACATACGATAATGTGCACTTACTGTAGAAGTATATTTAGGAGATTCTGTACCTTCCCCTTTTTTTATCTTCTTTACATATATAGTCTGACTATTCGTCGGATCTGGAAAAGCATGAAGTTTCTCCGGATCATCATCATCCAAAGCTTGATTTTTAGGACTATCATACACACTAGCGATCGAGTCTATAAAAGCCACACTACGTGCCTGCCAATTATCATAACGACTCGTCTCTTCCGTTTCACTGCAAGCAGTGAACGCAAGAGCCAGCAATACTAAGGAGAATAAATAGATCTTTTTACTCATTCGTCAAAGGTTTATTGTAAAGTTTTCAATAGAGAAGTGATGCTTACTCTGTCTGCAATAATGTTATTCAGTTCAGAGATAGCTACACGCTCTTGTTGCATGGTATCGCGATTACGCAATGTCACGCAGTTATCTTCTAATGTCTGATGATCGACTGTTACACAGTACGGAGTACCAATAGCATCCTGACGGCGATAACGCTTACCGATACTATCTTTTTCGTCATATTGGCAGTGGAAGTGGAACTTCAGGCTGTCAATAACCTCACGGGCTTTTTCAGGCAGACCGTCTTTCTTTACCAACGGCATAACCGCCAGTTTCACCGGAGCCAAAGCAGCAGGCAATTTCAGAACCACACGGCTTTCACCATTCTCCAATTGCTCTTCGCAATAAGATGCGCTCATGATGCTAAGGAACATACGGTCAACACCGATAGAAGTTTCGATTACGTACGGAGTATAAGACTCGTTCAGTTCCGGATCAAAGTATTTAATGCTCTTGCCGGAGAACTTCTCGTGTTGAGACAAGTCGAAGTTAGTACGAGAGTGGATACCTTCCACCTCTTTGAATCCGAACGGCATCAGGAATTCAATATCAGTAGCAGCGTTTGCGTAGTGAGCCAGTTTATCATGATCGTGATAACGATAGCTTGCATCACCGAAGCCAAGCGCCTTATGCCATTTCAAGCGGATTTCTTTCCATTTCTTGAACCAGTCAAGTTCAGTTCCCGGTTTTACAAAGAATTGCATTTCCATCTGTTCGAACTCACGCATACGGAAGATGAACTGACGGGCAACAATCTCGTTACGGAAAGCCTTACCAATCTGTGCAATACCAAAAGGAACTTTCATACGACCTGTCTTCTGTACATTCAGGTAGTTTACGAAAATACCCTGTGCAGTTTCCGGACGAAGGTAAATCTTCATCGCTCCTTCGGAAGTAGAACCCATTTCAGTAGAGAACATCAGATTGAACTGACGAACTTCTGTCCAGTTCTTAGTACCGGAGATCGGGCATACGATTTCTTCATCAATGATAATCTGGCGAAGTTCTTCCAAATTACCGTCATTCAGCGCTTTCGCGAAACGAGCATGAAGAGCGTCACGCTTTGCCTGATGCTCCAATACACGTCCGTTGGTAGAACGGAATTGAGCCTCATCAAAAGATTCGCCGAATCTCTTGGCAGCTTTCGCTACTTCTTTATTAATTTTATCGTCATACTTTGCCAGCTGATCTTCGATCAACACGTCAGCACGATAACGTTTTTTAGAGTCTTTATTGTCAATCAAAGGGTCATTGAATGCGTCTACGTGTCCGGAAGCCTTCCAGATAGTAGGGTGCATAAAGATGGCAGAGTCGATACCGACAATGTTCTCGTGCAACAGCACCATGCTGTCCCACCAGTATTTCTTGATGTTATTTTTCAATTCAACGCCCATCTGACCGTAGTCATACACAGCGCCTAGTCCGTCGTAGATATCGCTCGAAGGGAATACGAAACCATACTCTTTGCAATGCGATACAAGCTTCTTAAAAACGTCTTCTTGTGCCATTTTCTTTTCTATATCTATTAATTTGAATTTGCTTTTTTCGTAAAAAGTGCCACAAAGATAGGGATTTATCTCATAAATAAGACAGGGAGGGTATTAATTTATCTTATTTACCCAACAACCACTTCCAAACCGGTATTACCTCAATCGCACATTTTTCCAACTCAATCCGTTCTTCATCGTCATACGTTATTATCAATAACTGCCGACATTCAAATACCTTATTCAATTTTACTAATGCCTGAACTTCCCGTTGGAAAGTCTCATCAGAGAGATTCATGGTATAACAGACCTGTATAGCCACTCCTGTATCAGGCAAATAAAAATCAACCTCTACATTTCTATTATAAAAGAATACAGCATCGTCCGTCCCATAACGCCGCAATAGTGTCACAGCAACCAAATTCTCAAGCAACGAGGTATCAGCATCCAAAAGAAGCAAATTGAGAATGCCATTATCCGCAAAATAATATTTCGGATTAGTTTCACGCTCCACCAATTTATCCGCAATATTTTGTATAGGAATCAGCAAGCAAGCATCTTTGGCATATTCCATGTAGTTAATGACAGTATTCTTCGATATTTTCACTCCGGTTGAAGCTACAATATTAGTTATACGAGTAAACGAAACCGGTTGCTTTATACTTTCGGCCAATTTGCGAAAAAGGATGCGTAAAGCAAAAGTATTTTCGATGGAATGTCTTGCAGCAATATCTCCTAAATATATCTTTTGGTAAACACTTGTCAGATAATCCCGTTTTGCGGCAAGCGATGCCCCTTCCGGAAAACCACCGGAACGAAAATAATCATTGAATATACGCTTTATTTCTGCCCGGCTCTCTGTTGCAAACAAAGAATTCTCTGTAACTTCAACCCCATTAGCATAAAGAAACTCTTTAAAATCATAAGGGTATACATGTACTGTAATGTATCGTCCCCCCAAAGTGGTAGCTACATCCTGACTAAGCATTTTAGCATTGCTTCCTGTCACATAAGCCCTATATTTATTATCAGCCAATCGCCGAACAAACTTGTCCCAACCATCAATATTCTGAATTTCATCCAAGAAAAGCATCGGCCTGTCTGTTGACATCTCGGCATGTACTTCCAGTATAAGATTTAAATCTGCCGCCGTCATTCCAATCAAACGTTCATCTTCAAAGTTCACATATAGCATTTCATTCCAAGTATGCCCATCATGCAAAAGTTCCTGTATCCGTTGATAAAGTAAAAATGATTTTCCTGCTCGCCGGATACCTACAAATACATAATTTCCAAACTCTTCAAACTGAAAGCTACGAGGTATAACTTGATGTTTGACCACCTCATTTCTATTATCTAATAGAACTTCTTTTAGTATTTCTCTTCTAATCATATTTCAAGATATTGTTCTAACCACTGAACAAATATAATCTAATTCTGTTCAATTAACAAGACAATATTGCTTTTTATTCAACTATTCGTCGATTTCCGGCTCTTCTATGTCGTATTCTGTTTGTTCCAGTTCCCGGTCTGCTTTCTTCATATTTTTCGTTAGCATACTTTCGGGCATATAATATTTAAAAGGTATGCGGGTACACTTTGTCTTCTTCAGTTCCCTGCTGAATTTTGAGTTTGCCACAAAATATACGCGTGAAATAGCAACTTTCCCCGGCGTTACCTGTTCGGGCAGCACACATCCCTGACTGGTCAGTGCCGTTTGAAAGGTTCCCAATCCCTCAATGGTCACCGAATGACCGGAGGAAAGCAGGTCTTGAATACTTTCAACCAACTCCGACAGGATTCCTTCTATCTGCCCACGATGAAAGCCTGTTGTCTTTGCCATCCGTACTGCAAGTTCTTTATTTTTCACTCCTCCTCTTCGCTGCATTTTACTAGGTACACCATACCATAACTCTTTCCGTTCTCCGGATGATAAATCCGCTTTCTTTCTCACTACATAAGGGATAGACATAATCTTACGCTCCTTTCTTTTTAAGTTAGTTATCATAATTTGTACGACACCCGGGTGTCATGCATACTGAGACCCGGGTGTCGAACACAACAACACCCGGGTGTCGTACAGCACGAGACCCGGGTGTCATACAAGTTTTTCTTGCTACAAAATTAAGTCTTTATTATAGGAAAACAAAGGAATTCTTCTATATTTGTGCATCCCTACATTATACTAAAGAAAAACATAGAACTATGATTAAGATTCTTCTATTGATAGACTATTCAAGCGAATTTGACAGGAAACTGCTACGGGGACTTGTCCAATACTCCAAAGAAAACGGACCCTGGCTCTTTTACCGACTGCCTTCTTATTATAGCACAATGCATGGCGAACAAGGCATTTTAAGATGGGCGAAAGAATGGAAAGCCGACGCCATTATCGGTCAGTGGAATAATGATACGATCGATTTGCAGAAGGAGCTGAATATTCCGGTAGTACTACAAAACTACCATCACCGGAGCGTCACTTACTCTAATTTAACAGGCGACTATAAAGGAACGGGAAGAATGGCAGCCCAGTTTTTTGCCAAGAGAATGTTTCGCAATTTTGCTTATTTCGGCGTTAAAGGGGTGGTTTGGTCTGACGAACGTTGCGAAGGGTATCGGCAGGAAGTAAAACGTATCGGAGGCGAATTCTTCAGTTTCGAATCGGATAAACAGGAAGACGAGATAAGAATGGAAGTAAGTCAATGGTTGCAGCAACTCCCCAAGCCAGTCGCTCTATTTTGTTGTGATGATGCGCACGCCCTATTCATTTCTGAAACTTGCAAAATGACGAATATTCCTATTCCGGAAGAAATTGCTTTATTAGGCGTGGACAATGACGAACTGATGTGTAATATTTCCGACCCTCCCATTTCATCCATAGAGCTCGAAGTAGAAAGAGGCGGATATTCTATCGGCAGACTTATTCATCAACAAATAAAAAAGGAACACGAAGGTACTTTCAATATTGTTATCAATCCTATCCGCATCGAATTACGGCAATCTACGGAGAAACACAATATCAAAGACCCTTATATTCTGGAAGTAGTGAAGTATATAGAGTCTCATTACGGTTCCGATTTGACCATAGAGTCTCTGCTTGCAAACATTCCGCTATCCCGCAGAAACTTCGAAGTGAAATTCAAAAACGCACTGAATACCTCTATATACCAATATATTCTGAATTGCCGGTGTAATCATCTTGCAGATCTACTGCTCACAACCGACCGTCCATTGGCCGATTTAGCAATGGAAGTAGGCTTTACAGACTATAATAACATTGCCCGGATTTTCAAAAAATTCAAAGGATGTTCACCTATTGAATACCGGCAGAAAAAGACTAGACAAAGATAAAATAAACGCTTTCTGAAGACAGTTTTTCGTTTTGACATTAAGATCATTCATGAGAATGACCTACCTTTGTTTTCATACCTTTCGAAATACATTTTAGATATTAATACTATGCAAAGACATACCATAAGAGGAAAAACGAGAACGATTATCTATCCTATTATTATTTATTGGGGGATCACCTCAATAATGGGGTGCAAAAGATTAGAGATTAACCAGACAAAAAGAAACTGGGAGAAGCTATCCGCCTACTTTACCCCACCACCACTGTATCAGGAGAAATTTGGAACTTACCGCAATCCTCTTTTATTTTACAATGGAGATACAGTCAAAAACGCAGACGACTGGCTAAAACGAAGAAAAGAAATAAAAGACAAATGGTTGAACCTGATCGGTCATTGGCCGGCTATCATCACCAATCAAAAGCTGGAGATTATAAAAACCACAGAACGCGAAGATTTCAAACAACATTTAGTGCGTTTTTATTGGACTCCTCTGGAACAGACTTACGGCTATTTACTGGAACCAAATAAGAAAGGAAAACATCCTGCCGTTATCACAGTATTCTACGAACCGGAAACAGCTATCGGATGGGGAGGAAAAGCTAATAGAGATTTCGCCTACCAATTAACCAAAAGAGGATTCGTTACTCTCTCAATAGGAACTAAACAGACCACCAAAGATAAGACTTACTCTCTCTATTACCCGACTATTAACAACTCCACTATGCAACCTCTTTCAGTACTTGCTTATGCGGGAGCCAATGCATGGGAAGTATTAGCCAGAGTCGAAAGTGTCGACTCTACCCGAATTGGTATCATGGGACACTCCTACGGTGCTAAATGGGCTATGTTTGCTTCTTGTTTATACGAAAAGTTTGCCTGCACCGCCTGGAGTGATCCGGGTATCGTCTTTGATGAAACCAAAGATAATTATATCAATTATTGGGAACCTTGGTACTTGGGGTATTATCCCCCACCCTGGAAAAAGATCTGGAGCAACAACGGCAATAACTCTTCAACAAGTGTCTATGCCAGGCTATGTAAAGAGGGGCATGATTTACATGAACTCCATTCTTTATTGGCTCCTCGCCCATTTCTCGTATCAGGAGGTTATTCTGATAATGTAGACAGATGGATTCCATTAAATCACTCTGTCGCAGTCAACCGGCTTTTGGGTTATCATCATCGAGTGGCAATGACGAACAGGCCCAAACATGATCCTACTCCCGAATCAAACGAAACTATATATAAGTTCTTCGAATGGTTCTTAAAAAGAAAAACGCCAAAAGAAGATTAACAATGCATTATTCTTCGTTTTTTGAAGATAGTTTTTCGTTTTTGCCACCGCGCATGTCTTTGAAACAGAATACTTTTGTATCATTAACTAGTTAACCGGTCTAAAGAGACTATTGTTAGAAATTAAAATTTCAAATCGACGATCTAATATTTAAAAACTTATCATGCAATGAAGAAAATCAGATGGAATCCAAGGTTAGTAACCTCGTTGTTTATTACTCTTTTAATGTGCACTCTCGATTGTCTTGCACAAGAAGTAATAAAAGGGTTTGTGAAAGATGGTAATGATGAACCATTACCTGGCGTATCTGTAGCTGTCAAAGGTGCAACGAATGTCGGTACCATTACAAATGTTGACGGAAAATATAGCATTAATGCCCATAAGAATGACGTATTGGTATTCTCCTATATCGGAATGGTCAGCCAGGAAGTCAAAGTAGGTAATAAGACGAATATCAATATCACTCTTAAAGAAGATGTTTCCTCGCTGGATGAAATCGTAGTGGTAGGCTATGGAACTCAAAAGCGCGGTAGTCTGACCGCCGCCATATCTACTGTCTCCGATAAAGAAATCCTTAAAGCCCCAACCATGGGAATCAGTAATATCATCGGTGCACGTGTTGCCGGTATTTCCGCCGTACAAGCCAGTGGACAACCCGGTGCGGATAATGCCTCCTTGTCCATACGCGGGCAAAGTGGTATTATCTATGTTATTGACGGCATCAGAAGAAGCGCAAGTGACTTCAACGGACTCGATCCGAATGAAATAGAATCTGTGTCTGTATTAAAGGATGCATCAGCCGTAGCCGTTTATGGTCTGGACGCAAATGGAGCATTCATTGTCACAACCAAAAAGGGACAAACAGATAAAGTCACCATTAGCTATACAGGTACTGTGGGTATCAGCCAGAATGCAGAAGAACAAGAATGGCTCGACGGACCGGGATATGCTTATTGGTACAATAAAGCCCGTCTTCTACAAGGTGATACGGAAGTGTTTACTGTCGACATGGTGCGCAAAATGCGCGAGGGTGTCGACGGATGGGGAAATACCAATTGGTACGATAAAGTATATGGAACCGGTGTTCGCCAACATCATAATATTTCAGCATCAGGAGGAAGTGAAAAGATTCGTTTCTTCACATCTATCGGTTATCTGGAGGAAAAAGGAAATATAGATAAGTTCAAATACCGTCGAATGAATCTTCGTTCTAATATCGATGCACAGTTGGCTAAAGGACTTAGTCTGTCATTAGGTGTTTCGGGACGTATAGAAAAACGGGATGCTCCCAAATTTTCTGCCGATCCGGATGATTGGATGAATATTCCCCAACAGGTATGCTACGCTTTGCCATATGTACAGGACACTTATGAATATAATGGGAAAATATACGATGTTTCAACCCCGACTTCCGGTTCTCCGGTAGCTCCTATCGCATCCATATACGATTCAGGATATAACAGGTCCAACCAATCATATATGCAGTCTAATTTCAGTCTGAAATACGACACACCTTGGCTTAAAGGATTAAGTTTAAAATTCCAGGGAGCGTACGACTTAGTTCATGGGATGACTAAACAGTTGACCAAGCCGAATGAAATCATGATTATGGATTTACCTAATGCAGCCACTACCACACTCACCTACCATAAGGACTACAGTGTTTTGAAAGATACACCTATATTATCCGAATCGGCATCACGCGCCCAAGAGTTCACTACGCAAACCAGTATCACGTATGATAACAAATTTGGAGATCACTCGATCGGAGTATTATTACTGGCCGAAACACGGGAACGTAATAGCAACAATCTCGGTGTAACGGGAACCGGATTAGATTTCATTCAGTTGGATGAGTTGAACCAAATCACAGGATTCACCAAAGAGGGGAAAGAGCAACCTGCTATACCTTCGGGTAGCAGCAGCCAGACACGTGTAGCCGGTTTTGTAGGTCGTTTGAACTACAATTACGCTGACAAATATTATTTGGAGGCTTCACTACGCCACGATGGTAGTTATCTGTTTGGTGGTATGAACAAACGTTGGGTCACCCTGCCCGGTCTCTCTCTTGCCTGGAGAATCAATAATGAAAAATGGTTTCATGCTACTTGGGTAGACAATCTGAAATTAAGAGCAGGTATTGGAAAAACTGCAACCAGCGGTATCCAGCCTTTCCAATGGAGAAATACGATGAGCACATCCCCCAATTCTGTAGTAATAGGCGGAGCCAGTCAAACAGCTATCTATCCGTCCGTATTGGGAAATCCCAATTTGACATGGGCGCAATGCCTCAACTATAATATCGGAGTAGATGTAACTTTATGGAATGGATTATTAGGAATGGAACTGGATGCTTTTTATAAATATGAATATGACAAATTATCTTCCGTAACCGGTTCGCACACTCCTTCCATGGGAGGCTATTATTTTTCAACTGCAAACGTTAATAAAGCAGATTATAAGGGTTTTGACGTCACCTTTACACATCAGAACAGAATCGGAAGTTTCAGCTATGGAGCCAAATTAATCTGGTCATACGCATACGGAAGGTGGCTCAAATATGCAGGTGACTCTGAAAACACACCGGAATACAGACGACTGACCGGAAAGCAAATCGGTTCGAAAATGGGATTCATTGCCCAGGGATTGTTCCAGAGTGAAGAAGAGATAGCCAACTCCGCTACCATGCCCGACCGACCGGCTTATCCCGGATATATCAAGTATATGGATAGAAATGGAGACGGTATTATAACCGTCAATCAAGATCAGGGGTATGTAGGTAAAAGTTCAAGACCGACCCACACAGGTTCTTTCAATTTATTTGGTAACTGGAAAGGATTCGATTTTGATATTTTGGCATCATGGGGGCTTGGCAGCGATGTTGCATTAACCGGAGTATATACGGCAACCGGTTCATCCGGAATCCAAAGCGCTACGGCCTTCACGCGTCCTTTCTATCAGAATGGCAATGCACCAGTCTATCTGGTGGCAAACTCTTGGACACCCGAAAATACAAATGCAGAGTTCCCTTGTCTGGAAATCAATCCGAGTATTTACAACCGATTATTACTCAATATTTTGCAACTAATAAGTCAGAAATATGGTCGTAACTTTTAATGGTATATTCTAAAGGGTGAAGATTTAACGCTTTTATTGATTTTTAACTTTAATATAAGTTGCTTTTTTTGTGTAATTTGTCTTTTACATTCCACATCTATTTAGGTTCATTTTACAAGCCACTATGAAGTTACTACATTTTATTTGATATGTTCCTTGTTTTCGTAGATGACTTTTATTAGACAGATATTCATTATCTCCACAAAGGTTCTTGCTCCCAATGACAAGGAAATCCTAACAAATGGGGGCTTACTGATGGGTGATTTGCCAGAAGTCGTTTGAAACTGGCTACGAAGGTGTTATCAGGAGAGATGGAGTTGAGCCAATACACTACATAGCATAATTGCGGATAAAGAGTTTGCTCACGAAACGTGAAATCTGCAATCCATGTATTCGGCATACGCTCAGGCATCATTGGTTTTACAGGAAAGACACGGTTTGACAGCCTTGAATGATGGGCACAGCAATTACGAAGCACGGCAAGACACTCCAACCAGCTTCGCAAGAATTTGTGATGATTCAAGCCGAACTCTCTCGCTACGGCATGTTTAGCGGTAGCATCCGAAAAGTTAGAATAAAGTTTGGATAGTGTACCCATTGAGATAACTTCCAACGTTTTCCAAACAGGAGGTAAGTCTGGCTCACTATACTTGCGAAAATGCTTTGTAATAAAATCATCATGAGAGCGAGATACTTCCTTACGGATAACAGCCAAGTTCGCTGCGAAACGCATCCCATTGGTCGCATAATTTTCGTCCATAAACCAAAATGCACCAAATTGAAGAGCAAAGTACTTGATTATTTTTGTGCGAACGGAAACTTCTATCGTTTGAATGGCGGTAAACAATAAAACTCTGAGTTCTTTGTCAAAAGAATAAAGGTCTATAATATCAGCAAAACTACTGCCTTCTCTGAATTGATGAGTAAAACGGTCGGCTTCAAAGTGTCTCCAATAACCAGCAAGGCGAAAATAGCTGATGGTGTCAAGCACCTTAATAGTTTGCTCAACATCATCAATAAGCAAACCTCTCTCTTTGAGAATATCAATTTGCTGCTCTGTGGTTATGGCTTGATGTGTATATCTAACTCCCATAAATAAAAATGTCCCGCTGGGTACGCTAATCTTACGGGAAGCGAGCGGGATTTGTTGATGCAAAGGTAATCTTTTATTTTTTATCTGCAAAAAAACAGCACCAGATATACAATTAAATGTGTATTTAGTTGCTTTTTACAAAGTAATCTTATAATTTTGCGATTAGTCAAGTCCGATGTTTTATTTTTCTCTTCCTCTTCCTACAATAAAACATCATGGTAAGATTGGAAAACATGTCTTACTATAATGTTTGGATAAGTGGAAATGTTTTCTAATGCCAATTTACAGACGACAATGTGCGAGTGTAAAATTAAAAGTTCAACGTAAATCAACAAGCCATGGCATTGGGATTAATATTGGAAATCAATGGATATAAGTATAAGTTATTAAAGTATAATCGCCGCTTTAATCAGAAAAGGCATTGTATAGTTCTACCTTTTCTCTCTGATATGAAAGAAATATCTGAATCCATGTTTCACTAAACTTATAAATACACAATGACCGATAAAAGCTATTTTGACTATCTCATAGAGATAGCAAGTATTATGGAAATAAATCATCAGTGTATTTATGATGAGAAGACATGCCAAAAATGGCGAGTATGCAATTACATTGATAAGAGTCTGATTCATAATATAGAAATTGATATTATTGAATATCCACAAAGTAATGCGCCAGAGGTATATCCAACATACAAGTTGTTACAACAACTCAATCCCATATCGCAACATATACATCTTCATCTGGATAAAATGGGAAAGATTATTTCAGTCGTAAACAATCAAGAAATTGAGGATAGGTGGACTGAAATAAAGGATACGCTTGTTTCTGAATACGGAGATGTAAAACAGGGAAGGAAGATGATTGAGAATTTGAGTATCACTTACTACAATTTCATTGAATCCATTAAGAAATCTCTATTGCATCAGATTTTTCTTATGCGATTTAGAAAAGAGGATAAATTTAGAGTAGAACTACCATCCGTTCTGAACGAGGGGGCTATGATTGATGTTGATATGAAGCGTGTCATATCAGGTGGCGGGCAACAATGTCTGCAAGGACAAGGTTATGTCCAGCATAGAACCTCGATGATGGGAAAATATGACAAACAGATAAGACCTTTGACACAATGTCGTTTTGATTACAACTTCGATATTGAGGCTGTTTATGAATTCAATACTGATCGTATTCTTCAGAATATAGAGGTTCTGATGCAGGAACAGTCTTGCGAGAACTTTATACACAAAAAGAAAATTACATTCACTAATCTCATAATCAACTAAAAATATGGCACGTAAATTTTTGATTGATGGGAATTGGCTGATTTGTTCCGAGGGAACTTGTATGCAACGCATACAGGTAAACAGCCAAAGTACAATATATGCGCATGGTAAACTTGTAGCAACCATGAATGACCGCATGGACGGGAATTTCTATTGTTTGAAGATGGTTACAGCAGGGGCGCTCGTTGGAGCTCTTGTTGGAGCTGTTATAGCAGCCGGAGCTATTCTCACCGGAGGTGCTGCCATTGGCGGAATCGTAGCAGCTATAGGTTCAGGGGCACTTGTAGGTTCAATTAGCGGGAAATTGCTATCGTTGATGCCATGTATCTGCGCTTGTCTAACGAAACCGAATAGGTGGACAATGGTAAAAGACACTGTTCTACTACAGAATCAAAAGGCATTGATGCCTGATGCAAAATTGAATTGTCTTTTGGGTGGTATGGTATCTATCATCTTACCCCAAATTGAAATTGTTTTGGATGCTCTCGCTTTGTCAAATTGCGCTTATAATGTAGATGATGAGAACTCTCCAAGATATAAAGACAATGCAGAAATTCCTAATGGTTGGACTGAGATTAAAGATTTAGAAAAAGAATTTGGAACTAAAATAGAAACCCCTCTAACTAACTCTCTAAATGGCTTTAAGGCTAAGCTATTCAAAAATGGAGATATGTATATTTTGGCTTTTGCCGGAACAGAGCTACGAGATGATGAAGGGAACTTCAATCAGAAGGATGCTGTTACAGATGGAAGACAGGCTTTTGGATTGGATGATAAGGAGGATGGTCAATATGCGAATGCTGTATCATTGTCAAATGAAATAAGTTCAAAGATCGAAGAAGAGAATGAAAAAGGAGATAATAAAAAACTCATAATCACAGGACATTCTTTAGGTGGAGGATTAGCTACCATTGGAGGTTCGGTAACAGGTGCAAACACATACACCTTTAATGCGGCAGGTGTGCATGAACAGACTTTTAAAGACCAAGAAGTTGATATTGAAAACACACAACATATACAAGCGTATTACTCAGATAAAGATCCGCTCAACATAGTACAGAATCATCGAAGTATATTGATGGCTTTGTTAGCATCATCCAAATGTGGATTCCTATCTTTTTTAGGTAGCGGAATTTTCTTAACTAATAGCTTGCCACAGGTATCGGGACAAAAAATAGGAATTGAGACGGACTGCTCCTTGCTTTCCGGGCATTCATTAATGGAGTCCAAATTAAAAGAAACTCTTATGGCGGAACAAAAAAACACTCCTGATGTAAAAGTTTATACTGAATATGAATAAGTTTTGTTGTCTGTTATCAAGCATCGTTTTGTTAATCATTTTTAATTGCTGTAATATGAGAGTAGATAAATTTAAGCCAGAAACATATTTTAGTCGTACAGACTATTTGGAGTTTTCAATGGCGAAAGCAATATATCATGAAAACAAGAAACAAATTAAAGAGAATGTCAGTTCTGGTAAAGTAGATATAAACAAACCGGGAGTATCTGGTTTTACATATCTTTTATATGCGATTTTTTTAGAGAGATACGATATTGTAAAGGTTCTATTGGAACTTGGAGCCGACCCAAATCAATTATCAATAATAAAACACCCTGATGGAAGTATCGAGAAATTAACTCCTTTAGGATGCGTATGCAGAAATCATTGGTATCCTATAAAGTATATAAAATTATTAGTTGAAAAAGGGGCAAACGTAAATGACACTAATATAACACCTTTACATGCTTGCGTCGGTAATCCCGGAAAAGATCAGAAAAGAGTCCGTTATTTAATAGAAAATGGAGCGAATATCAATCAAGTTTTTGGAGATTATACTCCAATGCAACGAGCAGTATTAGGTCGAAGGTTAGACTTGGTGGATTTATTGTGGGATTATGGAGCAAATCCATTATATATCGGTAAAAAAGGAAATAGCTTGGCATATATGGTGCAAAATATAGTCAATAAAAACTTGGGAACTCCTAAATATGTTAACCACGCACGTGAGATAATGGAAAGGCTTAAGGAATTGGGCGTTCAATTTCCTGTTTCATTGAATCCGACAAAAAATGTAGAAGAGAAAACAGATTCTACAACTACTGATCCCTGTCAAAATCAAACTGATACGAACAAAGTAGAATGGAATTGGATGTAAATGTGTGTCAGTAGATTTCGGTTGATTGATATAAATTCAACCGAAATCTACTGGATTATCTTTTATCTTCCCATCGAACGCCCCATCTTTTGCTGTTGGTCATAATGTCCCTCCAGTATGTTATCGACTTCCCGTCTGGCTTTGATTTGCTGCTGGCTGTCAAAATCACCTTTCCGCTTTGCCGTGAAATACAGAAAATCACCGGCGGCTCTGTGTGACTGTTTGTCTTCACCGAACAGGTTAAGTGCACCCTTGATGTCCGCTACCTGCTCCGTATCAAAACGTGGCTTGTAATAATCCCTTGCCAAACGGATGATACTGTGTACCGCCTTGCGAAAAATCTCGCTTATCTTGAGCAAAAGGAAGCCGAGACTCTCAATAATCAGATTCTGCCATGCAATCCGGTTTTTAAGTTTCATAGTTTCCTCTGAATGCACGGCATCCCTGCGGCTTAATTCAGACTGATGTTCAGTTTTCAACTTCATCAATTCACGGTGGTGGCTGTTCTGCATGGTCCGGATTGTGCCTTGTAACTGCCCGATGGTTTCCTCATGTGTGGAAATCTCATGACGCAAATCCTCTATTTCGCCTTTTAGAGCCTTTGACCTGCCTGTAGCCCAGCCGACAGCGGCATTGAGCAGTTCACTGCCTTTCTCCTTATTCAGCCTGGAACGTTTCTCGCTGATAGCTCTGTCAAGCTCTTCATTCTGCCGTTCCTTTTGAATAGCTATTTCATTTAGAGTGTTGGTGATTATTTCAGCCTCGTGCATCTTTTGGTTGGCTTTTTCCAGTTGATGCTCCCGATACTGCCTCGTAGCGTCAAGACGCTTCATCTCCTCTTTCTGCTTCTCAATGATGAAGTCATTACGCTCCAGATGTTTCTTTCCCGTAACGGCTTTTGATTGTCCCCGCTCCATTGAGAGAATATCGGATGCTAGGTTTTGCATCGTTGTCATATCGTCATCATTGAGTTTTATGCTCTTGCCTGTATCGTGGTTCATCCAGTCGAATACAATGTGCGCATGGTAATTCGGCTTGAACCATCTGTCACCCACCTTGAAACTCTCCCTGTCCTCCGGCGATGGTTGTCCGGACAGCCAATGTCCCTCGTCCTTGTGCAGATAAATCTGGAGCGGTGTGATACCCCAGCGTCTTTGGCACTCATTACCAAATTCACGCACGTCCGCCAGTGTCGTGTCCGGTCGGATGAGCATCACTCCTTCACGTATGGGAGAGCATCCTGCCACCTTGATGATTTTGCCGTTCTTGCCTTTACGCTCACGTTCTTTCTCCTGCATGGCACGGCCGGTCTTCTCCTTTACCATCCGCTTTATGTTGTCGTAGTGCTTTTGCAGATCGGGGCTGCCGAAGTTCCGGTTTACCCACTGCTCGTTACCGGCGGAGAGTTCGGGAACGATATAGATTCTGGACTTGGCAATATTGCGCATGTACTCGCGTGTCCTCCGGTTATGAGGCATGCTGGAAGCAACATTGCAAGGCTTGATATGTATGCTTGATTTTGTAGCCATTTTCTTGAAAATTGATTGGGGTTGTTGGATAATGTTGATTGCTTCTGTCCGCTTATAACCGCATGGGGTTCTTAGGGGTGTTACCCATAAGCGGAGTTTCCAAAGAGAGGGTCACTCTTTGGTCAGGTTGCATAGGGCTGACAGCCCTTGCCGGGTTCTCAGGGCAGCGTCCTGAGTGGGACGGGGCAACGCCCAGCCCCTCGGGAGAGCCCACAACTACGAAAGCGGAGCGTGTAGTTATAGTGGGCTATAAGAGTGCAAGCACTTCTTCCCGCATCCCGTGTCACCGGCTTCCGTTCTCCTCCGTCATGGAGGGTCTTCGCTACCGTTGCATATTGGGGCTGTACCGACCAATACAAGGTCAAGTTCATTGATTAGTTTTTGCAGAACGGGGTTCTTATCAATCATCCGCCCGAGGATTCTTTCCGCCTCTACAAGATGGCTGGCTGTACACATTATTTTACTTTCCCGTATCTGAAAAACAATCCAGTCGGCTATGTCAATATGGGCTGCTTTCTGCTCCGGTGTGGCGTTCTTTTCTATAAGGTCAGACACTATCACTTTACAGAAACTTATGCACTCGGCACGCTGCTTCCATTCGGCATAAGCATCGGCATCGGGAAAGAGGAGTACGGTTCGTCCGGCCAGCACACGGAGTTTTTCCTCTCTCATCTGACTCTTGCCTCCTGCCGCCAGCCATACATAACCGGGAAATATGGCAGAGCCGATAACTGCACTTTTCTCGGATTCCACCAAGACAGCTACCTTATCGGGATAGACATTCAGCAGGTGTTCCCCGAAGAGGCACTGGGATAGCTGCCACTCTTCCGGCAATACCCGTTGCCTTTTCAGTTTGCTGTGTATCCAGTCCACTGCCAATGCTTCTCCTCCCTTGATACGGTGTCCGTTCTCTGGATTGTACTGCATCACCTTGCCTGTATGTACCTTGTTTTCCCGGTCAATCTGCCAGAAAATGACAGCACCGTCCCGAGTAGCTCCAAGGCGGTACTCTTCCAGCAACCGCCTCAATACTTCCTTTGCCTTGCTGCCATAATAAGAGCCAAGGAGAGAGGAAATGAAGCGGAAGAAGTTACTATGCACGCTTTGCGACCTTTCCACATACTGTGGCGATATGTAACCTGTAACCGTCTGCCGGGATGCCTGTCCGGTTTTCCTTTCTGTTTTATTCTTGTCAAAAGAAAAACTCTTGGCGGTACGACATTCAGGGCGGTCGTGGAAATACTCTTTGGGAGTATAATGATAACCGCAACTGCTTTCATGGTTGCACCTGCCTACGGACGGATGCAACGGTACACCGCTATCGTCCACATAGTAGGCGAAAGAATGTCTGTCACCGCAATTCGGGCAGGTATGCCGTGTTGCAGTCCCTTTGTATTTCTGTAACGAATAGTTTACCATACCTAATGTCAATTCTGTTGGTTGATTTTTATTGCTGCCACGTCTTGTCCCGCTGTCCCACGTCCCGTCCTTCCAAGGATTGGGACGATGGGACACTTCGGGACACTTGGGACAATCTCTGCTCTCACAGTCCTTTTGTTTTGGAATTGTCAAGTGAAAGGCAGGTAACTTGCTATTTTCATCTGTAGCCACTCTGCTGACTGTCATTACTTTATATAAAATCCTTTTGGAGTTCTTTACAAAATCACCTTTGATGGTTTTCCGAAACCTGCTTGGTCGGGTACCGTCCGTCCCATGCTGTCCCACTGTCCCGTGTATGAAGACCGGGACAGCGGGACACTTTGAAACAGAACAGTAAAACCGGCTTCTGCTTGTACGATCATTTATCCGGCAAGCGGAATCATTTCTCTTTAAACAGGTATGTGCAGGCCACTTGTTCATGCCTTGTCCTCCCCGTTTCCTTGTCCGGCAAACAGTTCCGTCTGTCTTGCTTCGTTGGCTGTCCCATTGTCCCTTTTCCCTATGGGACGGGACGGTGGAACACTCGGTCCATCCGTATGGCTACCATTTTTGCTGCGCTGGATTATCCGGCTGACGGTTGATTTGCCACAGTTCACTTGCGAGGCTATCTCCCGTACAGATTTTCCGGATTGGGCAAGGTGCAGAATCTGGAAGTCCCTTTGGCTTGATTCGTTGTCGCCAAGCCGTTTCAAATGTTCCTTTTCTGTAGAAAAGCCCCTGGGAACAAATTGCAGGAAAGCATCCACCTTTTCAATCTCATAGATAATCACATTGTCCGCATCATGGGAGAAGGTGCCATAACGCACCTTGAGCTGCTTCACATAGCGAAGTCCCCCGTCAAGGGCACTCTTTCCGATGGCGAATACGCTGTCAAAGAAATTGTAGAGCCGCTTGCTTCCTGCAAGGTCGTTGGATGTGATGGGGCACTCCATGGAACGTTTGGGAGTGTGTGCCAGTACAAGGATTGACAGCCCGTACCTCTTTTTGAGATTATTTAGGTGTATCATCAGCCGTCCCGCCGCATCACCTTTCTCAATGGCACAGCACAGGTAGGTAAGATTATCTACAATGAAAATCCTACATTCGGTTTGCAATGCCATCTGTTCGATGCTGCCAATAATGGCTTCCTCAAAGTTGACATCCAACAGGGAGTTGCAGTCTATTGATACCCGGTACAGTTTGTCGGGAAAGGTATGCAGCCTGCCATGTCCGTCGGTATAGCGAAGCTGGAACTGTTTTTCGGACAGTTCAAAATCCAGATACAGGACAATGTCTGTCCGGGCGATACGGTCGGCTATCTGCACGGCAAGTATGGACTTACCCACATTGGAGTCCGCAAAGAGGCAGGACAATTCGCCCTCATACCAGAAACTCTTCCACAGTGCACGGGGTGCAGGTTGCTGTGACGCTTCAAGAATAGTTAGGTTGGCTGTCTTGATGGTCATCATGCCTACACTTTCCGGCATGCCGGTCTGCACCTGGGAAGCCCTTGCAAGGTCGCCCTGTATCAGACTGATATAATTCTTGTCCTCTTCCATAACGCTTACCAGTTACGTTGGGTGGGTTTACGGCGGTGTGAAGAGGAAATGGATTCATTCAGTTCCTCGTCGGACAATGGTACCGGATTCTTCCGAGAGGATTCCAGCCACTTGTCAAGTTCGTCCCGGTAAAGACAATAGCGCTTGCCGGGTTTAGTGGCAGGAATACTTCCATCCGAAAGCTTCATGTAGAGCGTTCCTTTGGGTATTCCCAAGTACTCTGCCGCTTCATCTACCGACATGGGGACATGGGTGTCCACCGCCTTGGCATGGTTCACACTGTGCTGCTCGGTAAGCAGGCTTTTCAGGCTCATGACTTCGTCCAGAAGCCGAGCCACAACCTCTGGAAGGTCGTTGAAAGTCAGATTGGTTCTTTCCATATTGCGATTCGTCTCTTTTGTAAGACTTGCCGCAAAGGACTGCAATGATAGGGTCGTGAATACCTCCACGAAAAAATAATTCCCGAATAACGATGCCCAACCGTGAACGATGGGTAATGTTATTCGGGAAATGCTATTAAACAGGCTGTTAAGTAGTGTCGGCTACTTGTCGTTATTGCTCAAAGACGGGATGATTCTTACTCTTTTCGCAAGTAACCATTCGGATAATGGAAATCCGGTTTACCGTCTTCGGGTTCGTCAATGGGAATCGGGGACTTTAACGGGTCAACCTTGAAGTTCTTGATGGTCGCTATATCCGTTTCGGCAAACTCGCGTGGGAAAAGTTCTTTGACGAAACGGGCACGGTTATCCCCATTATAATATCTCTTGTACATGCAACGCTCCGCTATGTTCCATATGAAATGACGGAGCGGAATATTGGAGATGTCCTGTGTCAGCCGCCTTTTTATCGGCTTCGGCTTGTAGTTGTTCTTGTTCATCCAGTTGCTCACCTCATTGCAGACATGGTTCACTGTCTCCTCGTCTGCGATACGAGGCATGTAGAAATGTATATACTCCACTACCATGCGGATGCGTCTTTCATTTTCCTTGTCCTGCTCATCTTTATAACTTGAACGGATTTCTTCGTGACGCTTCGGGTCGATATTCAGCTCTATGGGGTGTGCATCGGGGCTTGCCTCTTCCGCTATCTGCGCTACTGGTTCTATTGTATTCTGCGGTTCTTCTTCCTGCAAGGCTACGGTTTCCGTAGTAATCTCTTTCATCTCCTTTTTGCCGAACTTGATTCTGTAGATTTCGTATGTATCGAAGATAACTGTCTGAAAAGAGAGATACAGCAGCCATCCGAGAAGGTTACTGCACACGAAGACTATCAGCCTTACAAAATTGTCCTGGTTGAAACTTGCTGCGATGATTATCGTGATAAAAAAAGAAATCATACAGATGGCTACGAAGATGAAGCCTAAAATGATATATTTGTCTTTGATGGACGGTTCCATATTCATGTCTTTGTTTCTGGTTATTACTCGATTCTGTTCTCCTTCCTTGCAAAAATAATAGTATTCTTCCGAATATTTTCCATTCCTTGCGGCTGGAGGGCTTTTTTTCATCGTTTTTCACCAAAAATCCTAAATCATATCCGGTTTTCATATTCCAGAGTTAGTATTAGCGGAATACTGGAAAAATGGAGGGTACGGTTGTCGTCTTTACGCTTGACCGTACCCTCCATCAATGAACCGGAGACTATTTAATATGCCTTAAACCTCCTTGCGTTTCAAGGTTATCTTGTCAACAACTTCACACATCTGCTGCGCAGCCATCTTGGAATAAATCTGTGTGGTAGTTATGTTCTTATGTCCCAGACAGGCTTGGATAACAGTCATGTCCGTACCCATTTCCACATGCAGACTTCCAAATGAATGTCGGGTGCAGTGGAAGGTTATCTTCTTGGTTATGCCTGCCGCAAGGAGCCACCGTTTCAACGGTCCTTGCAGCATTTTGTCCTTGAATCCGTCAAAGATAAGTCCGTCATGCCGCTCTCCAAGCAGCCTGTAGGCTTCGTCGCTGATGGGGTTGTGTACAATCTGCTTTGTTTTCTGCATACGGGTGGTAACGAACATCTTGCCGTTGGTGTACGGCTGTATCTGCTGCCAGGTAAGTTGTTTGATGTCGCTTTTCCTCAGTCCGGTCAGGCAGCCGAAAAGGAACGCCCTTTTCAAAACTTCCTCTTCACAGGGAGTTTCGGCAAGCCGTATCAGTTCCTCCTGACTCAAATGCTCCCTCATGGTTGGGATGCTCTCTATGCGGTCTAAGAATCCGTTTGGGTTCTCCTTGATCTTCCTGTCACGGTAAGCGGTATGGAGAACGGCACGAAAAGCAGACCAGTAACCCGCAGCAGAATTGACATGCAACTTCTGTCCGGTATGAACGGATTGTGGGGCATCAAGCAGATACTCCATGAACTTGCGACACAAGTCCACATCCACTTCTTCGAAGGTGCATTTGCCGTTAACGAAACGTTCGAAATGTTTATATACATGCTGCCACTTGGTGTTTTTCCTGTCTGCCAGTTCTTTGAAGTAGGCGAGGAAATTGCCTTTCATTTTAGCTTTGTCAAAGAAGCCGTTGTTCTCGTTGAAGATAGCTTCATAACGTCGGTTGCGCAGTATTTCCGCCTTTTTCATCATGCGTGTATTGAAATCACGCTCCTGCTGGTTGGCGGGTCTGGCGAAGATGTAAATCCCGAGGGCTTCACGGGTAATCACCTTCATGGTGGTATTGTCACGGTAGCCGGGATAATAGTCCAGACATAGTGAATACTGTGTTCCGTTCTTAATCTTGCGCTTGCGCAAGGTAACTGTCTTGCATTTGCTCATATGGGTGATGGTTTTAATTGGTTGTACATTTTCGGGAATGTCCCGTGTTTTCAGTGCAAAGGAATAACGTGAAACAATCGTGAGTATTCTCACGACAATCATTTTTAAATAATTTTCCGATAATACGGAGTGTTCACGGTTGGTTGTTCCTCTCTGCCATGACACGTTCTACATCAGAACGCAGGAGCAGGTTCTTCACACCCACCTTTATCTTTTCAATGTGCTTTGTTTTGACTATGTGGCAGATGTTGGCGGATGAAAGCCCGTAAATTTGCTGAACCTGCTCTACCGTACAATAGCGTTCATCGTTCACAAGGTCGGTTCTACGGAGTTCGTCCAAATGAGATTTGGAATAATAGGTATGTCCGTATTCTCTTTTAGTGGGTATCTTGTGGCGGTAAACGTATGCCCGGAGTGCAGAGGGCTTCATTCCAAACAGGTTTTCCGCTTCCTCCGTCAGGAGCCAGTCTGTTATCCTGCTTATATCGACAGACACACCAAAGAAGTCGTCAATATGCTTCTTGCTGTAATAGTTCTTCCCAGCTATGCGACAAATGGGGATATGATTACGCTTTGCGGAAGTGTACAGCCATGACCGCTTTACCTTAAAAAGGGACATCACTTCCTCGCCCGAATAGAAGTCAAGCACTTCATCAGCCTTATGTTCCCTCTTTTCTTTTTTGGCAAGCAAGAAAGATGAAGTGGATTGCTTCGGTCTGGAAGTGCTGCCCGGGAGAATACGGTGATAGGGATTGCCTTCCAACATCCGCTCAATGTCAGCCTTACGGATGAATGACATGCGATTGCTGATGCGTGAGGCTTTCAACTTGCCGGTGGCTACCAGTTTGTAAATGTATTGCCGGGAACAGCCCATGAGGATGGCTGCTTTGGAAAAGGTGAGATACTCCTGATGCTGTATCTCCATAATAGGACTGGCAATTTTGAAGAGGTTGTTCTTCTGCGCTGTTCTGGCTCGCTTGGCTTCCGTCTGGCAGGCCTCGCTGCAATACCTTTGCATCCCGCTCCGGGTTGCAAACGGCTTGCCACAAAAAATGCATTTCTTCGTTGTTTTCATACTGCTCTATCGTTTACTTGTTAGCTTCATTATTAATATATTCATGAAGTGATAAACGGATGTAAACGGAAGTCAACCGTTGTCGCATTTCTACACGATATGACTGTTGCTACATATCGGGAAGGAAATTGTCACTCATTGTAAATGGTTGTAAACCCTTGACAACTCACTGCACGGTATGACAAAAAATAAACTCCGCAAATTCTCCACGTCAGAAATATGGCTCAAAAATAAGTGGAAATTTGGGAAGCATCAAAAAGCAGTCGAAAACTGTTAATTTTTAGAACATATTGAATATTAAAGATTTATGCTTAGATATATCTGGTTATTTTTGGTTATTATGAGGTTCTAAATACAATCCGAGAAGTTTGAATAACGGGCTGGCCTCCACATTCTGGTATCGTAACGGAAACTATTTGAGAATAAAAACAGCGCAAATAGGATACAATTTCCCTAAAAAATGGTTGAGTCCATTGGGAGTGGAAGCTCTTCGCCTCTATATTGAGGGATACAACCTTCTGACTTTCAGCGCTGTGTCCAAGTACAACATCGACCCGGAATCTCCAGCTGTAAACAATGGATATTATCCGCAACAAAGGACTTATACACTTGGAGCTAAAATCACATTCTAAAATATACGCTATATGAAAAAGTTATCTATTAATATATCACTCTTCTTTGTGTTGCTGACTTTAAGTTCGTGCAACGACTGGCTGGATGAAGTAAAACAAACGACTACCGTTAGTGATGAAATCATCTGGCAAGATGAAACCCAGGTTGACAAATATGTGAATAGTTTCTATCCCCTCCTGCATGATTACGGTCAATTCGGGGAGGCCCAATTCTACGGAAGTTTTACAGAAAGTCTGACTGACGCATTTAAGTATGGTTCATATACGCTGGGACACAGAGCCGGGCATCCTAATCTTTATGTACTTACACCGGATGCTATCTCTCCGGATAACTGTCTATACAGTATCTGGCTACGTTCAACAGCATACAAACAGATCCGAGAAACAAACCAATTTCTATCTCTACAAAGAAAATATTCCGAATTTTCAGCAGATAGAAATAAGCTTTGGGAAGCTCAAGTACGCTTTTTCCGTGCATTTGTATATTTCCAGTTAGCCAAAAGGCATGGAGGTGTCATCTTGTATGACGATCTGCCAGTATCAACTAATAAAGCCCGCAGCAGTGCTGAAGAAACCTGGCAATTCATAGCCGATGATCTTGATTTTGCAGCCAATAATTTACCCAAGGAGTGGGATGCGGCAAATAAAGGGCGTATCACCAAAGGAGCAGCCTATGCACTGAAATCGAGAGCAATGTTATATGCCAAACGTTGGCAGGATGCCTATGATGCTGCTAATAATGTAATTGCACTCAAACTATATGGTCTGACGGACAAATATGAAGATGCATGGAAAGGGAATAATAAAGAAGCGATTCTGGAGTTTGATTATGATGCTGCCAACGGGCCTAATCATCTTTTCGACCGGTATTATGTACCACAATGTGATGGTTATGACAATGGTTCAACAGGAACTCCTACCCAGGAAATGGTAGAATGTTATGAAAGCAAAAATGGAGAAAAGATAGACTGGACACCCTGGCATGGCATTACTGATGAGACTCCTCCATACGACCAACTGGAACCTCGCTTCGCCGCAACTGTAATCTATAGAGGATGTACCTGGAAAGGGAAAAAGATGGATTGCAGCCTTGACGGAAAGAATGGTGTGTTTATGCCTTACCGGGAACAGGGTACTTCATACGGCAAAACCACAACCGGTTATTTTTTAAGGAAATTGTTAGACGAAACGCTGACAGACGTCAAAAATGGGAAAAGTGCCCAACCGTGGGTTGAAATTCGCTATGCCGAAGTTTTATTGAACAAAGCGGAAGCAGCTTATCGACTCAATAAGATCGGGGAAGCCCAAAGTGCCATGAATGAGGTACGCGCCAGAGTAAAAGTGAATTTACCGGGTAAATCCTCTACAGGCGAGGCTTGGTTCAAAGATTACAGAAATGAAAGAAAGGTTGAACTAGCCTATGAAGGTCATTTATTCTGGGATATGCGTCGTTGGGAATTAGCCCATATTGAATACAACAACTATCGCACACATGGCTTTAAAATCATTGGTGCAACCAATACATACGAATATGTTGATTGCGACGGACAGGACCGCAAGTTTATAAAGAAATTATATGTCCTTCCTGTACCGTCTGAAGAATTGAAGAATAACTCATTGATTGAGCAATATGATGAATGGAAATAACAATAAAACTCTTAGAACAATGAAAAACAAAATTATATCAATCATCCAGGCATTAGTTCTTCTATGGGGAGTAACTAGTTGTCACAGTCCTGAAGAGTTGGGTTCTGACATTCAACGCGAAGGTATCAACAGCATCACTGCATCGTTTCCGAACGATGACAGCAGCGAAAACAGTTTCAAAGGTGAGATAGATTATACCAATCATTCAATCACATTTATTTTCCCATACAATTATCCCAAATTGTCGGATAATGTATTGCCGACCTCTGCACTAAAACGGGTAAGATTGAGTGCCAGCTTAGCGAATAATGTCAGCGTAACTCCACCATTACTTTATATGGATCTTACCCAAGACAACTATATCACAGTGAAAGATCAGACCTCCGGGACTAGTACCGAATTCAAAGTAATAGGTGAAATCCGTAAGAGCAACGAATGTAGCATCACCAAATTCGATATTCCTGCCATAGGGCTATTGGGAGTCATTAATGAAAACGAAAAAACAATTTCATTAGTAACCATAGATAATGTAGGGGAGCAGATAGCTAACATTGATATCTCACATGGAGCAACTTGCAGTCCCAATCCCGAAACAGAAGCACTAGACTATGAACAAGAACAGACCATAGTCGTCACAGCACAGAATGGTATAGATAAAGCAACATATACGGTAAAAAAAGATATTCCGCAAAAAACTGTTGCAGGTATTCGCCAAGGAAGCGGTAAGCTACTATGGTCTAAAAGACTATCTGAAATAAGCGGTATTCTGCTACCGGGTAAAGTGACCGGACTTGCAGTAGTCGACAAATATGTTGTCATCAACGAGCGTGCCAATGATCGTGCCATTTACTTGAATAGCCAAACCGGAGAAATAGCAGGTTCTATGGATATCAGTCAATTTGCCGGTGATAATTCAAACTTCCATGCAACAGCAGACCGGGGAAATAATATTTTATTCTGCAGCTATACTCCATCAGGAGGTACTTTCACTGTATGGAAAGCTAATGGAGTGAATGAGAAACCACAGAAATATATTGAATATAAAACTGGCACTAATATAAGATTTGGTTGGAAGATCTCTATCCAGGGAGATTTGGATGCCAATGCCCTTATCACAACTCCGGTATTCCAAAAAGATAGTAAAGTGCAATTCGCCCGCTGGCGTGTCATAAATGGTACTTTACAATCACAAAGTCCAGAATTTGTCATTATGAGTTCCTCTCTACTGACTTCAAACTGGATTAAATGGGCGGATGTGATTTATGCTGATGACACCGATACTCAAAGTGACTATTTCTTGGCCAGCCATGTCACAGATACTTCTGCCAAACGCTATTTCTACTGGTTTAAAGGAACAGACAACAGCATAAAAGCGGCAAATACGGGTGCTCCGGGTAACACAATTATCAATGCTGTAGACTATGCTGTGTTCAACAAAGTACCTTATGTCATTTACAATCATGTAAATAGTTTCAACTATGCCGTAACTGGTTCTGATGCTGTCCGTATGTATGATCTTAGTAGCGGCTCGTTCGACAACCAAATAGTAGTATGTCCGGACAAGATATATGGAGGTCTCGAGAATTCCGGTCAAAACACCGAAGGAACCGGAGATGTCGTATTTAAAGTTGCCCAAAATGGTTATTATCTATACGTTTATCTCGTATTCTCTAATGGAGGCATCGCCTGCTACCAATATGACTGTATTGATATGTAATACAAACAACCAGTAATCAACCTTATAATATACCACTAAATATGAAATTAAAAAATTTATGGTTAATAGCAGTTGCAATACTCATATACGCTTGCAATGCAGAAGAAACGAGATCGTGGGAAGTTACTTTTGATCCAAACAAGCCCAAAGATCCAAATGAACAAAGCATTATTAATGTGGCGGCAGGCAAATTCTATAAAATGAATGTTGTAGCCAACAGTGCCTATGCTGATAAAGCCCCTCTCGATCCCTGGACATCCGGCACCAAACTGACGGATGAGGAGACCGGTACCCTCTCGACTAAAAACAGAGGAGTCGGTTGGGATGCACAAACTGTAGAAGTAATAATTGATTTGGGATCATTACGCAATATCACAGAAGTATCAGTACATGCTATTTCCGATCCGACATCACAAATTGTGTTCCCTGCTCAAATAGAAGTATCAACCAGCAAGGACAAAAGCCAATGGGAAAAAGCAGCCTCACCAATTACCTATTCCGACAGCAACGGAAAGTCGGACGCTTGGGGAAAAACAGACTTTAGTAATGTAGCATGCAGATATGTGAAAGCGACTCTCAAATCTTCAGCTTCCACCAGTACGATGATGCTCATCGACGAAATCAAGGTAATGGGAGAATTTCATAATGACATGAAGTACGTCCCCGAAAAAGGGTGTTATCATGGAGCATTCCCACCATTATACGGATTCGATCCGGAAGACCGCGAAGGAAGTACTGACCAGTGTGCCGTTGCCTTATTTGAGAAATTGGTGGGAAAGCAACTATCTATGATCTTATGGTATCAAAATATGGAACCGGGACGAAATTTCAGCGAAATGCAAACAGTACGTGAGAAATACTGGGGAAAAGACTATCAGGGCAAATACCGATTCTTCCTTTACGGATGGCTGCCCGTCATTCCCACCCAACAAATGGCAAATGGCGAACTCGACGATTTTCACAAATCATACTTCGCCGAAGTGGCTGCCCAAAAAGTACGTGACATGGGACCTATCTGGTTCAGACCAGCCAACGAAATGAATGGAAGCTGGACTCCGTATTACGGAGATCCCACAAACTATGTCAAGGCTTGGAGACGTATGTATAACATTGCAGAACAGTTGGGTGTCACTGCCTACAATGTCTTCGTATGGTCACCCAACAGTGTAAGCATGCCAGGTACGGAAGCAAACGCAATGAAAAACTATTATCCAGGAGATATGTATGTAGATTGGCTGGGAGTAAGCTGTTATCCACCATCGCTTAGTGCTACTTATCCGGAAGAAAGAAGATATCCGCTCACGCTGATGCAAGGAATCAAGCAGGTATCGGCAGACAAGCCTATCATGATTAGTGAAGGAGGATACTCCAGTACATGCGACCACCAGAGATGGGTAAGAGAATGGTTTAAGCTGAAGGATGAAGAGCCACGTGTTAAGGCCGTCGTATGGGAGAATCACGAAAATGCAGAGAATGGTGACCGCCGTCTGCAAAGTGACCCTCTGGCACTTGAACTGTACAAGGAACTCGTCCAGGATCCGTACTGGCTTGATCTGATTCCGGATGCTGTGTACAGTGAAATTGAAACAAGAAAGAATAATTCAAAATAATCAAAGACAACAAGTATTCTAGTATGAAAAGACTGACTCCATATAGCTGGCTGATTCTGATTATATTCTCCTCCTGTCTGACTGGTAATAAAGTAGCAAGTACTGATAAACAGATAGAAAGTTTATTATCACAAATGACTTTGGAAGAGAAAATTGGAATGTTGCACAGTAACACGATGTTTTCAAGTACCGGTGTTCCAAGGCTTGGCATCCCCGACCTGCACTACTCCGACGGACCTCACGGAGTAAGATTTGAGGGAGTAGCCAATGGGTGGGAATCCGCCCGATGGGATAACGACGCATGTAGCTATCTACCTGCATTAAGCGCCTTAGCATCTACTTGGAACCGTGATCTGGCACAGCTATATGGAGAAGTTCTTGGAGCTGAATGTAAAGCACGCGGTAAGCATGTGAGCCTGGCTCCGGGAGTCAACATTCACCGTTCCTTACTCAATGGACGTAATTGGGAATATTTCAGCGAGGATCCTTTCTTCTCCGGTGAACTGGCTGTTCCATATATACAAGGAGTACAGTCACAGGGAGTAGCCTCTTGTGTGAAGCATTTTGCTCTGAATAGCCAGGCATACAACCAGTACAAAGTGAGTGTAGAAGTAGACGAACGCACCTTACACGAAATTTATCTTCCGGCTTTTGAAGCTGCCATACAACGAGGTGGAGCCATGGCAGCCATGGCGGCATATAACAAGGTTCGAGGGTTGTGGTGTACGGAAAGTCCTTATCTTCTTGATACTTTACTTCGTGATGAACTAGGATTTGACGGATTAGTCGTATCGGACTGGAATGCAGTCCATAACACAGAGCGAACAGCTCTGTGCGGTATGGATGTCGAAATGGGAACAAGCATCAAAGAAAATGGGAAATATGCTTTCAATAAATATTATTTAGCCGATCCTTTATTGAAGAAAGTACGTAATGGAGAGATTCCGGAAGAAGCTGTCAACAAAAAAGTACGTAATATTCTGAAATTGATGATTCGACTTGATTTAATAGGACAAGTTCCTTATGACACTACAGGTATGGCAGCCAAACTTGCAATACCTGCCCATACTAAGGCTGCCAGAGAAATAGCGGAGGAATCATTGGTATTATTGAAGAATTCCAAAGATATGCTACCACTAGACCCGGCACAATACAAGAATGTCGCAGTGATTGGCGCAAATGCAACCGAAGTATTTGCAGCAGGAGGTGGCAGTACAAAACTTAAAGCTAAATATGAAGTTACTCCTTTGGAAGGGCTACAAAATCTTTTAGATGGAAAGGCCCGGATCGAATATGCACCCGGTTATCAATTGAGTAAAAAGGCGTATAAGGTTGGCTATTGGTTCACGAACGAATTTGATAAATCCGATGAAGAGCTATATAAGAAAGCAATCAATACAGCTGCCCAAGCAGAATTGGTTATCTATATAGGTGGAACCTCCCACGAACATGGTTCTGACTGTGAAGGGTACGATAAGCCGAATTTAAAGCTTCCTTACCAACAGGACAGATTATTAAAAGGTATCCTGGAGGTTAATCCCAACACTGTAGTGGTACTAATCTCCGGTGGCCCCGTCGAGATAGGAGAATGGTATAATGATGCTACGGCATTACTGCACGGCAGTTTTCTAGGGATGGAAGGAGGAAATGCACTAGCACGTACATTGTTTGGAGAAGTCAATCCTTCGGGAAAACTGACTACTACCTGGTGTAAGCGTCTGGAAGATATGCCTGATCACGTATTTGGAGAATATCCGGGTATAAACGACACCGTCCGTTTCAAGGAAGGGCTTATGGTCGGCTACCGCTACTTCGATACTTACCGTGTAGTCCCCCTATTTGAATTCGGTTATGGATTATCCTATACCACTTTTACTTATTCAAACATAAAGATGAAACCTGTATGGAAAGACTCGGACACAGAGTTTGCCGTATCATTCACCATTACTAACACGGGAAAACGATATGGCCAGGAAATTGCACAGTTATATTTGCATCAAAACAAATGTTCTGTAGAACGCCCGTTTAAAGAATTAAAAGGGTTCACTAAGGTTGGCTTAAAACCGGGTGAATCCAAACAAGTCACTATCAAGTTACCGCGCCGCGCCTTACAATACTACGATACCGAAAGCAAACGCTGGAAAGACGAACCGGGTATGTTTACTGTATTAATAGGCGCATCGTCACGGGACATCAAATTACAGAAAGATTTCGAACTGAAAAAATAAAAACACATGGGAAACAATAACCTTATAAGCAGCAAAAAGACATACTACATATCAATTGCAATTCTGGCAGGGATGTTCTTTATCTTCGGATTTGTGTCGTGGGTCAATGCCATACTGATTCCATACTTCCGCATATCCTGTGAACTGACACATTTCGAATCCTATTTTGTCGCCTTTGCATTTTATATCGCCTACTTTGTAATGGCTATCCCCTCGGGAGTACTTCTCAAGAAAGTGGGATTCAAGCGAGGTATTATGTATGGTTTTATGCTTACCGCCTTAGGAGCTTTCTTATTTGTTCCGGCAGCATTAGCCCGTCAGTTCGAGATATTCCTGGCCGGTCTGTTTTCCATCGGTACCGGATTAGCCATATTGCAAACTGCTGCTAATCCTTATGTCACTATTATCGGTCCTATTGATAGTGCCGCCAGACGAATCAGTATTATGGGAATATGCAATAAATTCGCAGGTATCGTCTCACCACTCATATTTGCTGCATTGATATTAAATGTTACCGACAAGGAGCTTTTTGCCACTATAGAATCGGGGACTTTAGACATAGTCACAAAGAACGCTATGCTTGACGAATTAATACAACGCGTCATTGTGCCTTATGCTGTTCTAGGCGTTATTTTACTGTTTACCGGTATCGGTATCCGTTACTCCATTCTGCCTGAAATCAACACAGACGAAGAAAACAGCACGGAAGATACAGGTAGCCACCATCACACCAGAAAAAGTATTTTCGACTTTCCCTACCTTATCTTGGGAGCAGTGGCTATATTTCTTCATGTAGGAACACAGGTTATCGCAATTGATACAATCATCAATTATGCCAATTCGATGGGTATGGACCTGCTCGAAGCTAAAACATTTCCCTCATATACATTGGCCTGTACTATGATTGGTTATCTGCTGGGGATCCTGTTAATACCCAAATATGTTTCACAAAAAAATGCACTTATAGGTTGTACCATCATCGGATTACTCCTTTCATTCGGAGTTGTATTTGCAGATTTTGAAGTAACTCTGTTCGGTCATCATGCCAATGCCTCCATTTTCTTTCTGAATGCATTGGGTTTCCCGAATGCTTTAATCTACGCAGGTATCTGGCCACTTTCCATTCATGGACTAGGGAAATTCACCAAAACCGGTTCCTCTCTTCTTATCATGGGATTATGTGGCAATGCCATTCTGCCTCTGATATATGGTCATCTGGCAGATATGTATAGTCTGCGTTTCGGTTATTGGGTATTGATTCCCTGTTTTTTATATTTGGTTTTCTTTGCAGTTAAAGGTCATAAAATAGACTCCTGGAAATAAATTAAAAACGAAATAATATGGAAAGACTCATCATAACAAATGGAAAACTCATCCTGCCAACAGGCATAGAAATGGGCCAAACATTGATATGCGAAAATGGAAAAATTGAGCAGATTATTCCCAATGGAAGCTATCAACCGCTCGTCGGTGACAAGGTAATAGACGCCCGTCAGAATTATGTTTCACCAGGATTCATCGACATGCATATCCACGGAGGAGGAGGACATGACTTCATGGATGGTACTGTTGAGGCTTTTCTCGGAGTGGCCGAGACACATGCCAAGTATGGTACTACCGCAATGGTTCCCACCACACTCACCAGCACTATTGAGGAGTTAATGACGACGTTTACCGTATATCGGAAAGCCAAAGAAATGAATATCAATGGTTCGCAGTTTATCGGTTTACATTTGGAAGGACCTTACTTTTCACCGAAACAATGTGGTGCGCAAGACCCGAACTTCCTGAAAAAGCCTCAAGCAGAAGAATATAATGCCATTCTGGAAGCCTCAAAAGATATTATCCGTTGGAGCGTAGCTCCTGAGTTGGAGGGTGCTCTAGCACTAGGGCAAACTCTGCAACAACATCATATTCTCCCCTCCATCGCTCATACCGACGCGATTTATGAAGAAGTTGAGAAAGCCTTTACAGCAGGTTATACACATGTGACCCACCTTTATTCGGCCATGTCATCAGTGACCCGCAAAAATGCTTTCCGCTATGCCGGAGTAGTAGAAGCCACCTACTTGATTGAAGATATGACAGTGGAGATTATTGCCGATGGCATACATCTTCCGAAACCCCTGCTCCAATTCGTATACAAGTTCAAAGGAGTTGATAAAACAGCCCTCTGCACTGATGCCATGAGAGGAGCGGGTATGCCGGACGGTGAATCGATATTAGGTAGCCTCAACAACGGTCAGAAAGTCATTATCGAAGACGGAGTGGCCAAAATGCCGGATCGGAAAGCTTTTGCCGGTAGTGTTGCAACAACCGACCGACTGGTTCGAACCATGATATATTTAGCCGGTGTTCCTCTCATTGACGCCGTCCGTATGATGAGCCTGACGCCCGCCCGTATTCTTCATATTGACAAAGAAAAAGGTTCTTTAGAAATCGGTAAGGATGCCGACATAGTCATTTTTGATAATCAAATAAATATAAATAATACAATATTAAAAGGCCATGTTATCTATACTAAATGAAACGAAGACCAAAGTTTTTCAGCAGGAACAATTAACAGTTCGAATTTTCCCGTCCATTCAAGAGATGGGCAGTGCAGCCGCAAAAGAAGTCGGCGACCAAATTTGTCGCTTATTGGAAAGCAAACCGGAAATAAATATGATTTTCGCCGCTGCCCCCTCACAAAATGAGTTTTTGAGTCATCTGATTCATGACAAACGCATCGACTGGACCAGAATAAACGCTTTTCATATGGATGAATACATCGGTATACATCCGGAAGCCCCACAAAGTTTTGGACATTTCCTTAGAATTCGTATCTTTGACAAAGTTCCTTTCAAGAAAGTCAACTATCTGAATGGCCTGGCGGAAAACCTTGAAGAGGAATGTCAGCGATATGCAGACTTGCTGACTAAGCACCCGGTTGACATCGTTTGTCTGGGAATTGGAGAAAATGGGCATATTGCTTTCAATGATCCGGATGTAGCAGACTTTAATGATCCCAAACTTGTGAAAGTAGTTGAGCTGGATCCAATATGTCGCCAACAGCAAGTCAATGAAAAATGCTTCATGACACTAGACTTAGTACCCAAAGAAGCTTTAACACTCACGATACCGGCTTTGCTAAAAGCTGAATGGATGTTTTGCATCGTCCCGTTCAAAAATAAAGCTCAAGCAGTCTATCAGACTGTTTATGGTGAAGTTTCAGAAAAATGTCCGGCCAGCATATTGCGAAGAAAAGAAAATTCTTCGTTATATTTGGATCCGGAAAGTGCAGAAAGAATTAATTTATAAAGGATTATGAAAAACAGAATCTCACTTCTTCTTATACTACTGGCTATCAGCTTCAGTATACACGCACAAAAAGTTATGCGGATCGGAATTATTGGTCTGGACACATCCCATTCCACCGCTTTCACCGAACTGATTAATAGTGGTTCGGATGAGACCTTTTCCAAAGGTTTTAGGGTAGTAGCAGCGTATCCGTACGGTTCAAAGACTATTCAATCCAGTTACGAACGAATCCCCGGATACATTGAAAAGGTCAAAGCAAATGGCGTGGAAATCACCTCATCAATAGCAGATTTACTGGAAAAAGTAGACTGTGTCCTTTTGGAAACCAATGACGGCAGACTACATTTGGAACAAGCCGTCGAGGTATTCAAATCAGGTAAGATATGCTATATTGACAAACCTATCGGAGCTACTTTAGGAGATGCAATCGCTATTTATGAAATGGCAGAAAAATACAATGCGCCTGTTTTTTCCTCTTCTGCTCTTAGATTTACTCCTCAAAACCAGAAATTAAGAAATGGAGAATTTGGCAAAATCCTTGGAGCCGATTGTTATTCTCCTCACAAAGTGGAACCAACGCATCCGGATTTCGGTTTCTATGGTATTCATGGAGTAGAAACATTATACACAATTATGGGGACAGGATGCGAATCAGTCAACCGGATGTCTTCAGATAGAGGGGATATAGTAGTAGGACGATGGAAAGATGGTAGAATCGGAACTTTTAGGGCTATTATAAAGGGACCGCAAATTTATGGAGGAACAGCCTATACTTCCAAAGGGGCAATAACAGTAGGAGGTTATCAAGGATATAAAGCACTCCTTGAGCAGATTCTCAAATACTTCCAAACAGGAATCTCTCCTATCTCCAGAGAAGAAACAATTGAAATATTCACTTTCATGAAAGCATCCAATATGAGTAAAGAAGAGAATGGAAGAATTGTCACATTGGAAGAAGCTTACCAAAAAGGATGGAAAGACGCCCGGAAATTAATCAAAACCTATAATAAATAAGAAAATGAAATTTATATATAAAGGAATCGGGCTTATATCAATCTTATTTATAGTTGCTTCATGTTCTTTCTCCAAGAAACAGACTATGAATAAGGCGGAAGCCAATGATTCATGTAAAATAGAAGTAGTTGTTCTTGATCCAGGACATTTCCATGCCAGTCTGCTTCAGAAAGATGCATTAGCTGTTATTAATGATACCATCCGGATATACGCTCCTGAAGGAATAGGCGTCAATCAATACCTGGAAAGTATTGACTCTTACAACCATCGGCCAAAGTCTCCCACTACATGGAAGAAACAGGTATATACAGGCGAAGATTATCTCCAGAAAATGCTTTCAGATCATAAAGGTGATGTCGTAATTCTGGCTGGAAATAATCAGAAGAAGACACGATATATTATAGAATCTATCAAAGCCGGATATAATGTTCTTGCAGATAAGCCACTGGCTATTAACTCACAGGACTTCCAATTATTGACAGAGGCTTATCTGCTAGCACAACAAAAGGGGCTCCTTTTATATGATTTGATGACGGAGCGATATGATATTCTCAACATCATAGAAAAAGAGCTCTTACATCAAACAGAATTATTTGGAGAATTACAAAAAGGCTCACCGGACAACCCTTCTGTAATAATGGAAAGCGTACATCATTTCTTTAAAAAGGTTTCCGGTAAACCGCTGGTTCGTCCTGCATGGTACTATGATATAGCACAACAAGGAGAAGGAATTGCAGATGTAACAACACATTTGATAGATCTTATCAACTGGCAATGTTTTCCAGATGAAGCAATTCATTATCAATCGGATGTCAAAGTACTTTCGGCCAAACACTGGCCAACCCCAATCACATTGGCAGAGTTCAGCCAATCAACGCAAACAGACTCTTTCCCTATTTATCTGAATCAATACATAAAAAATGATGTATTGGAAGTTATGGCAAACGGAAGTCTCAACTACACCGTCAAAGGAATTTATATGGGAATGAAAGTCACATGGAATTATATGCCACCAGTTCATGGAGGAGATACGTTTACTTCTATCAAAAAAGGTAGCAAAGCAACTTTAAAAATTGTTCAAAATGAGAAGAATGGTTTTGTGAAAGAATTGTATATTCAGAAAAAGCCAAACATTGACAGCCATGCTTTTGAGACTCAATTACAAAAGACGATAGAACAACTTCAAGAAAGCTACCCGTTCTTATCCGTCAAAAATAAAAGTAACGGGATTTATCTTATTGATATACCACAGGAATACAGACTAGGACATGAAGAGCACTTCAGTAAAGTAGCAAAAGCTTTCCTGCATTATATACGTAACAAAAACATCCCGGAATGGGAAAACGAAAATACATTAACCAAATATTACATTACTACAACTGCTGTAGAAATGGCAAAGAAAGAAAATAAATAAGACAATAGGTGTTAGAGACAGGATGTAAATATTATAAAGATGAAGCCATGTTTCATGGCTTCATTCCTCATATCATGGGGACACGATTCGATATATTGCTTATTCATTCTGATGCAGAACGTTTAAACGGACTTTGGTGCCATATCATCAACGAGCTGGAACGTTTGGATAAGATCTTGAACCGTTTTGATCCCCACAGTGAGGTCTCCGGTATTAATAAACATGCTTTGCAAAGTTATATTCAAATTAGCAAAGAACTGGAGGAAATATTGCAACTTTGCCAATATTATTACGAAAACACCTTTCATCTATTTGACATTACATTAAAAGATTTCTCCAAAATACAAATTCACGACCATCAACGCATTTCCTTTGCATCTTCCACTATTTCACTCGATTTCGGAGGCTTTGCCAAAGGGTATGCTTTGAAGAAAATCAAAAAACTCATAGAACAAGAAAACATCAACCATGCATTTGTCAATTTCGGTAATAGCTCCATTCTGGGCATGGGACATCATCCTTATGGAGACAGTTGGAAAGTGAGTTTTCTGAATCCGTATAATCAGTCTCTTTTAAATGAGTTCAACCTTCAAAATACAGCATTATCCACTTCCGGTAATACGCTGCAATATACCGGACACATTATGAATCCACTTACGGGTTTATTTAATGAACAACGAAAAGCAAGCTCTATCATATCTACAGATCCGTTAGAGGCTGAAATTCTAAGTACCGTATGGATGATTGCGAATAAAGAACAACAGCAATTACTCACAGAGAATTTTAAAGATATACAAGCAACCCTATATGATTTATAACATGAAAGACAATAAAAAAGAAGGAGTAGACTTAGGGCTCAGACAATTTATAAAAAGTCTGGGATATGTTGCCGGAGGAACCGCTTTATTAGCTACCACTCCCTGGCTTACCTCCTGTACCCCCGAAAAATTGAAAGAGATTAAACATGAAAAAGCACGGATTGCTTTAATTGGCACAGGTTCCAGAGGGCAATACCACATCCATAACCTCAAGGAAATACCTCATGCACAAATTGTAGCCGTGTGTGACAATTATGCTCCCAATCTTCAGCAAGCATTGGAGCTTTGCCCGGATGCCAAGTCCTATACAGACTACCGTAAGCTGCTGGAATCGAAAGACATTGATGGAGTCATCATATCCACACCACTAAACTGGCACGCACCTATTGTGTTGGACGCATTAGCTGCCGGCAAACATGTCTTCTGTGAAAAAGCAATGGCACGCACCCTTGACGAGTGCAAGGCTATCTATGACACTTACAACCAGTCTGAAAAAGTACTCTACTTTTGTATGCAACGAATGTATGACGAGAAGTATATCAAAGGGATGCAAATGATTCATTCCGGACTGATCGGAGATGTGGTAGGAATGCGCTGTCATTGGTTCAGAAATGCGGACTGGCGTCGTCCTGTTCCCTCACCGGAATTGGAGCGCAAAATCAATTGGAGATTATATAAAGACAGTTCGGGCGGACTAATGACTGAACTAGCTTGCCATCAATTAGAAGTATGTAACTGGGCAGCTAAAAGAATGCCGGTAAGTATCATGGGGATGGGTGATATTGTTTACTGGAAAGACGGTCGTGAAGTATACGATAGTGTAAATGTGACTTATCGATATTCTGACGGAACCAAGATTGCCTACGAATCATTGATTTCCAATAAGTTCAATGGTATGGAAGATCAGATTCTAGGCCACAAAGGTACGATGGATATGGCTAAAGGTATTTATTACCTGGAAGAAGACCATTCTACTTCGGGCATCCGCCAACTGATTGACCAGGTAAAAGACAAAGCTTTTGCCGCTATACCAACAGCGGGCCCCAGCTGGCGACCGGAAACGAAAATGGAATACACTCCACATTTCATCATTGACGGAGATATTCACGTTAACAGCGGATTAAGTATGATCGGAGCAGATAAAGACGGTTCAGATATCATTCTATCCTCTTTCTGCCAATCTTGTATCACTGGAGAGAAAGCACAGAATGTAGTAGAAGAGGCTTATTGTTCTACGGTCCTTTGCTTACTAGGGAATCAAGCAATGGATGAACAACGCCATATCCTCTTCCCCGACGAATATAAAATACCCTATATGAAATTCTAAACTATGAAAGATATTATTATCACCTCAAAAAAGTTGAAACAAGAAAGGAATATCTTTCTTCTAAGTTTCCTGCTTGCATTTATCATCAATGTAATCGCAATCATTATCTATTCCCGCCCATGGATTGAAATAATATCCCAAATCGGGTATGTCATCGTGATTAGTTTTTTCATCTATCTTATCTTATGGATTCCCCGAGGAATCCTGATATTCTTGAGTCACCTTTTCCGAAGAAAAAAATAAGAGATTTACGTTTTTTGAAGGAGAATTGACGGAAAAGCTCATTCACATATTCTAATAACACCCTAATTTTGGAGAAAAATAGATACTATGACAACAAGAAGAGATTTTATCAAAAAAACAGTGGCAGGTACAGCTGCACTTTCATTAGGAAGCATACTTCCAGGATTCGGTTCAAGCCGTTATCAAGATATTCTGGGAGCTAACGAAAAAATACGTATCGGAGTCATTGGAGTGAATTCGAGAGGTAAGGCCCTGGCGCAAGGATTTGCCAAACTTCCAGATTGTGAAGTAACTTACATTTGTGATGTGGACTCAAGAGCATTAGAAAAATGTCAGGCTGCTATCCACAAAATAACCGGACGTACTCCCAAAGGAGAAAAAGACATTCGTAAGATGTTAGAGTCGAACGATTTTGAAGCAGTGGTGATTGCCACCCCTGACCATTGGCATGCCAAAGCAGCCATTATGGCTATGCAGGCCGGAAAGCATGTTTATCTGGAAAAACCGACCAGTCATAATCCGGCAGAAAATGAAATGTTGGTTCGAGCCGCTTTGAAATATAACCGGATTGTTCAAGTGGGTAACCAACGCCGCTCCTTTCCCAATGTAATTAAAGCTATGGAAGAAATCAAATCTGGTTCTATCGGAAAAGTGAGATATGCCAAATCTTGGTATGTCAATAATCGCCCTTCCATTGGAACAGGGAAAGTTGTACCTGTACCTGATTATCTGGATTGGGATTTATGGCAAGGTCCTGCCCCACGTGTTGCTGATTTCAAAGATAATTTCATCCATTATAACTGGCATTGGTTCTGGAATTGGGGAACAGGTGAAGCACTCAACAATGGAACCCACTTTGTTGATATACTCCGCTGGGGACTGGGCGTAGATTATCCTACAAAGGTTGATTCTATCGGAGGTCGGTATCGTTTTCAAGACGACTGGCAAACTCCTGACACACAACTCATCACCTTCCAATTTGGCGACGAAGCATCTTTTTCATGGGAAGGACGTAGTTGTAATACGATGCCGGTAGACGGATATGGAGTAGGAACCGCATTTTATGGAGAAACCGGAACTCTCTTCATTGGCGGTGGCAATGAATATAAAATTGCAGATATAAAAGGTAAAACGATTAAAGAGGTAAAAAGTGATTTAAAATTTGAGACCGGCAATCTGTTGAATCCATCCGAAAAGCTGGATGCCTTCCACTTCCGAAACTGGTTTGATGCCATTCGCAAAGGAACAAAGTTAAATTCCGGAATTGTAGATGCCTGTATCAGTACCCAGTTGGTACAATTAGGTAACATTGCCCAACGTGTCGGACATTCATTACAGATTGATCCGGGAAGTGGACGAATTCTCAACGATTTGGAAGCCAATAAACTTTGGGGAAGAGAGTACGAAAAAGGTTGGGAAATACGGGTTTAAATCATGTCCCCATTTCTCGTTTTTTCATCAGGTTATAATTTTACAGAAAGGCATGTCTTTGATAGGATATGCCTTTCTGTTTTCCTTCCGTAAAGCTGATTTATACCCTTTTAACACACGGAATATTCACCGTTTTTCATCGAAATCTCTTTTATTTTTGTATTTTTGCGTGCGTATGCGTTAAAATTATAGTATATACGAATTTTATGAGTGACGAAATCAACGAGATAACGGAAGAACATTCAGACTACAAACCGGCGGACGCGCGGGACGAAAGCGTAAAACATCAGTTAACAGGCATGTACCAGAATTGGTTTCTGGACTATGCTTCATATGTTATTCTGGAACGTGCCGTACCTCACATCAATGACGGTTTAAAGCCTGTGCAACGTCGTATCCTGCATTCTATGAAACGTCTGGATGACGGGCGGTATAACAAAGTGGCAAATATTGTGGGACACACCATGCAGTTCCACCCCCACGGTGATGCTTCTATCGGGGATGCCCTGGTACAGTTGGGACAAAAAGACCTGTTAATTGACTGTCAGGGTAACTGGGGTAATATCCTCACCGGAGACGGTGCGGCTGCTCCACGTTATATCGAGGCGCGTTTATCCAAGTTTGCGCTGGATGTTGTCTTCAATCCCAAAACTACCGAATGGAAATTGTCATACGACGGACGAAATAAGGAACCAGTCACTCTTCCTGTGAAATTCCCGTTATTACTGGCGCAGGGAGTGGAAGGTATCGCCGTTGGACTTTCTTCCAAGATATTGCCGCATAACTTCAACGAACTTTGTGATGCTTCCATCAGCTATCTGCGTGGGGAAGAATTCCAACTGTATCCCGATTTCCAGACAGGCGGCTCGATTGATGTAGCCAAATACAACGACGGAGAACGTGGCGGAGCAGTGAAAGTACGTGCCAAGATCAACAAGATTGATAACAAAACACTTGCAATCACAGAGATCCCTTATGGGAAAACCACTTCAACAGTGATCGACTCTATCCTGAAAGCTGTTGATAAAGGAAAAATCAAAATTCGCAAGGTAGACGATAACACAGCTGCCAACGTAGAAATATTAGTGCATCTGGCACCAGGTACATCATCGGACAAAACAATCGATGCATTGTACGCATTCACCGATTGCGAAGTAAGTATCTCACCCAACTGCTGCGTGATTGACGACAGCAAACCTCATTTCCTCACTGTCAGCAAAGTCTTGAAAAAGTCGGCAGACAACACGCTGGATTTGCTAAAGCAGGAACTGGAAATCAAGAAAAACGAAATACTGGAAGCGTTGCACTTTGCTTCGCTCGAAAAGATATTTATCGAAGAACGCATCTATAAGGACAAAGAGTTCGAACAATCCAAAGATATGGACGCAGCTTGTGCTCATATTGACGAACGCCTGACGCCTTATTATCCGAAATTTATCCGTGAAGTCACCAAAGAGGATATTCTCAAACTGATGGAAATCAAAATGGGACGTATTCTGAAATTCAATTCGGACAAAGCGGATGAACTGATTGCCAGGATGAAAGAAGAAGTGGCCGAGATTGATAATCATCTGGCTCACATCGTAGATTATACCGTCAACTGGTATCAGATGTTAAAAAACAAATACGGTAAGAACTTCCCGCGCCGTACGGAACTGCGTAACTTCGACACCATCGAAGCTGCCAAAGTAGTAGAAGCAAACGAGAAACTTTATATCAACCGCGAAGAAGGATTTATCGGAACAGCCTTGAAAAAAGACGAGTTCGTGGCATGTTGTTCGGATATCGATGATGTCATTATCTTCTTCCGCGACGGTAAGTATATCGTTACTCCTGTTGCCGACAAGAAATTCGTCGGCAAAAACGTTCTCTATGTCAATGTATTCAAGAAGAACGATAAACGTACGATCTACAATGTAGCCTACCGCGACGGAAAAGAAGGAACGACATACGTAAAACGTTTCGCCGTGACCTCTGTAGTTCGCGACCGCGAATATGATGTCACACAGGGAACTCCCGAATCACGGATTACCTATTTCAGCGCCAACCCGAACGGAGAAGCCGAAATCATCAAGGTGACACTGAAACCGAATCCGCGTGTACGCCGTATCATTTTCGAGCATGATTTCAGTGAGGTCAGCATCAAGGGACGTCAGGCACGAGGCGTGATTCTTACCCGCTTGCCGGTACATAAGATATCCCTGAAACAAAAAGGAGGTTCTACGCTCGGTGGACGTAAAGTATGGTTTGACCGTGACATACTCCGCCTCAACTATGACGGACGAGGTGAATATCTGGGTGAATTCCAAAGCGACGACAGCATATTGATTGTTCTGAACAACGGTGATTTCTATACTACCAACTTCGACTTGAGCAACCACTATGAAGATAATGTAAGCATCGTGGAGAAATTTGATCCTAACAAGATATGGACTGCCGCGCTTTACGATGCCGACCAACAGAATTATCCGTATCTGAAACGTTTCTGTTTTGAGGCCTCTAACCGTAAACAGAACTACTTGGGAGAAAATAAGAACAACCGTCTGATCCTGCTGACCGACGAGTACTATCCTCGCCTGGAAGTTATATTTGGCGGACACGACAATTTCCGTGATCCGTTGAATATCGATGCGGATGAATTCATTGCTGTCAAAGGTTTCAAAGCCAAGGGAAAACGTATCACTACCTATGCAGTGGAGACGATCAATGAGCTTGAACCAACTCGCTTCCCCGAACCCTCACAAGAACAACAGGAAGCTCCTGAAGAGGAGCCGGAAAATCTGGATCCGGACAGCGGCAAAAGCGAAGGCGATATTATTGATGAAATCACCGGGCAGATGAAATTATTCTGATGAAGAAAAAACTAATATACTTGGGGCTGACAGGTTGCATCCTGTTCGCCCTTTGCACAAGATTACAAGCGCAGATCGACAGTCTGCAAGCCCATCGGTATGTAACACGTGCCACCATGTATGGTATCGGATTTACTAACGTTTTCGACACCTATCTTTCACCGCAGGAATACAAAGGTATCGACTTCCGTGTTTCCCGTGAGTTGATTCGGATGACCAAGTTGTTTGATGGAAATGTATCTGTGCAGAACTTCTTTCAAGCAGACATCGGCTATACGCACAACCGGGCTGATAACAATAACACTTTCTCCGGATTAGTCAACTGGAACTATGGATTACATTACCAGTTCCGCCTGACAGATAATTTCAAATTATTAGCCGGAGGATTGATAGATGTCAACGGAGGCTTTGTCTATAATCTCCGGAACACCAACAATCCGGCATCCGCACGGGCATACGTCAATCTGGATGCCTCCGGAATGGCTATTTGGCACCTGAAAATCAAACGGTATCCGATGGTACTTCGTTATCAGGTCAATCTGCCGGTTATGGGAGTGATGTTCTCTCCCCACTACGGACAATCTTATTACGAGATATTCTCTTTGGGAAATTCGAGCGGAGTGATAAAATTCACCTCCCTGCACAATCAACCTTCGTTGCGACAGATGCTCTCCGTCGATCTGCCGATAGGATATACGAAAATGCGCTTCAGCTACCTGGCTGATTTGCAGCAATCCAACGTTAACAATATCAAGACACATACCTACTCACACGTATTCATGGTAGGATTTGTGAAAGACCTATACCGTATCCGAAATAAGAAAGGAACCGCTCTTCCTTCATCGGTTAGAGCTTACTAAGAGAACAAAATTTAATGTTGAAACTTCAAGTGAGAGATCAATTAATGATGAGAAATAAGATCAAACAAATACTTTGGCTGCTCTGCTGCCTTCCGGTGCTGACTGGTTGCATTGGGGAAGATGACTACGCCAATGATCCCAGAGGTAATTTCGAACAACTATGGAAGATCATTGACGAACAGTATTGTTTCCTGGATACGAAAGGTATTGACTGGGATGCTGTTCATGACAAATACAGCAGACTGATTATTCCGTCGATGTCCAATGATGACCTGTTCGACATCCTAAGTCAAATGCTTTATATCTTGAAAGACGGGCATGTCAATCTATCTTCTGCCAGTCGTATTTCTTATTACGATGCATGGTATCAGGGCTACCCCTGGAATTATAGAGAAGATATTCTTTATAACTATTATCTGGGTAGTGCCAATTCAGGCTATCGCACATCCGCTGGTCTTAAATATAAAATATTCGACAATAACATAGGATACATACGTTATGAAAGTTTCAGTGCCGGAGTTGGAGATGGCAATTTGGATGAGGTCCTTTACTATTTACAAATCTGCAATGGATTAATTATCGATGTCCGTGATAACGGAGGAGGTAATCTAACCAATTCTTCACGCATAGCTGCCCGGTTCACTGATAAACTGGCACTAACAGGATATATCCAACATAAGACAGGTCCGGGACACAATGATTTCTCAGAGATGGAACCCATTTATTTAGAACCCTCCAACAGTATTCGTTGGCAAAAAAAGGTCGTGATACTAACCAATCGTCGATGTTATAGTGCCACAAATGATTTTGTTAACATAATGCGCAGCTTAAACAATGATAACGAGGATAAAAGAATCATCCAGCTGGGCGATCAGACTGGTGGTGGATCAGGGCTGCCATTTTCATCAGAATTACCCAATGGCTGGAGCGTCCGCTTCTCTGCCAGCCCCCACTTTGATAAGTATGGAAAGTCATTGGAGGATGGAATAAAACCTGATGTATATGTAAATATGGATAAGATTCTGGAAGAAGGGATAGAGCAGGGCGACATAGAATCACAAAAGAAAGATCCACTGATTGAAAAGGCATTCGAAATCTTAAGTGAATAACTTTATTGCCGAATTATTTGCCAAATCAGAAAATCTTCCTATCTTTGCACCGCTAAACAAAAAAGCTACACATGCGGATGTGGCGTAATTGGTAGCCGCGCCAGACTTAGGATCTGGTGCCGTGAGGCGTGTAGGTTCGAGTCCTATCATCCGCACAAAAAAATAAACTAGAAGCCTTCAAGATACTATCTTGGAGGCTTTTTAATTGGTTAGACATGAATAAACATCAACTTTGCTGCATCGGTCACATCACTTTAGACAAAGTAGTCACTCCCCAAAACACTGTCTATATGCCGGGAGGAACGGCTTTTTATTGTTCACATGCCATCCGCCATTTTAACGACATCGATTACGCTTTAGTAACAGCAGTTGGTGTCACTGAAATGAACGTCGTGGAGCAACTACGTGAAATGGGTATTCATGTAACCGCCCTGCCAAGCAAATATTCCGTATACTTCGAGAATATCTATGGCGCCAATCCGGACGACCGTACTCAACGTGTATTAGCGAAAGCCGATCCGTTCACTGCCGGTCAGCTGAAAGATATAGATGCGCAAATCTACCATCTCGGCTCTCTGCTGGCAGATGACTTCTCGTTGGAAGTAATCAAAGAACTATCTCAAAAAGGGTTGATTGCAGTAGACTCACAAGGCTATTTACGTGAAGTACGTGACACCCACGTCTATCCGGTGGATTGGATAGATAAGCGGGAGGCTCTGCAATATATCCATTTCCTGAAAGTCAACGAGCACGAGATGGAAGTGCTGACAAGTCTTTCCGATCCGCATGAAGCTGCCCGTCAATTATATGAATGGGGCGTGAAAGAAGTGCTTGTCACCTTGGGAAGCATGGGATCACTTATTTTCGACGGAAAAGACTTCTATCGTATTCCGGCATATAAACCCAAAGAAGTGGTAGATGCAACAGGGTGTGGAGACACTTACACCATCGGGTATCTATACCAACGGGTATCGGGTGCCGGCATCGAAGAAGCAGGACGTTTTGCAGCAGCCATGTCAACTTTAAAAATAGAGAAATCAGGTCCTTTCAATGGCAGCAAAGAAGATGTCATTCAATGTATGACCACTGCGGAACAGATGTTTTAAAACAGGAAATCATAAAACGAACAGCGTATATATAGGATATACCTCCCCCAACGGGTAATCCTCATCCCATTATTCAGGCACGAACAACACCGGTTCGTGCCTGACTTTTTTCAACAGTCACCTCTCTTTTAGTGTTAAAATCAACCATTCTCTCTTTTTTCCAAAATCTTTTTTGAATTTCGTTTGTTTCCTTTGTTACTCTCGCCAAAAGACAGCAGAAAAAAGACTTCAACCTAAATAATAACAAATGGAAAAATTTAATGCAATGAGGACTAGACTTTTACAACATCTTCAGAAAAAAGCCATCAGGTCAAGGAGCATCATGACGCTTGTTTGCCTGCTACTGGCCTCTGCATCAGCCTTTGCACAGACAAAGACGGTGACAGGAACAGTGACGGACGCTGCCAATGAACCATTGATCGGCGCATCGGTACTCGTACAAGGAACTTCCACCGGAACCATCACGGACATGGACGGTAAATATTCAATCTCTGTCACTCCGGAGGACGTATTGGCATTTTCATACGTGGGGATGACTTCGCAAACCATTAAGGTGGGGGCACAGAATGTCATCAATGTCACTTTAAAAGAAGATTCACAAGTACTAGCCGAAACAGTCGTTATCGGATACGGTAGTGCAAAGAAAAGAGACTTGACAGGTTCTATCACCAATGTCAAAGGAGAAGAGTTAGCCAACAAACCGGCAATGAATCCGCTGTCTTCCCTTCAGGGGAAAGTGGCAGGTGTGCAGATTGTAAACTCCGGACGAGCCGGATCGGACCCGGAAATCCGTATTCGCGGAACAAACTCCATCAACGGATATAAACCGCTGTACATTGTCGACGGATTATTCAATGACAACATCAATTTCCTGAATCCGGAGGACATCGAATCTATGGAAATCCTGAAAGACCCGTCATCTCTGGCTATCTTCGGTGTTCGCGGTGCGAATGGTGTCATCATCATTACCACAAAGAAAGCCAAAGAGGGACAGACACTGGTCAATATTAATACTTCTTTCGGTTTCAAGAAAGTAGTGGATAAAGTGAAACTGGTGAATGGTTCACAATTCAAGGAACTATATAACGAACAGCTCGCCAATCAGAAAGATGACCCTTTCGATTATACCGGCTGGGATGCCAATACCGACTGGCAAGACGAAATTTTCCAAACTGCTTTCATTACAAACAATAACATCAGTATTACAGGGGCTTCGCCCAAACATAGTTTCTATCTGGGTGTAGGCTACTCTTACGAACAAGGCAACATCGAGCATGAGAAATTCAGCAAGGTAACCATCAACGCAAGTAATGATTATAAGATTACGGACTTTTTGAAAGTCGGTTTCCAATTCAACGGTGCACGTATGCTTCCTGCAGATTCCAAACAGGTGTTGAATGCCCTACGTGCAACTCCTATCGCTCCGGTGTATAACAACGAATACGGATTATATACGGCTCTGCCCGAATTCCAGAAAGCGCAGATCAACAACCCGATGGTAGACGTCGAATTGAAAGCGAATACTACCAAAGCGGAGAACTACCGGGCATCCGGTAACATTTATGGTGAGGTAGACTTCCTGAAACATTTCACGTTCAAAGCAATGTTCTCTATGGATTATGCGTCGAACAACGGACGGACGTATACACCGATCGTAAAAGTATACGATGCCGCTGTCAACGGAGGGATCTCTACTTTGGGAACAGGCAAGACCGAGGTCAGCCAGTTTAAAGAGAATGAAACCAAAGTTCAGAGCGACTACCTGTTGACATACACCAACAGCTTTGATAATGGAAATCATAACCTGACAGCTACCGCCGGTTTTACTACCTATTATAATTCGTTGAGCCGATTGGACGGAGCACGCAAGCAGGGGGTCGGACTGGTTATTCCGGATGATCCGGACAAATGGTTTGTCAGCATCGGCGATGCGGCTACCGCTACCAACGGAAGTACTCAATGGGAACGCAGCACGTTATCCGTACTTGCACGTGTGATCTACAACTATAAAGGTAAATACTTGTTCAACGGTTCTTTCCGCCGGGATGGTTCTTCCGCTTTCTCCTACACAGGCAATGAATGGCAGAACTTCTTCTCACTGGGTGGAGGTTGGTTGATGTCTGAAGAAGAATTTATGAAAGACATCAAATGGCTGGATATGTTGAAAATCAAAGCATCTTACGGTACGTTAGGAAACCAGAACCTGGATAAAGCCTATCCTGCCGAACCCTTATTGACCAATGCTTATTCGGCCGTATTCGGTAAACCGTCCATCATTTATCCCGGATACCAGCTTGCCTATCTTCCTAATCCTAACCTGCGTTGGGAAAAAGTAGAAGCCTGGGAAGCCGGATTTGAAACGAACCTGCTTCGCAACCGCTTGCATTTTGAGGGTGTTTACTATAAGAAGAACACCAAAGATTTGTTAGCCGAAGTTCCCGGAATTTCCGGAACTATCCCCGGTATCGGAAACTTGGGAGAGATTCAGAATAAAGGAGTGGAAATGGCTGTAACCTGGCGCGATCAGATTGGTGATTGGGGATATTCCGTCAGTGCCAACCTGACTACTATCAAGAATGAGGTAAAAAGTCTTGTTCAGGAAGGATATTCCATCATTGCCGGAGATAAGCAGCAAAGTTACACAATGGCAGGTTATCCTATCGGATATTTCTATGGTTACAAAGTGGCAGGCGTTTATCAGTCACAAGCAGATATTGACGCATCACCCAAAAATACACTGGCTACCGTTACCCCCGGTGACCTGAAATTCGCCGATGTGAACGGTGACGGAGAAATCACCCCGGAAGACCGTACCATGATAGGCAACCCGACTCCAAAGGTCACTTACGGTTTTTCTCTCGGAGTAGACTACAAGAATTGGTCGTTAGGCATCGACATGATGGGACAAGGCGGAAACAAGATTTTCCGTACATGGGATAACTACAATTTTGCCCAGTTCAACTACCTGGAACAACGTTTGGACCGCTGGCACGGAGAAGGTACGTCCAACACCCAACCGTTGCTGAACACCAAACATTCCATCAACAACCTCAACTCTGACTATTACATTGAGGACGGCAAATTCTTCCGTATCCGTAATGTACAGTTAGCGTATACGTTCGACAAGAGCTTAATTTCCAAAATACGTCTGCAAGCTCTGAAAGTCTATGTCAACATACAGAACTTGAAGACATGGAAACATAACACCGGATATACTCCCGAACTTGGAGGAACTGCCACCGCATTCGGAGTAGATAACGGCAGTTATCCTGTACCTGCAGTCTATACCTTCGGTATCAACCTAACATTCTAGTGACAAGGTGCCACTGCCAGTTTTCCATGCGGAACACAACTTTAATCTTTAAAACTATCATTATATGAAACTGAATAAATATATATTTGCAACCCTTATTACTTCAACTACATTATTTCTAGGTAGTTGTAGTGACTTTCTGGATCGTAGTCCGCAAGGACAGTTCACGGAAGATGATAATCCGAACGCACTGGTCAACGGTAAGATTTATAATGTGTATACGCTGATGCGTAACTATGATGTCACTGCCGGACCTCCCGCGCTTGCCATCCACTGTTTCCGTTCCGAAGACTCGGAAAAAGGAAGTATTTCCAGTGACGGTTCTGACGTGGCCGAAATGTACGACGACTTCGTATACACACCGACCAACGGCCTGCTGGGTGCTTATTGGGGAAGGAATTATGCCATCATTTACCAATGTAATGACATTCTTACCGCTATTGCAGAGAAAGAGACAGCCGGACAGACAGAAGCTGAAGATATTATCAACAAAGGAGAAGCCTCTTTCTTCCGCGCTTATTGCTACTTCAATCTGGTAAGAGCTTTCGGCGAAGTTCCTTTGGTGACTTACAAAATCAACGACGCTTCGGAAGCCAATATCCCGAAGACAACCGCTGATAAAATCTATGAGCAGATTGACAAGGACCTGAAAACAGCAGAAGAGTCATTGCCGGAAACATGGAGTAGCGAATACACCGGACGACTGACTTGGGGAGCTGCCCGTTCCTTACACGCGCGTACTTATATGATGCGCAACGACTGGAACAATATGTACACAGCCTCCACCGATGTCATCAAAAAGGGGCTCTACAACTTAAAGACTCCGTATAATGAGATTTTCACGGATGATGGTGAAAATAACGGAGGTTCCATATTCGAGTTGCAATGTACAGCCACTGCCGCCCTTCCTCAAAGCGATGTTATCGGTAGCCAGTTCTGTGAAGTACAGGGTGTGCGCGGAGCAGGTCAATGGGACTTGGGCTGGGGATGGCACATGGCAACAGAATACATGGCGCAAGCCTACGAACAGGGTGATCCACGCAAAAACTCCACCCTACTCTACTTCCGCCACTCGGACAGCGAGCCTATCACTCCGGAAAACACCAACGAGCCATACGGCGAATCTCCGGTTTCTCCGGCAATGGGTGCTTACTTTAACAAGAAAGCCTATACCGACCCGGCTTTGCGTAAAGAATATACCAACAAAGGATTCTGGGTAAACATTCGTCTGATCCGCTACGCAGATGTACTGCTGATGGGAGCCGAATCAGCTAATGAAAAAGGTATTCCGGGTGAAGCAATCGACTATTTGGAACAAGTACGCGCACGCGCCAGAGGCACCAATAGCAATATATTACCTAAAGTGACGACTACCGATCAGGGAGAATTGCGTGAGGCCATCCGCCACGAACGCCGTGTGGAATTAGGGTTGGAATTCGACCGTTTCTATGACCTCGTTCGTTGGGGCATTGCAAAAGAAGTGTTGCACGCAGCCGGTAAAACCAATTATCAGGACAAAAACGCACTGCTTCCACTGCCGCAGACAGAGATCGACAAGTCTAAGGGAGTGTTAGTACAGAACCCCGACTACCAATAAGAAAGTTCCTCGGTGCCGAACGGTTGTTTCCTCGGTGCCGAAACTACTGTTCCTCGGTGTCGAACAATGTCCTCCTCGGTGCCGAACATTCAACGCATCAGGAGGACTTTATATGAATAGAGATAAAAGTAACTATAATAATATGATATACAAAAAGTTAAGTCTATCCATTCTGTTGTTTGCCGCAGGTTTTCTAACCGCGTCGGCACAAAAGTCGCCACAGGATATGGATCGTTTCATCGACGTATTGATGAATAAAATGACGCTGGAAGAAAAAATCGGACAGTTAAACCTTCCTGTCACCGGAGAGATCACTACGGGACAAGCTAAAAGCAGCGACATCGCCGCAAAAATCAAGAAAGGCGAAGTGGGAGGATTGTTCAATCTGAAAGGAGTAGAGAAAATACGTGAAGTACAGAAACAAGCTGTGGAAGATTCCCGGCTGGGTATTCCGTTATTGTTCGGGATGGACGTTATTCACGGATACGAAACGATGTTCCCTATCCCGCTCGGTTTGTCTTGCACCTGGGACATGACAGCCATTGAAGAGTCTGCCCGCATTGCAGCCGTAGAAGCAAGTGCTGATGGAATCTCATGGACTTTCAGCCCGATGGTGGATATTTCACGCGACCCTCGTTGGGGACGCGTATCCGAAGGTAGTGGCGAAGACCCGTTTCTCGGTGCCATGATTGCCGAAGCGATGGTACGCGGCTATCAGGGGAAAAACATGGAACGGAATGACGAAATCATGGCCTGCGTAAAACACTTTGCGCTATATGGGGCAGGTGAAGCCGGCCGCGACTATAACACCGTGGATATGAGCCGCCAACGAATGTTCAATGATTATATGCTGCCGTATGAAGCAGCCGTTGAAGCGGGTGTAGGCAGCGTGATGGCTTCTTTTAATGAAGTAGACGGTATTCCGGCCACTGCCAATAAATGGCTGATGACGGATATTCTCCGCGGACAATGGGGATTCAACGGTTTTGTAGTAACTGATTATACGGGCATTTCAGAAATGATCGACCATGGTATCGGCGATCTTCAGACAGTATCTGCCCGTGCCATCAATGCCGGAGTGGATATGGATATGGTAAGCGAAGGTTTTGTAGGAACACTGAAGAAATCCGTTCAGGAAGGAAAAGTCTCTATGGAAACGTTGAATACGGCTTGTCGTCGTATTCTGGAAGCCAAATATAAACTGGGATTGTTTGATAATCCTTATAAATATTGTGATCCGAAACGTCCGGCACGCGACATCTTTACCAAAGCCCATCGTGATGCAGCCCGCAGCATTGCAGCAGAAAGTTTCGTCCTTTTGAAGAATGACAGTCCCGATGGTAATCCGAACGGAAATCCGTTGTTGCCTTTCAACCCTAAAGGAAATATTGCAGTAATCGGTCCGTTGGCAAACAGCCGTAGCAATATGCCCGGTACATGGAGCGTAGCTGCTGTGCTCGACCGTTGCCCTTCTTTGGTAGAAGGATTGAAAGAGATGACAGCCGGAAAAGCGAATATCATGTACGCTAAAGGAAGCAACCTGATTAGTGATGCAAGTTACGAAGAACGGGCAACGATGTTCGGCCGTTCCCTGAACCGTGACAACCGCACCGACCAACAGTTGTTGGACGAAGCATTGAACGTAGCCCGTCGGTCGGATATCATCATCGCAGCGCTAGGCGAATCTTCTGAAATGAGCGGTGAAAGCAGCAGCCGTACGGACTTGAATATTCCCGACGTACAACAGAATCTGTTGAAAGAACTTTTAAAGACAGGCAAACCGGTGGTACTGGTGTTATTCACCGGACGTCCGCTTACGCTGAACTGGGAACAGGAGCATGTGCCTGCCATTCTGAATGTATGGTTCGGAGGTAGTGAAGCCGCTTACGCCATTGGTGACGCCCTCTTCGGTTACGTCAATCCGGGTGGAAAACTGACCATGACTTTCCCGAAGAATGTCGGCCAGATACCTCTTTATTATGCGCACAAAAATACCGGACGCCCATTGAAAGATGGCAAATGGTTCGAGAAATTCCGCAGCAACTATCTCGATGTGGATAATGATCCGCTTTATCCGTTCGGTTACGGCCTTTCTTATACGACGTTCTCTTACAGTGACATCGACTTGAGTCATTCTTCCATGGACATGAACGGTTCGTTGACCGCGGCAGTGGAGGTTACCAATACCGGAACATGGCCCGGCTCGGAAGTGGTACAGCTTTATATCCGCGACGTTGTGGGTAGCAGTACCCGTCCCGTCAAAGAGCTGAAAGGTTTCCAAAAGATATTCCTCGAACCGGGAGAAATGAAGATTGTCCGTTTCAAGATTGCTCCGGAAATGCTTCGATACTATAATTATGACTTGCAACTGGTTGCCGAACCGGGCGACTTTGAAGTGATGATCGGTACGAACAGCCGTGATGTGAAAACCGCGAAGTTCACGTTAAACTAAACTTTTATCACCTTGATTATGAACGATAAATATAAAAGAATAATAGAAATGAGTGCACTTCCGCTCATGTTACTATTTCTATCCGCCGTTGCCCTGACTTTCCAGAGCTGTAAAGGGAAAAGCAAAAGCAACAACCTTTCCGCAGCCACCGACTCGTTATCGGACGACGCCCTGATGGATACCGTCCAGCGACGGACTTTCCTCTATTTCTGGGAAGGTGCCGAGCCGAATAGCGGCTTAGCTCCCGAACGTTATCATGTGGACGGCGTTTATCCAGAAAACGATGCCAACGTAGTCACTTCCGGCGGCAGCGGTTTCGGCATCATGGCTATCCTTGCGGGAATCGACCGCGGTTACGTCACCCGCGAAGAGGGACTGGCACGAATGGAACGCATCGTTTCTTTCCTCGAAAAGGCAGACCGTTTCCACGGAGCCTACCCTCATTGGTGGTATGGTGATACGGGCAAGGTGAAACCATTCGGGCAAAAAGATAATGGGGGCGATCTGGTAGAGACCGCTTTCCTCATCCAAGGGCTGCTGGCCGTACACCAATATTACGTCAACGGAAACGAGAAAGAGAAAGCCCTCGCCCAACGTATCGACCAGATTTGGCGGGATGTCGACTGGAACTGGTATCGGCAAGGCGGGCAAAACGTTCTTTACTGGCATTGGAGTCCGACGTATGGCTGGGAAATGAATTTCCCTGTACACGGCTACAACGAATGTATGATTATGTATATTCTTGCCGCCGCTTCTCCTACACACGGAGTACCTGCGGCTGTCTATCATGACGGTTGGGCACAGAACGGAGCCATCGTTTCTCCGCATAAAGTGGAAGGAATCGAGTTGCACCTCCGCTATCAGGGCACCGAAGCCGGACCGCTTTTCTGGGCTCAATATTCTTTCCTCGGACTTGATCCGGTGGGACTGAAAGATGAATACTGCCCCAGCTACTTCCACGAAATGCGCAACCTGACACTGGTGAACCGTGCTTACTGCATCCGCAACCCTAAACATTACAAAGGTTTCGGACCGGATTGTTGGGGACTGACCGCCAGCTATTCCGTCGATGGATATGCAGCTCATTCGCCCAATGAGCAGGAGGACAAAGGAGTAATCTCCCCTACCGCCGCGCTTTCATCCATTGTCTATACACCGGAATATTCCATGCAAGTGATGCGCCATCTATATGGTATGGGAGATAAAGTGTTCGGTCCTTTCGGATTCTACGATGCTTTCAGCGAAACGGACAATTGGTATCCGCAACGTTATCTGGCTATCGACCAGGGTCCTATTGCTGTCATGATCGAAAACTACCGGAGCGGATTATTGTGGAAACTCTTCATGAGCCATCCCGACGTACAGGCTGGATTAACCAAACTTGGTTTTAACACCAACAAGCAAGACGTGAGACAGAAATAAGAGGGAATCTCGGTGTGCGGAAGTGGTCTACTGACCACCTCCACCACCGGTGTTTCCACCTCCTCCGCCGCCACCTTTCACATCGTCATTGTCGATGCTTCGTGCGGCTTTCTTCACACTGGCTTTCAACTCTCCAAGCCGATAGCTGATACTGAAACCGTAATACCGGCTCGGATATTTGCTCGAACTCTTCGAAATAAAGTTAGCTCCTTCTGTGTGGTTATTGTAAGTTCTGTATTTCTCCAGAACATTGCTGCAATAAATATTCAAAGAAAGACGTTCTTCTTTCAGGAAAGAACGGCTCAATCCCAAACTATAATAACTATATCCTGAACCTTTTCCCTGCAAACTGATTCGGGGTGTGCTACCTCCGCCGTTCAGGCTCAAACGTACTTTTCCCGGTAAGGTCTGCTGAATTCCTCCATAAGCAGAAGCATTCCATCCATAATTATGCAGCTCTTGGGCAGGACTCCGCAAATCGCTATAATTGCCACGTCCATTGACGTAAATTCTCGTTTTAGGAGAAGCGTTCCAGTTCAAATAAAAGTTCAATCCTGTTTCCCGGCTCTTTCCGATATTACCGTATGTGCTATACAGTGCACCGTAGGGAGCTTTATGCCCGCCTTCAAAGATTTCTCCGTCTTTATCAGTAATCAAGCGGCTGATTCTTTCAATTCCATTGTTATTGAAAGAATGACGCAAAGAAAGATTGATGTTGAACTTGGACGTAAAACTGCTGTAAGACAAGTCGAACGAATGACTCTTCTCACTCTTCAAGTTCGGATTTCCCTGACTGATAAACATCGGATTCTGATTATCGAAATAAGGATTCAAATTCCAGATACCCGGACGCCAGATACGCATATTATATCCACCACGCAAATTCTGCGTCTTTCCTAGTTTTATTCCCAAGGAAACGGAAGGAACCAGATCACTAAAATTCGAATCAAAGTTCTCGCCCGGACCCACCAGATACTTCACCTCTTGTATGGTTTGCTCATAACGTAATCCCGGTTTGAAAGTAAATCCCTTGTATTTCAGCGTATATCCGGCATAAGCAGAGAGAATATGATTCAAATGACGGTACTCGCTACTACGATTCTCATTATATGCATAGTTTTCACTTGCTCCCTCGGCTTCATAAAACCGATTATCACTGGAGTTACGTCGGAAAATATATTTGGCACCGGTTTCAATTGTATGCAGCTTTCCAATCGGAGTAGTATAGTCCACCTGGAAAGTCTGCTCCATCGTATTTGTCTTTCCGTCCGAATGGAAACTCTTTAATGACAATTCTTTGATGATATCCAGTTTATTCTCATCAGGCTCGATATCCAGATAAGTATTATATGAATCATTCGTTTGGGGTTGGGAATTGATTTTATAAGAAAGCGTAATCATTCGTTCTTTATTCTTTCGGGATGTACGCTGATAGTCTATATTTCCGTTGATAGAATACCATGACCCTTTTCCATGATTGTCGGTTCTATAACGGTACGCAAAATCCTGTCGGTCAGCTCCGTGCATAATCGTATTTCCGTCACTGTTACTTTTGTCACTGCTGCCGTACATTCCGAAAGCCACGGTCAGCAACCTCAACGTATCAATCTCGTAACTGGCTTCCAAATTGCCATACTGGAAATTCCCTTTCGACTTGGAGCTACTTTCCGATTCCAGGTATTTTTCATTCTCTTTATCCGGTTCGTAGTTTTCGCGGTAACTGTCGGAATAGCTGCGCGGGCTATTATTATAATTGTAGTTATAGTTGGCAGAAACAGTCAGTTTACCTTGTTTCACCATTGCGTAAGTGCCGGCACCTACTCCGTTATTATTAGCATTTCCTCTGAAAGTAGCCGTGTATCCTTCAAATCCGGAACCTACTGTGACGATATTCAGAATACCTCCGATACCTTCCGCATCATATTTAGCTCCCGGTGAAGTTATCACCTCAATATATTTGATCGTGTTTGCCGGCATACTTTTCAGTACTTCCTTCGGATTATTACTCATCATATTATTGGGCTTTCCATTTACATGTATCTTGAAACTGCTACTGCCGTTTACTTGTACATTGTCTTCTCCATCCACCGTTACCAAAGGCACTTTCCGAAGCATCTCCAATATACTGTTCGATTTTGAGTCCGGGTCATCTTCAATATTATATTCAATCTTATCCACATCTACCTTTACCAAAGGTTTTTGTGCAACTACCTCCACTCCTTTCAATACGTTATTGGCTTCCGAAGAAATCATTGTACCCAAGTCAACCTCCTTCACGGACGGTTTTAGAGTAAATTCCTTTACTATCGGCGCTTTACCAATCGAAGAAATAGTGATGATGTAATTGCCCGCAGCGACATTCAGTTTCTCCTGAAATTTACCATTCGCCCCAGTCACCGCCATCTTGACTGCTTTATCCGGAGCATTTTTCTTTGCTATTTTGATGGTAGCATACGGTTCTCCCTCTTGTGTTAAAGAATCAATAAGTACTCCTTTGACTGTATAAGAAGGAGCTGTGGATTTTTGTGCCCACCCCGCCACGGAGATAGCAAATACGAATAGAATTAGTAGTAACAGTCTGTGTTTCATGACTAGAAATATATTAGTTTATGTTTATTAGACGCAAGACATTCAAAAATGCTGCAAATTCGAGAGCCAAAAGTAGTTGGTTTATCTACACTTACGAATTTTTCGGAGTTAAGAATATAAAACGAATGGATAAAAAATCTTACTACAGTATATTTCTAGTATTTTTAAACATTTCTGTTTAGGGATATCTTTAAATATATCTATTCATGGGCATCTTTAAATTTTCTATTCAAGAGTACTTTTAGACATTTCCGCTCAACGGTATCGGTTATTCCTTATTTAAAAGAAGATAGAATGGTATTTACCGTCGTATCAACCATATCAGCCGCCTTAAGTGAGCGCAGATTCTTCCAACCCAGCAAGTACTAAAGTTCTCTTCATATTTCGTGAACACTTTCTCACAATCCCGAAGCCGGCTGTTTTGCCTTTTCATAGCTGTTTGTATCTCTTTCATTCGAGCTATTTGCTCTCTTTGATACAAGAGTTCTTTGTCTTGATAGCCAATAATTTCAGCATATAAGTTACAGATATTTGCTTTTTCAATACATAGGTCTTCCAATGTGTCGATATACTCGGCTGTAACTCGATCCTTATTCTGATGCAGGAATCCGATAAGGCTTTCTTCATCAACAGTGGTGATACCTTTCTCATACGACATCGGGAATCTTTTCATATCCGCCCAAAGCCAAATTACTTCTTTGTTGATTCCATACTTGGCCGCCGCTTCTTCTACGCTAATCCATTTTGGCATAATGCTTTTGTTTTAATGTGTTCCACAATAAAAATGGAGTATTATTTTGTTTATGTGGAGCAACGGGCATTCACGTTTTCTGTATTTCGGGCGGACGGGGAATTGTTTAGGTTAGACTTTTGGGGTAATCATAACCGACCGGACACAAAAAAGACGTGAATGCTGTTGCACCATTATCCGGAATCAAGGCCTAGCGAAACCCTCCCAAAAGATAATAATGACAACAGACACCCACGTCAATCGTTTATATATAACACATCTTTTACGGATATGTTGATATAAGCCGTTAACGTGGAATATCTGTCGCATCATCTCTCCTTGGTTTAAATCGCTAGATTCTGATTCCGAGAGATAACACTTACATATTCCTAATTTAAGTAATATATAGCGCCTCCCGCTAATTTCATCACGCTGATGAGCAGAAAGCGTATGACAAAGATATACATATTTTTTTAAATGTGGTGGAAATATGGAAATAAATGCTGGAAGTTATGTATATTCAACAAGCCGACTCAATTGTAATTCTTGGAGGATTTGGTTCAGGACAGCCATATCCCTAAAATTTGATTCATTCCTGCACTGATTTGAGCCGAAATATGATCTCACAATATTTCACTAGAGATTTAAAAAGTGAAAATTTGCTGTCATCTGTCACCTGTTTGCATTTAAACATCTGATTATAAACGCACTATAATGTGACGGCAACCTGTGACAACACGGTGACAGCATCTTTGTTATCACCGAAGAAAGTTCTAAGTTAGTTTCTCTAACTTGAAACTTTAGTTTCAGCAAGGAGAAACTAGAGTTTCATAGGTGAGAAACAATAGTTTCAAGGATAGTGAAACTTTAGTTTCAAACGTGCGACACTAGGGTTTCAAGGCTTGAAACTGGAGTTTCTAAGGCGGGAAAGCAAATACTTCCTTACGGCTAAGAAATATGAACGATGTAAGTTGTGATTCTTAAGAAAGAGAGAAGGAAAAGAAACGGTGACAGCAAAAGTGCTATCACCGTGTTGTCACACACTGCTGTCACATCATAATATATTTGTAATTAGACATTTAAACACAAACAGGTGACAGATGACAGCAAATTTTCACTTTTTAAATCTCTAGTAAAGTGTTGTGAGATTATATTTCAGCTCATTTCCACACGATTTTACTCATTTCCGTACCGTTTTGAATAAAATAATGGAGTATTCTGGAAACGTTGTGGTAAATCTGAAAAAGATGATTGAGTTTTTAAGATTCCCCGTTATCTTTTTATTATAAGATATGGGTCAAAGGTGAGGGTTGGTGAGGGTAGATTTATAACCTTTTATTTTATTATTTTCTATACTATCTCCTTTTTTATCTATAAAAAAAAATACGAAAGTTATAAATCTACCCTCACCAACCCTCACCTTTGACCCATTCATTAGCGCACCGTTTAACTCATTTCAGTACAGTTCTTTATTAAATGGGAATTTATCGGTTAAATGAGAATTTATCGGCTAGGCTGAAAGCCTTACAATTATATATTTATTGGGGTGCCCTGAAAGGGCTTAATTATATAGCGTAGGGCAACGCCCTACGAAAAAAACACACCAGCCACAAGCCCTGAAAGGGCGGAACTGTATACAATTATGCCCTTTCAGGGCGCAAATTCAGATTGTCGTTTTTACGTAGGGCGTTGCCCTACGCTATATAATTAAGCTCTTTCAGGGCACTCCGCAAAATTATCATTTAGCTCATTTCTGCACCAAATAAATCTATTTTTAAGGAGTGATTATCCTGAATCAAATCCCCCAATTTTCAGACTGCGCCAGCAAGCTCTCTCATACATAAAAATAAAAATCCTCTTTCAATCTATCACCACTCTGTAAATACGATGAATAAAGAGTTTCAGAACGATGGTGATAGGTTGAAAGAGGTATTGACAAAATCAATAGGGAGAGAAAGAATTATACTTCCTCTACAATTTTCCAATCACCAATACTTCTTGTCGCACTATCGAAGTTAACTCCTACTTTTACAACTTTCCGATGATCAGGCTGATAAGGAATAATATACCCCTTACTATTTATTTGCTCCAGTGCTTCCTCCGGAGTTCCATCTACCTTAAATTCAAAGACATAAATGGCATCTTGCATCTTTACTACCACGTCTGCCCGTCCGATTGCACTTTTCACCTCTGTATCTACATACTGCCCCATCAAACGGAACAACAAATAGAAAATTGTCTGATAATGTTTTTCCTGCTTATTTTCCAAATCATTGGGAATTGAAGCAAAGAAAGACCTTATTCTCTCCAGACATTCGGTCAGTTTTCCGGCACGCAAATCCTTGATAAAAGAGACTACATAAAAGGTATTCTCACGGGCAGGTAAATGCACATACGCGGGCATAAGAGATTCTATGAATCCTTTCCGCACTTCTTTGTTAGGATAAGCCAATGTGTAGAGTTGGAACTCCGGATCATATCCCTTGATGGTAAGATAGCCGCTTTGATAAAGTACAGGAAGAGGATCGGTAATAACACTCGTTGGCGCATCAAACTGTTCTGCAGTAGCCGTTGCACCATCCAATTCGCGAATATCAAAATTACTCTGCTGCAATATATTAATTAAAAAAGTAGGTGTCCCGGTAGAAAACCAGAAATTGGCATATTTCTTCTGTGCAAAAGCATTGAACAAACTGAATGGATTGTAAATGTCTTCGCAGTTCTCACTAAAATGATACCCGTCATACTGCTGCTTCAAATGCGTACAAGCCTCCTCGTAGGTTTCATTATTAGCCTGTGCCATCATTTCAATATCAGTTTTCAATTGTGTACGCAATTCCCGTTCGGTTATGCCACAGATAGCACTATAATCATCTCTCATGCTGATATTCTGCAAATTATTCAGTTCACTGAAAATACTCATTTGACTGAATTTGCTAATACCTGTCAGGAAAAGGAAACGAAGATATTCTCCTTGCGCTTTCAAGGGACTAAAGAATTTCCGCATTTCTTCTCGAAGTTCATTTTGCAGTTCCGGCAAATGGTTACTGTCTAATAAAGGAGCATCGTATTCGTCGATAAGTACTACTACCGGTTTGCCCGTCTGTTCATAAGCACGACGAATCACTCCCCGGAAACGTTCCGCAGGCGTACCTTCTACTTCTTCCTTTCCATAGAGTTTTTCCCAATCGTATAGGTTCAGATTCAACTGTCCCAAAAGGTCGGAAAGTGCTGTGTACTTTGTCATACTGAAATCAAGGTGCAACACCGGATAGACATTCCACTCTTTCTCCAAACGCTCCATTGCCAAACCTTGAAACAAGTCCTTCTTCCCCCGAAAATAAGCATCAAGAGTGGACACCAGCAAACTTTTTCCAAAACGACGGGGACGACTCAAAAAATAAACCTTATTGGTATTAGCCAAACGATAAATCAACTCCGTCTTATCTACATAAACGTTGTTATTATTGCGTAAGTCTTCAAAATTCTGTATCCCTATCGGGTATATTCTGAAAGTAGTATCAGTAGTATCCATAATGCCTATTCTTATAAAATTGAAATGTAGACAAATATAGGCATTAAAATATAGACTTCAAACAGTACGTACTGTTTTCTACACTCCATTCAGTTAAAAGCAACTATACTTATACTTTCCTCTTTTTAAAAGCAATGAAGTACCCGGAAATTTATTACCTTTGTGTAATTGATTTATAAAACCGGAGTATATGAGCACTAAAATTTATCCCATCGGCATACAGAATTTCGAAAAGATTCGTAATGACGGCTATTTATATATTGATAAAACGGCATTGATGTATCAAATGGTAAAAACCGGTAGTTACTATTTCTTAAGCCGCCCGCGCCGCTTCGGAAAGAGTCTGCTCATCTCTACTCTTGAAGCCTATTTTCAAGGAAAAAAAGAACTGTTTACAGGACTGGCTGTAGAAAGGTTGGAAAAGGATTGGATTAAATATCCGATACTACATCTGGACCTTAATATCGAAAAATATGATACGCCGGAAAGTCTGGATAATATACTCGAAAAATCGTTGACTGCATGGGAAAAGCTCTATGGTGCCGAGCCATCCGAACGCTCATTTTCTTTGCGTTTTGCCGGTATCATAGAACGCGCCTGCAAGCAGGCAGGACAACGCGTAGTTATTTTGGTAGATGAATACGACAAACCCATGTTACAAGCTATCGGCAATGAAGAGTTGCAAAAACAATTCCGGAATACCTTAAAACCATTCTATGGGGCACTCAAAACAATGGATGGCTATATAAAGTTCGCGTTCTTGACCGGCGTTACAAAGTTCGGCAAAGTCAGTGTGTTTAGCGACTTGAATAATTTGGATGACATCTCAATGCGAAAAGATTATATTGAAATCTGCGGTGTCAGCGATCAGGAGCTTCATGAAAACTTAGATATCGAACTTCATGAGTTTGCAGAGACGCAAAGTTTGTCGTATGACAAACTCTGTACAAAACTAAAAGAATATTATGATGGCTATCATTTTACACATAATTCTATCGGTATATATAATCCGTTTAGTCTGCTCAACGCTTTCAAATATAAAGAATTCGGCAGTTATTGGTTTGAGACGGGGACACCTACCTATCTGGTTAAGTTACTAAAAAAGCATCATTATGATCTGGAACGGATGGCACACGAAGAAACTGATGCACAAGTACTGAATAGCATCGACTCCGAATCAACCAACCCGATTCCAGTGATTTACCAAAGCGGATACCTCACCATTAAAGGATATGACGAACGTTTTGGCATATACCGTTTAGGTTTCCCCAACCGTGAAGTAGAAGAAGGATTCATTCGCTTTCTGCTTCCTTTTTACGCGAATGTGAATAAGGTGGAATCCCCATTTGAAGTTCAAAAATTCGTCCGTGAAGTAGAAACGGGAGATTATGATTCTTTCTTCCACCGCCTGCAGAGTTTCTTTGCCGATACGACTTACGAAGTAATCCGGGAGCAGGAACTACATTATGAGAACGTGCTTTTCATTGTTTTCAAATTGGTTGGTTTCTATACCAAAGTGGAATACCACACCAATAACGGACGCGTAGATCTCATTCTGCAAACAGACAAATTCATTTATATTATGGAATTCAAGCTAAACGGAACAGCAGAAGAGGCTTTACAGCAAATTAATGACAAACGCTATGCGCTGCCTTTCGAAGCGGATGGACGGAAACTATTCAAGATAGGGATTAACTTCAGTGAGAAGACCCGTAATATCGAAAAATGGGTGGTAGAATTCTGAAGTATACCCCGCCTTGAAAAGAGACTGTTATTATTAACGTGGTGATCTTATTCCAATCCCGGCCACGCTTTTGTTGAATACGTAGCCTCAAGCGCATTTTCTAAATTATCATTCAGACTCGGGAAGAAATCGATTCCTGTCTTTTCTTCCAGTTCGTCTATTGATAATGCATAGTCAACAAGTTTTATTGTTTTTGCAGGTTTATTGTCTGTATGTTCCATCCAGAAGGCAATAGCTTTGAAAGAATCTCCCTTTTTAAACAACAAAGCCATATAATAATATTTAGGAACAGGCTTGCTACGGTCGCCACCTATATATTCTTTGACTTGTTCTTCCTTATCAATCGTTCCGCCTTTTACTACATACAAGGTATCTGAAGCTGTACAGCTACGCCCCCATGATTGCACCTGTCCCTCCAATGCTAACCAAACACCTGTATTAAAATTGTTCCGTTGTGGGCTCATATTTGTATAATAAAAGGTCTGGTCGTTAGCATCTTGTTTATAAAGTCGATCAGCGGAAGCACAGAGGTGCCCTCTATCATAACCTTTTCTCCCAAAATCTGTTTGAGTACGCTGATATTCCATATCAAGAGAAGGGTCCGGAATAAAATTATCGCCACGAGTTGCCCCTTGCAGTCTAGTTTGATTATCGAATCGAAAAGCAACCCAACGGGAATGCTTCTTACTCTTATCGTATTCCATACTGAAAGAGGTTACTTTCTGCCCATTGAAAGTGGTGCAGTGTGTTACAAACACATCGTTTGCACCATTGCGAAGTGCAGGTAGTTCTACGATGCCAGTGGCAAAATTATTAGAGTTGTTGTTCTCGTCTTTATCACAAGCACAGAAATTTATACATAATAAACTTAATACTATAATATTACACTTCATTCGATCAGCCATTTCTTCATTTCACATAAAAAGAACAAGAGAGGTTGCTGTTTATGACAACCTCTCTTGCAGTCATATAGATAGTTTATATCACTTGATATTAATACCAAAAATTATAGCTCTTTTATCACTAGTTGCCCCTTCAGTAGTGAACTTAATTGTAGTCGCAGCTGTAACTCCGCTCATTGCATACTGATAGAAGTCTGTATCTGCCGGAGCAATTGTAAATGGAGGATTATCTGCAGCACCAGCCGTTTTTCCATCTAAAGCAATCACTTTGCTTGTTGCACCTCCTTCAAATGTACCACCATTTTCTATTACGACTGTCAATTGACCAGTTTTACCAGTCCAACCAACTGCAAAGAAAGACAATTTACTTGCACCTGCTTGCAACATTGGAGAGTTCCAAGAACCAAAAGCTTTGCTTGTTCCTAATTTCAAAATTGAATATTTCTGGCCTCCAATTACAACTTTTCCTCCAGATGCTTTATTAGCATCAGGATCTGTACCTTCCGGCAATGTTATACTGCTGGTATAGACCTTATCACCTGGCTGTTCCGGATCAGTTCCGCCACTTTCACCTGTTACATATTTCACGTTATCAATCTGATATGTAGGTAAACTCTTATTCACGCCTGTACTTACAACAGTATATTGGAATCCAACAAATCCTATTTTATCATTATAATCACTCAAATCGATATTGATACCTCTCACCCATTCAAAATTAGTTCCAGAAGTAGGAATTTGGTTAGCTACAACTTCATTCTTAACAACTGTTCCATCAGCACTTTTTTGTAAGAAGAAGACCTTCAATACCATATCATCTTTCCAATTTGCTCCCGCACAGTCAAATGTGAATTTATTAGCCGAATTAACAATAAAGGCGGGAGTAATAAACCATGCCTCCATTGTTGCATCAGCAGCTATATTATAAGGAGTTGCTTTAATATATTTATCACTACTGTAAGTTGCAGTTTGCCAAAGATTAGCTGCTTGAATAGCTTTATTTGTCCATCCTTCTAAAGTGTAGTTTTTATTCTGTTCTGTGATATCTTCAAAGTCTGCTTCAAAAGTTGTTTTAGGGTTAGAATCATCCAATCCGAATGGGTCATCACCACCCGGAGTTTCTGTTCCACCGCCTTCACCATATACAATATCATCAATCCCATAAGTTTGTACTTCTGCCCCACGCAATGCAACATATTGGAAGCCAACAAAACCATTCTGCCCCGCATAAGTACTTAAATCTACCTTTAAATCACTTGTCCATTGATATGTACCAGAAGTAGGGATACCAGTAACAGATATTTCATGGCGTTCCATTTTACCATCTTTCATCTGCAAGAAGAATACCTTCAGAGACATTGTTTCAGAATACTTATTTACAGTAGCTTTAAAAGTAAATTGCTTATCTGCATTAACTGTAAAATAAGGAGTCACAAACCAATATTCTGCTGTCTCACCACTATTTACTCCATAAGTTGAAGCTGCCAAATATTTTTGAGGATCATAAATAGCACCTTGCCAAATTCTATTTCCTTTAACAGCCTTATTAATCCAACCAGCTTTTGAATAATCTGCCTGATGTTGAACATCATCAAAATTATTAGATAAATCTACTAATGGAGCTACTGATGTGTCTAATCCCAGAGGATTATCAGGATCTAGGTCTTCTCCACCTTGTTCTTCGCCAATCTCTTTATTATTAAATACTGCAGCTGTTGTATTTATTAATGCTGCTTTTCCAAAACCAGCACTTAACTCACCTTGAATCAATAAGACTCCTCCTTTATTTTCAGGATGGTCTTTCAAGTTTAAAGCAGTAGACAGTTCACTTCCATTCTTTATTTTTACCGGCAAGCATTTGCTTTCATTAGTTTCATCAGGACTTTCAGCTATCAGCACATTAGATGTTATAGTAAAAGGAGCTGTAAAACTAGCCTTATTGCCTGCAAATTCTCCTTTATCATCATATACATTTTCTATAGCACCCACAATGTATCCCTGCACCCAAGCTATAGAACCATCTTGTTTCTGTTGTGCAGCCTCTATATTATATGGATTCTCTTTCGTACCATCACCCGTCAATCCCGGAACATCACCTTCTCCCAATATATCATAAGGAGCCGGTACATCACTACATGAACTAAATGTGAACACCGCAAGCAGTGTCAAGAATAAAGCATTTAGAATCTTTTTCATAATTATATGTGTTAATTGAATTAATTATTTCGTTTGATATCGCTTAAAGTACGAACAACAACCTCCCACTGGTTATTGTAACGCAACAAAATACCTGTAATATTTACACTACCTTGCGGCATTACTTCCATTGAGAAGTTTGCATAAGCACTGGTATAAAGGAATAGATTACTTCCACTCTGCGTACCGTCAGCATAAGTGAAATAACGTTTTACTGAACCTTCATCTCCTGGAGCATAAGTCGCTGTTCCATCTGCTTCGGAAAGTTTTATATCTTTGAAAGTAACCAGTACCGGAGCTTCTTTCAAGTCTATAGCAGCAAGATCAGCTGGAGTAGTAATTTCAATCGGTGTCAGTTCTGGATAGTATAATTTAGGTTCATTAATCAGACGTACATGTTGTTTCCATACATATTCCGGCATACGGCCTACAGAATTATTATATACTGTTCCGATCTGTGCCTGTTTACGATAGCTACCTATCTGCAAACCCTTACAGTCGATTACCACTTTCTGTCCTACCGGGCAGAATGCATACAATCCGGTTGCATTAACACCAATAACGATAGCACCTGTCTCATCTGCTACCACCAGCTTCTTATATAAGTTCCCACTTTCGTCATCGCAGGTAATCACTCCTTCAATGCGCGTTTCACCTTCGATAGTGGTATAGGTATCTTTACTTGTATCAATGAAATCATTGTATTTCTCTTTCAGCGCAGCTATTGAAATGGTGCGTCCTTCCGGGATTGAATTATTGCCATAAGCATTTCCCGTCACCGGATCATCATAGTTCTCACAGGAAGTGAGACCTGCGCCACATAGCAGCAATCCGGTACATAATATAGATAGTAATTTCTTCATAATTGTTTCTTCCTTTCTTATTGTTTTGGATTGATAACTACACATTCTTAAAATCTATAACCAATGTTCAAGAAAGCGTTGAACGGGAATGCGTAGAAATACTTAGAGTTCTTAGAAAACTTGTAAACACGTGCGTCACCGTCTTTGTAATTATCATCACGGTTCTGTTCGAAACCACCTGTACGCAAATCTGTATTGTTCAAGATATTAGTCAAACTCAAATTAAGGCTAATGCTCTTTCCATTGCGTAAACGAATGTATTTTCCGATGGAAGCATCCAACATAAATCCACCATCCAGTTTCTCCTGACCCGGTACATGGAGAACCGGATTTCCATTAGCATCTACGCCGGCACCATTTTTATCCAATACGCTGCCAAGACGACGATAGCTTGAGAAATCGATATATACACGATCATAATAGTTTCCGGTCAAATTGAAGAACCAACCTTTTACGTTATAATCCAAAGCAAGGCTATAAGCAGAAAGCGGAGTACCATTAGCACGCATACCTTTAGCATAAACACGATCGAGGTTTGACTCATTCTCACTTTCATATGTCAATACAGCATCCGGATTATTGGTGTATTTAGCTTCACTCCAAGTACCGATAGCCGTCAATGAAAGTTCACTTGTCAACTTAAAGGTAGCCGCTGCTTCTATTCCCCAATGTTCCTTTTCAATGCCATTCATAGAAAGATAAGTGAAACGTGCTTCGCTATCATTATAAAAAGCATCCATTTCTACCTGATTCTGGAAGCGAGTGTAATAACCAGTCAAACGTCCCATCACCCATGGAGTGTTGAAGTTATAAGTCAAATCACCACCAATGATGCGCTCTGTTTTCAAGTCTCTCACAAAGTCATTCTTAATACGTGGAGCAATAAAAGAGTTATAGGCCAACGGTGCACGTTCTTCATATCCGGCATTCAACGTGAAAGAATGGTTACCATTGATAGCCCAATTCAAACCGGCTTTTATACCTCCTTCAAGGAATTTAGCCGTACCGCTGCTACCAAGTGATTTCAACGGAGCACGTCCGTTTCTCATCAATCCATCGCGGAACATCTGTGTAGATCCTATCTTACCGGAAGCAAAATAGTTTAATGACCCGCCATTGTTACCCTGATAACGCACCCATGCACTCTGCTTATTCACATAGATGTTATAATCATAACCAAATTTATCACCTTCACCAATACGGCGGTTAGGATTATTAAGATCATTTTGCACCATACTGGAACTAGCTCCATGATCGCGCACTGCAAATTTGTCGACGTCAGTATAAAGCTGTCCGCCCAGCAAATCCTTCATTTTTTTATAATGCATACCTTTGGTTGTATTCACGGCAACTCCCGCAATGTAGCTGTTGTGTTCATTCCATTGATGATTGAATACCGAACTAAAGTTGAAAGCCAACTGATCATCATGACGTTCTTCTACATAATAAAGTGTCTCTTTACCTAATGCATTCGCCTGTTTATTGGCAAAATAAAGAGCATCCCAATCTAACTGACGATAAGCTTTATTATTTTTCCAATTATCTGTAACTTCATTAAACTGCTGCAATTCATCGGCAGTAGGAACAGATTCCCATACATCAAAGATTGAGCTAGGCAACTTTTTATAATAATCCGGGCGTGGATCGGCCGCATTACCATTCCAGCCTAGAGCACTTTTCCCATAGTTAGAATATTTGAATCCGGCACTTGTCACTAATTTCTTATTATCATCAATGGTGAAATTCCATGAAGCAATAGCCGATGGTTCGAACTGACGTACAATACGTGCATTTCGTTTTTCTCCATTCTGATATCCCCAGTTCGGATTATAATAATGACTGTTCGCTAAATAATAAGCTTCTTCGGTTGCCGCCATTTGCTGTCCTCTCTCTGTCGGTGTTCCCCAAGTTGCCAAAGAGAGACTATGGCGTTCGTTGAATACTTTCTCCGCACCGAGGAAGTAAGAAAAAGAATTATATTTGATTCCTTCAATATTTCCCTCATTACCCCAGCGATAACCTAATGATCCGGTAAATGCCCAACCATTGTTCATCAGACCTGTAGAATAAGTATACATTCCACGCAAAATGTAGTTGCGGTTACTACCTGACAGTGTTAGTTTTGAGCCAGCCGCATATTGGCTGGCACGTAAATTGATATTGGTGGCACCTCCTATCGCACCAAAAGTAAAGTTGTTAAATTCAAAAGGACCGATCCCTTCCTTATTACGGGTAGCATCGTTCAATCCTCCTATTAATCCGTAGCTGAAACGTCCTGTTTCTGCATCATTAAACTGTACCCCATTGATATACATGTCACTGTACTGGGAATCATATCCCCTTACACGAAATCTCATTGGGCTAAACAGATAACCTACATTTGACAGATAAACATCATTGTTAGAAGTGACCAATGCAGATGTGCTCTGTGCTGCATCATCATCCTCATTCAATTGTGATTCTGTAAACATGAAAGAAGCATTGTCCTCACGGGCGTTTTGCTTTGCCTTTTGCTGCGCAAAAAGTGCTGGCATTAAGCAAAATAGCACGATCGCTAACCCTAGTCGTTGTTTCATAATTTAATTTATATTAATGTTAATTGGTCTTTCATTTTGCAACATAAAAGAAATATGTTGTTACGCAAAATAACAAAGAATTTTATATATAACAATGTTTTTTGCAAAAAAAGTAACTAGCAAGGGTGGTTTTTCCGTTTTCTTTTTAGATATTTGTCATACAAATGACAAATTACCCACTTTTAAAATCAATTTTAAAGATGAAAAAAAGCTTAATGACTTTAGGTGTACTCGCTCTTTTTGTCCTCATGGCCTACGGACAAGAAAAGAAATTTGCCCTCTACAGTGTAGCGTTCTACAATATGGAGAATTTGTTTGACACCATTCATGATGAAGGTAAGAATGACTACGAGTATCTTCCTAACGGTACTAATCAGTGGAATACGATGAAGTATAAGGCTAAGCTGAAAAACATGTCGGAAATATTAAGTATGTTAAGTACCGACAAGTTACCAATGGGTCCCGCCATTATCGGCGTTTCTGAAATCGAAAATTACAGAGTATTGGAGGACATACTGAAACAACCTGCTTTAGCGGACAGAGGGTACCAATATGTTCACTACGAAGGAGCAGACCAACGTGGTGTGGACTGTGCTTTCTTCTATAATCCCAAATTGTTTGAACTGACAAATAGTAAACTCGTACCTTATGTATATATCAATGATACGGTGCATAAGACACGTGGTTTCCTGATTGCCAGCGGTAATATCGCAGGTGAGAAAATGCACTTTATCGTCAATCACTGGCCTTCGAGAGCAGCTACTTCTCCGGCGCGTGAACGCGCAGGGGAGCAGGTTAGAGCGATCAAAGACTCACTGTTAAGGGAAGACTCCGCAGCCAAAATTGTTATCATGGGGGATATGAATGACGACCCGATGGATAAAAGTATGGCCGTAGCACTTGGAGCTAAACGTAAGCCTGCTGATGTAGGACCTACAGATTTGTACAATCCTTGGTGGGATACTTTGAAAAAAGGATACGGAACTCTGATGTACAAAGGCAAATGGAATTTGTTCGATCAAATCGTATTCACCGGGAATTTATTGGGCACTGATCGCAGTACACTGAAATTCTATAAACATGAAATCTTCCGCCGTGATTTTATGTTCCAAAAAGAAGGGAAATACAAAGGTTATCCTAAACGGACGCAAGCAGGTGGTGTATGGCTAAATGGGTATAGCGATCACTTGCCTACTATTATTTATCTAATTAAAGAAGTGAAATGACAAAAGCATTATTTAAACTATTCATCCTGTTCATAGCCTGTAGCACTGCAATCTCATGTAGTGAGCAGGATTCGCCTGAACTTCCGGACAATCCGGGCAATACCAATCAAGGAATTGCCTCTATTGACCAAACGCAAATCAATGCAAATGGAGGCGGATTTATCATCCGTGTAAAAGCTGATGGCACATGGCAGGCTTCAAGCAGTGAGACTTGGTGTACATTGAGTAGAGCATCTGGCAATGGAAATGGCTCTATCAGTGGATATATGAAAGCAAATACCGGAGCTGAACGAAGTGTCATTATTACAATCATAGCAGGGAAAGAAAAAGCAGAGTTTACACTCAAACAATTAGCAGGCAATGGCTCAAATCCAGATCCTGATCCAGACCCGGAAAAGCCTTCAGGATATGCAGGGAGGATTGAAATTCCAGCTTTGCGTTCTGGAGATATGTATAAGTTCATCACACACACTACTAAAGAGAATAACAAAGAGATTATTACTTATAGCTATGAGTATGATTGTAACAAAATGCATTCTCGTTGGGTCGCATGCACTTTTAGCACCGCCACTTCTGACCAAGATGCAGGAAGAAATGAGAACTTTACAGAAGATCTTTCATTACCTCCAGCATACAGACTTGGAGAAAAAGCTTTTTCTGGTTCTAACTACAGTAGAGGACATTTAATAGCTTCCGAAGACAGACAATATTCAGTAGCAGCCAACAAAAAAACATTCTACATGTCAAATATGAGTCCACAAATTCAAGATGGATTCAACGGAGGTATTTGGCTAAATTTAGAAAGACAAGTTCAAAGTAAAGGCTATAGCATTACTAATTCAAAAGATACATTATATGTAGTAAAAGGGGGAACAATTAGGGATGACCAGATACTAAAATATATATCTGATGGCTCTCATAATATAGCCGTTCCCAAATACTATTTTATGGCACTGTTATCCCTTAAAGATGGAAAATATTCTGCCATAGGGTATTGGTTTGAGCATAAATCTTATAATAGTAAAGAACCCTTTTCTAAATATGAGGTTACTATAGACGAGTTAGAAGCTAATACGGATATTGATTTTTTCCCTAATCTTCCTTCCGATATAGAAAAAGACGTAGAAAAGAGTAAAGACAACTGGAAATGGTAACAAGTCATACCACTACTTAAAGGTATTCAACAAATATCTCAACCTTGAATTTAAATGAAGAGTAAGTTCCTTTTTAATGAAATTTACTCTTCATTTTTTATCCATTTCACTTTATCGAGTATAGTCGATAAAAACACCTCTATTTTATCGATTATATTCGACAAAATAGAAGATTACTAGAACTAAGACCAATGAAAAACGATCAATTGCTCCCTTTTCTTAAATATAAAAGAACAGCAACAAAACAAGATTACGAGCAATTACCACACCGAATCCTCCCAAAATCCAAGGACGAAGTTTACTCCCCTTCCCTGCAAAGAATAGAGCATAGAACATATTTACCATTATATTACTAATAATAGCCTGCATACTACAAGCAGTAATTATCAATGCAGCCACACTGCCTGTATTTTGCAACAAGTTTAATATAAAAGGAGTTATATCACTAAAACCGGAAACAAAAGACAAGAGATTTAATCCGCCTGTGCCCGCATACACTAACGTATAGTGAGTTAAGAAAGTAAATATCACAAAGAGTACGGCAAAAATCAAAGCAACTTTAAATTCCAACGGGTTGCTACTATCATCCTCTTCTGTTTCAGCAGGCTGGTCTTCCGGCCGTTTTTGCCGGGAATGGATAAACCAGGCAACAATAGCTGCGACTACAGCCATAATCAATAGATATGGATAAATAGACAGAAAGATTTCTCTACTGAAAATAAGTATCAGTATCATAAATCGTAGAAACATCATGCTGACAGCCAACAGCATGGCAGCAACATAATCAGTAGCTTCCTGTTCAGAGGCCTTTCGGCTTTTACGGGCAAGTACCGAGATCGTAGCCGTACTGCTGTATAATCCACCAATAATACCGGAAACTAACGTTCCGGATTCATGGAATACATACCTTTTTAATAGATAAGAGAGATAGGAAATGCCGGATACTACTACCGTTGCCAACCAAATAGAATAAGGAGTAAGATTAATATCCGGAATCAGATTCTTATGCGGAAGCATCGGTAATATAATACCACTGATAGCCAAGAACTTGGCTAACGTAATCATTTCATCATTCTTCATCCGTTGCGCAAACTCCGTAAAAGTATGTTTGAGTTCAGTCAGCAGGAGCACAGTCACAACTACCATGACATAAAACCAAGAAGGTTGGGTAGCTACGATAGGAGCCATACAATAAGTAATCAGGGCAATAATGATGGTAGTTACACCAAAAACATGAAATTGTGATTGCTTTACATAATAGTTTAATCCCAACAGCAATCCCAATACCGCTCCACCTCCCATAAACAGACGCATATCCGTAGGGTCTAAGATATAAAGCAAGTAACCCAGTATACCAATAAAGGTAAAGGTGCGGTCAGTTCCGAAAAGAGTAGTCTCCCCCTCACGCTTCAGACTGATTCGACGTTGCGAAAGTCCAATTAATAAAGAAAACAAGGTTACTAAAACAAAAGTAACCAATTCACGCGGCACATAGCTGTACAACTGTTCCATATCCATACACTGCTCTCTTTTTTATATAAGAACAAATATACGGTTTATTTGTTAACGCTCACCACGTTTTATACGGTTTTTTCATTAGCTGTGAATTATAGTAGCGTATGTCGCCCGTTACCTCCTCACCAATAAAGTCGGGTTTTACAAAAGCCTCATCTTCCGATTCCAACTCTACTTCTGCCACAATAAGTCCTTCATTCTCACCATAAAACTCGTCGACTTCAAATACATGTTTGCCACTACGTACCAAATAACGGGTCTTGTCAATAATCCCCGGTTCGCAAAGCCTCATCAATTCTTCTGCTTCTGATAAGGCCAGCTCCTTTTCCCATTCATAACGACTGGTACCGGAAGCATTAGAAGCTCCCTTTATTGTCAGATAACCTTTTTCATCCCGAATACGAACCCGGACAGTACGCCCGCGAGCACTACTGATATACCCCTGCACAATATGACTCTGCGCAAAAGCCGAAGACTTGAATTCACCGATAACTAAAAATTTACGTTCTATTTCCTGTGCCATGGCACAAAGATAAATTAAAAATTGAAAATTGAGAATTAAAAAATGATAGTTTGATACCTCACATCATGTATCAGAAAACTACAATTCTTAATTCTCAATTTTCAAGTCTCAATTTATTTCAGAATCTCGTCATAAACTCAATCACGATTTTGTCCCGTTCCGATTCTTTTGGAACACCGGAGTTCTTATAGAAATATTTCTCGAAGTTCAGTCGGAGGTCAGCAATGAAAGCTTTGGAAAGACTTAGTGTGATTCCGCCTGTCACACGATGTCGGGCATAATCATTTATAATCAGAGCTTTTGTCGTTTCATCCATCTTGCCATCACTATGATCGGTCATCATATCATAGCGAGCCAGAAAGGAGATTTTATTGAATACTTTCTTTAATGGTAAATCGTAATTAATAAAACTATTCACTGCATGAACATCTTTAAATACTTCGTGACCGTACATTTTATATAAATATTCCGCCTCAATATGAAAACGGTCATTCTGATAATAGATACCGGCATCGTACATATTAATCCGCACATTTTCCGGTTTTATCATTTGGGTGCTGAGTGTCAGATTCCAGTTCTTATTAGGTAATAGCTGTGCTTTTATGGAATAATTCAGCGTTTTGTGCCATTCCTTTTGATTGGTCAAACCGGAGCCGTTGAATAATCCTCCTTCAAGGATGAAAGGGAAGCCACCTTTATTCGTATAACCAGCCGTCAAACCGACATCACGCACATTTCCTACTTGTTTAGCTATGAATGAGCGATTTGCAAAATACTGTTGATGTGGTGAACGGTGAGCGTCTATTGTGAAAGGAACGCGCATCTGACCAATCGTAAAATTCAGGTCTTTCACCGGAAAAACACGTGCATACGCATCAAGCATCTTGATAGAGCCTTCATCGGAAAGGTCGATTTCCGCTTTATAAGCAACTATCGGATGCACATTTCCCGAAACACTGAAGCGTGCATTACGTACTTCAAAACGGCTTTCACTTGTTTCTGTCTGGTATTCGTACTTTCCCCGGATTGTTCCGTGAATCTCCGGCAGATAATCCTTAAACTCCATGGTCTGTTTATCCAGCATCTTACCATCCCCGGCATCTTCTTTTACCTGTCCAAAGGCCATTGTCGCCAGCAAAAGCATGACGACGGTTGTTGTGATTCTACTCATTTCAGTTGTATGCTACTAAATTCACGGCAAAAGTACAACTGTGAGGATACACGAAGATGACAAATCGAATACAGGAAAATGACAGAAAAGTTACATTCATATTACATAGAATACAAATGCATTACAAAACAAAGAGTTCACCACAGATTACGCAGATTAACACAGATTGGATTTGATATTCATTCTATTAATAGCCAAACAGTCTGGGTTGACCGTGTAATTTGTGGTGAACTTATCAGCCGAAAAAGGAAAATGCAATCAGCATAATCAATGCCAAAATAATTAATGAGACGAACACTATTTTGACAACCTTTTGAGCTTGTTCTTCTTCTTTTTTGGTAATCGCTACTTTTTTCTTCCCCTTACTCATAATAGTTAGCTTTTAAGTTCAACGCTAACAAAGTAAGTACAAATCTTTTAACTTTCCAAAAATAACACTTGCTAATTTTATTTTTTATGATTCTTGTGAAGAAAACTCCATCAGATAAGCTTTGATAAAGCCATCTATTTTGCCATCCATCACACCGTTCACATCCGAAGTCTGATAGTTGGTACGATGATCTTTCACGCGACGGTCATCAAATACGTAGCTACGGATCTGGGACCCCCACTCGATCTTCTTCTTACCGGCTTCCACTTTCGCCTGTTCTGCCATACGGTGCTGCAATTCCTTATCATATAAGATAGAACGTAACTGACGCATTGCATTCTCACGATTCTTCGGTTGGTCACGGGTTTCGGTATTCTCGATCAGGATTTCTTCTTCCTCACCGGTATAAGGGTCTTTATACTGATAACGCAAACGGACACCGGACTCCACCTTATTCACATTCTGTCCACCGGCACCACCGCTTCGGAACGTATCCCAAGAGATATTGGCAGGCAAAATATTAACTTCAATACTGTCATCTACCAACGGAGTAACAAACACAGAAGCAAAAGAGGTCATACGTTTACCCTGCGCATTGTACGGAGAAACACGAACCAGGCGGTGCACACCGTTCTCTCCCTTCAAATAACCGTATGCAAAATCACCTTCAATATTGATAGTACAGGTTTTGATTCCGGCTTCGTCACCTTCCTGAAGGTTGGCAATGGTAGCTTTATAACCGTTGGTCTCGGCATAACGCAGATACATACGCATCAGCATAGAAGCCCAGTCCTGACTTTCCGTACCACCGGCACCTGAATTGATTTTCAACACACAATCCATCTGGTCGGCTTCGTCACGAAGCATATTTTTGAGTTCGAGTGCCTCTACCGCTTCACTAGCTTTGGCGTAAGCAGCGTCCACATCTTCCTCGGTCACCAGTTCTTCTTTATAGAAATCAAATGCCAGTTCAAGTTCATCTGCCAATGTCTTGAGTTCGTTGTAGCCTTCAATCCACTTTTGCAGGTCTTTCACCAATTTCATTTGAGCTTCGGCCTTCTTCTGGTCATCCCAAAATCCCGGAGCTTGTGTTCTTAATTGCTCTTCTTCGACTTGAATTTTCTTCCCGTCGATGTCAAAGATACCTCCTCAGCGCATCAGTGCGCTCTTTCACGTCTTTAAGTTGTTCAATAGTAATCATTTGATTTACAATTTTATTATTTACAAAATTCAGATATCGGGGGACAAAGATAAGCAAAAATCTGCTACCTTTGTTTTTGTTATTAAAATGTTGTCATATTATGAACAAACTATTGAAACTTTCTTGCTTGTCACTCTTCCTGACATAATCTCTGGGTACTTCGGACATGACACCGGAGGAACTGAAAAGTGAATTCTATCGCTTGGCTTGTACTTTCTACGTATCTCCAGGCAACGAACGTACGTATGTCGTACTCTCCGGACTGAATGAGAATATGCCGGAATCGGAGGCTGCATTCAAACTGGCTAAAGACGGATTAACGAACCGCCTGCGTACCGAACGTATCATCAAAGGTGACATCATCTGGAGTTATATCAATGCACAGGACCTAGGCCAAAACGTAGACCCACGTATCAAGCTCTACAATGATATACAGAACATGACGCTGAAAAACATTGCCGATTTCCAAAAGCAATGGGTAAAAGGACGCGCGTATGTTTATTGCATTCTGGGAGATAAGAAGGATTTGGAACTGGATAAGCTGAAAGCTGTAGGTCCTATTGAAGAATCGACGCAGGAGCAGATTTTCGGATACTAAAAAGGAACGAATAAACTAAGTATGTCCTCTAAATAAGTTTATACTATCAAAATCAAGAAGTTTTTCTTTATAAGGAATTTGTAAAAATGAAAACAATACAAACTAATTAGGGAGATGTACTTATAAATAATAAACGGTGAACAACTCTGCCAATTGCACAGATTTTGTTCACCGTTTTATTGTTTGCGACTTATCGTTTACGGTTTATCGTTTCATATTTAACGTTCACCGTCACCGTCCATCTCTTATTTCTCATTTTCTTCGTACATCTTTTCAATCTGCTCACTATAATTCTTGGCAACTACCGACCGTTTCAATTTCAACGTATTAGTCAGTTCTCCACGTTCCATACTGAACGGTTCGGGAAGCAGAGTGAAACGTTTGATTTGCTCATAGTGTGCAAACTGCTGTTGGAGTGTATCAATCCGTGCACGAAACAATCCTACAATCTTCGGATGTTTCAACAGTTCCTCCATATCTTTGTATTTAATGCCTTTTTCTTCCGCATACTCTTTCACAAACCCATATACAGGAACAATCAGAGCGGAAACAAACTTACGCTGATCGGCAATAATGGCAATCTGGTCAATATAACGGTCAATAACCAATTTCGTTTCCAAAGCTTGCGGAGCAACATATTTGCCGTTCGATGTTTTGAATAGGTCTTTAATGCGTTCCGTCAGGAAAAGCTGGCCATTTTTAAAGTAACCGGCATCACCTGTATGAAACCAGCCATCCGGTTCAATGGCAGCAGCCGTAGCTTCTGCTTTCTTATAATAACCTTTGGTAATCGTCTTGCCCCGAAGAAGAATTTCATTGTCTTCACCGATTTTCACTTCAATTCCCGGAAGTACAACACCTACTGAACCGATATCATAGCCAACCGGCAATGTACAAGATACAGTGGCCGTCGATTCCGTCAAACCATATCCTACCACCATATTGATTCCTACCGAATGGACAAATTCATTGATTTCATCGGGGACGGCAGCACCGGCAGTCGGGAAAAAGTTACCGTTCTCAATACCGATTGTTTTTTTCAGTAGAGAGTAGATTGTCTTTTCGTAGAATTTATATTTCAGTTGATTCATCACCGGAGGAGTCTTACCCAAACGCAGATAATCCAGATTATGGATTCTACCTACCCGGATAGCATCCAGCATCAGTGCTTTCTTCAACCCTGTTGTTTCGTTAATTTTCTCCTGTACACCTGCATATACTTTCTCCCAGAAACGGGGAACACTACACATCAGTGTCGGACGAATTTCCTTAATCGTTGTCTGAATATCCGCCGGACGAAGATTGATACAAATCTGCACTCCTTTATGAATACAGAGATAACACCATGCTTTCTCAAACACGTGTGTCAAGGGGAGGAAGTTCATAGATACATCCTTATCCGACATGGTCGTCAAACGGTCATCGTGTGTATGAAACTGTTCCAGATAACAGGAATGATGAAGCATGACGCCCTTCGGTTCACCCGTTGTGCCGGATGTATAGAGAATGTTTGCCAAGTCATCGTATGAAGCCCGTTCGGTACGCTCTTCTACCGTATCATTGTGAGGTAATCCCTCTCCCATCGCCATAAACTCATCAAAATAGATAGACGATACGTCGCGGGGATCTTTCACTACCGAACGGTCAAAAATAATCAGTTGTTGCAGAGAGGTGCAGAAACCAAAGATGCTGAAAGCAGCATCATACTGGTATTGCTCGCCTACAAAAAGGAAACGAATCTGCGCATCATTAATGATATATTGCGCCTGCGCAGGTGAACTCGTTGCATAAAACGGAATAGTAACAGCCCGATTGGCAAACGCGCCAAAGTCGACATAGAACCATTCAGGTTTATTCTGTGAAAATATACCGATATTCTCTTGTTCTTCCACTCCCAATGCCACGAAAGCATTAGCTGCTTGCCGTACTGATCCGGAGAACTGCTTCCATGAAATAGGAATCCATTGAGCTGTCTCATAGTCACGGTATTTTAAGGCTACCTTGTCGCCATATTTTTCGGCCTGACGATGGACCAGGACAGATAAATGATGATAAGTCATACTCTTTGTATTAGTAAATATGGTACAAAGGTATTAGTTTTATTTGAAACTATTGCTCAAAACGACTATCTTTGTGCAAATATTAAGGTATAGATAAAAGATTTGCACTATGAAATATGATATTCCGTATATGACAACAGAGGCTGTAAGCCTGCTTAAATCACTGATTAGTATTCCTTCAATCAGCCGGGAAGAAACCCAAGCTGCGGATTTCCTGCAAAACTATATTGAAATGGCAGGTATGCAGACGGGACGTAAAGGAAATAATGTGTGGTGCTTTAGTCCTATGTTTGATCTGAAGAAGCCGACTATTTTACTTAACTCCCACATAGACACAGTGAAACCTGTTAACGGTTGGCGGAAAGATCCGTTCACTCCACGTGAAGAAAACGGTAAGTTATATGGATTAGGAAGTAACGATGCCGGTGCCAGCGTTGTTTCGTTATTACAGGTGTTCCTGCAACTATGTCGTACTTCGCAGAAATATAATCTGATTTATCTGGCCTCTTGTGAAGAAGAAATTTCAGGCAAGAATGGCATTGAGAGTGTATTACAAGGGCTCCCTCCTGTTTCGTTCGCCATAGTAGGTGAACCTACAGAGATGCAACCCGCCATTGCCGAGAAGGGATTAATGGTACTAGATGTTACCGCAACAGGTAAAGCAGGCCACGCAGCACGTAACGAAGGAGACAATGCAATTTACAAAGTATTGGATGATATTGCCTGGTTCCGTGACTATCGTTTTGAGAAAGAATCGCCCTTGTTGGGTCCCGTGAAGATGAGTGTTACTGTTATCAATGCCGGTACACAACACAATGTGATTCCCGACAAATGTACTTTCATCGTCGATGTCCGGAGTAACGAGCTTTACTCAAATGAAGAACTGTTTGCTGAAATCAAAAAGCATATTTCCTGTGAAGCCCAAGCTCGTTCATTCCGTCTCAATTCTTCACGAATTGACGAGAAACACCCATTTGTACAGAAAGCTATGAAGTTAGGACGCGTTCCTTTTGGTTCTCCAACATTGTCCGACCAAGCCTTAATGTCCTTCCCATCGGTAAAAATTGGTCCGGGACGCTCGTCACGTTCACACACGGCAGAGGAATATATTATGCTGAAAGAGATAGAAGAAGCTATCGGACTTTATTTAGAGCTATTGGACGGGCTTCTGATTTAAGCCATAGCTATTCATACTTGCTGTAAGAAATCCGATATAACTTAACTGTCACAGCAAGTATGAATTGTCCACCAATACGAACAAATTCATCCAGATTAGCAAATCACGATACTATAATACAACAATCATTCCAACAGATTAAACAATGTCTTTTCCAGCTTCTTACTTCTTAAATCTTTTGCAACAACAATGCCCTTAGGATCTACAAGAAAAGTTTTGGGTATTGCATAAATACCATATACATCAGCAGCATCCACATTCAATACTTGTATCCAGTTCATTCCGAGTTCTTCAATAGCAGTCCTCCAAGGTTTCTGTTTCTTATCTATAGAGATGCTAATCACCTCAAATCCCTTAGAAGCATATTTCTCATAAGCAGCTTTCACATTGGGCATTTCATTCCGGCACGGACCGCACCATGAAGCCCAAAAGTCTATTAACACATACTTCCCCTTACCTACATAGTCGGACAACTGTTTTATCTCTCCAGCATTGTCTTTCACCTTAGCGTTCGGAAAACGTTCGCCAATCTTTATCTTAGCGTCCATTGCCTGCCGTTTCTTTTGTTCTTCACGCTCCTCCGGAGTCATTTTCTTTTCACGCTCGGCCTCAAAACGCCGGGCCATTTGCCTCATTTTTTCTAATTTATCTTTCACCAATACATGCTGCGAAAACACAGGAGAAGCCTCGCTCATCATATCTTCTAATAGACTGTAATACATAGACACCTCTTCTAAAGATAACAGAAATACTCCCACCAAACTGTTTTGGTGTTCTTCTACAAAAGCGCGAATCGAATCCCTCTGTGCCAAATCTATCTCCACATTTCTCCGCCATATTGCAGCAAATGTAGTATCCCGTTTCAGTGCTTCTCTAAAACTCCCTCCGGATTTCTGGCTCATAACAAGTGAAATATTACTTTTCACTATTTGTTTGTTATTATTTATCACCGACTGCATTCCTTTCCAAGCCACATCCAAAGTATCATTCAGCGGCGTACCTCCTACGGTCCTCGTGGTAAGATTGATCACAATCTTTCCTTTTTCGAGAATCAACGGATAGGTTTCTCCATCCCTATCCTTAATAAGTGCAATATTCGGTGTCTGACGTACACCAGAAAAAGAGAACTTTCCCTTTTTCACTTTTGCACTGTCGAGAACGACTTCTTTGGCTTTCTCTCCATCATCCATCAGACACAAATACAACAACTGATTATTCCATTTCTCACCAGCATTGCCTTTAATCGAAAACTTTCCTTGTGCAGAAGAAAATATAGCAATAGCACAAAACGTGCATAAAATCATAATTCGATTTCTCATATAGAATAAATTTATATCAAAAACAGTAAACACTCATGTTCAATACCTGCTATTATCATTTCAAATTCTAATAATCATTTGAACTAATAATAGATCTTCTTATTTTTCTTATCGGAAACGACCTGATAATCCTTCACCTTTATATTAAAATATGATTTAGACTTTCCATCGTCATTAGAAGGCAACTGTTCTTTATCTTTTTTGTGTGGCAACTCAAGAATATCTATTTCTTTCACACTTTTCTTCAGTTTCGGGAATAGAAGACTGATATAAATATATTTATGATTAAATCCTTTGACAGCCAATAGCCTCCCCATCGGAGCTCCACCATCATATCCCCGCACATTATACTCATCGCCACTTTTCTTATCGATAATCTTAAATCCCGGACTATAATACAACCATTGCCAATCCCAATAAATAGGTTGAATGAATGTCACTTTAGTATCATTCTTTCTCCTTTCAATCGAATATAAAGAAGGACTTGTAGACATCCCATTCTCATACGCTTTCTCATACACTTCTTCAGGAACTATAACTATACTATCGCTTGGAAGCATATAGGCTTGTGCATATAATTCTTTATCACGCTTCTTCTTTTGCTCATATTCTTTCAACCGCTGTTCACCTCTTTTTACTCGTTCACTTTTCTCCGGCATTATCTCTTTGAACATCTCTGTCTGGAGTTGCTGCACTAACAACGGCGTTGTCTCACGCATAACAATCAATGAAGCCTCTTTATATTTTTTACCTACGGGAGATTCATAAAATGCAGCAACAGCTTTTAATTCTTCCAATGTTAAATGCTTCTCATAAACAGGCATATACATTTCAAACACCTTATTTTCTACTTTCTCTTTCCAGTTTTTAGAGAACTCATTCCAATAAGCCTCATCCTTTTTCGGCGCATTCAATTTCATTATAGATGATAATCTCTGGAGAAAGTCATCCGTAGTAGTCGAAGTACCAGAAAAATCCATGATTTTCTTCAACGTTTCTTTGTACTCATCTGTCGCATTTGTATTTTGTGCAGAAGCTGGTAAAGTTAAAGTAAACAGTGCAATCATACACATCATTACTTTGGGAAGGAAAATGTTTTTCATAATTATCTGATTTTATTTATTTTGATTCCATATTTTATTTTGCATTTTTTACAAAGATACACATTAAATCTATATCATTTAATAGAATAGTACAATCAATGAGGCTACTATCCGGCTGCCCTGCAATGTATAGATAAACGAAATATCCCCTATTCATCCCTAATTATAACATTCATCCCCCTCTCTTATCAAAATGACTTTGAACAATTCATTTCATCTTTTGATATGATATTATTATCTTTTTCTCACATACTTCGTTCATTTTTCGTAATTAACGCTATCTTTGCAATAGGTCGCTAAATCTAAATAAGACTTTCAAAATACATAATATACGAATATGAAAAAGATTTTATTTTTATATATCATTCATCTAGGATTTGCCCTACAACCCATACAAATTCAAGCTTGTTGTCTCGACAATGAGGCTGTTCTCGCCAATGGGACTGCCATTATTCTACAATCACCTAAAGTGGACAATACCAAAACCATTCAGTTCATCAAAGATTTCTACGCAAACTACGTTTTTGGAGCAAAGAATTATGTTCCGGCAGTAAAAAAGCATTGTACAGCCAAATTGCAAAAGCAGCTGAAAGATAACTACGAGTATGACGGCGAAGGATATGCGATATGGAACTTCCGAACAGGTATGCAAGACGGACCAAGCGACATATCTAAAGTAACATCAGTAACTGCATTGGGAAATGGTTTACACAAGGTCAATTTCATTGATATGGGAATAAAGGGTAACCGTACTTTGAAAATTATCGACGTAAACGGGACACTGAAGTTCGATGCTATTAAATAATCCCCTCTAAGCAGATATATTATCAATTTAACAGATAACTAAAAAAGCCTTACTATTCAATCAAATAATGAAAGTAAATCATCTATAAGACTACATCTTTCACCACTTTCACCTTCTTCCCGAAACCTCCATCCAGAGCAGGAAAGCGGGTGAAAGCGACCATGCAAAAGCCCTTCTATCACGCTTTCACCATTTTCACCGACACACTTCAAATTGACGCTTACTCAAATCGTTTCCATTTACCGCCGGAGCACATCACGAGATACCCCGTAATAACCCGCTGCAGCCACATAAATCGGCTGCATACGTTTGCCGATATTTCGCAATTTACCTTCTTCCAGCAATCGCCGGAGATGACGATTCGCCGTAGTCCGTGTCATGCAGCATACTTCCTGAAAATCATAACGAAGCATTACGTCATGATCGGCGAAATATTCCTTCAGCCGCATATCTATCTCCACCTCCGACAAAGACTCCGAATGGCGCGCATACTTACTCCGGCTAGCTTTGACACCTACCAATTCACCCCGCAGGCGAGCATCCGGACGGAAACCGATTGTTTTCAGTTCCATCTTCGACCATTTGTTTTTAGTACTGCGGGTCACCTTTTGCGTGCTCCTCAAAATAGGGGCAAAATAGCCTAGCCCCTCGATATGTACCTCGCGTCCTTCACGTAGTTCTTCACCACAAATTTGGGCAAGCATCTCGAACGCATTTTTTACATCACCTACAGAAAGCGAACTGCGTCCGTGAATCATCCGGCACAGTTTATCCGTTCCCACCTTACCATTCAAAAAAATGCGGGGATGCAAACCTTTCTCTTCCGAATCGTCGGACTCACCGGGATTCTCATACCAATCGTAAAGTATAGCCATTAGTAGTTAACGTTTTGATAGTGAATATATTTCATGTAAAAACTTTAAGTTTATTATCAAACCACTACCGTGGTTCATTTAAATCACAGTTGTTATCCAAATAAATCACTCTTGTCATTTGATTAAACCACGAAAGTGAATCAACAATAACTCTTCGTCAAAGCAGGGAAAACGCACGAGTTAAAACGCTTTAATAAAGTTGTTTATCAAATTAGTTAGATACTCATCACTCCATCCAGCCTTCTTCCTTTTCCTATTGACAGAAGTCTTCTTGTCTTCATCCTGATAATTCTTCAAAATGGTCAATGCCATTTTAGTTAAAGTGGAAAAGTTTTGTGCCGAATTCATCATTTTTCTTCCATCATCTTCATTAAATGTAACATCCAACTGCCAATGCAATCCATTTTCTACCGCCCAATGCTTTCTCTTATATTTAAGAATAAGCTCTGGATTGTTCACTAATGAAGAGATGAAACAATGTTTCTCATTCTGTATTTCCCCTGTGGCTATATTTATTTTCTCGGTCTTTATTATTCCATAAGTCCTAAGATTCTTCCAATCGCGATAACAGAACCCTAATCTACTGGGTTCAGAGCAGGATATGCAGGTCCTTGTCACCATAAATCCATGACCTTCTGTGGTTTCTTCAGCTCTTTTGATAAAATCATTTTCTCTTCCGGAAATTAGCAAGTACTCCGCATCGTTTTCGATATTTTCTCTTAGTTTTAAATGATTATCTTTCACCTCTAAAAGATAATCGGCTTGTTTCTCTGTTATTTTTTCTACAATCTTCTTTTGGGTGCCAAGTGCATCGATGGTAACTACATCTCCTTGTCGTATATCAATGTCGTCCAGTAATTTGGGTATTGCTACTATTTCATTCTCTTTTATTGAGACCCGTTCCTGCCCTAATGACAGACTCATATCAGAAAGAAAGGCACTGACAATATGAAGTTTGGCTGATGCTGCCTGCTCCTTTGTTATTTTACCCGCCGACTCTTGTACCAGTTTATCAGCATTGATGGCACCACAGATCGTTTTCCCGTCAATAGCTATATGTCTATTCGTATAAAGATCATTACCCTCACCTATTTGAACTTTCGACCAGTCGCAATCTTCTATGGACGGTGAATCACCTCTCATATTACAGGCCCATTCTCTGTAACAACTCTCTAATCTTTCTGTTTTTATGATACAAAAAAATCGGCGTAATGTATCATGTGAGGGGGTAGTTTCTAAATCCGGTATGAATCTCCTAAGAAAATCTTTCTTATAACGGGCGAAGTCTGCTATATCATTCCAACTCTGACAATCACAAAAAACACCCGATAAAGTGACAAGCATTATCAATTTGCCCGAATAAGTGACTTTATTCTTTTCACGTGGGTCTATTGTATCAATAGCTTCAGACATACTAGCCATATGACGTGCCAATTCGTCATTTATTAAAAAATCCTTTGCAATCTTATCCATTACTGTTTATTATTTAGACGTGAAGATAATGAAATACCAGAATGAATACAATATAAATAATCAATATATCAATTGAAGAAGCCCGAAGATTAAAAAGGATGAAAGCAATAGGTGGCATGACCATGTAAAGTTGTGACACGTCTATATGAGGAAAAGTAACTAGGAAGACTTTATTTATTATTAGATATACAAGAGTATTGCCATTAAATAAGTTTTGAGAAGAGAAGGGAACTATTGATTATTAAACAATTAGCACTCGTGCGTTTTCCCTGTTCGTCAAAGATACGATAAAAAATAGAGAAAAGGACGATAAGAAGCCGCCTTCTTCAGTCAAGTAGAAATTTATATTTTTTCCGGAGAAATACTTGCAAACCGGTATCATCCGATAGTACATTCGCAGTATCAGCGCTGAACAATAAACCGATTTTAATCACTTAAAAATAGAAAAAATAATGAATGCAATAACATTGATATGGAGACAGGTATTGAAGGAACTAAAATTGTTTCAAATGAAGGAGAACAAAGAAGATGCAGTTGAGAAAACAGACAAAGAGCCACAGAAAACGCTAAAATGTCATGAAGATAAATATACCGTTCCCCTGCCGGACACTGCACCGCCTACTGGAAGGGAAAAAGAGACAGAACGAAAACAACCGGTCCGATTAACCCAAGAGGTACGTACATTCCTGCAAAAACAGTATGATTTTCGTTACAACCTATTGACGGAAGAAACGGAATATCGTCCTGCCAACAAGCGTGCCGTTCCTTTCGAACCTGTAAGTAAGCGGGAACTGAACACTTTCTGCATGGAAGCACACGACCAGGGCATATCCTGCTGGGATAAAGACTTGAGCCGTTACATTTATTCCACTTGTATTCCTGAATACCATCCTTTCCGGCTTTACATGGAAGAACTGCCCGGCTGGGATGGGACAGACAGACTGGAGGCTTTGGCGCAGCGTGTCTCTGACAATCAGCTCTGGATAAAAAGCTTCCATACCTGGATGCTGGGACTCACCGCCCAATGGTTAGGCATGACGGGAATACATGCCAACAGCGTAGCCCCCATACTTGTCAGCAGCGAGCAGGGACGACAAAAATCCACATTTTGCAAGGCACTGATGCCGCCGGCACTGTCACGTTATTACATGGACAACCTGAAACTGTCTGCACAAGGAAAACCGGAAAGATTACTTGCCGAAATGGGACTTCTGAACATGGATGAATTTGACAAGTACGGAACGCAGCAAATGCCATTATTGAAAAATCTGATGCAAATGGCAAACCTGAATATCTGCAAAGCTTATCAAAAGAATTTCCGCAACTTGCCGCGCATCGCTTCTTTCATCGGTACAAGCAACCGTTTTGACTTGCTCACCGATCCCACCGGTAGCCGGCGATTCATCTGCATTGAAGCAGAACATCTGATCGATTGCGAAGGGATCATGCACGATCAGATCTATGCCCAACTGAAAGCTGAACTGCTCTCCGGCATCCGCTATTGGTTCACCAAAGAAGAGGAACGGGAACTGCAACGCCACAATGCTGCTTTTTATCATCCGTGTCCGGCAGAGGAAGTCTTTCATGCCTGCTTCCGGATAGCTAAAGATGATGAAGAGGGAAGCGAACGGCTCTCGGCTTCGGACATATTCAGGAAACTGAAGATGTATAACCCCGCTGCCATGCGAGGAAGTAATCCGGCTACGTTCGCGCAAGTTTTGCTTGCGGCAGGGGTCACCCGCAAACATACCAAATATGGGAATGTATATTTGGTGAAACCGATGAAAGCGGCATAAAGCTCCAAACAGAGGGAGGGTTCACCCGTAAGAAGCTGGGAAAGAACTGTTTACAAAGGGGTGAAAGAGGTGAAAAGAAAAAGAGGACATTAAGAGGGAAATAAGCTATAAACAGTAAGATTTTGAATAGAAAATCAGGAAAAACTTGATTATCTATTCAAAATCTTATTGTTTCCGGATATTTATCCTACTATCCATTTACTGCCCGGTATAAACGAAATGATCTTAGTTGTTACAAAACAACAGATAAACGTAACCACTGCGATACATGGTATAGCGGCAACAGTGGGAAGCGCCAATGTATCTTTGAACACAGTCACCCACAGTCCGAGCCAGAATATGTGCATAAGATACATGCCATAGCTAAGTTTCGATGTTTCCGTCACCAACTTGGGAGCTTGCGGACGTTTGATACATGTAAACATAAGGAATGTACCCGTTGTGAGAAGCACACAGTTAATGGTACAGAAAGCCCATCCTATTTCTATTACAGGTGTGGAATGGAGTTCGCCGGGTATAGCCTGCACATAGAATGAATAAATAGTCCATACAGCACCGATCACCATTAAAATAGTTCCTATAATGAAACGTTTGGAACGGTTCCAGGTAAGGTGTACACGAATGTAATGCGCTAGAACAAGATAGCCCAGATAACCGGAGAAGTACCACAACATGTGGTATTCATTCCAGAAACATTGTCCCCACACTTCACCGCACCAACGATTGAGATAAGGCATACAGGTTGACAACACGAACAGCCCTATAAAGAAACGTTCTTCTTTAGCCGTGGCTTTTCTCAACCATGGGGATATAATTGGGATAAACAAATAAAGGCTTATCAGAGGATACATAAACCACAAGTGTCCGGCTAGCGTCGGGAAATTCAGGAATATCCGCGACAAGTCCTTCATAGATGTTTCTCCGTCTATCTGTCCCCACAACATAGGTAGAGTGCTGTACAGTAGCATGAATATGAAGAACGGTGGAAGAATGCGAAGACAGCGCTGGCGATAGAATTGCCACATAGACTGCCCTTCCTTCATCGGTGCAAGCAGGAAGGCGGAGACTATCATGAACAGAGGTACTGCCATACGTGAAAAGCCATCGTATACTGATACCCATAGCCGGTCTGCTTCATTCGCTAGAAAAGACTGCGGACCTGCCATATCAGTAGATCCGGGAGCACCATAGAAATTCTCACTGGCATGAACAAGGATGACGAGAAAGCATGCAAACACACGGATGTAATCTAAAAAAACAATACGTTTCATTTATTCTAAGTTTTCTAGTTATTAATTTATTCTTTTGTGTTCGGGAACGCAGAGATTCTCAACCGTGCCGCACCCATAGGGATCAATGTTATTTCTTCTTTATCACCTTTCACCGCATCTTCTTCCGGCAATACGCCACACAGTCCTGTTTCATCTATCTTCCATTCAGGAACCGGACGACCGATAGCTTTTACTTCTAAAGGTACACTGGCTACTGTGAAAGGATAGTTGTCAGCCGGCCAGGATTTACGGATGACCTTGAAATTCTTCAAAGGTTCTTTCTTATCCAATACCAATGAATAATTCCAGGGGCTATCCGGATAGATTTCAGTAGTAGGCCATTTCTTCGAATCAGCACCTTTCTGCCATTTTGAATCACCGATAGCAGTCTCGCGACTGTCTTTCTCTACATATTTCTCTGCAATCTTGAGAGACAAAGTCAAAGGTCCGTAATCTACGCTTACGCTGTTTTTATTCACCTGCCAGGTACGCATAGACAAAGACATCGGAAGAGTCAATTCCACACGGTCACCATTCGCCCACTCGCGATTGATGCAAAGATATTTTCCCGCTACAGGAGCTGCACTTACCTTCTTGCCATTCACCCGCACTTCCACCTTTTGAGTCCATGAAGGAATACGAAGATAAAATGGAAAAGCAACCTTTTCATCGGTAGAAACAGTGAAGGCAATGCCTTCTTCAAAAGGATAATTTGTCTCTTCGTGAAGAGTGATTTCCTTACCGTCACCCACTTTCACTGTAGCTTTGCAAGCTGCATAAATAGCTGTTGCCACTCCGTTGTCGGGAGTTGCCAGTACCAGATGTTCGGTGAAGTAAGGCCAGCCCTGTGCATGATTGTGTTGGCAGCAACGACTGCTAAAAGGATTCATCGAAAGGAACGGGCCACGATTGTCAATGCCCGGATGATGATTCTTCGAATCACTGACAGCATGGTTCGGACAAGTGATATAACGCAATGCCTTGAAGTCCGGCATCACGGCAGCCGGATAAGAGTTGAACGCCACTTCTTCACAGTGCTCCGCCCACATGGGATCTCCTGTCATGCAAAGCATGATTTCATCGGAAGCCATTTGTTCTACCAAGCCGCAGGTTTCCACTCCCTGTCGGGGATCGATATATCCCAGACGAGCATTTTCATCCGCACCGAACATACCTCCGGGAACCTGTCCAAAAGTACGCCGTATCAGATGATGGACATTATAAGAAGCTTTCAGCATCGCTGAATCTCCGGTCTGCATATAATAAGTGGCAGGTTCACGGAAACATTGGGCGATATTTACATTGTGCCAGTTAGGTAAGGAGGTGGATTTTGTCCAGTCGGCTGTGTTACGGTGGATCTTCTCGGCTAATTCGAGCAGGAAAGCATCCCCAGTATGGTTGTAAAGCCAGTAGATACTGATGATATTGTCACCGCCACGGCTTTTCTCCCAATAATCTTCCAGAAGTTGGTCATCGGGAACAGTCATCTGCCACTTGAAGTAATTCGTCATCAGGTCAATGACACGCTGATCTTGAGAATACTCATAATAAGATTGCAGACACCAGAGCATAATCATCTGTGCCCAAAGTTCGCGTTTGCCGTTACGTTCATTGACCGGACCGAAATAGCCATCCGGCTGGCGACTGGCAAATACACCTTCAATCCAATATTTGGTTTCTTCAATCATCTTCGGGTCATTCAGGATATATGCTAGATTGCCATACCCTTTGAGCCAGTAAGGGACTTCCTCCCAGCCGTGATCGCCACCGGTTGTCAACCAGGCATTATTATCCTTTTCCAGCCAAGCGCTGATTTCTCCCAAGTGTCCGGTCAGACCGTCGCGTTGCAACTCCAGATACTTCTTCACCCAGCCTTCAGGCTGAATACTACCTACCGGCAACTTTATAAAATTCAACGGTCGAAGCGGAGCGCGATACCCGATATAATTGGTATTGACGGACTGTATGTCCGGTCGGTCCACTACCGTCACCGTACCACTAGAAGAAGCAGACGCACAAGCTGTAACCGCCACTCCAAGCACTATCGATGCAAAAAGTCCTTTCGTTTTATTTTTCTTCATTTCGTCTATTCTATTCTCATTTAGATTATTTCAACTCTCATTGCACTGCTTCAAGACGCATATTGTCAAGGTCCAGCAGCACTTTCTTTCCTATTCTCCGATAAAAGCCATTGCCTATAACTCCATCAAAGAATATACCGGGAACTATTTGGCCAAGAGGATATGTTTTTACAGCTTCCGGACCAGGAGGCTGCATTAATTTATCATCAAATATTATTGCAGGATCTTTTAACGTTTTATATGTGATCGCCCGTGCCTGATGCAGCATAGCTACCCCGAATGTATTCTTTTTACTGGTAGAACCAATCGGCAGTTCTTTCTGATGTTTCTCGTAAAATGCAGAATCTACTGTAATATATTCATCAGAACCCGTATCCAGATGAGCCGTAAAATCAGTTCCATTAAGTTTTATACGCATATACAAATCGTATTTGTATGCATAAACATTGGGGGCTTTAGAAAGGTGAGCATTGGGCACAGAGACGGGGAAACACATTCTGTTATGTTCGTAATCAGTCTGTATCTTCCCTATCAATTTCATTACCGGCAGTCCAAGAAACACACAATCCGTAAACAATGTACGCACCGAATCTACAACAGTATGAGCCTTCTTCCTCTTCTTTCTTCTCTTAATTGATAAACCGGATACAAATGGAACACTCGCGGTGTCCGAGTAAATGAAGGCTGGAATATTGTAAAAAGTTATATTTCCAACTTCAATAGAATCAATGATACTCCGGACAGAAATCAAGTTCTCATTGATCGTTACTTTATTCTCGTCAATGCTGTCATATCTAAAGCCCATCCCATCCGCCAACTTTCTACTTAGGATACAGTAGGGTCCCACCCCTGTATCAAAGATAGTGTTCTGTGATATTCCATTATATTTTGCCTGGAAAACAGACTTATCACCTTCTTCTATATCAACAAAAGAAGACGTTTCGTTCCGTTTCATTTTTATAGGAGGCAGATTCACTGCATTTTCAGCATAGGATAAAAAATTCTCTGTAGCAGTTCGCCATTCCTCATATTCTTTTCCGCCTGTATTTGTCTTTGTAAGACTTTCATTCCAAATTCGTTTCATCTGCAGATAAGTATCCAATGCCTTATCCGTATCCCCTAGTTCTATATACGCATCAAACAAATTAGAATAAAAAACAAGTGTTTTCTCCCCAAAAGTTGCATAATGGTGAGGTATAAACTGCTCTAAATAGTAAGCGACACTGTCTGTCTTGTTTAAAAATTGCGCCATTCGAAATTTATAGTATAACTCTAAATCAGGAGGGACTGTCGTTGTCTCTGATAGATTCTCGTACAATTCCTTTGATTCAAAATATCTTCCATTATACATTAGCTTGTCCAACTCTTGTAATCGTTCAACAGCGACCTGTCCATGTAATGTAAGTGGAGTAAGCATAAAAATAAGACAGATGATATAATATGACCTACGATATCTCATACTACTATTGATTTACATTTTCTTTCTTTTATAGGCTATCTCATTATCCAGTGAGCTTTATTTGGCATCAACTTATACATAAAAACACCCAACTCTCATTGCACTGCTTCAAGACGCATATTATCAAGGTCCAGCAGCACTTTCTTTCCTATGCTTCGATAAAAACGATATCCTACAAATCCATCAAAGAGTGGTGCTATAGATTTAACAGAATATACCCTTACCTCATCATCTATAGTCGGAGGCTGCATTAATTTGTTATCAAATATAATTACAGGATTTTTTAATGATTTATATGAGGACATCCGCGCCTGATGTACCATAGCTACTCCAAACCTATTCTTTTTCATTACAAAACCAATTGGCATCTCTTTCTGATGTTTTTCATAAAATGCAGAATCAACTTCAATATATTCACCAGATCCAGTATCCAGATTAGCCGTAAAATCAATGTCATTAAGTTTTATACGCATATAAAGCCCTTTTTCGTATGCATAAATATTTGCTTCCTTGGAAAGAGTGACATCTGAAACAGGGAAACACATTCTATTATGATCATAATCAGTCTGTATTTTCCCTATCAACTTCATGATCGGTAGCCCAAGACATACACGCTCCGCCACCCATGTACGCACCGAATCTAAAGCCTTCTTCATCCGCCTCTTCTTCCTTAATGAACTGGATACATACGGAATACTTTCAGATTCCTTATAGATAAGGGTAGGAATATTATAAAAGGTGATATTTCCGACTTCAATAGAATCGATAATACTTCGGACACAAACCAAAGTCTCATTCACCACTACTTTATTCCTTTCAATGCTGTCATATCGAATCCCCATCCCCTCGGCTAACTTTTTACTCAAAAAACAGTAAGGTTGCATCCCTGTATCAAAGATAGTAGTCTGTGATATCCCATTATACTTTGCTTGAAAAACAGGTTTGTCATGTCCTTTTATATCCACAAAAGAAGATGTATTGCTCCGTTTCATTGTTATAGGAGGCGAATTCACGGCACTTTCAGCATAGGATAAAAAATTTTTAATATCAGTTTGCCACCCCTCATACGCTTTACCATTTATATTTGAAAGACTTTCATCCCAAAGCTGTTTCATTTGTTGATAAGTACATAGTGCCTTATCTTTATACCCAAGTTCAATGTATGCATCAAACAACATAGAATAAAGAATTAACACTTGATTTCCACAATCCTCATAATAATAAGGTATATACTTCTCCAAATAGTAAACAGCACTATCCGTCTTGTTCAAAAACTGTGCCATCCTAAATTTATAGAACAAATCTAAATCAGAAGGGATAGTTGTCGTATCAGACAGATTCTTATACAGCTCTTTTGATTCAAAATATCTCCCATTAAACATTAGCTTGTCCAGCTCCTGTAACCGTTCTGCATCTACCTGTCCGCATAATGTAAGCGGAGTAAGCATAAATATAAGACAGATGATATAATATGTTTTCCAGTATCTCATAAATTATTGATTTCCATTTCCATCTTTTGAAAAAGAGCTGCCCGATAACAGACTTATCAATCCCCCTACTCCCGTAAACCATAGAAATATATTGTAGAGAACAGTCCCAATAAGAGACGGAAGGCCGTAATAAAGCCTCACAAATAGCTGCCTATGAATATATTCCGAAATAAATAATTGGCAACCGAGAGCAGGGAGCTGATTCATAAATCCATTATTTGTCTACAGAGAATTTGAAGATACATTGGCTTGTATACTTTTCGCCCGGGCGAAGTACAGCCGACGGCCATTCCGGTTTGTTCGGAGTATCCGGATATTTCTGTGTTTCGAGACATACGGAAGCACGTTGGTTGTAAGTAATGCCTTTCTTTCCTGTCAGCGAACCATCGAGGAAATTACCTGCATATACCTGAATACCCGGTTCATTAGTATAAACGTCGAGTACGATACCAGTCTTCGGTGATTTCAAAGAAGCGCATTTACGGGTTACGTCGCCTTTCGTGTTCAATACCCAGTTGTGATCGTAACCATTGCCGTTTTTCAGCTGTACGAAATCATAGTCGTTGATACGTTCGCCTACCGGAGTCGGGGTGCGGAAATCCATCGGGGTTCCTTCTACCGGAACGATCTCGCCAGTTGTCATGAAGGTGCTGTCCACCGGAGTATAATAGTCCGCATCCACCATCAACAAATGACCGGAGTTGTTGCCGGCATCACCTTCAAGGTTAAAATAAGAGTGGTTAGTCATATTTACAATCGTCGGTTTGTCTGTTTCCGCTTCGTATTGAATATCGATGGCATTATCGTCCGTCAGTTTCATCACCACTTTACAAGTGATGTTTCCCGGAAAACCTTCTTCACCGTCTTCTGCACGGTAAGTCAACTGCAATTCCTGCGGATTCAACAATTCTGCATCAAACACCCGGTATTGGAATCCTTGCGGTCCGCCGTGCAGACAATGACCGTAGTTATTGCGGGGAAGCTGATATTCTACCCCATCCAAGGTGAACTGTCCCTGATTGATACGATTGGCATAACGTCCGATAGTCGCACCGAAATCCGAAGGCTTGCTGATATAGTCCTGAATAGAATCGAAACCGAGAACAACATCACGCATCTGTCCGTCTTTATCGGGAACCATCACTGAAACAATACGTCCACCGAAGTTCGTTATACAAACTTCCATGTTGTTCTTGTTACGCAGAGTGAACAAATCAGTCTTCTTTCCATCTACTTCTGTCTGGAATTTACTCTGCAATAAACCGGAATCTGTAGCCTTTTCAGCTTTCGGAGTACAAGCTGCCATTAAAAGGGCGGCAACTGCCCATACACATAACTTTTTCATGATACAATTGTTTTTTTTAATATTAGTTTTCAGCTATTCATATTTAGATGCAGACGACGCGGATAACGCGTTTTTTCTAATTTTGCATCAGAAAAAGAGCCGCATCATCCGCGTTATCCGCGTTCAATTTACTATGTCAGCATATTACTGTATACTATTCAATAAATCTACCTTTCCTTCATTAACCAGCTTCAAAATCAACTCACCGAAAAGAGTATTCTGCCAGGCGAACCATGCACGGGTAAATTTCTTCGGATTGTCCTTATGGAAAGATTCGTGCATAAAGCCGGTGTCAGCATCCGTGTCCATCAACATCTTAATGCAAGTCTTGATTTCAGCATCATTCTGACTTGTGAAGGCTTTCATCATAATACTCATCGGCCACACCATATCGTAACCGATATGCGGTCCGCCGATTCCTTCGCCTGCCTTGCCTTTAAAGAAGTAAGGATTGTCCTCACTCCACACAAAACGGCGGGTATTCTGATAAATCGGATCGTTTACATTCACATCACCCAAATAAGGCATCGCAAGCAAACTCGGCACATTGGCATCGTCCATCAGATGATGATTTCCAAAACCATCTACCTCGAATGCATAGATTTTACCATATTTAGGATGGTTATACACCGCATATTTCTTTAAAGCTGTTTCCACCTCCTGCGCCAAGTCCTTACATTCTTTAGACAAAGCTGTCTTCTTATTTACCGTCTCCAGAATCTCGGCAGCCTTGCGCAACGAAGATACAGCGAAGAAATTGGAAGGTATCAGGAACTGAAGCGTAGTAGCATCGTCCGAAGGACGGAAACTGGAAACAATCAAACCGACTGGTTTCACCGGTGCTCCCAGACCGTCATTGCTCACAGTATCCAGTGCACGTTCCGTCTTACGTTGGAATTTATAAGGACCTACTCCGTCTTTGCGTTGTTGCTCTTTGAATGTTTTCAGTACATTAGTGATTGCCTGAATCCATTCTTCGTTGAATATGCTCGCATCTCCGGTAGTCTTCCAGTAATGATAGGCCAAGCGCAACGGATAACACAAGGAATCAATTTCCCATTTACGTTCGTGCAACTCCGGTTTCATGTCTGTAAGGTCACTCATCCAATGACCGTCAGGAATAGCGCCGTCATTAAAAGCATTCGCGTACGGATCGATATTGATACATTTGAACTGGCGGAGAATAACACCTGCCAGCATTTCTTTCAGTTCAGGGTCCGCATTAGCTAATTGCACATAAGGCCATACCTGTGCACCGGAGTCGCGTAGCCACATAGCATGAATATCACCCGTATATACGAACGTATCCGGTTTGCCATCGCTTCCTTTACGGAAATGTACGGTTGTATCCAGTGTATTCGGGAAACAGTTGGTAAACATCCATGCCAACTTCGCATTCTTCAAAAGTTTCTGTACACGGAGAATCTCCTTCTCTACCGCATTGGAACGGAACAAACGATTGGATATTTCCGGGCGGTTATCTTTCTGAATAGCATCCGCCAGACATACATGCATTTCCGTCATACGGTTGGAGGCTTGTAACTGCCCGCCACAGAGAAGCATACCTGCCAGCATACCTGCACTGATATATTTGATCTGTTTCTTCATGATTACTTCTTCTATTTAAATTCGTTAGAGAAAGAATAAGGGAAATCGGACTCTTTTGTACCACGTTGCTGATTGGGTTTCGCGTCCATCTTGAAAGAAATGCTAGCGCCATTCAACAAATCCTGATGAGTCAGATAGTTTTTGGTATATTCTTTACCGTTCAATGTCATTGATGAAATGTAACGCTTATCGTCTCCGTTATTCGGAGCAGAGATAGTCACCGTCTTTCCGTTTTCCAGATGCAGCTTCATCTCCTTGAAGTAGGGAGTACCCAAAACATATTCATCCGTACCCGGACATACCGGATAGAATCCCATTGCCGAGAATACATACCAGGCAGAAGTCTGGCCGTTGTCCTCATCACCGCAATAACCATCGGGAGCAGGGGTATAAAGTTTGTCCATCACTTCACGAATCCAATGTTGCGCTTTCCAGGGTTGGCCGGAATAGTTGTACATATAGAGCATGTGCTGAATCGGCTGGTTGCCATGTGCATAGTTGCCCATGTTCATAATCTGCATTTCACGGATTTCATGAATAACGGCTCTATAATAACTTTCATCGAAAATCGGAGGCAGGATAAATACAGAATCCATCATCTGGTTGAATCCGTCTTTACCACCCATCAAATCGATCAGACCTTGAGGATCGTGGAATACCGACCAGGTATAATGCCAGCTATTACCTTCCGTAAAGGCATCCCCCCACTTCAACGGATTGAACGGAGACTGGAACGTACCGTCTTCATTCTTACCACGCATCAGTTTGTGTTCGGGATCGTAGAGATTCTTATAATTCATTGCACGCTTTGCAAAGATTTCAATCTCTTTTTTCGGTTTCTTCAAGGCTTTACCCAATTGATAGATACACCAGTCATCGTATGCATATTCCAGTGTACGGGCTGCATTCTCGTTAATACCTACATTATAAGGTACATATCCCAATTTATTGTAATACTCATGTCCTAATCGTCCGGTAGAACGAACATTCGGATGCACTGCATTCGCTCCATGTTTCACGGCTTCCCACAATGTCTCGATATCGTATCCTTTCAATCCTTTCAGGTAGGCATCGGCAACTACGGAAGCGGAGTTGTTTCCAACCATGCAACCTCTGTGTCCCGGACTTGCCCATTCCGGCAGGAATCCGCTTTCTTTATAAGTGTTCACCAATCCTTCCTGCATCTTTGTATTCATGGATGGATACATCAGGTTAAGGAATGGGAAAAGACAACGGAACGTATCCCAGAAACCGGTATCGGTAAACATATATCCCGGAAGTACTTCACCATTATAAGGGCTGTAGTGCATCACGTCTCCTTTAGCATCTATCTCGTAGAAACTTCTGGGAAATAATACTGAACGATACAAACAAGAGTAGAAGGTACGCAAATGATCAATATCATCGTCTTTCACTTCAATACGTCCTAAAACATCATTCCATATCTTGCGGCCTTTCGCTGCAATCTGTTCAATGTTGTCCGTACTCAGCTCTTTCAAGTTCAGTTCCGCCTGTTCAGGGCTGATAAAAGAGGAAGCCACACGCACATTTACCTGTTCGCCCTTGCGGGTTTTGAAACCGATCAGTGCACCGGCATGGTTGTCTGTCGCTTCCAGTTTGTTGGTGTCAATCACACCACTGGCTACGGCAGCCGTATAAGTAAACGGTTTGTCGAATACTAGTACAAAGTAGTTTTTAAAGTTGGCAGGAACACCACCGCTGTTTTTAGTGGTATAACCGATAATCTTGTTCTCCGAAGGGATTACTTTCACAAACGAGCCTTTATCAAAGGCGTCTACCACTACATAAGAGTGGTCGTTTTCGGGGAAAGTGAAACGAAAAGCAGCCGCTCTCTCTGTCGGAGCAATTTCGGTCACTACATCATGATCGGCAAGATATACTTTATAATAATAAGGAGTAGCCGTTTCAGCTTTATGAGAGAACCAACTGGCACGCTCATCCTGATTAAATACTGCCTTACCGGTTATCGGCATGATGGCAAATTGACCGTAATCATTGATCCAGGGACTTGGCTGATGGGTTTGTTTGAATCCTCTGATCTTGTCAGCGTCATACGTATAGGCCCATCCATCGCCCATTTTACCAGTCTGCGGAACCCAAAAGTTCATTCCCCAGGGCAGCGCAATGGCAGGGTAAGTATTTCCGGTAGATAATGCGTGCTTTGACTGCGTACCAACCAGCGGACTAACATAGTCCACCGGTCCGGTAATTGTTTTTGCAGTCATAGCCCATGCACTAAGTAACGTAAAAGCGAATAGAGCTAGTTTCTTCATGGTATTTTTGTTTTATTTAATCAGTTTTCCTTCAAGCATTTTGATATAATATCCACCTACAACGGAACGTGCCTGGAAGCCTCTTTGATTCGGTTCGTCTGTAAATACCCAGTCGGACATCGGAACACGGTTAGGTGTAACGTTCATAAACAGATATACGGGTTCGATAAATTTCTCAAAGGTAGCTTTGTCATTTGCCAATGTAGCTGTCCACATGATCCAGTCGGTCTTTGTGTATGTTTCACGGTTATCCAACGGAAGACCATATTTATTTTGCTTCGAAAGATAGTAAGCTATTTCCGTTTCTGCAACATTTTTAGGGAAGATTTGCAGATTCAACAGTTTATCCCACACCAGGTTATACTTCTGGCTCCATGTTCCCGGTTTGTCAAATGTAAGACGATAGTGGTCACCATCATCAGCCATTTTCACCCATTCGGCAGCCATTTCTTTCGCTTTCTGTGTGTACTTTTCAGCCACATCTTTTTTGCCCAGCATATCTGCCAGATAACCGTATGAAGCAACACCCATGATTGCTTTGATAGAAAGGTTGGCATTGTGTGCAAAGTGACCTGCAAAGTCATCGGTACAAAGTTGGTTGGCCGGATCAAGTCCGTTCTCTACCAGATAGTCTGTCCACGTAGTCAGGGTTTCCCAATGTTTCTGTGCGTAATCTGCATTACCTTCTACCTTGGCAATGGCAGCAGCCAACACTACCATATTACCCGATTCTTCTACCGGCATATCACCGCCATAAGTCTGGCCGTTAGCCAATGGATAAGTACCGACATCATGTGCAGCAAATGGTTTCGTCCATTTTCCGCTTTCACTATAATAGAAGATATGGTTCATGGTAGCTTTCACCAATTCCGGATTGTAGTATAAAAGCAACGGAGCTCCCGGATAAGTCAGGTCGACTGTTCCGATGGAACCATTACTGAAGTTCTCCTTAGAAAGGAATACCAAGTCACCGTTCGGAGCCTGTACCAGTTTATGTGCAGCCAAGGCCTGACGATAAGCCAATGCACAAAGTTCGGCATATTTACGTCCACCGGCAGCAGTAGCTTCTTCCATCAGCTTCTTGTCGAAAGCAGCGCTGTTCTTCATTTGTGTCTTGTATTCTTTCTCTGCTTTCTGGAATTGGGAAACAATCGTTTCATTGCCCTCACGATTCCAGTAAGGACGCAGGTTATCACCAAAGTATTGGATAGAATAAATATCATCATACCCGATCAACAGGTGGCCATCAGCTTTTTGTGTTTCGCCCAATGAACGTACCAAAGCCAGTTTATCATAACCGTTTGTGGTAGGAGCTTCCAGTTTATTGGCTACGAAGTTCTTGCGCAGCTCTCTGCCGTCACCGATTGCAGATGTGCTGTTTTCCTTTTCAGCTGCCAGATAGAAATGTCCCCAGTCGATACGAACATCATCACCCTTTTTCTTCAGAATCTCCTGATTGCGGCTTCCGGTACGAAGGAATAACAAATCGCCGTCAGTAAAGCTGTCGGCAACAGATTCCTGGTGAGGTTGGTCGATTGCCCATTGCGGAGATGCTTCGAAATACAATTCAACCTGATGTTTCTTTCCGTCATTGGAGGCTACTTCATAAGAGATATAGTTGACAGGACGTGACAACAAGTCCAGATTATCCATGAACATAGGAGCGGTAAATGTCAGTTTCAGATCTACCGGACCACAAGTAAATGTATAATAAGTCTGCATGGGTTGTACATCTGCAGAAGTTTGTTGCGCTGTTTGATGGAAAGAACGGTAACCGTCCAGTTCTACCAGCAATCCGAAATCCAACAGTCCGTTTCCTACCCGGTTATGACAATAACCTGCAATCAGATTTTCACCCGGTTTCAAAGAAGCTACTACTTCTTCCGACAGTTTCACCCGTTCGTTCTTTTTACAAGCATTACCTGTATCTACCACTTTGATGCCGTTGATATAAATAATAGCATCATCGTCGTGAGAGAATTCAAGATATACATTTTTTCCTGTCAAATCTTCCTGAATATCAGCTACCCGGCGTACCCAGATAAATTCTTCACCCCATTGGGTTTTAGCTGTATGTTCATTCTCCATGGTTCCGAAGGCAGCTTCGCCTTCTTTCCAGGCTTTATCATTGAATCCGGCATTCTGCCATCCGTCAGCAGGTTGTTGAGTGGTATACTTTCCTGTCCAGCTACCTTGTTCGGATGTCTTTACCAAAGGACGTAGTTCCAGTTCTTCCGTTCCCATGAAACGGTAGGTTTGTCCGTCTACTTTTGCAACACCAAGTAAAGAAAAATCCTTGCCTGTCCAATGTTTTACAGGACTGTCGTATAGATTGTCCGTAGTAGACCATGCACTAGTATAAGGATCAATTGTCACCAGCGGATATGCCGGAGCACGTAATTCATTCTTCTCGTGCTGTTCTACCTGGGTCTCACAGCTACAAAATACAGAAGCTGTTCCCAGTAACAGCATCATCAGTTGTTGTTTCATAATTTAAATCACCTGTTTATTTAATCTATTTTACGCAAATTCCGTCGTTTTCTATTTATTTCTTAGCCGGAAACAAAAGCATCAATGCCGGTATACCGGAAGCAGAATAACTGTCGATTTCCGCACCTTCCGGCAACTTTTTATAGTATTCGCCTCCACATACGTTCCGTGTCTTATCTCTGTTTGCCCAACCTGTTTTGATGGTACGTTTCAGGAATGGGAGATATTGGGTTTGTCCGCAATCATACACCAACCATGCCATATATTCCGCAAAGATGGCAGTATAGATACCCTGTTCAATACCACCTTCGAAAGGTAGCACTTTATGTTCTGCAGACATATCTTTCACTGTATAGTCTGCTGCCAGAATAGCATTGTCCAGATAACGTTTCTCTCCGGTCGCCTTATAAAGCAGTATGGAAGCTCCGATAAAGGTTGCCTGATTATAGACATGTGCTTTCCAGGCAGGATTGCCATTTCCATGACGGCTATCGGCAATCTTTCCTGTTGCTTTATCCAAGAGATTTTCCACTCCCCATTCATAGATTTCTTTACCTTTGGCAAGATATTGAGCTTTCGTCTGATAATCCGGCCGTTTGTCGGTCGATTCTTTTCTATTTTCAGGCACGTTATTGTAGAGGGTTAATGCTGCAACAACTGTCGGAAAGTTGATACAGGCCATCTTTCCATCACTGAATTTATTCGGTTTCGGATTTTGAATGGGTTGCCATTGCCAGAACATACCTCCGTTTTCTTTGTCATACGAGCCTGTATCACCTACCTTTTCCGAGCCATACCATACCCGTTTGAAACTGGCTTCCGAAAGTTTCAGATATTCATCCACTCCAAAAAGCTCGTAGCCGCGTGCCAGGCTGATAGTCCACCACATGATGTCATCGTAGATGAACCAGCCGGTATTTTCGTTGTTATCATCAAAATCAAACTGACAATATTGCGCTTTGTTCCCTGCAAATATTTTCTCGCAGAGTGTTTTATAATAACTTGTCTTCTTTCTGTCTTTCTGTGCCTTTGCCAGTTTATAGGCATTCATTGCCATATCCCAATAAATAGGCTGACACCAGATAGCCGCTGCTCCATTGCCACGGTCAACAGCACTCGGATAGGACGAATTTGTCTTGTAAATATATTTATTGGAGTCTAGTAGTGTATTGTTAAATCCTTCATAAGCTGCCCATACATCTTCGTTCGTATATGCGTGCTTCTTCTGGTTTGCTTTTCCTGAATTGCCGACTGCCCATATAGTAGTTGATGCTCCCAATAGTAGTGTCAGAGCTAAAAGAATTTTGCCTTTCATGATAGTTTATAAGTTTATAGTATTTTTCCTGTTACAAAGATTGCAGAAATAGCTGAAAAAAAACGATAATATTTATTCAATAAAGAACAAATACAGACCAAAACACTTTTCTACAATAAAAATAAAGGATTAATAAAGGGTTATTGGAGAATAATTCCCCCTCACTCTGTCCTTATGACAGAGATAAGGGGAATATTTAATCTACCTATTGAAAACTCATTCCGGTAAACAATTATTTGTTATCTGTAATATCTGTGGATTCAATCCATTGCCAGTTATCACCAACCAATGTTGCCGTATGGCCTTTCAAACCTGTTATTGTGCTGGTAGCACTTTGAGTAGGCTGATCACCTTTCACTTCAAAATCCCAGGCTTCTACCAAATTCGGATTATCGGCACTTACACCTTCTTCATTACCCATATAAGAAGCATATACCTGATTTTCTGTCCGGTTTGTTTTCCAGATACGTATCTTCTTTATGTAACCGGAGAACCATTCGTTACGATTTCCATTTTTGTCCATCATACAGAATCCCGTCATGCGAATCTGATTGGCTATGGATTGTTCATTGATATACGTTCTCCAAGACTCACCCACACGAATAGGATCTCCTTGCCTCGTACCGTCAATCATGGAATAACACTTCACATCTGTCGGAGTATCAAATCCCGGCAGTCCCTTATCCCTGAAGAGGAATGCATAATGCGTCCAACGATCTTTGGTCCAGTTGTCCGACTTTTTCCATCCCGGTTCCCATTCTTGTGGATTTGTATGATTATTATCTTGCCAGTGAGCAACCATTGTTCTCAACAATCCCTTCGTACGATCCTGTGCGCGCCATCCGCTCCAATAAGGATCGTTGGTCATGGTAGAAAGGAAAGTACAGTTGTCTTCTCCCTGTCTATTGCAATATTCTTTAATATTCACCCAAAGTTCAATCGTAAATGCCTGATTGTCATCCTCTCCAAACTTCACATAATCCTCGCTATAACCAAAGTCTATATAGGAACCGGCATTTCCGTCTACAAACAGATTCCAGGTAATCTGACTGTTATCCGGCCATGCAGAATCTTCTACCTCTTCTACTTTCTTATCGGCAGCAGCAATAGCCTCATCATAAATCTCCTGCGTCATATCTGTGATGGAACCGGATTTGATTCTTTCAGCCAGACTTTCCAAGTCTTTAGCTGCACTCTCCAAAACCGACTTATTTTCTACCGGATATTGTCCCTGATGATTTCCCCACTTCGTTTCATCATTAACGATTGCAAGTATTTCATCCGCCTTTGCCAGTAAATTATTGATATATTGCTGTGCTTCCGGAGACAGATTGTAATATTTTGAATTTTTAAACTCGTCAATCGCTTGATTTACCTTTGCTACAGCAGTTTCCAAAGTTGTTTCATCCAGTTCCTCACCAGCTTCTACTCGTGTTATCAGTGCATCCAACTCGGTAATAGCGGCATTTAATATATCCTTTCCGGTTTCAGGATATGTCCCGGGAGCAGTTCCGTAGGTTGAATTCTTCAATAAATAGTTCAATGACGCACGATTTTCCTGCAAGATACTCAACTGTGTATCTGTTATATACTCGTCTTCAATATCGTCACAAGCGGTAAATATCCCTGCCAGACAAGAAATCAGGAGGAAAGAGAGGAGCATTGCTCCCTCTCTCCATTTATTAGTTAAACATTTCATGTTTTTCATCGTTTTTACATTATTATTCAACAATACGTTGCCACTCGTAAGTACCGATAATCTTAGCAGTATGACGGCCTGTCAGGTCTATTACTTCATTACCTGAACCGGAAGGTTTGGTCATGAAATCCCATGCTGCCGCCAAATCTGCTTCTTTACCCGTCACTTCAGCCGTTCCGTTATAAGAATTCTGAACATATTCGTTATCCTTTGCGCTCTTCCAGATACGGATTTTTTTCATATAACCGGCAAAGCCTTCTTCAAACAGATTATCACTGGTACGCATATAACGTCCGAAAGCAGTCATCGGGGCATTATAGTTGGCATAGTTGCTTGAATTATAGAATCTGCTACCCACGCTTCCTTCGGTTGTTTTCACTTCTCCGTTCACATATAATTTCGCACGAAGCTCCGGACTGCCCGGCAAGCCTTTATCACTGTACACAAACAAGAAATGTTGCCATTCTCCATCTTCCGGTGCCTTTAGTGACGGTTCACAGATATTTCCTCCTGTTTCGCCCCAAGTTGCACGATAAATACCACCGTCCGCATTACGCCAGTACATCATCCAGCCGTTACGCCATCCGTCACCGCCCATGTAAGTTGACAGGAACACATTCTGGTCTTTTCCACCACCTTTGGTTACTTTCACCCAAAACTCAACAGTAAAGGCTTGATTTCCTTCGGTTCCGAAATTGACATATTCTTCGCTACGTCCGAAATCGATATAAGAACCACCATCACCACGTCCGTCCACAAACAGTTCAGCCGGTGTTGTTTCAGCATCTTCTGTACGGATCGTACTCTTGAACTGTTCTATAGACGCCTTGGCTTCTGCCACATAGCGTTGTTTCTCACTTTCCGACGGAGAGGGTTGCTGATATTTGATTAAAAGTACCGCACGATTGGCATCATCTATCGCATCTGTCAGAATTGCCCGGCTTTCGGTGGGGTACTGTCCTTTCTTATCTCCGTAGTCTGAATTTTGCTGCAAATCGGTCATTTCAGCAATCAATGCATCCAGTTGGTCGATATAGGTATCTTCTATTTCAGGAGCCGCAGTATACTCGTCATGCGTTTCTTCAGAACAAGCCGCCAATTGAAGTGTCAGTACCATGCATAACACATAATACCACATTTTCCAATTTGAATATTTCGTATTCATTATTCTTCTTTTTTATGGGTTACAATTATTTATCTGCCGGAAACAACAACATCAATGCCGGTATTCCGGATGCACTATAGCTGTCAATAGTAGCGCCTTCTATCTGTGCCTTATGATATTCGCCACCACACAAATTACGTGTCCGGTCGCGATTAGCCCAGCCGTAATTAATGTTACGTTTCAAGAACGGTACGTACTGGGTCTGGCCACAATCATTTACCAGCATGGCCATGTATTCCGCAAAGATAGCGGTATAAATACCCTGTTCCACGCCACTCTCGAACGGCAGTAAATCATACGTTCCGGACATGGTATTCATTGTATAGTCAGCTCCCAAAATTGCATTGTCCAAATATGTTTTCTCACCGGTAGCTTTATAAAGCAATAACGAAGCTCCGATAAAAGTGGCCTGATTGTATACATGGTCCGACCATGCCGGATTGCCTTCACCATGCTTGCTGTCGGCAACTTCTCCGGTATTGCTGTCTACCAAATTCTTCACAGCCCATTCATAGATTTCTTTTCCTTTTGCCAGATAAGCTTCCTTCGTTTCATAATGCGGACGGGTAAAATCACCGTACTTATTACTCCAGCTTTCCGGATTCGGATCAGCCACACGATCGGCAGGAACATTGTTATAAAGGGTCAATGCAGCTACCACAGTCGGGAAATTAATACAAGCCATCTTACCATCACCGGCAGCATTTTCATTCGGATTGCCGATAGGCTGCCATTGCCAGAACATACCTCCACCCAAATTCTTTTCAGGATCTGCATAAGAACCCGTATCACCTACGCGGGGAGAACCGTACCATACACGTGCAAAACTTGCTTCTGCCAGACTGCGATACTCTTCCACTTTAAATAATTCGTAAGCACGTGCCAAAGTAATGGTCCACCACTGTATATCATCATAGATAAACCAGCCGGTATTCTCATTATTATCGTCGAAATCAAAGTTTACATAATGTGCTTTATTTCCGGCAAACAAATCATCACACAACTGCTTGTATTTGTTTTCTCTTTCCGTATCTCCTTCCGCTTTTGCACGTTTATATGCGTTCATAGCCATATCCCAATAGATCGGTTGGCACCAGATAGCGGCAGCTCCGTTATTACGGTCGGTAGCAGCAGTATAAGCGGTACTTGTTTTATAAATATTCTTATCGGGGTCCAGTAAGTTATCATTAAATGCTTCATAGGCAGTCCAGGTATCCGCATTGGTATACTCCGGTACAATCTCGTAATCCGGAGTATATGGCTTTGCCTGTTTATCCTCATTGCAAGAGGACATACAAAGGACACCGGACATGAGACAAACTGCAGAGAAAATATATTGTTTCATCATCATTTCTATTTTATAATCAGTATTTAGAATCCTGTATTCTGAACCAAGTTTTTATCAATATCAATTTCGCCCTGTGGTATGGGGAAGAAGTACTGACGGTCAAAAATACGCTTCACAATCTCCGTACGCTTGAAGAATTCATTTCCGTCATAATTGACATTCATACCGTGAATTGCCTTGTTGAAATACTCATTTACCAATCCCCAGCGACGTACATCAAAATAACGGCAGTTTTCAAAACTCAACTCAATGCGTTTCTCCTTACGAATCAGCTCCATGACTTCTTCCGTTGTAGTCGGTTTAGGCAGATTGACTGTTTCACCGTAGCCCGGAATGCCCGCACGCTTACGGATCATGTTCATATACGTCCAGATGTCTTCATGAGTCGGGCTGACATGAGCAAGCGCTTCGATATAGTCAAAATAAATATTAGTCAGACGCAAGAGCACACAAACCAGATTCTGGTTACGGTCACCGGAATCCATACATTTACGTACTAAATAACCTGTACTCGTATAGTCATTGCTACCTTGTTCCTTACCACAGCTTCCGCTATAAGTGAAATCTACTATATAACCGCCTTCTGTTCCTTCAAACCATTTTGAATTACTAAAGGTTATGTCTGCATAGAAACGAGGTTCACGATTAACATACATCATTCTGGTTCCTACCGGTGCATATAAAGTACCGTCTATTCCTTTGTATTCTGCTGTAGAGACTCCTTCTTCTACATAATCGGATTTTTCGTTGATAATCGGAGTGACACCGTCAGCACTATAACCGGAAATAGGGGATTCTCCGTTTGACATGAAATAGGCATCTACCATTTCTTGGGTTGCTCCCAACAAGCTACCACCCCTATAGTTGGTCGTATTACCGGATCTATTCGGCATACGGTCGTACTGCATGGTTCCGGCAGCATTATCCAAACGGTAGAAAATCATTTCTTTATTGTTACCCATTTCAGAAAACAAGGTTCTTACTGCACGGCGATAAGATTCCGTCGGACTGAATCCTTCCGAGTCCGGACCGGAAACAGCAACACCGTCCTTATTGGTATACATCAAATGATAACGACTTCCGTAATTAGAGAAGAAAGTGTTACATTCATCAATCACTTTCTGCCAATTGGCACGTTTGGTAGCTTCATCCGGTTTGTTAGGGAACAGCTTTGTTCCGTCCGTATTAGCCAAGCCTGAATAGTAAGTGCACTCTCCGTTAAACAACCAGCTGGCACGATAAGTCAATGCTTCAATGATAAACGCCTGTGCAATCGCCTTGTCAATACGGCCATATCCGGACACTTTGTCGGTAGAAGCATCGTCCAATAAACCATCGTTTTGTGCACCTTTCAGTTCTGATACGATAAAATCAAAACACTCATCTACCGTATTGCGCGAGAGTTGCAACTCATCACTCGGAGTATCCATCGGAAAATCCTTTTCAAGCAAAGGAACCGGACCATAAGTACGTACTAAATAAAAATAATAGATCGCCCGCAAAGCTCTTGCCTCCGCTTTCCATTGATTTCTTTCTGTAACAGTCAGCGGTGCCTGATCTACATTTTCTGTAAATACTGCCGCTTCATGAATACCTGAAAACCAACTCTTCCAGCGATATAATACCATTGTTCCTTCAGTCGCATCGATAGAGTTGTTATTTATCAGTTTTTCCTTTTTGTCATTTGTCCACTCCGCCTCATCGCTAGCGCCCGTCCAAGGACCGGGAGTACGGTACAGACTTGTTTCATGCACCTGACGTTGGTTAAATTCATCCGGTAAGAATGTGTATACATTCGAAAGATACCGCAAGGCTCCATCTCTGGTTGTGAAAATCTCCTTGAGTGATAAACGGTCATCAGGCACCTGGTCAAAATAGTCATTACAAGATGTCGTCAAGAGACACGCCAGCAAACTTACGATTATATAATTATATTTTTTCATTATCTTTTTGTTTAGAATGTGAAATTAATACCAACTGAATAAGAAGTCGTATTCGGATAAGAAGCACCATTATCGGTATTCAACTCCGGATCCCACAATTTGAAGCGACTCAAAGTGAACAGGTTAGTTCCCATTACATATACAGCCGCATTCTTCAGATGAACTTTATTCACCCAGGGTTTCGGCAGATTATAAGAGAGCTGCAATGTCTTCAGACGCAGGAAGTTCATGTTACGCACCCACCAGGTACTTTTCTGGAAGTTATTAATGCTACTGGTTGTTTCGCTTCCATAAGACAAACGCGGATAAAAGGCATTCTGATCCGGATTTTCCTCTGTCCAACGGTCGTCAATGTTAGAGTAGAGGTTACCGCTACCACCACCGCCATTAAACGGATTAATACTGCTACCGTTCAATACACGTTCGGCTCCCGCTACGCCCTGAAACATCATGCCCACAGACAAGTCTTTCCAGCCTACTGTAAATCCGAAACCATAGACAGTTGTCGGCACATCTCCACGAGAAATGTAAGTCTGGTCGTACGCATCAATCTGACCGTCATTGTTCAAGTCCTTGTATTTGATATCTCCGGCTTTCACTGTTCCAAACTGTGAAGCAAACGGTTTGGGAGTAATGGCTTTATTGGCAGCCGACAAAGATTCCCAACGTGCCATATCATCTATTTCAGCCTGAGTGAACAGTCCCTCGGCAACATACCCTTTCGCTCCATTGATGTTACGTCCATATTGGTTCATCCATTCGTATTTCTGTTCCGGCAATTCTCCCTGAATCCATTTATCCTTATTAAAGGTGACATTACCCCGAAGCGCAATTACCCAGTCTTTATTGATACGCTTGTTATATTCGATTGTTCCGTCAAATCCCTTATTTTCTATGATACCGATGTTTCCGTAAGGAGCAGATGTGTTGTACCCCAAGAATGAAGGCATAGAATGTTCACGCTTCAACAGAATGTTTTCACGACGTTCCTTAAACAAGTCGAACACAATAGACAGGTCGTCATTAAATAGCTTAAGGTCAATACCCAAGTCTTGTTTGCGAGATTCTTCCCAGATCAGGTCAACAGCCATATTCACTGTTTCATAACCGGCCCACTTAGTTCCATTCGGTCCGAATTTATAGCCATAGTCTCCATTCTCTTTCATCTGATCCAGATACATGAAACGACGGTCGGAAACTTCGCTATTACCCACTTTACCATCCGTATAACGTATCTTCAAGAAAGAAACTGCCTTCGACAGAGGTTGCCAGAATTTCTCATTTGAAACAACCCATCCTACACCAAATGCAGGGAAAGTTCCGAAACGATGTTTGGGCGAAAAATTCTCGGCACCGTTATAACCGATGTTGAACTCTGCGAAGTAACGGTCTTTCCATGAATAAGTGGCACGACCGGCAATACCCATCATACGATACGGAATCGCATCTTCCAGTGTTCCTTTCGGATATAATAGTTTGGATTGCTGATTGAACAGGAATAACGCACTGACACGATGATCGTCGTTGAATGTCCGGTCATAGTTCAAGGAAGCCTCCAAATAGGTCTTTTTGTTACCACTCGTTTCCTGTTTATAGCTTAACACGTTACTTCCTTCATAAATACGTTGCAAAATAGGCTGCCCATTCATATCGTAAGGAACACTAGTGTCCAGGAAGTTGTAGGTAGACTCCGCACGGTCCTGATGTACATGTATCTCATTGTATACGTCGAATGCATACATAGCAGTCAGTTTCAGTCCTTTCGTGAGCATATCCAAATTCTGTGTGACGCGCAAATTAGAGTAAATCTGATTTTTCGTCAGGTTGTCATAGCCACGACGTGTAGCCTGCGAATAAGGGTTGTTAAAGTTGTTATTGGTTGAAGTTCCCGGTACATAGGCTTCTCCGTTAACAAAGAACATCTTCGGATATTCAACCGGTGAGATAGACATTGCCGCATTATACAAATCGGCAGAAGAGATGGCCGGATAATTTCCTTCTCCCAGATAACCTTGCGCACCGATCTCGACCTTAGTAGTAGGAGTTACATCGATATTCAAATTGGTAGTAAAGTTATAACGGCTATATTTCATTTTGGAGTCATAGGTGTTGATATTCTTATCAGTCACCGTCATACCTGTCTCATTAAAATAGCTGACTGATGCATAATAAGCGACTTTCTCGCTACCACCGCGTACATTTACATTCACACGACGATTATGTCCCCAATCATTAAAGATTTCTTTCAACCAATCCACATTCGGGTATAGATAAGGATCCTTGCCGGCAATCGTGTTACGTATTTGATCTTCTGTATATTTCGTAGCAATACCGTCATTACGCATTGCCTCGTTGGCTGCATTCATATAAGTGATACCGTCTGCCAAATCGACCATCTTCGTAAAACGGGTAAACGATTCATAATAATCCGCGCTCACTGTCGGTTTTCCTACCTTTCCCGGTTTGGTTTTAATCAAAATTACGCCATTGGCACCACGTACACCATACACAGCTGTTGCTGATGCATCTTTCAGCGTTGTCAACGATTCAATATCTTCCGGATCGATGTCATTGAACGAACGTTCCACTCCATCCACCAATACCAGCGGAGAAGAAGTGTTGGGAGTGGAAATACCACGAATCCAGATATCAGCAGCATCTTTTCCCGGTTCTCCTGTACGTTGTACAGCCACAACACCCGCCAGACGTCCCGCCAATGTAGTTGTCAAACTGGCAGAAGGCGTCTTAATATCTTCCATCTTCATGGAAGACTGTGCACCGATATTACTTATTTTACGCTGGGTACCATAACCCACAATAACAGTCTCTTCCAATTCGTTGACCTGTTCTTCCAAGGTGACATCATAAATGTTGGTCGAGGCATTGGTTCGTATTTCAGAAGTTTTAAACCCGATATAGGTAAACTTAAGCACTACGCTCTTCTTGGTTACGAATATCTCATACAAACCATCCATATTTGTAATCGAACCGTTTGCATCTCCATCCACAGTGACGTTCACCCCAATAAGCGGCTCTCCTTTTATATCAGTGACACGTCCGGATATTTTCCGCTTATTCTGTTGCTGTTCGGTTGAAGCAGGGGCTTTTCCGGAAATAAATATTTGCCTGTCAGAGATCCGATAAGTACACGAAGTACCTTCGAAAAGTTCAGAAAGGATTTCTTCTATATTTTTATTCTTACTGTCGATAGATACCTTACGTTCTAAGTTGACAGCGTCATCTAAATAGAAGAAAACAAATTGACTACTTTTCTCTATTGTTTTAAGCACTTCTCTCAACGTCGAGTTACTCATGCTGACCGAAAGAGTCTTAAATTGAGAATAATTGTTGTAACTTGCGAAAGAGTAGTCTATTCCGAGAAGTAAAAAGCACAGGAATAGCCCGAGAACCTTACTCTTTCGTTCTCTAATTGCATTTTTCATATTAAACATGTTAAAAATTTCTCATAATATTATTTTCTGTATATAAACATTCATAGGCACACAAGTCCCATCTGGATGATAGTTCGTATCATCCACTCTCTTCAATAATTACCATAAAATAAGGGAGTTAGATTAGTTTATTATCTTATTTTTTATATCTATTTCTTTACTACTCGATACGTTTTATATTGTTCATCATAGGCATAAGAAATTGGTGCAACAAAGGTTAATCCATTAATAACTGTTTCAAAGCTGTCTTTCAAATCGATTTTTCCGGAACATTTTATTTTACTTAGCGCTGGGTCAAATTCTACATTCACACCATAATAGGTAGACAGGCGTTGCAAGACTATTCCCAAATCGGCACTTTGGAAACAATATAGTCCATTTATCCACGATATTGCCTGTTCTACATCTACTTGTGATATATTTTCCTTTCCATCGGCAGAACTGAACATCTGATTAGGAGCCAAAATCGCTTTCGGAGTCCGGGCTGTCTCTACCTGAACACATCCTTGCGCCAGCACTACACTTCTAATTGCTTCCGACTCATACGCCGTTACATTAAATTTAGTACCAAGCACCCTGACATTCATATCTTTGGTCCGCACATAGAAAGGGCGGTTTTCATCTCTGGTTACTTCTATGTAGATTTCTCCGTCCACATAGATTTCACGTTTATCTTTTTCAAACTCTACCGGATAAATCACTCTCGTGCCGGCATTCACCCAGACTTTAGATCCATCGGCAAACGTCAATACCGATCGCTTTCCACGCGGAATGACCAATTGATTGTAAGCTGCCGATTTTTCCTTTTGTATACTTTCCTGATTTGTTTTGATTTCTACGGAATCATACGTAATCTCCGTTTCTTTTTCTTTCAGGCTCACTACGTTATCTTCCGCCAAAATCAACAGTGTTTCCTCCGTCAGAGGCAAATCAGCTTTGGTATTCACTGCAAAAGTGGCAATATCCGGATCCAGCACCGAAGAATAACTCTTTAATAAGAAGAAACATCCCACAAGAATAGCAACACTGGCCGCCGAGCTCAATCCTATTAAGAAATAGTTCTTACGTTTCGCCTTCTCCTTATTTATATTGGTTGCCTGTATACGAGTCCATAAATCATCCGTTTCCTCGTTTGAAAGTACTTCTTCTTTCTCTTTTGAAAAAACCTCCAAATATCTTTTTGCTGCTATATATTCATCTATATTGGAAGGATTCATCTGTTCAAATTCATCCCAGAACTTCTGTGTTTCTTCCGTAGGATGATTCATGGAAGAAATAAAGAAATCATTCTGAAGGAATTCTTCAAAAGTATATAGGGAAAAATCTGTATGTTTTTGTTCAGAGTTCATCATTTTCATTGTCTTTACGTATGAATAACAGTTGTACTTTCATTTTATACTCACCTTTTCCGAAGTTTTTTCCACTTTTTTTTGATTGACAGGAAAAATAGGCTGATTATTCTCTCTTATTTTCTCTTAAATAAGTCCCGGATACGTCCCAAAGCCCGTTGAATGGAGTTAGAAACAGATTGATTATTCATGTCTGTCACCTTACTTATTTCATCAATACTCATCTCTTTGATATATCGATAATAAATAATTTCACGCTGTCTGTCCGTCAATACAGACATCATAGTATGTACGGTTGCCTGAACTTGTTTTTCCTGTTCATTATTAATATATATAGTTTCCGGAGTGGAGGGGGATTCGTCAACCGTCTCTTCTCTCTCACCTATTTCATCAAACGAAAGAGAATCTGTTGTCTTTTTTAGCGCATTAAAAAGAGTGTTTTTCAACGCTACCGTCAAATAAGCTGCAATATTATCTGTTGGGGCTAACTTTGCACGATTCATGTGGATTTTCACAAACACATCATGTATGCAATCTTTAATTAATTCTTTGTCTGAAGTATATAATAGTCCGAATCGAAACAGATCTTGCACCGTTCGATTATAGATTTGGGTATACGCACTCGAATCTCCCTCGAGAAACCTTTTCCACAAAAGGGAGTCGGAAAGAGTGTGTATATCTGGGTTCATTATAATAAGTATGTTTGATTTACAAGGACAAAAATAAAACAATAAATCAAAAAAAGCCCATCTTTATTAAAATATTAATTACGGATGGACTGAACTTTTCAGATTTTACTTCAATGGGCTTGCCTCTACTCCCTCGAAAGTCATCTTTATGGGTTTTATTTTTCCATCTTTATCAAAGTACATACGGTCAACGCAGGTCACACGAGCGTTTCCATCCGTTTCACCCAATGGATGGCGATGATAAATGATGTACCATTCATCCTCTCCCGGCCCTTTTACAACTGAATGATGACCGGCACCTGTTCCAATATTGGGATCTCTCTGTAATATTTTTGCTTCTCTTTTGAAGGGTCCGAACGGTGAGTCGGCAATGGCATAAGCAACACAATAATCCGGTCCGGTCCAACCGCCTTCTGACCACATAAAATAGTATTTTCCGTTACGTTTCAACATAAAAGGTCCCTCTACATATTTTTCGGGGGTTACTTCCTTATAAAGAGTACCATCTTCAAACGGTACGATACTCAACAAGTCCGGGGCCAGTTTCACCATATTACAATGTCCCCAGCCACCATAATACATATAATACTGTCCGTCATCGTCTTTGTAAACAAACTGATCGATCGGTTGCGCACCATTTACAAATTTATCAATCAGAGGTTTGCCTAACGCATCTTTAAATGGTCCGGCAGGATTGTCGGCCACAGCTACACCAATACCGCCCAGTTCATTATTGCTTTGGATATCATTCGCACCGAAGAATATATAATATTTATCATTCGCATGAATCACGGCAGGTGCCCACAAAGCACGTTTAAACCAACTAATATTCTCTTTTGATAACACTTTCGGGTGCTTTGTCCAGTTCACCAGGTCTTTAGATGAGAAGGCATCCATGAAAGTCTGTTCGTCATAAGGCGCCGAATACGTAGGATAAATCCAGTATTCATCCCCAAATACAATTCCTTCCGGATCGGCATACCATCCCGGGAATACAGGATTGCCACTCGTCTTCGGTTGTTGATTGGCTTTTTGTCCAAATACAGACTGGGAACAGCAAATAATACTAAGAAGAATAAAGTGCTTCAGTTTCATACAATATCAATTTTAAAGTTCGTGCTACAAAGATGAGAAAAAACAACTAGAAATTCAATAAATACCAACCAATTAAGGATAAATACTAACCAATCTGCAAAAAAAAGATGATTTATCAGGATTTTGTGCTTTCTTTGCAGTGTCATTATTAAATGAAAAATACCATGAAAAGCAGATTGTTATTACTAGCCGTACTTTTAGTCATTATTTGTGCATCCTGTCAACCCAAGAAGAAAACAGAGCCGGAAAAGGAAGCCGTAACAGGAGCTACTTATACAAATCCGCTACGTGAAAGAGGAGCAGAGCCATGGGCTGTTTTTTATGAAGGGAAATATTATTATACGCAAGGCTCTGAAAGCAGAATCATGCTCTGGGAGACCAGTGATATTACAAATTTGAATGACAGTCTTAGAAAGCCGGTATGGATACCAACCGATCCAAGCAATTCCCATCACTTATGGGCCCCCGAAATGCATCGCATCAACAACAAATGGTATATTTACTTCGCAGCAGACGATGGTAATATGGACAATCACCAGATTTATGTGATTGAAAACGAGGCTGATATTCCTACAGAGGGTAAGTTTGTCATGAAAGGGCGCATACCGACCGACAAAGATAACAACTGGGCAATTCATGCGAGTACTTTCGAACACAACGGACAGCGTTACATGATTTGGTGCGGATGGCAAAAACGAAGAATTGACAGCGAGACACAATGTATTTACATCGCTTCGATGGAAAATCCGTGGACTCTTTCTTCCGACAGAGTTCTGATTTCCAAACCTGAATATGAATGGGAGTGTCAATGGGTGAATCCCGATGGCAGCAAAACAGCCTCGAGACACAATGTATTTACATCGCTTCGATGGAAAATCCGTGGACTCTTTCTTCCGACAGAGTTCTGATTTCCAAACCTGAATATGAATGGGAGTGTCAATGGGTGAATCCCGATGGCAGCAAAACAGCCTATCCGATCCATGTGAACGAAGCCCCTCATTTCTTTCAGCCGAAGAATAAAGATAAAGTATGCATTTTTTATTCCGCCAGCGGTAGCTGGACTCCCTATTATTGTGTAGGATTGCTAACAGCAGACGCCAATGCCAACCTGTTGGACCCTGCTTCCTGGAAGAAACATCCGACACCCGTATTTCAGCAGGAACCGGAGAATGAAGTTTTTGGCCCCGGCGGCAGTTCTTTCGTCTCTTCACCGGATGGAAAGGAATGTTATATGCTTTATCATGCCCGTCAGATACCAAATGATGCTCCGGGTGCAATGGATTCACGTACTCCCCGCTTGCAGAAAATAGAGTGGGACAAAGATGGGATGCCTATACTGGGAATACCGGATAAAGCCGGAGAACCCATGGCAAAGCCATCTGGTTCTCCAATCAATTAGACTAATTACATTTTGTACTTTCAGGTCCAAGGTATGAACGTTTTAATCCTCCCATGTCGATGACTATTTTCTGAATGACGACCCCGGGATCACCACAACGTATCTGTAGGGTGTGTTTGCCCGGCTTCTTCACATACAAAGTAGATTTATTCACTCTACAATTCTTCAGTACACTATCATACCAAACTTGAGAATACTCAATAGCAGAAGTAGAAGGAGTAGAAATAGAACCATCATCTATACGGACACTATACTTTGTGTCCGAATTAGTATGTTCCGGCAATTTATAGTCTCGCTCTGCGTGCAAAGGGAATGTAGGTAGAACATAGGTATACACATCATAAATCCCGGCATTAAACGTATAAAAATCATATTCCACTCTAGGTACATCACCAGCACGATACATCTGTAAGGGAGATATAGGATTCCCTAATTGCAAAGCATGCCCTTCAACCCCAACCCCGGGAAGAATATTCATTTTTATGTCATTACTCTCAAACTTACGATGAAACCCTGCAGCCGGAATAGAGACATACCCATTCTCTTCCATATATACTCCTTGCATCTCATCACGCACAGGAGACGCCGGATTAAAAACAGAAACCAATACACATTCTTTTTGATCATTAGAACTAAACTCCACAGAACCTTTAATACTCTCTCCAACCGGAACTTTCTCCCAATCAACAGATACCCTGATTCGGTCCTCTGTCGGAGTTTTCCCAGCTTTTTGAGACACTATAATCCAATCGTCCGACGGCTTTGCAGTCCAACTCAAATCTCCACTTCCTTGATTATACACATCGACCCAATGGCTTTTACGGGAAAAAGTGTTATAAACAGGCAAACTATGATAGCTTATCCCACCTTTATCCAAAATTTCACTTTCTGCCTGAAGAGCTAATTTAGGAGCACCAACCGGTGTATAACTTTCTTCCATCAACGGGAGCATAAAGTAAGAACTGGAACCTTCATAATTCTGTTTCAAAGACATCATATATTTCCATTTCCCGTTCAACAAAGAATTATACCCTTCAGTTATGATTTGCAGACTATCATGGTAATTCTTTACCTTCTCCTTTATCAAATTGGCGGCGGCACGCTGCTGACGAACATACTGCCGATAATATTGTCCTTTTATAGTCATGTGGTTCATCAGTTCGGCACCTTTCACCGGATAGTATAATAACTGATAAAAAGCCGGCTGACTGTCTTTATCCAAAGATGCCAAAAGATTTTCCGCTTTCTTCCCAATGCGGCTATATTCGTTCAGACGATTTTCTGCTTCATTATAATTGGCAAAAGAGAACTCCGTATCCGTACGTTTCTCTCCCCCGCCCCAATAATTATTCCAATATCCCCAACCCATATATTCCGGTTTCCGGGAAAAGGCCAGATTGATATGCGAAGAAGTGATATCTTCAAATACGCTATAATACTGATCCCCAAACATCTTTGCCAACCAACGGGCGGGATAGGTAACCACATTATTCGCATTAAAGCTATCTATATCATAAGCCATATCAAGGAATAAAGACACTTGCATTTCGGCTCCTTTTAAATCACCGCAATTAGCCAGCCAGATACGGTCTGCCGTCGTATCATAAGCCTTTCGGAGTTCCTCATACATCAGAGCCGGGGGAGTAGTGCTGTACCACAAATAGCTATGGGGAACTCCCAGATAAGAGACATGGTAGTAAACACCTGCACGCCCGGAGCGCTTCTGTTCATGCGGGCCACTTAAGCGCTTCATGTAGCCGAAGTTATCATCCGGCCAAATAATGGTTACATCATCCGGCAATTCCAATCCATTCGAATAGATTTCCAACACCTCCTTGTATGGAGTAAATGCCTGTGGAATTGTTTCAACCGGTCGATCAATATGTTCTGCAATCAAATTACGCTGGTCTTTCAACGCACTCTCCAGCATTTTGACCTTTTCTTTCATGGGGACATCACCTCCTCCCATTGCCGCATCATGCAATCCTCTCAAAGCCAATGTATATACATTCTCATAAGCACAGTTTTCCTTTACACGGTTTCCTAGAACTTCATTAATTTTATCCTTATTTTTACCATAATCCCAAGGCCCCATCGTTTTTGAATTCCATTCACTAGCTGTATTTAACAATAATGGTTCGCAATGACTGGACCCCATTACAATAGCAAAAGTATCTGCCACCAACTTATTTTCAGGTATCTTATAAAATGCGGTCGACACCGGATGCATGGCAGGAGCCAGATGATTGGCTTTCAACCGTAACAACAATTCGCATATTTTGGCATAAGTACGGGGACCTATATTGCCACGCTCTTTCTCAAAAGTCTTAGCGGCCCAAGGTTTCAGTCCCCAATCTTCATCATTCAGAAAAACACCTCTATATTTCACGGAAGGGGTCTTGGAAACAGTGGTGGGAGCATCCACATAAAGTGTTTTATGTTTCTTCACAGGGACATCCGCCCACCAATACCAGGGAGACACACCTGCCATTTCCGAAAGAGAAAACAAACCGTAAGAAGCTCCTCGCCTGTCACTTCCGGCTACAATCAGCGCTTTATCTACTCCTGGAAAAGGATGATTAACTGTCTGGATCAGATAACGTTCCCATGCCCCTTCCAAAGGAGATATATCTATTTTCCCATTGGAGGCTAACTGACGAATTGCCTGATTCTTTTCAATAGTACCGACAATCACCACTGTTCTTCCTTTCTTCCATTCATCTGCCAATTTTAATCTCTGTCCTGTGACATTTTCAATATCAGACACAAACAGCTCGGCAACCTTCTTTACAACCGGGTAATCATTGGCATCATAACACACGGTCGCCTTTATTTTCGATGCGACTAATGGGAAAGTATATTTACTATGTTTTACATTCTCATTCACAACCACTTGTGATTGCAGGGCAGATGCCACTACCAATAATATTAATAGCGAAAAGATTCTCATTGATACAGTAGTTCTAGTTATTCAGTTCTATTTCTTTTTATCTTCAAAATGATAGTTATATGGATTCCGCTTAAAATGGTAACGATTTCTTGGCACCGGCAATGGGTCTTGTACACGCAGTTCCCAAGTCATCAATTCTTCCAGCAATTCCATTTGTTTGGAAGCATATTTCTTTTTATTATAAAGATTATTAATCTCGGAAGGATCGGCTTTCAAGTTATACAGTTCACCACGACCATAATTGTCGAGTACCAGTTTCCAGTCATCTTTGCGAACCATACGTTCAGTTCCGCTTTGTGTCCAGGTATTCAGTTCGTCAAAGTGAGCTATTTTATTGGGTTGCAAAGCCCCCTCTTTAGCAAATGTCAACGGTTCATCCCGGGTGAAATCTTCACCACCGAATCCCTGTTGTACAATTACACTCGAGAATTCTTTCTTTGGGTACGATTTACCCGTCAACATCGGCCATAAACTGCGTCCTTGCACTCCAAGAGGTATATCTGCACCGATTGCTGTACAAATAGTAGGAAATACATCAGCAATAGAAACATGTGCATCCATAGGAGATTTTTGCGGATGAATGTTATATCCTGCCCAAATCATCGGAATACGGGTCAAACATTCAGGCACTCCTGCACCTTTACGAATCAAGCCATACTCCCCACAATAATCCCCATGGTCTGACAGGATTACAAAAATGGTATTTTCATAAAGCCCGGCTGCTTTGAATCCTTCAATCAGACGTTTGGTCTGGTCATCAATCAGACGAAGCATTCCTAAATAATTTCCACGCAAACGAGGAAGATCTTTTGCCAGGTTCGGGCAGGCTGTATCTTCCAATTCCGCCAAAATCTCATACTTATTTCCTTTTTTAGATAAATCGTTCCGGCTAGTCAAAGTTGCCGGTATCTTTTCCGGAGAAAACATTGAGAAATAAGGCTCTGATATCTGATATGGATTATGCGGTTCAGGCATTGAAACCCACATAAAGAATGCGGAATCTTTTTGCTGCTCCGCCCAAGCCAAAGCTTTGGTAACCATTTTCACCGGATTCTGCGCTTCTGCCGGGAAAGGGGTGGCTTCCAAATATTGACCTCTCGCTTTATTATTCAGAAAAAATGCAAAGTCCTTATCTTCCTGCGTATCACGCTGATTCTTTCCCCAATGAAAATATTCCTCACAATAATCAAAATCTTTCCCTTTCACATGCGCATGGTTCTTTCCCACTAATGCCGTCTTATATCCTTGTTCTTTAAACACTTCGAGCATATCTTTCTTATAATACATATCGAGAGTGTTGTGGTTCGTACGGACATGCGTAGCAGTCGGATAACGTCCTGTAAACATGGAACAACGCGCAGGCATACTAGCAGGAGCTACCGTATACGCCTTATCAAACCAGACATTACTCAATGCCAGCGAATCGGCAAAAGGAGTGACAGCCATCGGAAAACCTTCGCGACCACACAAATCAGCTCGCTGTTGGTCGGTCATGATGATAACAACATTGGGTTTGGGTGTTTGTGCCAGCATTGGAATAACATTAACCATACTGGAAATCGCAGAGATTGAAACTAAAACTTTTGTATTCATATAATAAATTCTTTAATCGTTCACGCCCAAAGTTCGACAATTCATTTGACAAACTACGAAAATAGCTGTTCAATAAAGGACAAAAAATGACAAATAGTCCAGTTACAAACACACGATGAGCCTATTGACCACGATCAATAGTTATACACAGAGCAATTACCAATATTGACTAAAGAAATTCAAAGCCGCCTGGTAAAAGACCTTTGTATCTCTTTGCTCTTTATATAGGCTCTCCAATACTTCTTCATATCTAACCGGGTCAATCTTATTCCGGATAGATTTCCATAGCCCGATGTTCACATCAACCTGCTCAATGCCTCGTTTCAAATTAGATTTGAACTCTTCACGTAATGACTTCCCGGATTTCATTTTATGCGACCACGGCACGTTGTGGAAACAAAGCAAGTAAAGTTCGGGACACTGTGACAAACTGTTGAATATATCCTTGTTGTATTTAAAATATTGAGACACATAGTTCGTTCCTTTTGTGGTACGATCAGTGCCGATAGACTCTTTGCTCACATGCCACTCTTTGTTTGCACGCTGTTCGAACCCCGCCGTATAATGGTCTTCCCGCTTCACAGTAAATCCCAAACTGTAAGGGGCATGAGCACAAACAAAGCTCTCCCATGTGGGCATCATCATTTGCCGGATGACTTCCAGCGTTGCTTCGTCACAATTCCATGTAGACTTTATCCAATCGGATGTAATACTTTCGGTCGATTCTTCCGGATTCCATGCCAGACGCCCGAAAGCATACCAGTTGGCTTGGGCAAAGTGATGAGCAGTCCAATTGCGCGAACGACCGATATTGCCTACTCCTGCCATGCCAAGCATACGCGACGGGAATGTCTTTCCGGCGATAATATTCGACACAGTACTTCCCTTTCCGTTACAATATGTATCGAAATCGAGGAAAGTTTTCCTCCACATGGGCAACAGATACACCAAGCTAACAGAACGCCCCAAGTACTCTTGCGTAATCTGGAGTTCAGGGAACAAAGGAGTATGGCGCATGGCTCCGAACAACGGTTGAGCCGGTTCGCTAGGCTGAAAGTCAAGCGTTCCGTTTTTGGTTTGCAACACTACGTTTTCGTCGAACTGTCCGTCCAAAGGCTGAAACTCCTTATAAGAACGTTTCATTCTATCTTTATCAATCTCCGGATTGTAGACAAAGGTGCGCCAAAGCACAATGCCTCCATGAGGTTTGAGTGCACGGGCTAACATATTGGCGCCATCCACATGGCTACGATGATAATCTTGCGGACCTGCCATGCCTTCAGAGTTGGCTTTTACAAGGAAACCTCCAAAGTCAGGTATCAGACTGTAAATTTCGTTGACCTTATCCATCCACCACTTTTGCACTTCGGGATTGAGAGGATCGGCTGTATCCAGATGTCCAATTCCGACACCTCCCCATTGTTTCCCCACGTCTTTGGTCGTAGAAGGTTTTACGGGAGCAGCAAAGTTGGGTGCAAGATACACCTTGATGTGATACTTGCGGAAGATATCAGCTAACGCAGCAACCTTCTCTAAATAGTCATGTCCTAAGATGCGCGGATCGGCATTAACATTATTCAGAATCACGGCGTTGATGCCGATGGATGCTTCCGCACGGGCGTAGTCGGTATATCGAGGTTCGATTTTCTTTGGCAAATCGTCCCATGCCCACAATCCTTTTCCAGCATAGCCGCGTTCTACCGTTCCACCCAGACCTACCCAATGATTGATCATACGGAATTCCAATGCAGGAATTTCTTTGATATTTAACTGTTCAAGCGGATATCCACATTGTATCAATCGAATCAAGTGGAACGTACCATAAAGAAATCCTGCATCGGAATAGGCTTGAAGTGTTATCCTCTTTTTACCACTGCGGATGATATATCCTTCCTCTCCCAGCCCTTTATCTTTACAGAAACTCATTTGAATTCCCACCGCATTATCCTGAACAAATATTGGTGTAACTGTCAGTAACGCCTTCAAAGCACGCTCCAGTTCTTCTCTTATGACTTCATCGTATCGGCTTCCGGGCAGACTAATGTGACTACCATACCGAATGGCAGATTGTTTTAAGCCAGATTCGGGAAGAGGTTTATAATTCATCCAAAGTTCATACCCCGTATCTACAGTGGATAACGTCTGTTCCTGACCAAAAAGATAGCTCATACAGCTCAAAAAGAAGAACAGAACTATGCTAAAACAACGAAAACAGTGATTCATGAGTTTCTATTTTATCGTATTAAAACTTTATTTTGTCTGAGCGCAGCTTCAAATCAAGCCACTCCCTTCAGATATATCTTTCTCATTTTTACTCCTTTTTTATAATTACCAAGTCTCTACACGCAAATCATAAAGCGGATCTTGACGCAACACCAATTTCTCCACCACATGATAATATTTGCCACCGTTCTCATACGTATATTCCAGATCGAATTGCGGTGCACGCGTACCTACTTTCGCTACATAATCGTAGTCGCCCTCAATCTTATAAGTACCCGATGCATTAGTGATTGCAGCTTTACCGCTCACTTCTTCCACTGTAACATTATTATTGGCATCCATCGTCAACGTCAAACTACCAACTGTCTCCAACTTATCACCTACGCCCGGGCACACCACTACACGCGGTTCCATTGTTTTAAAAGTGGCAGTAGCACATTTGATAATATCTTTAGTATTACCATAACTTACTGGTTCGCCGACAGGATTTCCTCCAGCATCAACTTCGGTTACGTTTCCCATGCGGTAATAAGTACCGGCATAAGTACTGATGTATTTAATAACGGCAACACAAGTCTCTGCTCCTTCGCGTATAGCATTCATTGAATTCTCTGTCATTCGAAAAGGAAGTGCATAGTAATCCGTCAAACAACGCGAATCCTCATAGAAAAGATTGGTAAAAGTGATCCCTACATCGGCTACCGGAGAGTTCGATTTACGCACCCGGAAATATTCCGGATCCGCCAGTGTATAATAGTTGGCGGGAAGCAACGTTTTCCCCGTTCCTTCAAGCAAGGAGGGGTCAATGGTAAATTTCGCCCAATCATTCATGTCTATTTCACGTTTCCCACCAATAGCCACTCCGACATAAATGTTCATATCACGGTCGCTAATCACAGTTCGCAGCGGCTTTGCTACAGCAAAGCCCATATCAGCTCCTTCGTAATCGTGGGTATAGTCGTCATAACACGCCGTAATCCCAACTAACAGCAGGAGTGCGGACAGTAAAAGTTTTGCAGATTTCATACTTTCTTCTTATTATAGTTAAACACAATCACCATCCTTTATTATTGATAAGATTCGGATTTTTCTGTACCTCTAAATAGGGTAATGGCATGTAATAATAGCGAACATCGTTTAATGGGCGATCTTCTACCTTCACCACCTTGAATGCCTCATCGCCTGAACCGTCACGAGTAACCTGCATTCCATAAATAGGTTCATTGAGAGGTAACAACCAACGCCGCAAGTCCCAAAAGCGTTGATTTTCAAACGCAAATTCAATTCGACGTTCATTTTGTATCAATGTACGGAATGTTTCTTTCGAGGCAGCCATCTCGTCCAAATAAGTCACATCGGTAATTCCACCTGACTTCTCCCGAATAGTTTTTATCACGTCGTAGGCAGACTTGGTGCATCCGGGTCCCACAACTTTCGGTCCGAAAGCTTCATTGGATGCTTCGGCGAAATTGAACCATACCTCTGCTTTGCGCAACATCGGATTATAGTGACGGGAATCCTGTTCTTCAAGAGGTTTCAAAAAGTCGGCAACCGTATTCATAAACTTTGCCAGGTAATAACCTGTACGTGTAGCATTTACGTTCATGTAACCGGAATCTTTTCCACCTGGAGTAACGTCGATATACGAACTGTTGGCTCCAAATTGACGTCCCTGATAGTAAAGATTCACATCGAAGCGGTTGTCACGCTGGCAATCATAAGGATCGGTTTCGTCATACAACGACCGCGAATCGGTTATGGGAAATCCATTTTTTGCCGGGAAAGCATCAGCCAAATTCTGCGAAGGCGTAGTCTGCGCATTCCCAAAATAGAAAGGCGGATAATGCCGTTGCTCCAAACCATGATTACGTCCCACAAATGTGCGAAAAAGGAATTCGGCCGATTGGGCATCCCCTCCATCGTACAGATCTTTCGGAACTAATGCCGAATAGTTTTTCATTCCACTCATCGCCAACACTTCATCGGCATAATTAGCCACACGTTCCCATTTGGCTTGGTAAGCCGTTTCGTCCACCACCGTATAATCGCCCATGCCGTTCAATCGTACTATGTTATCTGGCTGATAAGCAGGGCTGGCCGCATAGAGCAGTGTTCGTACTTTCAGTGCTGCGGCAGATAATCCCGAAGCACGACCAAATGCTTGGTCGCCCAATATAGCATCCCCTCCGGAATAAGTCAACGGAAGTAACGCCATTGCTTCGTCACAATCGTAACAAATTTGCTTAACGCAATCTTCATAACTATCGCGCGAAAAACTTTCCGGATGCGCCGCTTCTTCCGGAGTAATATAATGTGTTACGATAGGATAGCCCAACACTTGTCCGTTATCGGTCTTTCCACCATACATTCTCAACAGATTGAAACTGCACCATGCTCTAAGAAAAATAGCTTCTCCACGCAAACGTTTTTTGTAAGCCTGATCAATTTCGTCGCTAGAAATGCTATAGCGTATTTCATCCGTAAGTCCATTGTCGAGGAAAGTATGAATACGTTGCAGTTGATCATAACAAGCACTCCAATTTCCCAAGGGATTGTTCGTGCGGCTAAAGCCGCCCTGTCCGGCACGATAAACACTGGAATCGTAAACACGTGTCATGGCATTGTCTGTTGCCGCATCCAGAAAGTTGCCATCCCATGCATCAGGGACGGTCAAAACATCCTGATAAACCGAGAGTAGCACACCTTGTGCCTTTTCAGCGTTGGTCCATGTATCATCCACCGACCATTGATTGTTCATCTTGGTATCGAGATCGGTGCAGGCACTTACGATGCCTGTAACCCATGCAAGGACTATTATGTATCTAAATCTTTTCATCATTTCTTTCATTTAGAAGTTAATGGATATTCCGCCCGTAATGGTTCGGTAAGTCGGATAGTTGGTCAAGCCGGACAACATACGTTCGGGATCTAAGTCTTTGATGCCCGAAAGTACAAACAAATCGGTTCCCCTCACAAAGAATTTGAAATCTTTTCCTATAAACTTGCCCGTTTTATTGGCAAGCGTATAGCTCAACTCCACATTCTTCAGACGGAAGAACGACCCGTTTTCCGACCAGAAAGAGGAATTGCGGGAGTTGTTTGCTCCGGAGGTGGTAGTCAGTCTGGGCTGGGTCCCGGTAGGATTGTTTACCGGATGATAACGGTCGAGCGCCAATACGGAATATCCATCCAGTCCGTTGTTCCAATAGTACGAACTGGAAAGTATATTCGTGACGCCTGTCGTAGCTGTACCCAGTATGTAAAGGCCAAAACCTTTGTAATTCAACGAAAGATCAATACCCATCGTGGTAGTGGGGAAACTTTGTCCCAAATCGGTTACGTCATTATCATTAATCATATTGTCACAATTCAAATCGGCATAAGCGATATCACCGGCCTGATAGGCACCATAGCTTTGCAACGGATGCCCAGCCAACTGCACGTCTTTACCAAACAATCCTTCTGCCTGCAAACCAAAAATTGTACTGGTGGAACGTCCCACGCTCTTACGATAGTCTTCGATGTTATCTAATTCATCGCTCTTACGCAATTTGTTTTTGGTAAAAGTAAGGTTCACCCCCACATTGTAATGAATCTCACCTATTTTATCTTGCCACCTTACTTGCGCATCTATGCCTTGGTTCATTACTTCACCGATGTTTTCGGGAGGAATAAAGTCTCCCACTACAGCAGCATATTTAACGGTGTTCTTTCCTATGATATTCTTACGCATTTCACGGAAATAGTTCACGTCAGCCGAGAGGCGGTTGTTGAAGAAGGTTCCCTCTACGCCTATATTCAATTCGTTGGAATATTCCCATTTCAAGTCCGGATTGCCATAACGCACCAAATCGGTAGTTGGACCTCCGGTACTAGGTTTGTGTTCGAATTTATCACCATTCTTCCAGTTGGTACGATAAAGGAAATGCCCCGTATTGCCGGCATATCCCAAATGTCCGTAATTAATCTTCAACTTTAACGAGTTAACAGCCTTTACATCTTTCATGAAGTCTTCCTTAGAAATCATCCATGCCCCCCCCAATGGCATAAGCAAAGAAGTAGCGGTTACTGCCGCTAAAGCGGTTCGACCCCATAGCTGAAAGAACGCCTTCCACAAAATAACGCTTATTGTAAGCGTAATTACCACGAAAGGTAAAAGTACCATTTTTCACATCTTGTGTATTACCGGTTTTCTCTTCAGTAGTATAACGGAAAGCGGCTTCTGCCAATACATCGTGCAAATCGAATGAATGCTCATAGTTTACGTTAGCACGCCATCCAAAGTTACGATATGTATCGTTGGATGAGATAGATTGCTTTTTTGGCAAATTCAACTTCTTACGCTCCGTGAATCGAAGCACTTCCTCCCCTTCGTCATCAAGGTAGCGTTCGATAGAATAAGTAGGATAAGCATTACGTAACTGTTGACGCAAGTAACTATAATTATCAAATGTCATATAAGCATTTGCCGTCAGACCTTCAGTCAATGATTTCAGGTCAAACTTCAATCCTAAATTGGTCTGACTATTCACATAACGTTCCGAAGTGTTACCTCCATAAGCCATATCCATATACAGGTTGTTGGTCTTGCGGACACTGGTTCCGAATATCAAAGACGATTCGTCGGTGGTGACTCCATCGCGACCATTAATATCTTCCGGAGCAATCATGAAAGGATATTCGTTGGGACGAAGGGTAGAGATTTCACTAAACAGCGTGGCTCCATCCACAGCCCCCCAATCTTTCTTCTCAATCCGTCCTGCTACATCAGCCGAAGCAGTCAGAAAGTCGGTAATGCGCAAATCCAAATTACCTCGCGCGTTGATACGATTCAAATTCGAACGATCACTGACTTTTTCCAAACCTGAACTGCCGGTATAGCCTACTGTCACGGCATAAGTCGCTTTCTCTGTACCTCCGTTCAATTCGATCGTAGCCTTGCGGAATGTACTTGCGTCACGTAGAAATTCTTTGTAATAATCGACATTAGGATAACGCAAATCATTCACCCCCTTCGAATTCTTATAACCTTCAAGATCAGTTGCCGAATAAAAAGGCTGTATACCATCGTTTACACAAGCTTCATTGAACAGCGTAGCATAGTTGTAGGAATCAAGAAATTCCGGCATACGGGTAACCGGTTGTATGCCGTATTCCAATCCTACACGAATCACGCGTTCGTTGGCTTTTCCCCGTTTAGTACGAACGAGTATCACTCCATTCGTAGCCTGCTCTCCATACATAATTTTAGCAGTGGCATCCTTTAAAATCTGTATAGATTCGATTTCTTCGGGCAGGATGTCGTCAATCGGACGTTTGATACCATCAATAATCACGATAGCTTCGCTCGTTCCATTGTTGTGCAGACCTCGCACATAGAAAGTAGAGTTATCATAACCGATACCTCCCACATTAGGGATCGCTATCAGTCCGGCAGCCTGTCCTTGCAACGCATTCGACAGTTGCAAGGTAGGATACTTCTTCAGGTGATCCATATTGACCCGGCTCACGGCACTTACCGAATCCGGCTGTTCTTTTTGGGCATTCGCAACAGATGTTATCCCCAGAAAGAAGATGGCTGCGAACAATCCTTTTAAGAATCTATTATAACTATTTCTCATAAATATCAAAATATTAAAGTGTTATTACCAACCGGGATTCTGCTGCAAATTGTGAAGTGCATCCACATCGTGTTGCGGCAACGGATACCAATAGTTGCGCATATTCGAGAATCCGCGAATTTCTTTCTCCATGTCAAACACCGTATAAGTAAAACTTGCCGGACGTGTACCAGACTTGCCGTCAGCTGAATCTTCATAACTGCCTACAGGATCGAAGTAAACTCCCTTTATCGGATAAGGTTCGTTAAACAGTGTGTGCATGATCATCCAACGACGAACATCCCACCAACGGTGGTTCTCAAACATCAGTTCTACTCCCCGTTCCCGACGATAGGCTTCGCGGAACTTTTCGGGATCAGACACGATGTCGGAAGGAATATCCGTCACACCGATACGATTGCGAATAGTATTAAGGGCTTCTTCTGCCGTCATACCACAGTCTTCTACTTTAGCGGTCGCACTTCCGGTAGCTTCAAAAGAGGCTTCGGCAAAATCAAGGTAAAGTTGCGTAGCACGGATAAAGACGGTTTGAGCAATCTTTTGCAGGAACGGTTTGGTTGTTCCTAACGTTTGATCATGGCGATAGTTTGCTTCCGGCCATAAAAACTTCCGGCACATAAATCCTGATAATTGTCGTCCGTTGGTATGTTTCGAACTTCCATAGTTATTGTAGGCTGTGCAACCTCTCCACAAACGAATGTAATAGGGCTTGCCACTTGCATAGGTTCCCCAAGTATCACCAGGAATAAGAATGTTGTTGTAGAAACGAGGATCACGATCAATGAAAGCATGTTCCGGGTCGAATTTGTAACCCGACCGGGTATCATTAATCGGATAATAAATACCATCCGCTCCTTTGCGCTCGTACATATTTACCGCATTCAGTGTAGGACAAGAAATAGCGAATGATTCCGAGCCGGTTCCTCCCGTCATATCAGCATAAAGCCAGAAAGCACGTGCGGTCTTGGAACGATCGCTATCACTGGGTATTCTGCGTCGCCACCAGATAGTCTCTACACGCTTGAGTTCCGTATCGGGAAACCAAAACAGGTTCATATACTCATCGGCAGTTGCCAGTCGTACACCTGTTTTCGCTTCATTCTGCTTCATATAGGTGATAGCTGCCCATGCAGCCTTTGCAGCAGCCTTTGCACGTTCCTGATCATAGCTTTTTATTTGAACAGAGTTCAGGTCGTTCTGCATCAATGGACTGGCGTCATAAAGCAAAGCCATCTCTTTGAATGCCAGAGCTGCTAATTTAGTAGGACGGCCATACTGGTTATCGGGCCAAGTGTCAGGTAGCATGGAAATGGCTTGATCTATATCGCCTATCATCCATGCACTACTTTCATGATAGGTGACACGGGGAATATCGTCGTCACCACCGGCAAATACTTTATCCAGAATCGGCATACCTCCATAGCGTTTGATGACGTTGAAATAGAACCAAGCACGATAAAAATAAGCCTGTCCCAGAATTTCATTACGTTGCTCTCCCGTCAATGGTACTTTATCAATATTAGCAATGACCCGGTTCACTATGCGTATGGAAGGAAGTGCCTTACCAATGGGAGTATTGTTGCCATTTCCGATCTCTGTCACATTGGCCGCCTTATCGGTAGTCAACCATGCCCCGGAAAAAAACTTGGCAAAAACGGTTTTATTGTATGTCGCAGACATTTCATCCGCCATTACACCTACATACGTGCGTTGATTCTTTCCATCATCTGCACCTTCAAATGTGTTATAGGCTTCCAATTTAGGATATACTTGATCCAAAAATCCACGGATGGACTCATAACTGCTATATACAGCCTCTTCCGTCAGCCCACCGGAGTCTTCGCGCTTATCCAGAAAGTCTTCGCAACCTGCCAAAAACAGGAAGAGTAGTCCAACCACTGCGTATTTATATGTTTTCTTCATTGAATTCATCGTTTTAATAGATTAAAATGAAACTCGCACGCCCGAAGTAAACGAACGTAAGATAGGATATTTGGCTTGTTCGCCCTCGGGGTCAATACGGTCGTCGCCGCCCCACCAAGTGAGTAAATTGTTTCCGGTGACGTAAACTTGCAAACTCTTCAACCCTACCGTTTTCAACCACTTCTTGGGCAGATTGTATCCTAATTCCATGGTTTTCAGTCTCAAGTACGAGAAGTTTTGATAGCGGTAAGTACTTTCGGTTCCATTAAAAGCACCGTCATTTGTCAGGTGCAAAGCGGGTGCTCTCACACCGCTAGTATTGGCTGTTTCTGGTGTCCACGCATTCATCACATCAGGCTGCGCATTAATTTTCCCGGATTTAAACGAAGCGGAATAAACAGAATTTACCAATTTATAAACACCGGTAGGCGCATAAAACATAGCACTGAAACTCAACCCTTTCCAATCAAAGCCCAGATTCAAGCCATACGTGTGTAACGGATAGTTGAGCTCGTCTACTGCCACTTTGTCCTGACCATTGAGAATTCCATTGGAATCGAAGTCAATGTAGATAAAGTCGCCAGGCACCACCTGACCGGGAGCTACCGAATTGATGGAACCGGTCTGCGCATTATTAAATACATCATCGATAGTTTCATAATTACCCACCGCCAAGTAGCGGTTTTGATGCCCGATAGGTTTTCCCGCCTCTTTCAAATGGTTGGGACCGTTGACAGGGTCATCGCGAAATACTACCCTATTCTCGCTCGAGGCCAATGTGAAACCTACATGATAACGGAAATCGGAACCTATTTTATCGTTGTAATGCAGTTCTAACTCAAATCCATGGTTCTTGGTGGAACCAATGTTTAATGCATTGAACTTGGCTCCCGTAATGAAAGAAGTAGTTTGAGGCTCCATCAGAATGTCTTTACGTTTTTCGTCAAAAAGATCGAGCGTGATGTCAAGCTTGTTCCACAATCCAATCTCAATACCCAGATTTTGTTTCGTTGATTTCTCCCACGTGGAATTGAGGTTGGCTACATCTCCTTCATGATACAAAGGCCCCCAAATCTGACCGGAAGCATCTGTACCCAACGTGATGTTGCCGTCCGAAGTAAACTGCTGTATATAGTTCCACCTCTTGGCACCTGCATCGGAGCCTACCTTACCCCACGAATAACGGAACTTGGCATTTGTAAGTACCTTGCCTATACTTTTCTTGATAAACGGTTCTTCCGAAAGCCGCCATCCCAAGGAGAACGAAGGGAACAAACCAAACCGTTCTCCACGGGCAAACTTCTCGGAACCAGTATACGAGATATTCATTTCCGTAAGGTAACGCTCTTTCCAGTTGTAGGTGACACGCCCCACCCAGTCTTCATTGTAGTTAGGGAAACGCATATATTGGGTATTGTTCTCCGTGTACCTTTCGTCATAGATTTTACGGTTGACCAAAGCAAGCGCACTTACATTATGATCGTTGAAAGATCGATTATAAGCAACAGAAAATTCATAATAGAAACGACGCGTATAGGCATCCAATCCGTCCCACATAGTCACACCGGGAGGCAGAGGCACCGATTCGGAAGTCGGAAGCCTTTTATCTTCTATCATCGGATAGGTGATGGTCCCATCGGTATTGACCACCGGATTGGCATAATCATAGACTCGGTGATACCGGACAATGGATTTTAAGGCTTGATCGGCAGAGCCTCCTCCACGATAAACATCGGTATTGGTAGTCGACGAAGACGAATAAGATACTTTTGCAGCCACTTTCAATCCTTTGGTGATGAAATCCAGTTTCTGCTCCAAAGATGCATCATACCACCCCTGAAACGTTTTACGAAGTTTGGCACCTCCCAGATTCATGTTGGCCACCGGATTCTTTTCTTCATCATCACCCCAATTGCCATCAGAATACATAATCGGATGGTCGCTAGTGGATTCGGTCAGAATACGATTAAAGGGACTGTCGTTATCAATCGACTTGTTACGATAACCCATGCTACCGGCTATGTTAATGGATAGCTTGGTAGACTTGGTGAAGTTGAAGTCGAAATTCGACCGCCAATTGTACCGTTTGTAGGTATGCCGCGGATCAAAGTCGTCATTCTTTTTCAGGTCGTAAATATCTCCATCACCCTGATAACCCGCCGAAGCAAAATATTTCATATAGTCGGTTCCACCACGTATGTTGATATTATAGTTTTGAGTAAATCCGCCCGTTATCAATTCATCCCACCAGTTAACATAGGGAAACACATCGTTGTAAGCTCCATAGTTGCCTTCTGCATAGGCTCTGCTCCATGCATCAATGGTAGATTGTGGTATCAACTTGTCCCAACTGGCATCGTTGGCCATTGCCATGTTATAGGCCTGCATGGCAGTAACGTGATCAGCAAGCTTCATGCTTGTGGTCGGTGATTTAAAAGTGTAATTGGCAGAAAAGTTGATGACCGGAGCCGTATCAGTACCTCTCTTGGTTGTGATAAGGATAACGCCATTACCACCACGAACACCATAAACAGCTGTTGCCGAAGCATCTTTCAACACGGAGATACTTTCGATTTCGTTCATGTCAACATCATTCATGTTACGCTCGATGCCATCCACTAACACCAACGGATCGGTATTGTCCCAAGTACTTTTCCCACGAATATACATTTTAACCTCATTGTCGCCCGGCATGCCCGACGAATTGATGGCTACCACTCCATTAAGCTTTCCTTGCAGCGCTTCGGATACCGAGTTTACACTACCACCTTTCATCAGTTCGTTACCACCGGTTTGCGTGATGGAACCTACGCTGGTGACTTTCTTCTGCACTCCATAACCCACCACTACAACTTCCTCCAATTGCTTACTATCCTCTTCCAGAGAGATAATAGCATCCTTTTTCAAGTCAGCTACCTTTAAAAGTATCTCCCTATATCCGATATAAGAAATCTTTAGCACAGCATCGGGAGTCGCCGTTAATGTAAAATGACCATCCACATCGGAAATGGTTCCATTCGAAGTTCCCTCAACGGTGATATTCACACCGATCAAAGGCTCATTACTTTTTGCGTCTACTATTTGCCCTTTGATGCTGTGATTTTGTCCCCAAAGCAAAGGAGGAGAAAGCAACAGGGACAGAAAAAGCAGGCACATCCACTTTAGTTTCATGCTTTGATGTCTCATAGTGATTCTATTTAATTAACAAATTTATTATGAAGCGAATTAGCATTTTAATATATTACGCCTTTCGCCTATTAAAATATATCATTCAATCAATGACCTCATCATATTCTTTCCCAAGGAGAGAAAGAATATGATAAAGATTTGCCTTATTATATTTTGTTACGCAGTTCTCTTAATAGTTTAAGCTTGGCTGGAATATTAAATTTACCATCTGCCGAGTCGCCGGCATACCAAGTTGAGAACACTCCTTCTTGGGTATCATATAGTGCATCACGCGCCTCTTCCAATCGCCGGATAGCAATATCCAGGTTTTCTGCGCGCTTACTACTTTCTTTTTCTTTATAAGCAGAGACAAAATGATATAATGAATGGCTCAATGCTGCCATATAATGACAAGGAGCAGCCAAATTATCCCTAAAAAAACGTTGGTCTTGCTTTGGCAAACGTTTTAAAAGATTCTCACAACGTTGAGAGACTTCCTCAAAACGCACAGCTGTCTTTTTCATACCTGCAATCAATGAATCAACTTGGTTATTGCCATCAATGCGGAATGAACGTCCGGGAACCCGTTCAAATCCTATGTCATAGAGCGGATTCGGAGAAAAATCGCTAAAACGTTTACCTATCTGATCGAAAACACGGGAATAACGCAAATCCTGGAATATAAACTGACGTTCCATTCCCGGAAATTCAGACAGTTTCTGCTGCCAATAAGCATAGTAATAGTCGTGATAAAGCTTGGCTACTTCTTCAGCATATTTTTGTCCAAAATATTGAGAACAAAAATCAATCAAGAAAGAATCTGTATTATATGCTTGCATATCCCACATCATACGAGCATTAGCGGACATTTCCATCACAAACTCCCTTAAATTACCGGCATTAACCACCGAAAAAGTTAGCGGACCGCGGGTATTCACATAACGATAATTGGCTTCCATTTTCCAAGGGCCTTCTGCAGGAGCCAGATGGGCGCCGGTTGAAGTAAATTGGAGATTCATATAATAACCTAGCTTCACTTGTTTCGTCGTATCGAATGAGACCAAATCATCATAAGGATAATGATCTCTCCGTCCTGCAACAAAAGTCCAGAGCATATTTTTACCTGTTGGAGGTTGTAAATAACCTTTAGCCAACAAATCAGAAAGCTCATCATAAAAGGTCATTCGCACGAAAGGATCCTCTTCACCGGTTGCTTTTTTTATCATAGCCAGCTGTATACGGATCATACGGTTAATAATATCTGCACGTTCCTTATCATCTTTCGGTGCATCAGAGAATGCGGCCCAAAAAGGTTGGTCATTTACACCACGAAAAGCAATCTGCCACAAGTTTTCCTGTTTGTTGCGACATACCGTCTCTATACTATATTGCCAAAACTCAATCAAAGCTTTCTCATTCGACAAAAGTAGCTCCGGTGGTTCGACGCCACGTACTTTTCGCCAATATCCTGCCCAATTCATTAAATTATTGTTGCAAGCAACATGATGGTGAGAAGTTAGTACAAGTCCATATTTGCGTAATAAAGCAGCCTGACTATTCAGTTTATAATCAGGATAAGTAACCGTTGCCTCTAATTCTACCGTATTCAGTTTTAACCGAAGCATCGTTTCAAGCCACAGCTCATCATTCTCTTTTGACAACCGCCTCCAAGGTTTGAACAAATCTGTATCATTAGGAAACCATGCGCGATACCTGACTTGTGGTGACTTCTTAAAATAGTCAAAGCTTGATTTTATCTCTACCTGTTTCTTATACTGTGGTTCCCACGAGCAAAAATACCATAAGGGCGGCACTCCTAAAAATAACTCGCTAAAAGTATAAATGGCATAAATAGCTCCACGCATATCCTTTCCATGAAGATAAATGCGCTTTTCTTCCGGGCTACAATATACCCTGTGAGATTCAAAACCATCCAAAGGACGGATAAATCGTGACTGAAACAAAGGGGTATCCACCGCCTCATTTATAATAACAATATCGATTTGCTGTGTATCATCAGTATTCTGAAAGATTTCAGGTTTATAATGCATCACCTTCTCAAAATCTTTGCATAAAGTTTTTGCTGCCAATTTTACTGGCTCCATTTCGTTCTTGGATAGTAGAATCTTGAAATTTCCTTTCTGCAGCTTTAAAGAGGAATTTGTATCTATTGCCAGAGACGGGATGGAAACCCCAAATAAAGCAATTAGATGTAATAAGAATAATCTGCTGTAGTTCTTCATACTTTTCACGGTTCTTTGTTGATTTAAGCCATTTACATTCTTCGTTAATCGAAGCATAGGCAAAATTAGAAATTACCTACCGAAAAGTATAAGGTTACACCCGCTGTATAATAAAAATATAGGATTTTACAACCCACATAGCACTATTAATCAATTATTTATCGTCCCATAACAAGGATAAAAATATAGGGATTCGCACATCCTTATATAACCCTAAAGACCTATTTTTCTGACATCTTTTTCAAAATTTGCAGGATCAACTGCTTTATTTCGAGTGCGAACTCTATAATTATAAACTGTATTCACAGAATACCCCAAAATCTCCGAAATCTGTTCAGATTCTGTAATTCCCAACCGGATCAAGGCAAAAATACGCAAAGTAGAATTTAATGCACCTTTATTTTCCAGAACAAACTTATCATCTGGTTGAAGCAATGAATTGAAGCTCTCGACGAATGTCGGGAACAGAGACAAAAATGTCCGGTCAAAATCGGCAAATGCACTTTTCCTGTTAAAATCCGAATTCAGATTATGAATCATCGAGGAAAGAGAATCATACTGTTTGCTATCCAGTTTTTGCTGTCCTACTAATACAAAATTATCGAGCTGGTTGACCAGTTTAAAAGTAGCATCCAGATAATGTCCTATATAAGAGTTCTTAATCCGGTTTGCTTCCGACAATTTCAAATTCAACTTTTCCAATAATTGGCGAGAACGTCGCAGATGCTTCATCTGCATCAAAATGTAAATGATAGCTATTATTAATACAACCGCAAAAACAGAACTTAAAATAAAACTATCTTGAAAAGTCTGCCGTTTAACCTGCTCTATACCCAGTTTTTCCCCAACAAAAACAGGGAATAATGTTCCGATAACGTTAATCCTATGACGCGTTCCATAAAAAGTTGCGTCTTCAAAAGCCTCATTTATATATTCGGAAGCAAGATTCACATCATTTTTATAGTAGTATAGCATAGTCGCCAGTCCTCTCATAGACACTGATTCTTTTGTGGCACTACGGATATCATTTACAGCTGCCTTCACATAATAGTGAATAGCCTCATCATTCAGTTCCAGTTTACGGTTGACATACGCCATCGTGGACAAAAGAACAGAAAGCGTTTCCGTATCAGTAGTATCACATAGTTCCAAAGAGCGTTGATAAAGTTGTTTGGATTTAGCTAACTTATCTTCTTTCAGAGCTACTTTTCCTCTTACATAATAGATTGTCGACGAATCGGAAAGATAAGGCAAACTTTCCATCAAAAGTTCATTCCCTATTTGGTTATACCTGGATGAAAACACATTATCCTTAGTATAATCTGCCAAATCGTGGTAAACACGTCCAAAGCTAATATAATAGTCTGACAAGACCTTTGCAGGCAGTACTTCTTTATCAATTCGAATAGAGGAAAGCGAATCGATAGCTTCTTTAAAAAAGCCTCCTCGCGCTAAAATATATCCCAATCGGGTTCTGGCATCTACTCTATATGCGGAGCTGTCTATATCATTAGCTATCCTACACAACTGGGTAGCATAATGAAAGGCCGAATCAAAAGAATATAACTTAAATTCATTATACAAATCTACATTGACCTGAAACTTTTCTTCACATGTCATCCTGTTCGAATTAGTATTCAAGAAGTTCCGGATAGAATCTATATCATTCAATTTCATTTGATTATACACATCTTTCTGTTGCAAAGCGAGTGACATTTGTTTAGCAACTTCCTCCCTATATTGAAATGGCTTTCCACTTGTACAACCCATATAAAATATAGAAATAATAATAAAGAATATTATCCAAAAGTCCCAAACGTATTTTTGTCTATGTTCCTGCATAAATATCAAATAAGAATAGATTAACAATCATCGGTCATACAAAAATATATAAAATCTCATATAAAAGAAACTTTTAAGACTATTATATTTTTGTATCCTGATATTACATTACAAAGGTGTACATTATTTCCAATATCATATAAAAATAACGGTTCAATAAAGAATAAAAATCAGTCAATTCCCCTTTTATAGCACCAAAAACTCTTTAATTTGATCAAAAAGAAGAGAATTTATTGTTTTTTGAACGGCAAATTTCCTTTATTCTCTTTTAATTCCCCTTTCTTTGCAATATCCTTTTAATAGAATTTATATCTAATAACTAACTATATTTTTATACCATGAACATGAAAAAGAATTTTCTAACAATGCTGCTTGCATTGGCTTTATGCAGTTCGACTTTTGCTCAATGGAAACCTGCCGGTGACAAAATCAAAACATCGTGGGGAGAACAGCTTGACCCTAAAAACGTATTGCCGGAATATCCGCGTCCTATCATGGAGCGCAACGACTGGAAAAACTTGAACGGGCTTTGGAAATATGCAATCACAAAGAAAGGTGATCCTACGCCTGCTGCTTACCAAGGCGATATTCTTGTTCCTTTTGCTGTAGAATCGTCTTTATCAGGCGTAGGCAAAATGATAAACGAGAAAGAAGAACTGTGGTACCAACGTACTTTCGACGTTCCTTCTGCCTGGCGTGGTAAACAAATCCTGTTGCATTTCGGAGCAGTAGACTGGAAAGCAGAAGTTTGGGTGAATGATGTAAAAGTAGGCGAACACACAGGTGGATTCACTCCTTTCTATTTCGATATTACTTCTGTACTTAATAAAGGAAATAATGACTTGGTAGTAAAAGTATGGGACCCTTCAGATCGTGGCGAACAACCCAGAGGAAAGCAAATAGCAAATCCTCATGGCATTTGGTACACTCCGGTTACAGGTATCTGGCAAACAGTGTGGTTGGAACCGGTAGCAACACAATACATCACTAATCTGAAAACTACTCCTGATATTGACAATAATTCTGTTAAGGTAGAAGTTGCTGCCAATACGACCTCTGCAGACAAAGTAGAAGTAAAAGTATTCGATGGCAAGAACCTTGTAGCCAAAGGTGCAGCGTTGAACGGAGTACCTGTTGAACTAGCAATGCCTACTAATGCTAAACTGTGGTCTCCGGACTCTCCTTTCCTCTACAACATGGAAGTGACTCTGTATAAAGACGGAAAAGCAATAGACCAGGTAAAGAGTTATACGGCTATGCGCAAATATTCTATCCGCAAGGGTCAGAATGGCATCACTCGCCTGCAATTGAACAACAAAGACTATTTCCAGTTCGGTCCGCTCGACCAGGGATGGTGGCCTGACGGTTTGTATACTGCACCGACAGATGAAGCATTGGTTTATGACTTGAAGAAGACGAAAGACTTCGGCTACAACATGGTACGTAAGCACGTCAAAGTAGAACCTGCACGCTGGTACACTCATTGCGACCAATTAGGATTGATTGTATGGCAAGATATGCCGAACGGTGGTCCTAGCCCACAGTGGCAGGCACGCAACTACTTTAACGGCAGAGAAGTGATTCGTTCCGCTGCTTCGGAGGCTAACTACCGCAAAGAGTGGAAAGAAATCATCGACTGTCTGTATTCTTATCCGAGTATCGCCGTATGGGTTCCTTTCAATGAAGCATGGGGACAATTCAAGACTCCGGAAATCGTAGCATGGACTAAAGAATACGATCCTAGCCGCCTGGTGAATCCTGCCAGTGGTGGTAATCACTATACTTGTGGCGATATTCTCGACCTTCACCACTATCCGGGCCCGAACATGTTCCTTTACGATCCGAGACGCGCTACCGTATTGGGTGAATATGGAGGTATCGGCTTGGTAGTAGAAGGAAACACTTGGGTGAATGACAAGAAAAACTGGGGTTATGTGAAGTTCAATACATCGGACGAAGTAACGAACGAATACATTAAGTATGGCAAACATCTGTTGGAATTGATCCAGAAAGGATTCTCTGCTGCCGTATATACCCAGACAACAGACGTAGAAGGTGAAATCAACGGTCTGATGACTTATGACCGTAAAGTTATCAAGATGAATGAAGCTAAAGTCAGAGAAATCAACCAACAGATCTGTAACTCTCTGAATAAATAGGAAATAGCAAATTAAATAAATACTCTTTTCCTTGTTGAATATCAAGACAGCACCTTTGAATTTTTAAATTCGAGGTGCTGTATTTTCATTTATAATAAGAAAGCTCTCCCATTGTCATCAGTCAGAGAGCAATGTTTCATTTAAAGGAGATTTTTATGAACAGCAAGCATATCTTCTTATCCACCTTAGTCGGTCCCTTAGTAATTCCGTCACTCAATGCAGCCGAAACCAACAGACCCAACATACTATTTGTCATTTCTGACGACCAGTCTTACCCGCACGCATCGGCCTATGGTTCACCCATAGCTAAAACACCGGCATTTGATTTTGTAGCCCGTAACGGCTGGTTATTCAACAATGCGTTCGTTACTTCTCCTGGAAGCAGCCCTTCGCGAGCTTCTATCTTAACCGGACTTTATCCCTGGCAAATAGCAGAAGCAGGCACTCATGCTTCCTCCTTCCCTGCCGAATATAAATGCTTTCCTGATATTTTGGCGGAAGCAGGTTATCATGTTGGCTGCACAGGGAAAGGATGGGGCCCCGGCGACTGGAAAATATCGGGACGAAAGCATAACCCTGCAGGTCCGGAATACAATAAAAGACACATTCAACCTCCTTTCAAAGGAGTGTCCAATACCGATTATTATCAAAACTTTAAAGAATTTCTCCACGCCAGAAAGGAGAAACAGCCTTTCTATTTCTGGGTCGGTTCACGTGAGCCGCATCGTCCTTATGAAAAGGATAGCTGGAAAAAAGCCAATAGAAAACTGGCCGATGCAAAAGTTCCTTCTTTTCTTCCCGATAAGGAGGCCATAAAAGGAGATTTATTAGACTATGGAACGGAAATAGAATGGTACGACAGCCAATTATCCCGTATCCTTGACACATTGAAAGAAGAGGGCGAATTAGAAAATACCCTGATTATTGTCATGGCAGACAATGGAATGCCTTTCCCCGCAGCCAAAGCAACTTGTTTTGAATATGGTATCCATATTCCAATGGCTATATGCTGGATAGGTAAGATTAACGAAGGAGGTATCAGCGATGAATTTGTAAGTGGCGTCGATCTGGCCCCAACGATCCTTGATGCAGTCGGTATACCAAATAAAGGGCAAATGATAGGTATCAGCCTACTACCCTATCTTCAGAAAAAGAGAAAAGACACAGGAAGAACGATGGTTTTTGCAGGAAGAGAACGTCATGCTTCTGCGCGATATAATAATTGGGGATATCCGAGCCGTGCATTAAGAACAAAAGATTTTCTTTATATCAGAAACTTCCGTCCGGAGAGATGGCCTGCAGGTGACCCTTGCGCTATTGATAAAAAAGGAAAACTAGAAGCAATGCATAGTGCTTATTACGACATAGACCAATGTCCGGCATGGGACTTCATTGTCAGCAACAGAGATGACAGAGAAATATATCCTTATTTTCTGAAAGCAGCAGGGAAACGACCTTATGAAGAATTGTATAATGTATCTACCGATCCCGGTTGCCTTCATAATTTAGTTGGAAATGGTAAATGCACTGAAAAGCTAAATAATCTACGTAAAGAAATGGACAAATTACTTAAAAAGACCAAAGATACACGCTACTTAGATGATCCGACTCAAGATGACATCTGGGAAACTTATCCGCGTTTGAGTGGAGCAATGCGTACCTTCCCAGCACCTTTGCTCACTGACTAACATCACTCAGGCACGAATTACACGGATTAATAGGGACAAGTTTATTCTCTTTCCGTAAGATCCGTGTAATCCATGCCTACTAGTAAAAAAGTATACAGTATATTATATTCCCTCCTCTTCCTGCATGAAGATCTTTACCTGATTCCAACTATTCTTCGTATCATTCGATACTTTTTCACCAGGAGTAGAACGGCCATTCTCTACATATTGCTTCATAGCCCGCTTCATCTCTTTCACCTCATTCTCATAACGTTTATCACCAATAATGTTTTCTTTTTCCGAAGGATCTTTCACGATATCAAACAATTGCATCGGAGGGAACTTCGCCACATCAGAAGGTTTGAGAGGATAGGAAGAGCCACCCGAACCTCCGTAGAATACCAATTTCAGTTGGGAAGTACGCAAAGACAAATACCCCTCTCCCGCTTCGTGCACCAAGTCCTTACGCGCAGAAGCACCTTTCTTACTCAATATCGGCCACATACTGTAACTGTCAACAGCTTCTTCTGTCTCCAAATTGTGGTTAAGCATTTGAGCAAAAGTGGCATAAAAGTCTATCAATGAAACTAAAGAGTTGTTTGTCTCTTTCCCATATTTTCCTTTCCAGGAGACAATAAGGGGAATTCTGTGTCCGCCTTCGTAAATATCGCTTTTGTAGCCTCTGTAGATGTAACTAGGAAAATGTCCTTTCTTTTCCATATCTTTCACGCCGATATAACTGGCACACCCATTATCCGAAGCAAAGACAATGATGGTATTATCCAGTTGCTTGTTCTTCTTCAATGTTTTTACGATTTGGCGCACCATGTCGTCTATCATGACTACGAAATCGCCATAAGGACCGATACTGGTTTTGCCCTGAAACTCTTTCGAAGGCAATATAGGGGTGTGAGGAGCAGTAATAGGCAAATATAAAAAGAATGGTTTCTTGCTGTCTTTCTGCTCATTGATGTAGTTCAGGCTATGACGAATGATGTTGGGAAAACATTCTTCCGGCTTGAAATCGGCCCCTGCCAATCCTCCGTGCATCAGTAAAGCCAGATTCTTCTTTTGGGGTTCTATCACATGATCGGGGATGGAGGTCACTTCATCATTCTCTACATATACATAAGGAGAAATATCCAATGATGCCGGTATGCCGAAATAGTAATTAAATCCTCTGTCGGTAGGTCCGTTTTTGATCGGAAGCGAGAAATCTATATCTTTCATGCTTCTGCCATTTCCTGTATATCCCCAACTCCAGCCCAAATGCCATTTGCCAATACAAGCAGTATTATATCCATTGGCAGAAAACATCTGTGCGATTGTGCAACGTTCAGGATCAATCATTGCAGGCGAATCGCCATCAAGACCACCTCGTTTCAGCTTAGTTCGCCACGGATATCTTCCGGTCAGAAGAGAATATCTGGAAGGAGTGGATAAAGCGGAAGAAGCATGGGCATCCGTAAAGGCAATCCCGTGCTCGGCCAGTTTGTCAATGTTAGGAGTATGGATTTTAGATTCGGGATTAAAGGCCGAGATGTCTCCATAACCCAAATCATCCGCCAATATAAATACAATATTGGGCGTTTGCGCTTTTACAGCAGCAGCTGTAAGAAGTGCAGAGGAGATTGTGATTAGTTTATTCATATATTGAATGTATTAAAGCTATAGTTTATGTATGATATAACCTATCTCTTCATGTTTTCCAACCGACATGCCCGGATTATCTGACTGACATTTCAATCGTTCCACTCCAGTAGACAAGTCTTTTCACTCCAGTGAACGAATCTATGCACTCTAGTGAGCAACCCTCGTCACTCTAGTGGAACGATGGAGATGCTCTATCAATAACTGGACGATAACGAATGAAAAACATGCCGGCATAGGGTTGTTTGAATGATAAGTACCTTTCATCTGTTTTCAATGTAAATAAGATCAGCAACCATCGTCTATGCAGTCATCATGAGAAATGTATGAGAAATGCAGGATGAATACAGGGCAGATGTATGAGAAATCATTGAAAAACGAATGAGAAATAGCCGTTTTTTCGTTAAAATATCTGTAAAAAGTATGAGAAATGCCTGTATAGAAAGCATTTCTCATACCAGATATTACTGATTATAAACTCATTATCTAGATTTTATGAGAAATGAGAAATAAAAAAGATAAATCTCTTTCAGAGAGCAAGCCAAGCGGTAGCATTACGAATATTATACATTGGCTGCTTTCTTCTGCTTATTCTTAGGAGCACGCGGCCGGTCTTTATCAGCTCCGGTATCATTTTGCTGTTTCATCCATTTTTGCAGTTCCATCGTCAGTTCTGCCTTCTTCTTACTATATTTCTTCACATCCGCCAGATTATTCATTTCGAACGGATCTTTCTTGATATCATATAGTTCGAACTCGGGACGATTCTTATAGCGATTCATGATTTTATGTGCCTGTTCCGTGTCTTGTGCTTTCCACGAGAGATACCATTCTGCCTTTTCAATATGCTTTTCTACGTATGTTTCCTTCGGAGTCAAGTTCCAGATTAGACGATAGCGTCCGTCTGAAATAGAACGGATTGGATATGCCGGACCTTCCGGAACATTGTTGTGAACATGATAAGCATACTTATGGTGTGTCTTTGTTTTCCCTTGAAATACATCTACCAGACTCTTTCCATCTATTACGTCAGGCACCTTTCCGCCTGCAACATCGATAAATGTAGGAAGAAGGTCTTCATATTGCACAATAGCGGAAGTCTCCGTACCGGGTTTAATGACACCCGGCCAGGAAGCCACCATCGCCGACTTGACACCGGCACTCCAATTGGTCCATTTGGCTCCGGCAAATTGCGTACCCTGCTCGGATATGAAAATGACAAGAGTGTTCTGCAACAGATTCTTTTCTTTCAGAATCTGCATAGCGTCACCCACCTGCTGATCAAGCAAGCCGACTTCCGCCAAATATCTGGCATAGTATTCACGTGTTACTTCCGTGTCGATAAACTGTGGCGGCAACTGAAGTTTCTTCCGGTCGAAGACGGAAGCGTCACCACCTGTCCAGGGAGCATGCGAATTAATAGATGCCAAGACAAGGCAGAAAGGTTGGGAAGCATCACGTTCCATAAACTTCTCGATACCTTTGGTATGATAGTCAGTGTTTGGGCTTGTACATCCTTTGGGGAATCCCGGTACATCTTCGAACGGGAAGTTAGCCAAAGGTTTGATATGCCACTTCCCGGCCAATCCAACCCGATAACCCAGATTTCCCAGATAAGTAGGGAGAGATTTTACATCGGCATTGACCGAACTATGGTTGGCATAACCGCCATGATGCATCGGATACATACCTGTATAAACACAATGCCGGGTAGGCGTACTCATCGAAACAGAGTTATACGCACTATTGAACTTTATCCCCTGTCGAGCCAATGCATCTATATGGGGAGTCTTGTTGTTGACCGCTCCGAAACAGCCTATATCGTAATAGGAGCAGTCATCGGCTATGATTAATAATATATTAGGCTTTGAAGGAGTTTGGGCAAACCCGTTTCCTATCGCCAATCCGCCTAGGAGGCATAAACTAATCATTGATTTTTCCATCTTGTATTATTTTCAATTCATAGGGTTAACAGATTCAACGTACTACTTTCCATTCTTTAGGAGCTTTGAATCCGTCACGACCTTTACCGTAAGGTACTTCCGGTATACAAGGAGTGATCGTGTCATATTTCAGGGCAACCTCATACAAAGCTTTCACAATTTTCTCGTTTCTTGCGCTGGCATTTTTCTTTTCGTAAGGATCTGTTTTATAATCAACCAGGAAGTCCTGTTTCAAATCCAGTCCCGGTTTCATACCTTTTCTTATCAGCTTATAGTCTTTATTGACTACTGCTCCGTGTCCCAGATAAAAATCGCGGTCGATACAGGTCTTTTTACCGTTTAATACAGGGAGGATGCTGATGCCGTCATATTCACGTTTCGGACGGCTGTGATCTCCTACCAAATCTTTCAATGTGGGAACAAGATCAACAAAACCTGTCACTTGTGAGCTCAAGTTCTTATATTGTTTCTCTGCTTTCTTCCAATAAAGAACAGCCGGTGCATGTACCCCTCCATCCCACTCGTCGAATTTATGTCCACGCAAAGGTCCTGATGAAGATCCCGGAACACTGGCTGTACCGTTATCACTAAAGAAGATAAAGAAAGTGTTGTCCATAATTCCTTTCTTCTTCAAGGCATCTACAATAGCACCGATTCCCCTGTCCATACAGGAAACCATTGCACTGTAAGTCGCTTTTTTCTGTTCTTTCGGTGTCAGGCTGTCGAAATTGTCAGTATAGAGTTTTATATCTTTTTCCTGTGCCTGCAAAGGTGTATGAGGTGCATTATAGGCCACATACAACATAAACGGACCTTCTTTCTCGTATGCATCGATACAGCGGATGGCTTCTTTGGTTATCAATTCGGTAGAATATCCTTTGTCGTGGCAGGTTTCCCAGTCGTTATGCCAGTCCAGTTCACCTTCACGCGTCAGGTCGAAATAATCTATCGCACCGTTCAGATGACCATAGAAATGCGAAAATCCCCTATTCATCGGATAATGCACTTTCTTGGTATGTCCCAGATGCCATTTGCCAATAATGGCTCTGTTCTTATATCCGTTACGTGCCAGCATATCAGCCATTGTTTCTTCATTCTCATCCAGTCCGTCCTCACGCCAGGGCGGAATAACAGCCGAACGGACACCAAACCGGTTCGGGTAACGTCCCGTCATCAGCCCCGCACGGGTAGGCGTACTGATGGGAGAAGTGTAAAAGCGTTCGAGTTCCACTCCTTCGCCCACCAGAGCATCCAAACAGGGAGTCTTGATTTCACTACCATGAAACCCTACATCTCCCCAACCTAAATCGTCGGCCAATACAATCACAATATTAGGACGCTCTGTCTGCGCATGAAGAAATGCCGGAAGCAGAGTACATCCACAAAGCAAACCAAAAAATTCTTTTTTCATGATATACGATTTATAAATAACATTCTGTGTTTCATTCGTTTTGATGTGTGACGGCTTATTTTCTCTTTCCCGGCATGTGTTCGAAGGCACGCATCTCGGTAGGTTGTCCTTCGTCTCCACAATCCTTCATCCAGCGTTTCAACTCTTTATCCAAGCGGCTGATGGTAGAAGCTTGTTTCGCGTCCTCCGCCAGATTTTTCATACAATACGGGTCGTTCTTCACATCATACAATTCGATAGCCGGACGATGCTGGTATTTAGTCGTCATCGCTTTTGCATGACTATCCGTTTCCGCCAGACTTTTCCACTCTTTAAACAAAGGAGATTTTGTTTCAACATTCTGGAAAGTAGCTTCCGGGGTGAGATTGACAATATATCTGTATCGGCCGTCGTATACCGAACGGATGCCATAATAAGGCGATCCGGCATTGATGCCTCTCGTGGTCTGAAGGGAGAAAGAATATTTCTTGTGTGCTTTCTTCTTGCCTGTCAATACCGGTTTAAAGCTTTCGCCATCTACTTTTGCCTGCGGCTTTCCTCCTATTATGTCGACAAAAGTTGGGACAATATCTACATATTCCACCAATGCGTCACTTACGCTTCCCGGCTTAACCACTCCCGGCCAACGAACGATACAGGCAGAGTGTACCCCCGCATCATAACAAGTCCATTTGGCAAAAGGCAGGCTGTTGCCTTGTTCACTCAAATATACGACAACAGATTTATCCGTCATTTTTTCCTTATCTAAAATAGAAAGGACGTTGCCAAATTCCTGATCCATATAATTGATCTCTGCCAGATAATGGGTAAACAACTCGCGAGTCTGGGGAATATCTACATACATAGGAGGCAGTGTCAGTTTGTCCGCATTAAATTGAGAGGCATCGCCTTTATTCCAGGGAGTATGCGGTTGATTGGAGGCTACAAACAGACAGAAAGGTTCGCCTTTCGCCTTGCAATCGGAAATAAATTTCTGAATTGCTTCAAAATTCAAGTCCCCACCTTTCAAAGGAGGTACATAAAGGTCGAAAGGAAATACTGATTTCGGGGCAATATGCGATTTTCCGATCAATGCGACTTTATAACCCAACGGTTGCAGATGATGTACAACGCTCAATGTTCCTTCATTGGCACAAGTATGATTGGGGTAAGCTCCGCTGCGTACAGGCCACAAACCGGTATATAGATTGTGCCGGGTAGGCGACGACATCGGAACGGCCTGATAGGCTTGTGTGAAGCGTACTCCCTGTGTGGCAAAGTGGTCGATATTCGGAGTCTTCGAATCAACACTGCCATAACAGCCCAAATCATAATGAGAACAATCGTCGGCTATGAACAATAGGAAGTTCGGTTTTTCCGTTTGCTGGGCGAAAGACAGGCTGGTAGCTCCCAAGGCTACGGATGCACTTAATAGTAATTTATTCATTTTGTGTTCCTCCTTTATTTATTTCTTCGGATGTTTCGGTAATACAAAGTTTGCATTCGCCCATTTCTCCCATTCGGCAACTAACTTGGTAAGCACTTCAGGGTGCTGTTCTGCCAGATTGTTACGTTCGGTACGGTCTTTAACCACATCGTACAATTCCCACTCTTTTCCTTTTTCGTCGCGGATTGCTTTCCAGTTTCCCCAGCGGATCGCTCTATTGTTCTGATGTTCCCAATACATATATTCATGGATAGAGTCTGCTTTCTTTTGAATAGCAGGAAAAAGGCTACTGCCTACCAATGGATATATTTTGTTTCCGCCGTGATAAGTTTCCGGATAGGCGGCTCCTGTTGCTTCCAGGATGGTCGGCATAATGTCCGGCAGATAACCGGGAACACGACACCATTCACCTTTTTTATTCTTCAGATTGCTTTTCCACGACACGATGAGAGGGGTAGAAATACCTCCTTCATAAGAGCGGCATTTGTATTTACGGAACGGAGTATTGGAAACCTGTGCCCATGCTCTTCCGTAAGAAGGGAACACGCTACAAGCCGGATTGTTGATTTCAGACACTTTCCCGCCTCCCAATTCAGCGTATGGCTCGGCACAAGCACCGTTGTCGGACAAGAACATAACAAGCGTGTTATCCAGTTTATGATTCTTCTTCAGGTAGTCCAGCAGTTTTCCTACATTATAATCTACACAATGCACCTGCGCTGCATAAACGGCCATCCGGTAGGCTACTTCATCTTTTTCCTTCTCTGTCAGTTCGTCCCACTTCCGGTTTTCCCATTCGGCGAACTCTGTATTCGAGTCAATAATTCCCAACTTAGCCATCCGCTTCCGTCTTGCTTCACGAATTTCATCCCATCCTTTCTCACGATAGATCTTCGTGAATTTTTGAATATCTTCTTCTTTTGCCTGCAACGGCCAGTGAGGAGCGTTAAATGCCAGATATAGGAAGAAAGGTTTATCATCTTTCTGTTCGTCAACAAAGCGGATTGCATAATCGGTAAATGCATCTGTTGTATAATAGGGTGCTTCCGGCTCCGGAAGTTTTGTATTGTCAAGGGTTAAGCCGCGTCCTCCCGATGGACGGAGATAACTGCAAGCTCCTGCCAAAATTCCATAGAAGCGTTCAAATCCCCGTTGCAAGGGCCACTTTTCTTCTCCATGCATTCCCAGATGCCATTTACCTGCCATATAGGTATGGTAGCCGCCTTCTTTCAGAACTTCGGCTATTGTGACACAATTGCGGTTGAGGAATCCTTTGTATCCCGGCACTCCCCAATCATTCGGACTCTTCTGGCCGGGATTTTTAAACGGGTCTTCGGACATCTGACCGATACCTGCCTGATGTTGATATAGCCCTGTCATTAAACTGGCCCGGGCGGGGCAAGAACGTGAAGTGTTGTAGAATTGTGTGAAACGTACTCCTTTGGATGCCAACGCATCAATATTAGGGGTCAGTATTTCTCCACCGTAGCAGCCAATATCGGAATAACCCATATCATCTACCATAATCAGTACGACATTCGGCTTCTCTTGTGCCGAACAAAACGATGCCATCAGTAAGGGGGCAGTCATTAAGAAATTCTTCTTTACCATAGTATTATCAATTATCTGGAAAACAAAAGTAGAGAAGTTTAAGGAAAAGGAAGGAAAAATGCTAATCAATAAAGAACAAAATCAGGTATATGTGATACCCGAAAAGAAAATTCCCTATTTAAAAGACAATAGTTCCCTTCTATTTTCAACATTTGATTCAATGTTACCACCAATGTTTTTTAGAATGAACAGCTTTTTTCTTTTATTGAACAATATGTTTCCTCTTTTGTATGTCAAATGTCCTATCTTTGTATAAACTAATACACTTTGCGCACAAAACGCAAAACAAAAAAAATAAATAATGAAAAAGGCACATCTGATTTTGGCCGGCTTATTGTTATCCTTTACATTAAACGCAGCCAATGATATTCCTCGTCCGGAATATCCAAGACCTCAATTTGAAAGATCCGAATGGATTAATCTCAACGGTGAATGGACATACGAGTTCGACTTCTCCAATTCGGGGAAAAGCCGGCGGTTGACAATAGCCAAGCAATTCAGTAATACGATTACCGTCCCTTTCTGTCCTGAAAGTAAACTGTCAGGAGTGAATTATACCGATTTTATCAATCAGATGTGGTACCAACGTCCCATATCCATACCTTCCGACTGGGAGGGAAAGAAAATCATACTGCACTTCGGAGCGGTCGATTATTATGCAGAAGTCTTCATTGACGGGCATTATGTAGGCAGTCATTATGGAGGAAGTTCTTCTTTTTCAATGGATGTAACTCCTGCCGTCAAAGCGGGACAAAAGCACAACCTAGTTGTTTATGTCACGGATGATGCCCGTTCAGGGCTTCAAACTATCGGTAAGCAATCTACCCGGATATCTCCTTATGGATGTTTCTACTCCCGTGTCACAGGTATTTGGCAAACCGTATGGATGGAAGCTGTTTCTCACTATGGTCTGAAATCAGCCGTAACCACTCCGAATATTGATGAAGAGCAGTTAATCATCACACCCGAATTTTATCAGGCATCCAATGATAGGACGCTTCAAATCACCTTGTATGACAATCAGAAAAAGGTGGTTCAAAAAACTGTAAAATGTAACAACGGAACTCCTGTCATCCTTCCCATTAAAAACATGAAACTCTGGAGTCCCGAAGATCCACACCTTTATGATATTGTCTACAGTATCAAAAGTCCGACCGGAGAAACCGTAGATGAGGTAAAATCTTATATAGGTATGCGTAAGGTGCATACGGCAGATGGAATGATCTATTTAAACAATGAACCTTACTTTCAACGCCTCGTCTTAAATCAGGGATATTATCCGGATGGACTCTGGACTGCTCCAAACGACGAAGCTCTGAAAAATGATATTCTATTAAGCAAAGCTGCCGGATTCAACGGAGCACGTCTTCATCAGAAGGTATTTGAAGAAAGATTCCATTACTGGGCCGACAAATTGGGATTTATAACTTGGGGAGAATCTCCCAACTGGGGGATGAATATCAAGAACGAAGTAGCATCACGCAACTTCCTTAGCGAATGGGCAGAAGTTATCACACGGGATCGCAACCACCCGTCAATCATCACCTGGGTTCCCTTCAATCAGCCGCTTGAAGACGCATTAACCCTCCTGACGGGTACAATGATGCGCCTGTGCATCGGTACCTATCAACTGACCAAAGCCATAGACCCTTCACGTCCTGTGAACGGTATTGCAGGAGATGTGCATTTCATGAGTGATATATGGAGCATCCGAAACTACGAATCTGATGCCATGCGTTTTGCACAGCACTTGAAGCCTAACAACAGAATGGCATTTTACAACAACCAGCCTTTTTTCATCGGAGAATTCGGAGGTATACTTTGGACAGAATCTACCAAACGGGATAACTCATGGGGGTATGGAGGTATGCTCACCAACGAAGAAGGATTCTACGAACGGCTGGAAGGGTTGATACAGACAATAGCTTCCTCACCGGACGTTACAGGATTTTGCTACACGCAATTGACCGACATTGATTTAGAGAAAAATGGAATTTATTATTATGACCGACGTCCCAAGCTGGATATGCAGCGTATTAAGACTATCTTCGAAAAGATTCCAAGCAGACCGAAAAAGATAAAATAGTAAGCTATCATGAAGAACAAACTATTCATACTGATACTCATTGTATGTAATCTCCTGACCGCGTATGTGTCAGGAGAAGTACCTCCCGCCAAGGTTGTATTCCAACAATACATGAACCAGGCACAAACATTTGCCAACAACTTTCCACGGGAGAAGGCGTATTTGCATTTTGACAATACGAGTTATTACGTCGGAGATACGATCTGGTTCAAGGCTTATGTCACTCTTGCTGAACAACAGACTTTCAGTCAGATCAGTCGTCCTCTATATGTAGAGTTGGTAGACCAGACAGGGCATATAGCAGATAAACAAATCATCAAACTGACACAGGGAGAAGGAAACGGACAATTCATTCTTCCCCCTTCCATGTTATCCGGCTATTACGAGGTACGTGCCTATACCCGCTGGATGCTTGCTTTTAATGAACCACAGTACTTTTCGCGCACTTTTCCTATTTATCAACTGACAAATAGTGATAAGCTGGAACGTAGTATCACGACTTACGAACTTAGTTCGTTGATGGAGAACCGTCCGTCGGAAACAGAGGAGAAGTTAAATGTACGCTTTTTCCCTGAAGGAGGACAATTAGTGGAGGGGGTGACTTCGCAAGTGGCTTTCAAGGCGGAGAGTAAAAATGAAGGGAATATCGAATTATCGGGAACGATCTATACCAAAGAAGGGGCAGAAATCACTTCTTTCGAGACTTTGCACGATGGAATGGGGCGTTTTGAATATACGCCTTCAGCTCAACCTGCGATTGCTAAAGTCGATTTTCAAGGAAAGAAATATGAATTTACCCTTCCACAGGCATTGCCTAACGGGTATGTTTTGAGCACTGTCAGTAATGCCGGTGCCCTTTTGGTGAGAGTTTTCTGTAATGCCGCTACTCCTCAAGATACACTGGCTGTATTTATCAGTCATCAGGGACGCCCGTATGTTCATCAATTGATTAGTTGCCGGTCGGATGCTCCGCAGGAGTTTATTCTACCCACCCGTAAGCTACCGGCAGGCGTACTGCAAGTCAGCCTCATCAACCGGGCAGGCAATACATTGTGCGAACGTTTTGTCTTTGCCAATCCGCGTGCTCCCCTGCAAATATCGACAAAAAAATTGAAAGAGGTGTATGCTCCCTACGCTCCCATCCGTTGTGAATTGCAAATAAAGAATGCTAAGGGGGAACCTGTGTCCGGAGAATTGTCGGTCAGCATCCGGGATGGTGTCCGGTCGGATTATTTGGAGTATGACAACAATATTTTCACTGACCTGCTATTAACCTCCGATTTAAAAGGATATATCCATCAACCCGGTTATTACTTTGCGTCTCCGTCTCCGCGGAAGCAAACCGAACTGGATGTTTTATTGATGGTGCACGGATGGCGTAAATACGACATGAGCCAGGCCATCTCTACCGCTCCTTTCACTCCGCTTCAATTGCCGGAAACACAATTAGCACTGAACGGGCAGGTGAAATCAACCATTCTCAAAAATAAACTGAAAGATATTGCGCTTAGCGTGATCGTAAAGAAGGACGATCAATTCATAACCGGAGGAACCGTGACCGATGAAAACGGCCGTTTCAGCATTCCGGTGGAAGATTTTGAAGGAACGACGGAGGCAGTGATCCAAACCCGGAAAGTCGGTAAAGAACGTAATAAGGATGCTTCTATCCTGATCGACCGTAATTTCTCCCCCGCTCCGCGGGCTTACGGCTACAAGGAGCTTCATCCAGAATGGAAAGACTTGGCCTACTGGCAACAGAAAGCCGAGAGTTTTGATTCTCTATACATGGATTCTATCCGAAAGGTAGAAGGACTTTATGTATTGGATGAGGTGGAAATAAAAAGTAAACGCCGGCAAGGAAGTAATATGGCTACTAAAATCAATGAGAAAAGCATCGACGCTTATTACGACGTACGCCGTTCTGTAGATTTATTACGTGACAATGGGAAGATTGTCACAACTATTCCGGAATTAATGGAAAAGTTAAGTCCGCAATTCGATTGGGATCGTAGCAATGACAAGCTTACTTATCGGCAGAAACCGATCTGCTATATTATGGATAATCACATTTTGTCCGAAACAGAAACTCAAATGATGTTGACCGAGGTGGATGGATTGGCCTCTATCATTATTAGCAAAGGCACTGGAGGTATCGATGACGACATTATCCAAAATACAAAGATGTCCGAGGTGACCGATAGCACGGGAGTCGATATAAGCAAACTGGATAAATATAGTGTTTTCTACCTGATTCCCCTACCTAGACGCGATGTGTTGAATAAAAGTCAGAGTGCCGTACTTGGTACCCGACAAACCGTTATCCAGGGATATACCCGTCCTTTGGAATATTATTCTCCTGCCTACCCGACCAAGGAACTGTATATGGACAAAGTTGATAAAAGACGGACGTTATACTGGAATCCATCCGTACAAGCTGATGAAAATGGAAAAGCGGTGATTGAATGCTATAATAATCAATATTCCACTCCATTGATTATTCAAGCGGAAACGCTGGGAAAAGATGGACAGATAGGAAGTATGAGGTATTCTACCATTGGACAAATAGAATAATATTCCTTACTACAAAAGAGTAAGTATACGAACAAGAACATTCTGAAAATTTTCACTTTTCTATCCTAACAAGAGTAATTTTCACTTTCAAAAAGGCAACTAGCTCATTGCGAGTCAGTTGCCTTATATATTTTTTTAATTCAAAGAATATCCCATTACAAGTATGTTTGGCACTTAATAATGACAGTATATCTTATAAAACACGAAGTTTCTTAATCTTTTTCGCTTCTGGTTTTTCCGGTAATTTTTCACCATTTACTCTCACATTCTCGAAAATAATATTCTCACCATGCTCCAAGCGATAGTCCGACACAGCCTTATCTACGGTGATATTCTTCAACGTAATGTTTCTTATAGGTAGTTCCGGGAATCCAGCCATGGATATAGCACACTCATTCGTTTGCCCACAAGTTACGTTTTCGACCGTAATCTTGTTGAACAAGGTAGGATGAAATCCCGATCGCTCTCCCTTATAATTCGGTTCTACGCGAACCAAAGCTGTGCGCACCGAATCAGCCTGTATGTTGCGAACATAAATATTTTCGATATATCCCCCTCTGTCAAGATTCGATTTGAAATAGATGGCATTCGATGATTTAAGGATACTAATATTTTCTATAAATACATTACGTACACCTCCCGATATTTCGCTTCCGATACATACCCCGTTTATTTTTGACCAAAAGGTGCAATTGCGAATGACGACATTTTCAGTAGGCTGTCCAATACGCCAAGCATCATTATCCCGTCCCGACTTAATAGCAATAGCATCATCGCCCGTGGAGAAAGTACAACCTTCAATCAAAACGTTGCTGCATGATTCAGGATCACAACCATCGTTATTTCGATTATGACTGTCAACCGTTACATCACGAACAATAACATTATTGCAAAATATCGGATGGATCACCCAGAACGGTGAATCTTTGATTGTGATACCTTCAATACGCACATTTGCACAGCCATACGGTTCGATAAACCCTGGACGTAATCTGAAACCCTCTCCAAATATACGCCTGTAAATAGGCAGGTTTTCACGTCCCATTCGTCTTAGTATTTCCTTGTCTATATTCTGATTATCAGCCCAGGCAGAAAATTTCTTGGAACCATTGCCATTTATCGTGCCTTTTCCAGTCAAAGCGATATTCTGTACATGATAAGCGTAAATCAGCGGAGAATAATTAAACAATTCCGTACCTTCCCATCGTGTAATTACCGCGGGCAAATAATCTTCCTGGTTACTACTAAAATTCAATATAGCACCATCTTCCAAATGGATATTGACATTACTCTTAAATACCAGCGGTCCATTCATATAATAAGTTCCTGCAGGTACAATTATTCTACCGCCGCCTTGATCACTACATTGTGTTATAGCCTTATCAAAAGCACCTTTGCAAGGCATTCTCCCATCTGCTACAGCACCAAAATCAGCAATGTTGTATGTCTTATCAGGAAAAGTCACCGGATTAAGTTCTGCTACTATTTTGTCCGCTATATCCCAAGGTGAACTTTTTGCTGCAAGATTTGCTGTATTTGTCACTATTAAAATAAACACTATTAAGAAACTCTTCTGCATCTGCATATCCAAATTATTATATGGAACTTTCATTTGTACTTATTTTTATTCCCAAAAGAATAAGATCTTTAGATATATCAATGAGGATGAATGATTCTTAATCAAGAACAACCTCATCCCCATTATTCATTCAATGTTCTATTCATTCCGTTTTAAATGGAATGACAGTTATTTCTTTTTCTGTCCCGGGTAAGGTTCTACCATGCAACGCTTAGCCCATGCTTCGTATGCTTTTGACATTTCTGCCACTTTCTCCGGATATTTAGCAGCCAGATCATGTTGCTCGCTCCGGTCTTCATTCAGGTTGTATAATTCCCATTGAGAGTTATTTTTCGGGCGAACTAATTTCCAGCCATCATTGGAAAGAAAAGCACGTTCGTTGAAGTGTTCAAAGCCCAGATAGTCGTGTCCCTTGCGATGTCCGGTCTTGAAGATAGGAAGTAAGCTCTTTCCTTCCATTGGAAGAATATCATGTCCTTTATAGGTAGTTGGATATTCAGCATCCGCTAAATCGACACAAGTAGCCATGATGTCCATCACATGACCTATTTCAGATGTCATGCCACCCACGTTCTTTTTAATTCCTTTCGGCCAATGAGCAATCATCGGAGTACAGATACCTCCTTCATAAGATTTAGCTTTCCAAAAGCGGAATGGAGTATTCGCTACATTAGACCAACGGGCTCCCAATGAAGCGTATGTAGTCTGTGGTCCAGGCAATACCTGTTTATTACGCGGGTAAATGATTTTCTTTCCATCACGAGTCATATCCGGACGGTCGTTCTCTCCACCAGACATGTTCTGGCAGTCTTCGTTACTGCAACCATTATCAGACAAGAAAAGAATCAATGTATTATCAAGCTGTCCGGTCTTTTTCAAAGCCTCGATAATTTGTCCAATACCCTGATCTACACGGTCGATCATTGCAGCGTGAACGGCCATCGCACGGGCATCCCATTCTGCATGTGGATTATCTTCCCATTTGTCATGAAACTGACGTTCGGACAAAAAGTTATCCATTCCCGGGAAAACACCCAACTGCTTTTGACGTTCATAACGGGCATTACGGATAGCTTCCCAACCTACTTTATAAGTATCCTTATATTTCTCAATATCTTCAGGAAGTGCATGCAGCGGCCAATGCGGTGCTGTATAAGCCAAGTACATAAAGAATGGTTTATCATCCTTTGCATATTCTTCTACCTCCTGTACGGCACGATCTGAAAGGGCTTGGGTTATATAATATCCTTTGGGTACTTCCTTTATAGGCACTTCACCTTCTACTAAACTGAACGGATCAAAGTAATCCACCACTCCATAAATCACTCCATAGTGAGAATCAAACCCACGATTGACGGGATAATGACATAAATCAGAGAATGTATCATGGAAGACACGGTGTGCCAACCATTCGCGTTGGTCTTTACGCAGAGGAGTTTCGGCAACATGCCATTTTCCAACCATACTGGTGGTATATCCTGCTTCTTTCAACACCTCGGCAATGGTAACGGCATTGCGTGAGAGTGTTCCGCGATAGCCCGGCAAGTGAGCATCAAAGGTCATTCGTCCGATTCCGGCTTGATGTTGGTAAAGTCCTGTCAATAGGGAAGCACGAGTCGGGCAACTACGGCTTGCATTATAGAAATGATTGAATCGTACTCCTTCTTGTGCCAGTTTGTCCAAATTAGGAGTATGAATCTCGCTACCATAGCATCCCAGATCGGAATAGCCAAGGTCATCTGCAAGAATTACCAAGATATTAGGCCGTTTGTCCGATTTCTTGCCTTTCGCCTCTGCTGCAGAATGGCCTGCAACCATCAAGGCGGTCGGTAATAGTAATAATTTAGAATTCATAAGTTTAATATTGGTTTATAATTTGTTTTTCACTGTATTACTCTTTTCCTTTGTCTTTGTTTTCCTCAAACCATTTACATACTTTTTTGCTCAACTTAGCTACGACTTCCGGATGCGACTGCGCCACATCGTTCTTCTCGAATTTGTCTTTTTCAATATCGTACAGCTGTGCATCGCTTCCATCGCTATTTATCAATAGCTTCCAGTTGCCACTGCGTATAGCCAGATGAGGACTTCTGTCGTTTGCATTTCCCGGTTTCTTAAAGAATTGGTTTCTACCGAAATCCCACATCAAATCCGTTTTACGTTTAGCTTTCGATTTGCCCAAAAGAACTTTATCATAATTTTGTCCGTCTCCCTGATAACCTTTCTCTGTTTCAATTCCGGCTATCGCACATAAAGAGGGATATAAATCGACTGCACACAGTACGCTCTCATTATTCACTTGTCCAGCCTTTATTTTCTTGGGGTATTTTATAAGGAACGGCATACGAATTCCACCTTCATAAAGGCTGTTCTTCGTTCCTCTTAAATAAGCAGCACGAGCGGATTGGAAACTGGGCGCCGGTCCATTATCACTAGTGAAAATCACGATTGTATTTTCCGACAATCCCAACTCATCCAATGCTTTGATAAAACGTCCGATCTGTTTGTCCATTTCAGCAAGAACAGGGATGAAGGCTTCTTCCGTATTCCAGCTTTTGTTATCCTTTTGCTTAAATTCCGGTACCCAAGGAGTATGCATATCATCCGGCCAGAGATTCAAAAAGAAAGGCTGGTCTTTATGACGTTTGACAAAGTCGATGCTCTTATTTACAAAGTACTCGGTACGTCTCCAGCGTTTTACGCTGTCTTTGGCCGACCATATCCAGTTCGTAGCAGTGATTGCCGGTTCCGGGTCCGGACTTTCATACGTCGATATATATTCGTCAAAACCATAATTCTTAATAGAAGGTGCATTGTGCACGTCACGTCCGCCTCCCATGTGCCATTTACCTATATGCCCGGTAGCGTAACCTGCATTTTGGAAAGCACGTGCCATGGAAGGATTCTTGTCACTCAAAAAGTTACGCTGTTCACACTTCTTGTTGCTGGCTTTATTATTTAAAAAGGTATTAATTCCTACTTCAATCGGGAATTTGCCTGTTGTCAATCCGCAACGTGAAGGTGAGCTGACCGGTGCGGATGAATAATACTGATTGAATAACAATCCGTCCTGCGCTATCTTATCAATATTCGGAGTAGGAACAAACTTACCTCCATAACAACCGATATCTCCGATTCCCATATCATCTACATAGATGACGACCACATTGGGTTTTGTCTCTGCCTGCATACTGGCCACGGGTAATAAAGCTCCCAACCAAGGCAAATGTTTTTTGATGTTCATAATTATTCTGATTTAATTAACTATGCTTTTTGTCGGTTTCGTGTGACTGACTTACAGAACAAAAGTAAGTAAGTTTTTTAAGAGAAAGGGAAAAATACAAATCAATAAAGGAAAAAAACAGGTAAACAGAGATGAGGAACAGCTAATCTAACCCCATATATAAACAAAATAGGGAAGACACTATTCCTAATATCTTCCCTACCTCTACTCATTTATAAGATTACCATTCAATCTGTTGATCTTCATCCGGAATCTGCGTATTGATATTCCGTTGAAGCGTCATGCTTCCTTCTACTCTATACTTGATAGGAATAACTTCCGTACCACTTCCACCATAGGTAAAATCTTGAAAATCGTATTCAAACATAATTTGAACATAACGGCGTTCCAAGTAAGGACGGGTAGCGTCCATAATCGATGTACTACTGTAGATAGGTGTTCCTATCAGTTTGAATTCCATCTCGTTTGTTGGATCGTCCGGCTCCATATCCAATGTTCCATCCTCTTTAAAATGTACATTAATTTTATACTTCTTACGTATGTCTTTATCCATATCCTCATTAATCAGGCCTGCATAAAAGAATACGGAATTGTTATCTATCACATATCCTGTACGCTTGTTCGTCGTTCTCGCGTTGTTGTCAGGCTTGCCATTTATATAGGTGTACACTTTCATGGAAGAAGCCGTGTACGAACCGGAATAATCGTTAAAAGGAACCACTCTCAATAAAGCTTTTGCATAATTCTTGCGCGGATGACTTTGATAGTTAGATGATGCATCATCAACAATACTTAAAGGCAAAACCCATTTTTCCAACATATCAATGCCTTGTAAATTGAAATCGATGTTCAATTGCTCTACACACGAACCGGCAGGGATATGTACCGTTTCGGGAAATTCATATTTGTCTTCCTCCATTTCAGTATACCACAACTCCGGACGATAAAGACTAAAGCGCTCGATGTTCAACGTTCTTAGCGTATCTGCATCCACTGCTATATGAATATCTCTGTCCTGTGTATTCACCGTAGATCCACTGACAATGACAGGTAACTGATAGGTCACTTTTCCATTGTCCTTATATCTGACATAAATAGTAGTCACACCATCGCCTCCTGCAGCTATAGGAGCTTTGAAAGATACGTATTGTTCATACTGTTCGTCTTCCCATTCATTATTACAGGCAGCACTCAATGTGACAGTAGCCAATATCATTAAATAAGCATATATATTTTTCATATCATATTCTGTTGTTTTGAACTAATCATTATATGTCCATCCTGGATTTTGTGTCAACCTTTTGTTCCGCTTCAATTCTTCATGACTAATCGGCCAAAAATACAATTTACGAGAAAATGCAGTCGGTAGATCTGTAATCTCTATCGGAGTATAGAACTGTTCTTTTTGGTCCTTAGAATCCGACATATAGAAATTGCAACCATAATTCTTTTTCGACTCTTCCACTTCTGCATCTTTCCATCTACGCAAATCGAAATAACGCTGTCCTTCTGCCATCAATTCTATTTGACGTTCTTTTTTCATTTTTTTACGGAATTCATCCTGACTCTTGTATACAGTCTCAAGATCATAGTCTGGTACACCCGCACGACGACGAATCGGGCGGATTCCTTTTTTCATTTCATCAATATCACGCTTAATAGAATAAGTAGTAGAACCATCCCATGAAGAGACATCATAGTTGGCTCCTTCTTCAAGTTCATTTAACGCTTCAGCATAAATCAACAGGATTTCAGCAAAACGAATAGCAGGTTCTGCTTTCGGTTTAATCTCCTTACGATTAGTATCATCCGGATGCACATACTTCATGATGCCAATACCGGAACGCAAATAGACACCTGTCCCCGAGAAACCATCTGTGTTGATACCATAATAATAATTAACTTGTTTCTCAACATCTTTTTTATAATCTACCGTTTCTGCATTTTTTAACAAGGACCACACACAACCATTAAACGAAACGGAAGCATAGAAACGCGGTTCACGATTAGCATATTCCTTATATACTCCCTCTTTCAAATGAGGGTAGGTTTCAGCTTCGGCTTCCTCTTTGGTCACAAAACGCTTATCTGCAGGATATGTTTCTTTAAACTGTTCTCTATTGAATTCCTCTCCATTATCCATATAATAAGCATCACACATTTTCATTGTCATGCCATAAGCATTGCTCCCACCACCAAATACCTTGGGCATTTGGAGCCTCACCATTGCAACGAGACTGTTGTCTCCCTGATTACGTCCACGACTAAAAATCAGTTCCGGATTTTGGTACATGGCCAATGAGCCATTGAAAACTTCACGATAGGATGCGTAAGGATCTATATCATTATAACCACCTTGATCCCATGTCTTCTCCGAAAAATCACCGTCTTGACAAGGAGCGACAGTGGCAGGATATCCCGGCTCCGATGTAGTGACTGCTTTTTTATGGTATAGTTCGTAACGATGTCCACTGTTACTTCCAGGAAGCTCCATTACATCTTTTGCAGCAGCTGCAGCTCTAGCCCATTTATATTCATTATATTCCTGTGAGATCAGGCATCTTCCATCATAATCTACCAAATCCGAAAACTTATCTGTATCTTCCGGACGAGGATTATTAATCGGACTCGCCGCATAAAGTAATGCTCTGGCACGTGCGGCTAATGCTGCACCTCTCGTTGGACGTGAAATTTGGTTCACCGCTCTGGTCAAAGGCAGATCTTGAGCTGCCAAACGCATTTCGGTCTCTATATATTCTACACATTCATCATACGAGTTGCGTTGAACAGCCAAATCGTCATAACTACTTGTGTAATCAAGTCCCTCGTCAGGCAACAAAGGCACAGGTCCATACCTGCGTAACAACAACCAATAATAGTATGCACGTACGAAACGAGCCTGGGCTTTCAAATCGGCTCTTTCTTCTTCCGTAAACTTTGTATTCATGTCAATATTTTTGATGAAGATGGATGCCTGACGAATACCTTTATAACTAGCCCCCCATGATTGATACCAATTTTCATCATAAGTTCCGGTTTTGAATTTCTTATAATCACCGAGACTATTGCCGCCGAAATAAATATCATCGGCAAAATTCCAGAGAATATTATCTCTGGTAGAGACTTCCATATTATTGCCTCCTAAGAAAGAATAAGCATGTACCAGCCATTCTTCCGTATATGTTTTATCAGTAAACACATCTTCCAACGACCTCCGGTCAGTGAAATATTTGTCCGAATCCAGACTATCCGTACAAGAAACGGCAATCACACTTAATAAAACACCAATATATAGTTTATATATCTTTTTCATTTCACATTCATTTATTAGATGTTAACAGTCAATCCCAAAGTAAAGACTTTAGCCAGCGGATATTGTTCTCCATTCGAACTACCCATTTCCGGATCCCATTCTTTGAACTTGGCAAATGTCAATAAATTGGTTCCGATGAAAAATATGCGGATTTTATTGAATCTCATCTTATTTACAATTGATTTAGGTAAAGTATAGCCAACTTCTAATGTCTTCAGACGTAAGTAAGAACCATCACGCAACCAGAATGTGGATTTTTTATAGTTGTTTTCATTCCCTCCGTAAGTAAGCCTCGGATAAGAAGCATTCGGATTTTCGTTGACAGGAATGCCTAGAATCTTTGCCGTTTCCGGATCTACCCAGCGATCTTTTACAAGATTAGTAAAAACATTACCCCATTGGCTGTCACTAAAGGCATGCACACTGGTACCGTTGATAAAGAAAGAAGATTTACCCGAACCTTGGAAATGAACATTAAAATCAAATCCGTTCCATTGTGCTGAAACACCAAAACCATAAATCAGATTTGGTTTAGTAGTTGCGCCGATAGCTACCATATCAGCATCATTTACAATACCGTCTCCATTGACATCTTTGTACTTAATATCACCCGGTTGTACTTTATTCCAAGCTTGTTTCGGACTGTTACGGATATCATCATAATCTTTGAACAAGCCGAGCGCAATCAAACCTTTTGCCTGGTTCACTCGATAACCGGCTTCTGTCTGATAAGGATAAACAGCATTTTCTTCATCCTTTTCTAATATCTCGTTCTTGCTATAAGTCATATTTCCTCGGACGGTTAAGTTTACTTTGCCTATTTTTTGTTTATAAGCAAAATTTCCATCAAAGCCTTGTGATAAAACACTTCCCACATTAGCTTTCGGATTGCTTCTTACACCGACTATACTGGGGAGGTATTTTCTCTCCATATAAATGCCGTCACGCTGTTCGTGAAAATAATCAACAGAAGCAGTAAACTTATCATTAAATAAAGACATATCTACACCCGCATCATGTTTGGTTGCAATCTCCCAAGTAACACTTTCCGAAGCCAACTGGGTATACAACATGCCGTTGTATTTATTGTCTTCAGAGTCATAGTCACTCCAGGTCCATCCCGGATAATATTTCACCACATCTTTACCATCTACCTTTTCCGTATATTCATTAGCAAGAGTGTATAAATAAGGGAAACGCTCACCTAGTTTATCATTACCCACTTTTCCGTAAGAATAACGCAGCTTAAACATATTCATCCATTTCAGATGCTTCTTGATGTATTTCTCTTCAGCAACATTCCAAGCTACGGAAAAGGCAGGGAAGAAGCCGAATCGATGCCCGTCTGCAAAGTTTTCCGAACCGTTATAGCCGAAATTGAAATCTGCAAAATAGCGGTAATTCCAGTTATAACTGAAACGTCCTGCCACACCCATATGACGCTTGGCAATACCATTCTTTACATCAGTACCGATATCCACTGTAGTCCGGTATGCATCTTGACTATATTTCAACGTTCCGCCTAAATGATGTGCTTTGAATGCACGATTGTATTGCAGAATAGCCTCAAAAAACTCACGGCGATCACCAGTTGACGAGCTTGTTTGTTCCATCGGTTTCTCGATACTTTGCTGTTTTAATATAATATCTCCGTTGTCATCGCGCTCACGTTGGGCACGCCATGTCTCCGGCATTCTCTTACGAGTAATCGAGCTCTGGTTGTCAGTGTCAAAACCGAATCGACCTTCAAAACGCAGTCCCTTAGTAACAAAATCTAATTTCTGTTCCAATGAGATGTTCGTTTGTATCTTGTTATTCCAAATCTCCTTATAACCGGTCTGTGTGGCAAGCGTCCAAGGATTCTTCCGATTCTCACCCTCACCGAATGCAGGTATGGAACCATCAGAATACATAATAGGAATACTAATCGGATTTTGTCCTAACAAAGAATACCATACATTATCACCTTGTCCCGGAGCATTCCGTTTTTTCAATGAACCGGACACACCGACTTTCACAAGTGTTGTTTTCGTAACATCAATATCCGTATTCAAACGATAATTCCAACGTTGACTACTGGGATTAGTATTATAATCTTTACGCATCGCTTCATCTGTCTTATACATCCCTTCCTCATTAATATAGCTAAGAGATACAAAATATCGTGCGGTACTACCTCCACCATTCATATTTAAGTTAGCACGGTAAGTCATGGCTCCGTCTTTCAACAATGTATCCATCCAATCTACATTCGGATAGAGATCCGGATCAAGACCTAATCGTAAAATTTCCATTTCATCATCGCGATAGATCCGTTCCTGGTTGCGAGTAATACGTGCTTCATTCATCAACATCGCATAACTATAACCATCTGCAAATTCAGGTGTGATAGTGCGTGTATTATAAGAGCTTTCCACCTTTGCATTGATATTAATTTTACCTTCTTTACCCCGTTTTGTAGTAATAAGTATTACTCCGTTAGCACCACGGGGACCATAGATAGCCGTAGTGGAAGCATCCTTCAATACCGTGAACGTCTCAATATCCTCAATATTAATATCATTCAAATCACGTTCAAATCCATCCACTAACACTAGTGCAGCACTATTGGCACCAAAAGTAGAAATACCACGAATCCAGAATTCGGAAGTGTTTACACCTGGCTGACCGGAAGTTTGCATGGCAAGTACACCTGCCACATTACCAGCCAAAGCATTCGACAGATTTGCTGAAGGATTAGATTTCAAGTCATCTACATTCACAGTAGTTACAGCACCAGTCACTATCAATTTTTTCTGCGCCCCAGTTCCCGTTATAACAACTTCATCAAGCTCGCTGGCTTCTGATTCTTTCATAGTGACATTGATCACACGCTGCCTCTTCACCAACACTTCTTGCCTGTCAAATCCGATATATGAAAACACCAGTCTAGAGAACTCTTCAATATTAATTTTATAACGTCCGTTAATATCTGTAATAGCCCCTAAACCAGCCTGATCTTTTACGGTCACATTAACACCGATTAACGGTTCATTGTTCATATCTGTCACTACTCCCGTAACCTCTATTTTCTTTTCCTGAGCAGAAAGGGACATAAAGATCCATAATAGACAAATAGTGATAAAACTTTTTCTTCTCATGTGTTTGTTTTTTATTCGATTATTTGTTCTCGTTATTCTGGAAAAATCTCATCCATTTGGTTTTCACCAGTCTGTTCATCATCTGATCCTCCTTCTCCTTGTTCATCCGCTTCTTGCTCTTTTGCAATCTTTCGAATCTTAAAGTTTCCCGTATCTCCTACATAAAAAGTTTTTGTCTCTTCATCATAAGCCAAAGCAACCGGTTCATTAAAACGAGCTCTTTCACGTATTTCGCCATTTTGCTTTCCCCATTTATAGGCACTGGTTGAAGCGGAACCACGTCCTGCAAAAGTAGAGACAACTCCATCTGGAGTCAGTTTACGAATACAATGATTTTTGGTATCTGTAAAATAGAAATCATAATGATCCTCTTTTCCCGCATCTTCATATTCTTTATTATATACGAATACGCCTTGTCCCGGTTTATTCAGACGGGCATTAATACCCACTAAATCTTTATAGTCAGCTTGTCCGGATTGTCCGCATACAATGTATGGAGTAACCAGTTTTCCTGTCTCTTTATCATAATTAGAACGAAGTATATAATGCGATTCATGCATGATAATGTAGACATATTTGCCTGTAGGATGAGGCACAAAACTAAAATCAACACCACTATTCGGAACGCTGAACGCCAGAATTTCAGATAATCCGTCTCCACCGGGAACTGGTGGATTAGCATTCCAATTTTCTTCATTACTTATATTGTATCTGTATACGAGCCCTGTGGCACGATGATTAAAATAAATATCACCGGTTTCCGGAAGAATCATCGAACCGTTACAAGCATTACCGCGTGTCAGTATCGTCCAACTAGCATCTTTAAAGTCCTGACCGTCCGCACTACTACCACGCTTTAATATAATATTACTCCTATTGGAACTGCCACCACCCTGTGGACATGCTATTACCATATTACCTTCATCAGTCCATGTTATGGAAGTCATACGAACTATATTATTAACTTTCTTTGTATAGATCATCTCTTTTTCTAAGTCCAGAACTCGTAAAGGTCTATTCTTTTCCTTATCAGTACCCGTTTGAGACAAATAAAGGATATGATGATGTTGAGGATCAAAAGAGAACCAATAAGGATATTCTATCTTTCCACAATCATTGAACGGACGTGGTTCGGTCTCAATATTTCCCTGACCTAATTCATTTACCTCCCCACACAAATCCGTTACTACTGTCTGAGGCTCATATTGGTATTTTTCTGATACTACGACTGCTTGTTCTCCAATTTTCACTTCAACAGTTCCTTCGAAACATCGTTCAGGAGTTTGACAGTATATACTATTCCCCTTAGAACTAATGACTAGTGCTTCTTTTCCTCCTACTTTTACAGATATAATGGAGCGATCTGTCCCAAAATTACTACCATAGATAATCATCTTCTTTTTTCCACCTCCCGACTTAGGTGTGAAATCCGTCACCTCTATCGGCTGATTCGGATCATAAGGTGCTACTGTTGCGTCTTTGTCGTCTTTACAACTGCCCAAACAGATTATAAAGAGCACAAATAGCATCCTCCATAGAAGTTCCATGCTTCCATGTCTCATTGTTCTACCATTCATAATAAATTAGATTTAAATTATTGATTATTCTGAACTTTATCCATTAATACTTTCATCCAGTATCCTCCGATCACCGAACGGGCTCTAAAACCGACCCACCTACCACTGTCAGTATGATGCCAGTCACTGATAGGTACACGAGATACTGTTTCATTGATATATTTATAGACAGGATCAGAGAATTTCTGGAAGGTTTCCTTATCTGATGACATAGCTGCCGTCCACATGATCCAGTCGGATTTTGTGTATTCTTTACGAGAATCCAAAGGGAGTCCATAAGGATTCTGTTTTGTTAGATAATAATTGAGCTCTTTTCCAATTACATTATTAGGAAATAAATTCAGATTCCACAACTTATCCCAAACCATATTGTATTTTTGGCTCCAGGTATCTTTACGGTCAAAAGCCAGACGGTAATGATCTCCCTCATTCGCCATTTCTTCCCATTTCACCGCCATTTTCTTGGCTATAGCCGCATATTTGTCTGCTACATCATTCAATCCGAGCATCCGAGCAATTTCACTGTATCCGGCCACTCCCATGATCGCTTTCACGGAAAGATTGGCATTATGAGCCCAATGTCCGGCGAAGTCATCCGTGCAAAGTTGGTTTTCCGGGTCCTGTCCAAACTAAGATATAAGTATGTAACCTGCTGTAATTTAGTGTATTATTCATTATTGTGTTGTTTTTGTATTGTTATAAGAAGATGTATCAGGTAAAAACCAGAGATTTTGCCTGATAAAAAATAGCTTTTATTTTTTATCAGGTATATTAATGAATAATGTGCTTGAATTATGAATTATTTTGTCTTTCCCTCCCCCAAAAAACAAAATCAAAAATAGATAAGTGTATGTAATAAAGTATATGAATTTAAAAGTCTTTTTTCAAACGCTCAATCAATACTTCTTTAATAAGCTCATACCCTTCTTGAGGATTGAACATCTCATTAGGACGTATTAGATTTTGGATATCCCCTAAGAAATCCATATCGTTCATCTTTTCTTCCATGTTCAAAATGAACTGTTTGTAAGTAGGTGGTTGTCCGGCAACAAAGTCCATATATCGTTTATAGCAGCGAATAATTTCATCCGGATTTACTTCATGTAAAGTGAGAGCTTTGTATAAATCAAATAAGTCACGACCTTTTTTACGCTGATATAATGCGCGTAACTTAGTGCCTAACAGTTCATTCAGTCTATAAGTCGTTAATTCACATTGTCCTGTAAACCAACTATTGTCTACAGAAAAAGGAATCTTGACTAGCCCTAATTCGTTGAAGTGTTCAAAACAGTTAATCTCCACTTTCAATCGAATTTGCACAGTCGGTGGTATCTCCGATTCCATACGAAAAAGCATTGTGTTATTAAATCTTTTCTGTTTTGTGACTCGGTCTGGCAAGAAATTCAAGACTTCACCTAGTCTATACATAGTAGATTTAATTGGTTCTGCATCGATTTGTACAAGATCAATATCCTCACTATATCTAGGCTGCGGAGAAAGATATAATTTGTGTAATGCAGTTCCACCCCTAAAAGCAAGTTTGGAAGCTAAAAAATCATCACTGAAGATGGCAACTAATGCCCGACTAATAATAAGATCTTGCTCAACTTGTTCGTTTGCATTCCATGGAACATGTGTTCTCCATTGCATTATAGCAGCTCTGTTTATCATAGTTCGTCTATTTCTATATCAATATTTATATTTATTTTCCAACGTCTATTCGCACCCTTCAAAATTCGAGGATGGCGTGAACTCAAAGGTATATAATTCAAACGTTTATCATAAATCCGTAACTGTTCATATAGTGTATCTGCCTGTTCTGATTCATTGAGAATACAATCCAAAATATAACCTAGTCTCTGAATAGTTGCTACGGATGTATTATCAAACAAATAATCTTCCACTGCGTTAGAGAAATCTGTCTTTTCAACAAGTTCAGCTAATACAGTAGACACTCGTGATAATCCACCTACATATTGCTCATATTGTACAAGGTCAATAGCTGTTAACTCTGGATTAGAAAAAAGAATAGTTCCTGTTTCTGAATTCTTTTCTTGTAAAAGTCTATCAGGAATCTGTTTGCGATATATCCAACTCAAAAAACTATTTTTATTTTCTGAAACAGACGATTTGGGAAGAATAGTCATTACTGAAAACTTTTGTGGACGTTGATGGGCAGCACCTAATAATTCAGCAGCATTTAACAGGCAAATGTAATAGGGTTTTTTCAGAAAACTCATTAGCTGTTCAATGTAATATATTGGCGGTACAATACGTTTGGCAGCATATTGTATGGGAACAATTACATAAAATCCTTTATAAACAGACAAAATTTTGCCCTGCATTTTTAATCGGTAAAGTTCATTCTTAATTACTTGTTCTGATGAAGCAATGAAACAAGAACGAAGCTCTTCAACACTAAAAGTTGAAGTCCCATTGATTTCTTTTTCTCTGATCCATTCTCTTACTGTCATTTCTTGATATGCTAAATTCAATGCAAAGATAATCATAAATAGATTACTTTTGCATTAAAAACAGGCATTTTATCCATTAATATATCATCGAAAGAATAGCTTATTTTTGTCTTAATCATTAAAAGTGACTATTCGAGAAATGCCTTAAAATGAAGTTTCCCCCTGCTACAACTGTTTTGTAACAGGGGGGAAATCCTTTCAGACGTATTTCTTTAACCTCTTCTAGTAAAGACTAATATTACCACTCAATCTGTTGATCTTCATCTGGTATTTGGGTATTGATGTTACGTTCAAGCGTTAATGTACCTTTTACTTTATATGGCACTATTGCTCCCGGAGCAGAAGTAATGTCATCATAATTATACTCAATCGAAAAGGAGACATAATGATGTTCCAAGTATGGACGAGTAGCATCTTTAATTACCGCAACACTGTAATCAGGTGTACCAAACAATTCGAAATTAATCCTATCATCTTCCGGCCATACTTTCAATGTTTTTGTTTCCTGATCAAATTGCATATATATTTTGTAGGTACGGCGTATCTCTTTGTCTAAATTCTCACCGACTAAACCTGCGTAAAAGAAAATTGTATTTTCGTCTACTACGTATGCAGTACGTGAATTGGCAACCATTGGCTTTTTATCAATGCTTCCATCCGGATTACGAAAAAACACTTCCATAGTAGTTGTACTATAACTTCCTGAATAATCATTGAACGGAATAACCCTTAAGAGTGCTTTTGCATAATTCTTACGCGGATGACTCATATAATTATAAGAAGCATCATCAACTATAGTCAGAGGTAATACCCATTTTTCTACCATGTCAATTCCGTTTAATGTAAAATCAATATTCATAGTTTCCGCATAAGAGTCGGCAGGGATATGAACCGATTCAGAAAAACTGTAAAACTTCTCATCCAATAGCTCATAGAACAATTCAGTTCGTGTACTAAAACGTTCCTGATTCATAATATTCAAAGTATCTGGATCTATGGCGACATGTACATCCAGATCTTGAGAATTCATAGTGGTTCCACTCACTGTTAGAGGTAACTTATACGTTACTTTACCATCTGTTTTATACCGCACATAGATGTTCATGACACCCTGATCGTTTATGGGAGCTGCAAAAGATATGTATTGCTTATACTGTTCTTCTGTCCATTCATCATTACAAGATGTAGCTAATAGCAAAACGGACAATACAATCCAACAATTATATATAGTTTTCATATTATACTTTTTTATATTAATCATTATATGTCCATCCAGGATTCTGGGTTAACAAATTATTCCGTTTTAACTCATCATGGCTAATAGGCCAGAAATATAGTTTGCGCGAGAAGGTTGAAGGCAGATCGTTTATAACCACAGGAGAATGAAATAGAACTTTTTGATCTTCCGAATCAGTCATTAACGTATTGCATCCATATACTTTCATTGCCTCTTCCACCGGAGCATCCTTCCATCTACGTAAATCAAAATATCGATGCCCCTCACCCATTAATTCAATTTGGCGCTCACGTTTCAACTTCTTACGAAATTCATCCTTATTCCCATATATAGTAGTAAGATCATAATCAGGCACACCGGCACGGCAGCGAATCGGTCGAATCCCCTTCTTCATTTCATTAATGTCACGCTTGATGGAATAACTAGTAGAGCCATCCCACGACGAAATGTCATACGTGGATCCATCTTCCAGCTCATTCAAAGCTTCCGCATATATCAGTAATATTTCTGCGTAGCGGATTGCAGGCTCTGGTTTTTTAGTGATGCGGTCGTTTATTTTGCCTACTGCTGTATCATCCGGACTGACAAATTTCATAATTCCTATTCCACTACGTAACCAGAAATTTGTATTCGTATATCCATTACCATTACCACGATAATAGAATATTTGTACATCTACCGGCTGGGCAGGGGTTAGGGATGAATTTTGTAGCATAGGCCATATAGCTCCATTAAATCCGACGGAAGCGTAGAAGCGAGGTTCACGCCCGGCATATTGCTTGGAGACTCCAGCACGTAAGTGTTCATATCCTTCAGTTCCTGCTTCTGTTTTGCTGACAAATCCATTTGCACGTTCGCGCATGTCACTACGACCAGGAATATTTAATTCACGTTCTTTACCCGGACAATCATCCCCATTAGCCATATAATAGGCATCACATTGTTTTTGTGTCATACCATGTGTATTCCAACCACCATAAATTGATGGGAGTTGATGCCTGACCATATCCGCCAGATCACGGTCACCCTGATTTTTACCACGTGTAAAAATCAATTCTTTATTATCTGAGGCTGCTAAATCACCATCAAAGAGCGAACGGTATGACTCAAACGGATCTATATTTTTGTACCCATCCGGCCAATCCTGTTTCGAGAAATCGTTATCTTGATAGGGAGTAACGGTTTTAGGAAAGCCTGGACTTGATTCTGTCTTTGCTAACGAATAATGCAACTCATATTGCCCGAGTTTCATCACATCAAGTGCAGCTGCAGCAGCTTTTGCCCATTTATATTCGTCATATTCCTGCGCAATGAGACATTTACCATCATGGTCCACCAAGTCAGTAAATCTTTCTGTATCTTCCGGGCGAGGATTGTTTATCGGACTTGCCGCATACAGTAACACTTTGGCACGCGCAGCTAGAGCGGCTCCTCTGGTTGGACGAGCTATGTGGTTGGTTCCTCTCTCCAATGGTAAATCTTTTGCAGCTAAAGCCATTTCGGAAGCAATGTAGTTGGCACATTCGTCATAAGTATTGCGTTGCCGTGCCAAACCTTCATAACTATCAGTGTAATCAAGTCCTTCGTCCGGCAACAAAGGTATAGGACCATACCTACGAAGTAAAAGCCAGTAGTAATAAGCTCTTACGAAGCGCGCTTGTGCTTTAAAGTCTGCTTTTTCCTGTTCCGTAATCTTCATATTCATGTCAACATTTTGAATAAAAATAGAAGCTTGACGAATGCCTTTATAGCTTGCTCCCCAAGAATGTCGGAAGCCTTCATTATATGTACCGTTCTTAAATGTTTTATAATCATCACGGTCACCGAAATAAATATCATCGGCAAAGCAGAACAGATTATTATCTTTACTGGAAACATCCATATTTTCTCCTGACAGATATGAAAAAGCATGTGCTAACCACCTTTCTGTCCGTGTTTCATCAGTAAACACATCTTCAAGTAACATGCGGTCTTTGAAATACTTGTCAGAATCCAAGTTGTCCGCACAGGATGCAATTCCTACTCCTAATAGGATATATATGCATATATAATATATTCTTCTCATTTCACGTATATTAAATTAGATATTAACAGATAAACCTAGAGAAAAGACTTTGGAAAGTGGATACTCGGTACCTGTAGAACTACCGAGTTCAGGATCCCATTCTTTGAATTTAGCGAATGTCAATAAGTTCGTTCCGATAAAGAATACGCGTATCTTATTAAATTTCAGTTTGTTTACAACTGTTTTAGGTAAAGTATAGCCAACTTCCAGAGTTTTTAATCGCAAATAAGAACCATCACGCAACCAAAATGTAGACTTCCGGAAATTGTTATCATTTCCACCGAAACTTAAACGAGGATACGAAGCATTTGGATTTTCATTAGCAGGAATACCAAACCTGGCAGCAGTTTCTGCATCCACCCAGCGATTTTCCACCAAATTCTCCAATACGTTTCCCCATTGGTTGTCTTTGAAAGCATATACGGTAGAGCCCTCAATAAAGAATGAAGACTTGCCGGCTCCTTGAAAGTGAACATTGAAGTCAAGTCCTCTCCATTGTGCCGAAATACCAAATCCGTAAATCAAGTTCGGTTTGGTAGTGGCTCCAATAGCCGCTTTATCTCCATCATTAATGACCCCGTCACCATTCACATCCTTATACTTGATGTCACCTGGCTGTACTTTACCAAACTGTTGTTTAGGACTATTACGAATATCATCGTAATCTTTGAACAGACCTAACGCAATAAGTCCTTTTGCCTGATTGACACGATATCCTTTTTCTAATTGATAAGGATAGACAGTATTTGTTTCATCTCTCTCCAGAATTTCATTCTTACTATAAGTCATATTACCTCGAATGGTGAGATTTACTTTACCTAACTTTTGTTTGTAAGCAAAATGACCGTCAAATCCTTCAGATAATACACTACCGACATTGGCTTTAGGATTACTTCTTACGATACCTACCATACCTGGAAGAAATTTTCGCTCCATGTAAATGCCATCACGTTGCTCGTGGAAATAATCGACTGTAGCTGTCAATTTATCATTAAATAGAGATAAATCTACTCCAAAATCATGTTTGGTAGCAATTTCCCATGTTACATTTTCGGAAGCCAACATGCTATATGTCATACCATCAAACTTTTTATCGTATCCGTAATCTCCCCAATTCCATCCGGGGAATATCTTTTCTACATCTTTGTCATCCACTTTTTCTGTATACTTACCGGAAATGGTATATAAATAAGGAAAGCGTGTTCCCAACTGATCATTTCCGACTTTTCCGTATGAATAACGTAGTTTAAACATGTTCATCCATTTCAGATGATCCTTGATCAATTTTTCTTCAGCTATATTCCAAGCAACAGAAAATGCAGGAAAAAAACCGAACCGATGTCCGTCAGCAAAGTTCTCCGAACCGTTGTATCCAAAATTGAAATCGACGAAATAACGGTAATTCCAGTTGTAACTGGCTCGTCCGGCTATTCCCATATGACGTTTGGCAATACTGTTTTTTACATCTGTACCAACATCAACAGTTGTTTTATAAGCATCCTGGCTATATTTGAGAGTTGCTCCTACATGGTGTTCTTTAAATCCACGATTATACTGTAAAAAAGCTTCGAGGAACTCTCTGCGATTACCTGATGACTTACTGGTCTGTTCCATCTTCTGTTCTTCCCTTTGTCGATCATACACTATTTCGCCCGCCGAATTACGGAAACGTTGTGCACGCCATGTTTCAGGCATTTTCTTGTGGTTGATTTCATTATCATTATTGATGTCAAATCCAAAACGTCCTTCAAAGCGTAGCCCTTTTGTTATAAAATCCAGTTTTTGTTCCAAAGAAATGTTTGTCTGTACTTTATTATTCCAAAACTCTTTGTATCCAGTTTGCGTAGCAAGCACCCATGGGTTCGAGCGATCATCTTCTTTACCAAATGCCGGTATATAGCCGTTAGAATACATCAATGGAACACTAATCGGATTTTGATTCATCAATGATTTCCATACATTTTCCCCTTGTCCCGGTGCATTTCGTTTCTTTAAAGAACCGGAAACTCCAACTTTCAGGAGAGTACTTTTAGTTATATCAATGTCCGTGTTCAATCGATAATTCCAACGTTGACTACTTGGGTTGCTATTATAATCCTCACGCATAGCGTCGTCTGTTTTATACATTCCTCCTTCGCTGATATAACTAAGTGAAACAAAATAGCGTGCAGTAGCCCCACCACCATTCATGTTCACATTAGCACGATAAGTCATCGCTCCATCTTTCAGCAACACATCCTTCCAATCCACATTCGGATAAAGATCAGGATCAAGTCCTAATCGTAAAAGCTCCAATTCATCATCTTGGTATATAGGTTCTTTATTACGAGTAATGCGTGATTCATTCATCATGCGTGCGTAAGTGTAACCGTCTGCAAATTCGGGTGTAATGGTGCGTGTGTTGTAAGACGTTTCAACTTTTGCGTTTATATTGATTTTACCGGCTTTACCGTGTTTGGAGGTAATCAAGATTACCCCGTTAGCACCACGGGGACCATATATAGCTGTCGTAGAAGCATCTTTCAATACAGTGAAAGACTCAATGTCCTCTATATTCATTTCGTCCAGGCTACGTTCAAATCCATCAACTAATACCAGCGCAGAATTGTTTGCTCCGAAAGTGGAGATACCCCGAATCCAGAATTCAGAAGTATTCACTCCCGGCTGCCCTGATGTCTGCATGGCGAGAATACCTGCTACATTACCTGCCAAAGCATTTGAGAGGTTTGCTGAAGGATTTGATTTCAGGTCGTCTACATTTACAGTCGTTACCGCTCCTGTCACCGTCAGTTTTTTCTGCACGCCTGTTCCGGTGATGACAACTTCATCAATCTCTCTTGCATTGGCTTCTTTCATTGTAATATTCACTATACGTTGCTGCTTTATCAGCACTTCCTGTTTATCAAATCCAATATATGAAAAGAGCAGCCTTGAATATTCTTCAACATTTATTTTGTAACGTCCGTTAATATCTGTGATAGCTCCCAAGCCAGCCTGGTCTTTTACTGTTACATTCACACCAATCAGTGGTTCCTTATTCTCATCTGTTACAATTCCTGTAACTTCTATCTTTTTTTGCGCAAAAACGCTTATAGAAATCAATAATAGACAGAAAGTTATCAATTTCTTAATATTTATGCATTCCATATTATTCGGTTATTATTTAACTTCATCCGATATTCTTTTATCTGATTGGTCTCTAATGAGGTCTTCCGGTATTTTTTCCAAAGCAATTTTACGGATACGATGATTATTTACATCTCCCACATAAAATATATTGTTTACTTCATCGTATGCCAATGCGGCTGGAGAATCAAAACGAGCCTCTTCGCGTAATGCCCCATCTACATAACCATTGGCATGTATATTCATACCAACGCTTCCTCGTCCTGCAAAAGTTGAAGTAATTCCGTCTGGTGTCAGCTTTCGAATACAATGATTATCACGATCAGTAAAGTAAAAATCGTAAATTTCATCTTTTCCGGCTGCCTTATACTCTGGATTCTTGACAAACACTCCTTGGTAGGGTCTGCTTAATCGCGCCTTAGCTCCAATTTTATCATCATAGCCAGCTTGACCTGGTGCTCCGCATACGACATACGGATTGGTAAATGTTTTCTTGTCTTCATCATAGTTTGCACGGAGGATATAGTGACGGTTTATTACCACTATATATGCATACTTTCCGGATGGGTGAATGATATAATTGAATTCCCAATCTATATCTTGAATAGCGTACAGCTTTTCTTGATGTTCCTTATTATTGTTTATTCCCCACTTGTGATAATCATATCTTATCACCATACCTTCTCCGAAGTTATTATAATATAATTCTCCATTTCTGGGATGCACAGCAGAAGCTTGGCATCCATTACCGGTAGTCAATCGTTTCTGATCCAAAAAGTTACCTTGGCGAGTCATGAAGATGTTACTTGCACCATTAACATCTCCTTTTGAGCATGCAATTATCATTGTATCACCATCTAATGTCCAGGTAATACTGCGAAAACGTCCTACTCCATCACTTCCGGCAGCCAATCCAGTCGTTATGTATTCTCTTTCTAAATCTAAAATTCGTATAGGCTTTTTACCTTGATCACCATTGTCTTGGGTTAAATAAAGAAGATTCGGAAATTTTGGATCAAATGAAAACCACGTAGGAGAATCTATCTTTCCACAATCATTAAATGGACCTTCTTTTTTTATTTCTCCATTTCCTAGTTCATCCACATAGCCACATAAAGTAGTGACAAGCATCTGTTGGACATATTTATATTTCTGTGGTATAGTTACAGTTGGGGTTTCGCCGACTGTTAGTTCTATCGTACCTTCATAACACTGGTCTGGAGTAATGCAATATAAACAATTGCCTTCTACACTAATAACCTTAGCTTCTTTTCCACCTACCCTAACTGAAATAATAGAGGGATCAATGCCAAAATTACTACCATAAATAATCATACGTACTTTTGTTCCTCCTGATTTAGGGGTAAAGTCCGTTACCTCTACTGGTTGACTTGGATCATAAGGGGCTGCAGTTGTATCTTTGTCGTCTTTACAACTGCTGAAACAGACTGTAAAGATGAATGCCAACATCATGCATTGTAGTCCTATGTTCCCATGTTTCATAGTTTTACATTTCATAATACACTAGATTTAAAATTATTGATTATTCTGAACTTTATCCATTAACACTTTCATCCAGTATCCTCCGATCACCGAACGCGCTCTGAAGCCTACCCATTTACCGCTGTCGGTATGGTGCCAACTGCTGAAACAGACTGTAAAGATGAATGCCAACATCATGCATTGTAGTCCTATGTTCCCATGTTTCATAGTTTTACATTTCATAATACACTAGATTTAAAATTATTGATTATTCTGAACTTTATCCATTAACACTTTCATCCAGTATCCTCCGATCACCGAACGCGCTCTGAAGCCTACCCATTTACCGCTGTCGGTATGGTGCCAATCACTGATAGGCACACGTGACACGGTCTCGTTAATGTATTTATAGACAGGATCAGAGAACTTTTCAAAGGTTACTTGATCCGGAGACATAGCTGCCGTCCACATTATCCAGTCGGATTTTGTGTATTCTTTACGAGAGTCCAGAGGAAGCCCGTAAGGATTCTGCTTTGTCAAGTAATAGTTTATTTCTTTTCCGATTACATCGTTAGGAAATAAATTCAGGTTCCATAACTTATCCCAAACCATGTTATATTTTTGACTCCAAGTGTTCTTTCTGTCAAAAGCCAAACGGTAATGACTACCTTCATTTGCCATTTCTTCCCATTTCACCGCCATTTTCTTGGCTATAGCCGCATATTTGTCTGCTACATCATTTAATCCGAGCATCCGAGCCATTTCGCTGTATCCGGCCACTCCCATGATGGCTTTCACTGAAAGATTGGCATTATGAGCCCAATGTCCGGCGAAGTCATCCGTGCAAAGTTGGTTTTCCGGGTCCTGTCCATACTCTACTAAATAATTAGTCCATGTCGTCAAAATGTCCCAATATTTCTTAGCATAATCGGCATTACCTTCAATTTTTGAAATAGCTGCAGTTAGAATCACCATATTACCACTTTCTTCAATCGGCATGTCACCACCATAAACTTGTCCATTAGCTATTGGATAAGTGCCAAGGTCATGTGCTGCAAAAGGTTTATTCCAACGCCCACTTGCACTATATTCGAAAATGCTAGTCATCATGGCTTTTTCCAAATCTGGATTATAAACGAGGAACAAAGGGGCGGACGGATAGGTCAGATCGACTGTATTGATACAACC